>Ga0255743_10000233_pt1 | contig 50962 bp, 52 predicted proteins | sample 101ome_19_FD_179950 | JGI IMG/M metagenome (GOLD analysis project Ga0255743, IMG submission 179950) | Coastal salt marsh microbial communities from the Groves Creek Marsh, Skidaway Island, Georgia - 101405AT metaG (version 2) | ecosystem: Environmental > Aquatic > Marine > Intertidal zone >... | reverse complement strand
ATTTAGAATTTGTCATAACTAAAAGCGAGTAGGCACCTTCTATTTGATTTAATGAGTCAATGATTTTATCAACGATATTTATTTTTTGTGATTTTGCAATCAATTGAACAATAGTTTCGGTATCAGAAGTAGAAGAAAAAATAGAACCATTTTTAACAAGTTTTTTTCTCAGTTCCCTTGCATTAGTTAGATTTCCATTGTGACAAATACTTACCGCTCCACCATACAAATCTGCAAAAAATGGTTGAATATTTTTTAAAGTACCTCCACCCGATGTAGAATAACGATTATGCCCAATTGCTGAAAAGCCAGGTAATCTATTTAATGTTTCTTTCTTAGTAAAAGCATCACCCACTAGACCAAATCTTTTTTCAGAATGAAAATCTTTTCCATCAAAAGAAATAATTCCACAGCCTTCCTGACCTCTATGTTGTAAAGCATGAAGACCCAAGGCCACAATAGCTGAAGCATTACCATGGTTAGAAATACCAAAAACACCACATTTTTCTTTAAGCATAATATTTATAAGTTTTGGACATTATCTTTAGTATCAATTAAATCCTCTCTAGTAGGAAACTCCTTGATTAATAACATACTTCCTTTTTCAACAAAATTGTAAGCAATTGAATTATCAACATCATATTTCCAATTATTAAAAGGATACACCCAATTAATTATTGAAAATAAACAAACTGAAACTACATATCCTTTAAAAACACCAAAAAATAAACCAAAAGTTTTATCTAAAGAACCCATACCTGTCCATTTGATTGATCGACTTAGTGTTTTCCCACTTAGAATAATTATAAATAAAAATAAAACATATAAAATTATTCCTAATCCGATTTGATTCAAAAAAGGGGAGTCAACATAATCTGACACCCATGGCTGAAGCTGCGGTAAAAAAATTATTGTTAAAATTAGTGCAAACACCCACTTCAAAAAAGACAACAAGCTCAAAACAAATCCTTTAGATAAGCTTTGAAATGTATTGTATAAAATTAAAAACAAAAAAACTCCATCGAACCAACCAAAACTTTTTAGATTTTCAAAAAATATTTCAAGCATAATTGCTAATTATTTTTTAAGGGCTTAAATAAAATTAGCAAACTAGGGAGTAAAGTTAATACCAATAACATTGCTAAAAACATTGCAAGTCCAGTAAATAATCCAAAATAAATTGTTGGAATAAATTTAGACAAAATTAATATAGAAAAACCGAAAATTATTGTGATAGAGGTATTTAAAATTGCTACACCTACTGATTGGTGGCATTTATCTATACATCTTTCATAATCTTTTGAAACACTAAATTCTTCTTTAAATCGATAAATATAATGAATACTGTTATCGACGGCTATTCCTATTGTAATTGCCGCAATGGTAATAGTCATCATGTCTAAAGGAATATTTAAAATTCCAATAATACCTAAGATCATTAGTGCTGCTAAAAAGTTTGGAATTACTCCTATTATCGATAATTTTATATCCCTGAAAAGAATTATGAACATTAGAAGTATGCCAAGCATAACAAATCCTAAAGTTAGAATTTGAGATTTAAATAAACTTTGGAGTAAATTATTAAAAATAATTAGTACACCGGATAATCGATATTCATCTTTATTGAGATTAATCTTATTTTCAAGATCAGTCTCAATCATATTAATTAATTTATTTCTTTCTAGATCTTCCAGTGAGTCTTTAATTCTAGCACTAATCCTCGCTTCATTTGATGCAACCGATATGTAAGGTGAGATTATCTCTTTTTTTATATTTTCTGGAAGTTTGCTATTTAATACTGACATTTCTAAAGTTCCTAGCTGTTTTCCATTCAAGTCTTCTGCTACCCTTATAATTGAAGCAAATGACATAACTTTACCAACTTCAGGTAAACTCTCTAAATAGTCATGAACATTATTTATTTTATCAATTTTATCCCTAGTAAACCAATAAGCACCATTATCATTTTCATTATCCCACTCTTCAAATTCATCATTAGTATTATTCTTTTTAACTTTAAGTGAAGGAAATTTTATTATTATATCAAACGGTGTTGTTCCACCTAATTTTTCATCGATAAGTTTCATACCGCTATAAATTTCAGTATCTTTATCAAAATAATTTATAAAACTATTTTCGACTTTTAATTTCGTAATTCCAAAAATACTTATAATTAATAAAAGAATTGAAAAATTTTTTATAAATTTAAAATTATTTGTAGCGATATAAGATAAAAACTGATTTATTTTTGAATGAGAATTATTATCTACTTTATTTATATCTGTACTTTTGAATGTAAGAATATTTAATAAAGATGGCAAAATTAAAAAAGTGACAAGCAATGAAACTATTAATCCCATAGTCATCATCCAGCCAAAATCAATTATAGGTCTAATGTTACTAAAGATAAGAGATAAAAATGCACATACAGTTGTTAAGACAGTATATAAAATTGGTAAGAACATTTTTTTAACGGCTTCATTTATTCTTTCGAGAATTGCAAGTTCAGGTTTTTCTTTACTTATTTGTAAGTATCTTACTGTTAAATGAATATTCATTGCCATATTGAGTATTAACATTAATGCAATAAAGTTTGACGAGATAACTGTTACTTTCCACCCAATTAAACCTAAAATACCCATCATAGATAAAACTGAAGTAACACAACAACACAAGGGAATTACAATCCATTTAATTTCCCGAAAAATTAACCAGAGAATAATTACTATAAACAGTAAGACACCTATACCAAACACTATTATATCACTCTTAATAAAACTCATCATATCATCTGCAATCATTGGGATTCCGCCCAGATGAATTTTTGAAGATTTTTGATATTTGTTTATTAAGCTTCTAATTTCACTAATGTTTTGATGATTTCTCTTGTTATAAAGATTTCTATAATCGTTATATTCCTTATTAAAATTTTTAAATGATTGCTTTTCCTCATTGTTAAGTCCTGTTGAATATTGCCTCTCAATAAAACTATTTCTTATTTTTATAAAGTTATCTAATTTTGTATCTTTTTCTAGATAAACAATAATACCTGAAGTTTTAGCATCTTCACTAATAATATAATTTTTAAAAATAATACTTTGAGTAAGTTCTTTTATAGCTTGTTCTTTGTCAATTTCAGGATTTGCAAGAGTCTTAAAACTTTTTATCCTTTCCATTAATGGTTCATCTGAACTTTTAAATAATGGGACATCTAAAATTGTTATGACATTTTCAACCCAATTTAAGTTTAATATATCTTGTTTTAAATTTTTTAAGTCTAGTATGGTATCATCATCTACAAAGTCTTTTATAGGCGTATAAGTTAAAACAAGAAAGTCTCTAGCACCGTATTTATTGTTTACTTCTCTGAGATATTTTAAATCAGTATCATTTTCTAATAAAAGAGCATCAGAAGAAGCATCTAAATTAAAGTTTTTAATATGGATGCTCAAATAAATTAAAACTAAAAGACTAAGCGATAGAACAATTTTAGGAAATTTTAATATAGTATTATGATAAATGCTTTGCATTTGGGCTTAATCTATATTTATATTATTTTCTAAGATTGAAAAGATGTTTAAAACTAATTTGTGGTTAAATCTTTAAATTTAGTGAACATTCCTTCAAATTCGACTTTAATATTGCCTGTTGGTCCGTGCCTTTGTTTTCCAATCAAGATTTCTGCCAGACCGCTTATTTCACTCATTTTTGATTGCCATTCAGCATGTTCAATAGATCCTGGTTTTGGTTCCTTTTTTTCGAGATAATATTCTTCCCTGAATACAAATAAAACAACATCTGCATCTTGTTCAATAGAACCAGACTCACGGAGATCCGAAAGCTGAGGTTTTTTATCATCCCTTTGCTCTACAGCTCTTGAGAGTTGAGATAAAGCTAATACAGGTACTGATAACTCTTTTGCTAGAGCTTTTAAGCCTTGAGTAATTTCTGATATTTCTTGAACTCTGTTACCATCATATTTAAGATTATTAGTCCGCATTAATTGAATATAATCTACAACTATTAAATCTAAGCCATGCAATCTCTTGATTCTACGTGCCCTGTTACTGAGCGTAGAGATTGTAATAGCTGGTGTTTCATCTATAAATAACGGAATATCATAAATATTTCTTGAAACCTCTATATACTTATTTATCTCGTCTTGAGTTGCTTTACCTCTTCGAATATTATTTGAAGTTACTCTCGCTTGCTCTGATAAAATTCTTGTAGAAAGTTGTTCTGATGACATTTCCAAAGAAAAAAAAGCTATAGAAGAATTTTTTTTATCATCCAATAATTTTTTCGAAGCATGGTAAGCAATATTTGTTGCAAGCGCTGTTTTTCCCATTGAGGGTCTTCCAGCAATTATAATCAAATCAGATTTATGTAATCCACCTAATTTTTCATCTAAGTCTTTTAAACCTGTAGGAACACCAACGATAGCATTTTCACTTTTCATGGCTTGTTTAGCCATTTCAATTGACTGATCTAATGCTTGATTAAAACTTAGAATAGATTTAGTGAAATTTCCTCTTTCGGCTAAATCAAACAAAACTCTTTCTGTATTTTCTATTATTTTTTCACTTGAAATTTCTTGATTATCATCTTTTGCATTATATTCTAACTCATCTGATACTTTAATTAACTCTCTTCTAATAAATGTATCATGAATAATTTTTGCATAATCAATAGTTTGCCTACTTGAAGCAGATAACTTTGTTATTTTTGATATATACTCATTGCCACCAATCTCATTCAGACTATTATTATTCTCAAAATAATTCTTTAGAGTAATCGGGTTAGCAACCATGCCTTTGTTGTGCAAGTTGTTGATTACAGAATATATCTTCTGATGAATGGGGTCATAAAATTTTTCCTCAGAAATTATATTTGATACTTCATCAATTAGATCATTATTTACCAATAAACTACCAATTACTACTTGTTCTGCCTCTAAATTAGAGGGAGCATAGGTTGCATTAATATTTGAAAGTTTAATTTTAGTATTGTCCATTTGATAAATAGATAGAGGTAAGGTGTGGAATATTAAATAAAAAAGTTACACACTAAAAATTCAACCTGTGGAAAATTATTTCTTCGCGCTCTCAATCTTTTTAACAATTATTGAAAGTTTAGCTGACACTTCAGAATGAAGGTTAATTTCAACAACATAACTGCCAATAGTATTAATTTCCTTCTTAAGTTGAATATTGGATGGATTAATTTTAGTTTTTAAATCTTTCTCAATCAATAAAGAAATTTCTTTTGGCTTTATGTTTGCATATAAGTCACCATTTTCCTTAGTCTCTTTAGATATTGAAATTTTTTTATTATTAATTTTTTCCGCTAAAACTGTAAATTCTTTTTTAATTTCCTGATTTTTTTTATTTAATTCATCCTTTTTTTGTTTAACATATTCAATATTTTCTTTATTAGCCCTTAAAGCTTTACCTAATTTAAGTAAAAAATTACGACCAAAACCATCTTTAACTTCAACTTGATCTCCAATTTTTCCTAAATTAATTATATTTTCTAACAAAATAACTTGCATATTTTTTTATATTAACGCTAAGGATCTAGCTTTTTTTATTTCCAAACTTAATTTTCTTTGTTTATTTTGCGACACAGATGTGATTCTTGTTGGAAGAATTTTATTAAATTCAGATACGTATCTTTTAAGCAACTTGATATTTTTATAGTCAACAACAGGAGCATCTTTTTTTGATAAAGGGCAATTTCTTTTAAATTTCAAATCACTTTTTTGAAATAAACTTAATTTACCTAGTGAAGAACTTTGAGATCTATTTTTTTTACCTTTTTTTCTTTTCATGTCGAATTTATTGATTTTTGAAAAATTCTGTTTTTAAATCAAGTTGTTTATATTTTACAATTAAATATCTTATAACTTCTCTATCTATATTTATGGATTTTTTAATAGTTTCAATTGTTTTTGGGTTTCCTTCAAATTTAAAGTGAATGTAATAACCTTTATTAAATTTTTTTATCTTTCTGGAAAAATTTAATATTCCCCATTCCTCTGTTTTTAGAACTTTTCCGTCAGTTTCATTGATTAATTTTTTATATTTATCTCTAATTTTATCAAACTGAGGTTTTGATAAATCTTGCCTTGCAATTAAAGTATGTTCGTAAAAATTCATATTTAAAAAGTTGGCGTTTTATACTATTTTAAAATATTCATTTCAATATTTAAAAATGGTATAAATACCACATTTATGAAAGCTTTATTGTTCCCTGGACAAGGATCCCAAACAGTGGGTATGGGTAAAGAGTTTTATGATAACTTCCCAAAAGTTAAAGATTACTTTCAGTTAGCCGATGATACTTTAAAAATAAACTTATCAAAAATTATTTTAAACGGTCCTGATAATGAACTTACGTTAACTAAACACACTCAACCAGCAATATTATTAACTAGCTATTCAATATTTAGTATTATGAAAGAGGAATTTGGAATTAATCTTTCAGATTTTAAATTTTGTGCAGGTCATTCTTTGGGAGAATATACTGCTTTAGTTTCATCAGAATCATTATTATTTAAAGAAGCAATCAAAGCAGTGTATCATAGAGGGGAGTATATGCAGGAAGCAGTTCCATTAGGTCAAGGTTCAATGTTAGCTGTTTTAGGTTCTAGTATTAATGAAGTCGAAAATTTTATAAATGAAATAAAAAAATCAAATACTGATATATGTGAAATAGCTAATGATAATGCCATAGGTCAAATTATTGTCAGTGGAAGTGTAAATTCAATAAATTCTCTTAAAGAAAAATTAAAATTATCTAATAAAAAATCTATCCAACTACCTGTAAGTGCCCCATTTCATTGTTCATTAATGAATCCAGCTGAAATGAAAATGAAACAAGTCCTAGATAATATACAAATCAATGAACCATTAATTCCTATAGTTCATAATGTAAATGCTCAAGGAAATCAAAAAAAAGATCTTGTAAAAAATTTGTTATTAAAGCAAATTAGCTCACGGGTTCGTTGGCGAGAAAGCTTAATTTACATGAACAATCAAGGTGTTAAAGTATTTATTGAAATAGGTCCTGGTAAAGCATTATCGGGGATGCTAAAAAGAACTATTAAAAACATTAATACATTTTCAATTAATAGTATTGAGGAAATTAAGAATATCAAAAATGTTTAATTTGACTGAAAAAAAAGTTTTAATTACTGGAGCTACCGGTGGAATAGGTAATAGTCTGGTAGAAAAGTTTTATTCAGAGAAATCTTTAGTTATTGCAACAGGAACCAATAATGAAAAGCTCGATAATCTTAAAAATAAATTTCCAAAATTAAAAACAATAAACTTTAGTTTAGATAAACATAGTGAAATAGAAAATTTTATTGAAAATGTACACAATCAATTCAATGGATTAGATATAGTCATTAATAATGCCGGCATTACAAAAGACAATTTATCTATTCGTATGAAAGACGAAGAATGGAAAAGAGTAATAGATCTAAATTTAACCTCAACTTTTTTAATTTGTAAGTTTTCTATAAAAAAATTTCTTAAACAAAAAAAAGGAAAAATTATTAATATAACCTCAATAGTTGGCCACACAGGTAATGTTGGGCAGACAAATTATACCGCTTCAAAAGCGGGTATTGTAGCCTTCTCCAAAAGTTTATCTCTTGAATATTCAAAAAAAAATATAAATATCAATTGTATTTCACCAGGTTTTATTAAAACAGAAATGACAGAAAAAATACCTGAAGAATATCGGAAAGTTATAGAAGGTAAGATATCCTGCGGCAAGTTAGGAGATCCATTAGATGTCGCTAATTGTGCTCTATTTTTAGCATCTGATTTATCGGATTATATACACGGCGAAACAATTCATGTTAATGGCGGCATGTATATGGCTTGACAAAATTTTATAAATAACTATTAAGTGAGTTTATTCATGTCAAAAGAAATAACAGATAAAGTAAAAAAAATAGTTGCAGATCATTTAGGTATTGAGGTTGAGAAGGTTACTGAACAATCGAGTTTTATTGATGATTTAGGTGCTGACAGTCTTGATACTGTAGAGTTGGTTATGGCTTTCGAGGAAGAGTTTGGTTCAGAGATCTCTGATAGCGAAGCTGAAAAAATACTTACTGTGGGTGATGCAATTAAATTTATTTCAAGCAAATCTTCTTAATAATTTATTATTGAAGGTAAATGCTAAAAAATGAGAGGAAAGTCTCGATTATACTTTCATCGCCGTCTGGTGCAGGCAAAACTACCCTAGCTAAAAAAATTAAAGAAAACTTTTCTAGTTTTGAAATCTCAATCTCTCACACCACAAGAACAAAAAGGCCTGGAGAGAAAAATGGAATAGATTATTTCTTTATAACTAAAAAAGAATTTTTAGAAAAAATAGAAAAAAAAGAATTTTACGAACATGCAAATATATTTGGTAATTTGTATGGAAGTTCAAAAAATACTGTTAAAAATATTCAAGAACAAGATAAATTTATAGTATTTGATATTGATTGGCAGGGAGCAAGACAATTAACAAAAAATAAAGATTTAAATCTTATAAAAATATTTATTTTACCACCAAGCAAAAGTGAACTAATTAAAAGATTAAACTTAAGAAAAAAAGATAAGGAAAAAAGTATTAAAGAAAGAATTTCTTTTTATGAAAAAGATATTACGCATTGGAAAGAATATGATTATATTTTTTTAAATAATGATTTAGAAGTTTGTTTTTCGCAGATTAGAAAATTACTAAACTCAATTATTTAAAATAGTTATTTAATATTTTCAAACATTTCTGTTATTTGATAATATTTGTTTGGTGTTAATTCGCTTGGTCTTTCACGCAAGGTAAGTCCTAGTTTTTCAGCATAAAATTCATAGTCCTTAAATAGTTTTTGAAATGTTTTTTTTATTATTTTTCTTTTTTGTGAAAAAAAGATATTTGTTATAAATTCTAAATTAGAAAGATCTTTGATTTCGATTTTAGGTATTTTTGGTTCTATTAATAAAACCATTGACTCCACTTTTGGCTTAGGGATAAAACAATTTTTTTTAACTAAAAAATAATTTTTTATTTTTAATCTGTAATTTGAAATTATATTTAATCGACCATAATCAGATTTGTTACTTGATGAAATAATTTTTTCTGCCACTTCTTTTTGAAACATAAATATTAATTTTGAATAATTGGGTGGCCACGAGTTGAATTTTATAAATTTTACTAAAATTTGAGTAGAAATATTGTATGGCAGATTTCCAAATATTATACTATCTTTTTCTAAAATTGACTCAACATTTAAATTCATTATATCTTCATTCAAAATTTTATAATTTGTATATTTTATTTTTTCATTTAGATTTTTAAACAGGTCTTTATCTTTTTCAACAAGAGTTAAGTTTTTAGGATTTTTTTTTATTATTTCAAAAGTTAATGCTCCATTTCCAGGTCCAATTTCAAGTATGGATTTATCCTTAACTAAATCTAAATTAATTATTTTTTTTATAATATTTTTATCGTGTAAAAAATTCTGACCCAAAGATCTTTTATATTTTTGCATTTATTGAATTGAATAAATTTATGCATTTTTTTAAACTGCTTGTATTTCCTTTGTTTTTATATATTAACTTCGCAGCTGTTCCATGATCTGGTGACATTCTTAAATAATCCAATCCAAAAGTTATATTTACAGCATTAAATCCATGTATAGCTTTAAATATTGGTAATACCTGATCATGATACATACCAACTATAATATTAAATTTTTTTTTATTTAATAAGATTGTGTCTGCAGGAAAAGGACCATCTAACTTAATCCCAATTTTTTTTAAATGATTTACTGCTGGAAGTATAACTTTAGTTTCTTTTGAAAATTTTGAAAATTCATTATTATGGGGGTTTAAACCCAAGACAACTATAGTAGGTTTTATTTTAAAAAATTTCTTATAATATAAATTTATAGTTTTAATCTTATCTATTATTTTATCTTTGGTAATGCTTTGATTAACTTTATTTAGAGGAATATGAGTTGTGATTGGAGAGACAGAAAATTTATCTCCGTACAAAAACATTGCTTCTTTACCGTTTATTTTATTAATACTAGCTAAGTATTCAGTCAATCCTGTTAGTTTAAAATCAAGATTTCTTTTATCAATTGGGCAATTAATAAAACCAGAAATTATTTTATTTTTTGATAATTTATTAGCTAAATTTACACTATTTCTAATATAATTTTTAATTAAATTTTTATCTATCTTTTTTAAATTTAATTTTGTTGGAATATTTAAGATGTTTAATTTTTTAAAGTCTAAGTTTTTAAAATTACTATCTAGATTGTTTAATTTAACTTTTATCTTATTCTTTTTTAATTGGTTTTCAAAAATTTTGTAATTACCTATTATTATATATTTTTTTTGATTCGATGAAGAATTTTTCCAAATTTTTGCAATTATCTCCGTATTAATACTTATAGGGTCGCCTGCAATTATAGCAAATAATCTTTTCATAAGAATGAAATTTTTAAAGAACTTTCAAGGTTTGCAAAATGCGAGGATGAAAAAAGGTTCAGTTTTTCTTCTTTTTTTTTATTTATGATTTTTTCTTTTTCAATCTCTATATCTAAAGATTCTTCAGTAACAATAATTCTCTCAAGGTAAAAAATATTCACATATTCATCAATCTCTAAAGGTTCAGTAAATGATCCTTCATTTAATTTTGAAACTAAATTGAAAACTTTTTTATTGATTTGATTTTCATCAAAAATGCCTAGTTTACCGTCATTTTTTTTTGTTTCCGATATACTGTATGTTTTAACTGCCTCTTTAAAGCCATTCTCTTTAATAAAATTTGAGACCTCTAAATATTTTTCAGAAGAAAATTCTTGTTTTGATATTTGGATTTCCGATAACTCGTATCTTTTTTTCGATTGATATGATTTAAGTAATGAATTTAATTCATTTTCTACTTCCTGCGGATTTATTTTAACTTGATTCTTGTATAGTTGTAATATTAGTCTATTCCATTTTAATTCGACAATTACAGAGTCTAAAAAGACATCATAATTAAGATTATAATTTTTAAAATAAGATCTTAAACCAAAATTATTAGTTAGGGTTTTATCTAAATTCTCCAAATAAGCATTATACTGAGTTTTATCATATTCTTCAATTTTATATTTTTTTACTTCTTTTGATTTGATCTTTCTATTTATTAAATTTTTTATTGCTTGATTTTTAAATTTATCAATATTGTCTTGTGTAATATCTAATTTTTGAAAAACAAGATTAGTTCTAATCTCATTTTCTAAATCGTATGAAGTTATAATTTCATTCCCTACTTTGACAATTATTTTATTTTCATTAGGAATTAATTTTGAGTAGATTGGAAAAAAAAATAATATTAATATTAAAGTTGTTATCTTTTTAACCATTGCAATTAATTTAAATTTGGAGAGGAAATAGCGTCAAATGGTCTAAAAGTAATATTTAGCATTAATACGTCTTCTTGATCTAAATCTCTATCTGTATAAAATTCTCTTCTGAAAATTAAACCAGCCTTTAAACAATCATTTATATACTCGTAACTTAAATTATAAAATTCAGCAGAATTTGTCTCAAAATTTCTCTTTGTGGAAAATGAAAGTGAGGATGAATTATCAAAACTATAAGATAGACCAGAACTAATATAATTACCTGTTCCTATATGGTTTCTTTCTTCTAAATACGAAACATTAAATTTAAATTTATTTTTTTCAAAATTTGTCTGTAATTCTGTATAATTTACGTCTGAATAATTTTCATCTAAATTAAAATTTAATTTAATATTAGTGTTTTCATTAAAATTATACGTTGCAGAACCAACTAAATCAGAAACTTTTTGATTTAAAGAAGTTTTATCTGGCATATCAAAGTTATAAGTTTCATTAAAAATCTGCCCTATTTCAATGCTAGCTCTAGTTGAACTAATATTTTCATCCTTATCTAATTCTTTTAAAGCGTAATTGAAACCAAGAGCTGTCGAGAATCCCTTATCAATAATATCAAGCGTTGCAGATTTATTTAGGTCATAAAGTCTATCATACGTTAATCTATACCCATCACTATCTCTTATGTCCCGCATATGTCCTGGTGCATATTTAAAAAAGATTTTAGGTGTTAATTCAGATAGATATGAACCGGTTGATTTGATTAATGGTAAAGATGCTAGATAACCAATAACACCAGATAGTTCTGCTTGACCTCCATCTGTTTTAAATGATTTATCAGCCTCAGTATCTGCATTATAATTAACAGTTTTTAATTGCGCACTTAATTGAGTATTTACACCAATTTTATTTTGTTTTTGTTTTGACTCCCAATTAAAGTCATTAATAAAAAATTCTGTTTGATTATTTACATCAAAGTTACGTACTTGTAAATTCGATGTCCAATTTATTGGACCTAGTGCCTCACTAGTTTGAATCTCTTTCTCCATAGTTAACCAAGGTAAAAAATACTCATACCTAAAGTTACTTTTTTTATTTAAATCTTCAGTCATTGATAAATCTATTCCTAAGTCTATATTTTGGCCGCTATAAAAATAATTAATCTCATTTTTAAGAACTTCTAATTCTTTTTTAGCCAGGATATTATCAACATCATGAACTTTTAAATAAGTATCATTTGAAGATCGTTGCACGTTTACCGTTAGATTAGAAAAACTAAAATCATCTTCATAGGATCTAGTAAACTTAGAAAAGAAATGAGTTCTTGAACCTCCGGATTTATTTTTATCGATTTTTTTATAGCCCTCTGTATAGCCAGTATCTACAACTAGGTTCGAATTTTTAAATGCTTGTCTATATTCTAAAAAAAGTAAAGGATTTTCACTCGAATAAAGTTTTGGTGTTATTGTAAAATCTTTGTCTTCACTTACATCCCAAAAGTAAGGAATTTTAATTGATGATCCTAAATTTGAACTATCAGCATAAGAGGGCGCAAGTAATCCGGATTGTCTTTTAACTGTTGGATCTGGATGAAAAAGTTTTGGAAAGTAAAAAATTGGAAAATCAAAAAACTTTAGAACCGCATTATCATAGTAAATAGTTTTTTTTGCTAAATCATGTCTGATTTTTTCAGCTTGTAAATTCCAAACTGGACATTTGTCATCACCCTTATCTTCGCAGTATGTAAAAATTCCTTTGGTAAATTCTCTTTGATTTTCATTAATCATAACGCTATTAGAAAAAAATCTAGGATCATTTCTTTCGTCAATTTTATAATCAGGGCCTAAAAAACCTCTAACATCTGTTCCCACCATTTGTTGTTTTTGTTGATCAATATAAATCTGAGAGAATTGGTAGACATTATTTCTAATATCTTTTACTTCCACTTCACCTTGTGAAAAGATAAAACCAGTATTAGTATTATATTCAAACATATCTAAAAAAATTAGATTCCCATCTTTATCACTAATCTGGGTTTTTTCTGCTGAGGTTATTTTTTGATTAAAATTATCAAAAATTATATTTGTACCCTCAATTTTGTATCCATTATTTGTTGTAATTTTTGTATTATTAAATGATTTAACTTTATCTTCTTTTTTTTGATATCGAACCTCGTCGCTAAAAAGCTTATTACCTTTATCATCTATTACAATTACATTTCCTGTAAATATAGTTTCATTTTTTTCTACAAAACTTTTTATGTTGTTTGCTGAGATATTTAATTCTTTTGAAAATGAATCAAACGGTAATAAGATTAAAAATAAAATTATCAAACATGTTTCAAATTTTTTTGTGATATATATTTTATTTTTCATTTATTTGAATTATTCCAATACTGCTGAATATTGATAAAATTATTATCGGTATCCAAATTGATAACAGTAGATTTATTTTCCCAGTTTGTCCTAATGCCATTGATAAATCTTTGAGATAATAGACTGCCACACATGTAAAAATTGAAACAAAAAAAATTGAGATATTATTTGTTTTCTTCATATCTGATAAAATAAATATTGCAGCTAATAAGACCATTAACACTAAGTAAATCGGCAAAGATAACAAACTATGAATTCTCTCCTTTAATTTCTGTTCATTGTAACCTCTTTTTATGAGAAAATGATAATTGTTCACTAAATTAAAAAAGGAGAGAGTGTGTGTATTTTTAAAAATAGAATTAATTTTTAAGATATCATAATTAGTGTTTAACTCCATAACTTCATATTTTTCATTTTTAGAATTTTCAAAATTAAAAACTTTTACATTTTTTAATATCCAAACCATATTTGATATATCTACACTATCTGCATTGACTCTTGATAATAAATTGTCATCGTTTAAGAATGTATAAATAGTAACATCTTTTAATATTTCATTGTCAAGAGACTCAGCATTTACTATTAGTTTTCTCTCTTCAGTTTGGTCTTTAATCCAAATACCATTTTTATTAAAAGATATTAAATGATTGACTTCATCAGAATATCTAGCTTTTGTTATTTCATAGTATTGTAGAAGACTCGAAGTTATAGGATTGATTGCTATAATTACAATTATTCCAAAAATAAATGCAATAGATGAAGATAATTTAGCAATATCAAAATTAGATAATCCAAATACTTTCAGGGACAATAAATCTTTATTAAGTTTAATTGATCTAAAAAACCAAATAGCTGATAGAAAAATAATAAAAGGTAATAAATTTATAATTAGATCTGGCAAGAATGATAATGTTAATATAAATGGTAAAATTAAATCAGTATTATATTTTTTGAAATATTCAATTTCTTCAAATAAATTTAAAATTATTCCTAAACAAAAAAAAATAAAGGTTGCTAACAATAAGATTTTTGAAAAATTTAAAACAATATATTTATTTATAACTTTATTCATTTTTTTAATTCATTTTTTCTCTTAAACTTTTATAAATTAATAACAAATATACTAATGGACTTATTATAAAAGGGAACATTAAATAACTTATGGCATTTAGTTCAGATTTGCCTGTATATCTGATAAACATTTCAGAAATTAATATAATCAAGAAACCTAAAATAAAAATAAAATTTCTTTTTAAATTGTTTACCTCTTTTTCTTGTTTTGAAAATATAGTATAGCAAACGACTAGTGTCATAAGTATAATGTAGATTGGCATCACTAATCTTCTAAGTGTAGTTTCAATAACTTCGCCTTTAATTTTATCTAACGGGCAATTTAAAAGAAGTCTCTCATTACCAAATAAACATAAGATTAAAGTTTCTGTTTTTGTTTCTCTCAGTTTAGGTTGTTGAATTGTTCTATTTTGTAATAAATCTATTAGAATTTCAGTTTTCTTAAATTTTAATGATGTAACCGTGGCATCATTGTAAGAATGAATTATTCCATCAAACAAAATCAATTTATCATTTTCAATATAACCTCTTTTCGCAGTTATTGTTTTATCTTTAGCGGTCTCATCATTTAATAATCCAGTTAGAGAATTAGAATTGTCTCTTATGAAAATGTTTTCGAACTCATTATTCTCATCTTTTTTATCAATAAAAAAAGTTACATTTTTAAAAGTATCTGTGAAATCATTTTCTTTGATTGCAGAACTTACTTGATTTAAATCTGATGTTTTTAAAATTACTCTTGAGTAATTTAAAGCGTAAGGAGTGACATAAGTAGATAGGATCAAATTTAGAAATACTACAACAATTGAAATTCCAATTATTAAATTTACTATGTGTATCTTGCTTATTCCCATAGACCATATAATTAAAAATTCTTTTTGATTTTTAAATCTATAAATCGCAATTATTAATGCTAATAAAAAAGAAATAGGAATAAATTTTGTGGCGATATTAGATATATTTAAAAATGAGTATACAAAGTAAGTCGAGATTGAGTGGGCATCATCAATGATTAAATTCAAGTAATTAACTGCCCTTACAGTCCATGCAATTAAAGTAAAGGCAAATAAAATAGTAAAAAAAATCCTTAAAATCTCAAAAGTTAAATGTTTATAGATTTTGTTTCTTAGCATAAGAATATAATGTATATAATTAATCCAACTTTTAAAAAAATTCAACTATTGGTTTAATATATGATCAATTTTGTAAAAAATTTTAACACTGAAAAAGCCAATTTAGGTTTTTTTGTTTCGGAGGATTCAAATTTTTCAAATTTAGATAGAATTGATCTAAATTTAAAAAAGACCATATCTCAATTTTTTAATAATCATAAAAAAGCAAGCGAAGGAAAAAAAATCTTTTCTTTAGATTTATCAATTAAACAAAAAATATTTTTAATTCTTGTTAAGAAAAATTTAAAAACTTTTGAAATCAATCAATTAGGTGCAGATTTTAAAAATATAATTTCAAATGAAAAAAAAATTACAGAAGTATCTTTTTATGCAGACTTAAGTTTTTTAAAAAACAAAGAATTAGAAAAAAATGTTATCAATGAATTTGCATACGGTTTCGAGCTAAAAAGCTATAGTTTTGAAAAATATAAATCAAAAAAGAAAACCAATCTTCAAAAAATTATTTTTGCGTCAAAATATAGTGAGCAATTAGAAAAAGAATATGTTTATTTGAATTCAGTTAAAAATGGAGTTTATTTAACCCGGGATCTAATTTCCGAACCCCCAAATATTCTTTATCCAAAAAAATATGTTGAAGAAATAAAAAAACTTAGTTCATTAGGATTAAAAATTAAAATCTATGATGAAAAAGAAATGAAAAAATTAGGAATGAATGCTTTACTTGGAGTTGGACAAGGTAGTTCAAGAGAATCTTTTTTAGTTACCCTCCATTGGGATGGTGGCAAAAAAAATGATAAACCATTAGCCTTTGTAGGGAAAGGTGTTTGTTTTGATACCGGAGGGATTTCACTCAAACCAGCAAGATTTATGGAAGAAATGAAATATGACATGGGAGGATCTGCTGTTGTAGTTGGTCTAATGAAGTCCGTTGCTTTAAGAAAAGCAAAAGTCAATGCAGTTGGTGTAGTAGGTCTTGTTGAAAATATGCCAGACGGAAATGCGCAAAGACCGGGCGATATAGTAAAATCTTATTCAGGAAAAACAATAGAGATTTTAAATACAGACGCAGAAGGAAGACTTGTATTAGCTGATGCATTATCATTTACTGAAGATAAATTTAAACCAAAATTTATTATTGATTTAGCTACTTTAACTGGTGCAATTATAATTTCTCTAGGCGAAGAGTTTGCAGGACTATTTTCAAATGACGACAAATTATCTAGAAATTTATTTGATGTTGGTGAGGAGATAAATGAGAAAGTATGGAGATTACCACTTCATAAAAATTATGATAAATTGATTAATTCAAGTTACGCAGACGTGCAGAATATTAATTATGCAGGTGGAGCTGGCTCTATAACAGCTGCACAATTTTTGAAGAGATTTATAAATAATACTCCTTGGGTTCATTTAGATATTGCCGGAATGGCCTTTTCAAAAAAAGCAGCGAATTTAAATTCTGGTGGTGCAACAGGTTACGGTGTAAGGCTGTTGTCTGATTTTATCAAAAAATTTTACGAATAATAATGGAAAGAACATTATCTATAATTAAGCCAGATGCTGTAGAAAGAAATTTAGTAGATGAAATAAAAAAAATTTTTACTGATAATAATTTAAAAATTATTAATTCAAAAAAAATTCAAATTTCAAAAGATGAAGCTGCTGAATTTTACAAAGTTCATCAAACAAAACCTTTTTATAATGATTTGTGTAATTACTTGTCCTCTGGACCAATTATTGTGATGATTCTAGAGGGGGAAAATGCAATTACAAAAAATAGAAAAATTATGGGAGCAACAAATCCAAAGGAAGCAGAAGAGGGCACTATACGTAAAAAATTTGGGATTTCAATTGATAAGAATTCCGTGCATGGTTCCGACTCCCCAGAAAATGCAAAAACAGAAATTAATTTCTTTTTTAAAAACTAATTCCTGTAAATCTTAATTAAAGATTGAAAATAGAGATTATGCTCAATTTTTTGAGTTCTGATTTTTAAAACATCTTCATCAAATTGTTGCTCTGTATAAAACCATTTTTGATTAATTATTTTACCGGAGTCTAATTTTTCTGTGACATAATGAGTGGTACATCCCATTCTTTTATCCTTATTCAGTTTTACTTTTTTATATGTATTTAAACCTTTATGTTTAGGTAGTAATGATGGGTGGATATTAATAATTTTTCCTCTAAAACTCTTCAAAAAATATTTTGGTATTATGCTCATATAGCCTGCAAGACATATTAAAGAAATTCTTTTTATTTTTAAAATGTGTAAAAGTTGGTTTGTGCCTCTTAGATCTTTTTTTTTAAAAAAGTAAAAGGGTATGCTGTATTTTTTTGAAATATTGTTTCCTTTTGCCTTATAATTGTTTGATACTATTAATTTGATATTTATTGGGAAATTATAATCTCTTGTATGTTTTAGTATATTTAATAAATTTGTCCCTTGACCTGATATAAATACGGAACAATTTCTTTTTACCACTGAATTTTACCTTTAAGATTAATCCTCTTACTTTCATTAGATACAAATCCTATTTGATAAGGTTCATATTCTTTAGTAAAAATTTTTTTTATATGTTTGATATTTTTCTTTTTTGTAATAATACAGAAACCTATTCCACAATTAAATGTATTTAACATTTCTGATGATGAAATATTGTGTTTCTTCAACCACTTAAATATTTTTTTTATTTTAATTTTACTTAGATCAATATTAAGACTCAAATTAGTTGGAATAGATCTATCTAAATTTTCTATAAGCCCTCCACCTGTTATATGAGCACATGATTTAATTAAGTTTTTTTTACACAGAGATAAAATTTCATTTACATAAATTTTAGTCGGTTTTAATAATTGTTTTTGAATTTTGTGACTTAACTTTTTATTTTTTATGACTGATCTTACCAGAGAATATCCATTAGAATGAATCCCAGAAGACGGAATTGCTAATATAATATCTCCATTTTTAACTTTTTTTTTTGATAAAATTTTTTTTTTGGATACTATTCCAACCGCAAAGCCAGCTAAATCAAATTTATTTTTTTGATATGTGCCAGGCATCTCAGCAGTTTCACCACCAATTAATTTGCACCCAGATAGTCTGCAACCAGCCAAGATACCATTTATAATTTTTTTTGTTTTTTTTAGATTGAGTTTTCCAACCGCGAGATAATCTAAAAAAAATAAAGGTTTAGCTCCTTGAACAATTAGATCGTTTACAGACATAGCAACTAAATCAATTCCAATACTGTCAAATTTTTTAAAATCATTAGCTATTTCAATTTTAGTCCCAACCCCATCTGTACATGAAACAATTAATGGATCTTTAATTTTTTGATTTGAAATATCAAAAGCAGCACCAAATGCACCTATATTGTCAAAACCTGTTTTTTTTGTTTGACTTGTTTTTTTAGCTATATATTTAACAAGAGTATTTGCTAACCTTATGTTAACGCCACTTTTTTTATACGTATTAGATTTTTTCTTCACTTCGTATATTATACAAATTAATGTTTAAAATATTTAAATTAGTAATAATAATTATTACATTTATTCTAATTAAAACTGAAACAAGTTATGCCTCTAATTCATTAATAGATGTTGATAAATTAGAATTAAAGATCTCTGATGATCTTGGTGATGGAGAAATCTTAGAGAGAACTTATCTGAAAAGTTTTAATAAATTAATTGCTAAAATTGTTTTATCAAAAGATTATCCCTTGGCACAATCAGAAGCGACGCAAGATGTAATCAAAGATATGGTTTTTTCATACAAACTAAAAGACTCAAGAAGTAATGACAATATAAATGATCAAAGAGATTATGTGGAGGTTAACTATAAATACGATAAATTAAAAGTTTATAATTTTTTAAGAAAACTCAATATTTCTTTTAGTAGCGCCTCAGAAATTGAAGTCTCAATTTTTCCAGTATTAGTCATTAACAATAATTTAAATATATTTAATAATTTTTTTTATAAAAATTGGTTAGACCAGAATGAGAATCAAAGTGAATTAGTAACTTATTTGCTGCCAGCTGAAGATTTAGATATAATTGATTTTTTTAAAAAAAATTCTGACTCTTATAATCAAATAAACCTAAATGACCCGATCTTAAATAGAGAGTCCAAAAATATTGTTTTAATTTTTTTTGAGGAAAAAAATGATGTTCTCTCTATTTATCTAAAATCAAAAATTTTAAATGATAATAAAGTTCAAAATTTAAGATTTAATCTATCAAGTTCAAAAAAAAGTCTTGATTACAATTTCATAATTAATGTCTTGAAAAAAAATATCTCAGATACTTGGAAATTAAAAAATCTTGTAGATCTCAATATACCATTAAATTTAAAGTTAAATTTAGAAATTGATAATTTAAGTGAAAGCGCAGAAGTTTTTGATAAAATTAAATTAATTGAAATTATTGAAGATTATAAAATTAATCTGATCACAAAAGATAAAATTATACTTGAATTAAAATACTATGGAAATTTGAAAACTTTACAAGAAAAATTAAACGAGAAGCAAATTGAAATGTTTGAAAAAAAATTTGAGTGGTTTATAAGAAAAATATAAATCATTAATGAAACAACTAATTTTTAAATTTCCTTTTCAGACAAGTTATTTTAATAGCGACTTTTATGTCAGTAAAAATAACTTTGATGCTTATAAACTTTTAGAAAATTACAATAAACTTCCAAGCAAACTAATAAATATAAGCGGTCCAAAAGGATCAGGTAAGACACATTTGGTCAAAATTTTAAAAAACAAACTAGAAGGAGTTATATTTAACGCTTCAGAAATAAGTCAAAACAAATTAGAAACACTCAATTTCAAAGTAATTATAATTGATAATTATTATGAATTGACAGATATTGATCCTTTAACTTTCTATTCTTTGATTAACCAATCTATTAGTCAAGAACAAACCCTAATTGTGAATAGCATACTGCCTTTGATTCATATGGATAATTCTTTAAAAGATTTGACTTCAAGGTTTAAACTTTTTTTAAATTTAAATATTGATTTGCCAACTGATGATCTCATGCAAGTCATAATTCAAAAAAATTTTTCAGATAGGCAAATAATTGTTGATGCAAAAACTATTGATTATATAATAAAAAGAATTGATAGATCTTATGATAAATTATTTAAATTTGTTGAAGAAATTGATAATATATCTTTAACTTCTGGAAAGTCTGTTAACTTAAATCTTATAAAAAAGGTTTTTAAATTAAATGAATAAATATCGTACCCATAATTGTTCTGAATTAAATAAAGAAAATTTAGATAGTAATGTAATTATTTCTGGATGGTTACATAGAAAAAGAGATCATGGAAATTTACTATTCATTGACGTAAGAGATCATTACGGGATCACTCAATGTGTTATTGAAAGCAACGATAAAAACTTTAAGATTTTGGAGAAATTAAAACCTGAGTCTGTTATAACCATTAAAGGCAAAGTTGTAAAAAGAGAAAAAGGAACTGAAAACTTAGATATAAAAACTGGTGAAATAGAAATTAAAGTATCAGATGTTTTGGTTCTATCAGCGGCAAATGAATTACCACTTCCAGTTTTTGGTGAACAACAATATCCAGAGGAAGTAAGGTTAAAATACAGATTTTTAGATTTAAGAAGAGATAATCCTCACCAAAGAATAATCTTAAGATCAAAAGTAATTTCATTTTTAAGGCAAAAAATGATTGAAAATAATTTTTTAGAATTTCAAACTCCTATACTTACCGCTTCAAGCCCGGAAGGAGCGAGAGATTTTTTAGTTCCAAGCAGATTGCACCCAGGTAAATTTTATGCCTTACCTCAAGCACCTCAGCAGTTTAAACAAATGGTCATGATTTCTGGGTTTGATAGATATTTTCAAATTGCTCCATGTTTTAGAGATGAAGATGGTAGAGCAGACAGAAGTCCAGGGGAACACTACCAGCTTGATATGGAAATGGCATTTGTAGAACAAGAGGATATTTTTAAAATTGTTGAGCCTATTTTTTTTGATTTATTTAATAAATTTGGAAATAACAAGAAAGTATCAAAAGCTCCATTCAAAAGAATAACTTACAGTACAGCTATTACAAATTATGGAACAGACAAACCAGATCTTCGAAACCCTTTATTGATTGAAGATTTAACAGAATTATTTAAGTCTGAAGAAATAAAACTAGATATTTTTAAAAAGATAATTAATGCAGGTGGGGTTGTTAAATCTATTAAAACAGAAAATACCAGTAAAAAACCCAGAAGTTTTTTTGATAATTTAAATAAATGGGCTTTAGATCAAGGAGCTAAGGGTTTGGCATATATAAATTTTGAGATGGAGAAGGGCCAGCTAGTTGGAAAAGGACCAATATCTAAATTTTTTTCAAAAAAATCTTTAGAAGAATTAGTTTTAAAAAGTTCTATTAAAGAAGGAGATACAATTTTTTTAATCAGTAATAACCTTGAAGAAGCTAACAAATTTTCAGGAATTTTAAGACAAAAATTGGGACATGAATTAAATCTTATAGATTTATCCAAGTTTGAGTTTTGTTGGATTACAGATTTTCCAATGTTTCACTTCGATGAAGAGTTAAAAAAAATTGACTTTAGTCATAATCCTTTTTCCATGCCGCAGACAAGTTATGAGGAATTTGACAAAACTGATCCATTAAAAATTAAAGCTTACCAATACGACTTAGTTTGCAATGGGTATGAATTATCTTCAGGTGCAATAAGAAACCACTTGCCAGAATACATGTTTAAGATTTTTAATAAAGTAGGTTATACAAAAGATGAAGTAATTAAAAAATTTCCAGGAATGATCAAAGCCCTGTCCTATGGTGCTCCGCCACACGGGGGTATGGCTCCTGGTATTGATCGTATAGTGATGTTGTTAGCTGAGGTAGATAACATTAGAGAAATTACATTATTTCCAATGAATCAAAATGCTCAAGATTTGCTTATGGATGCGCCTTCAGTAGTTGATGAAAAACAACTAAAAGATTTATCTATTAAACTAAACTTAAAGAAAAATTAGCTTTTAGATTTAATATTTAATCTTATGTCACTTAAATCGACTAGCTTATCCTCAATATTGCTTCTCACAAATCCTTTAGACGTGATATTCTTCACAATGTTTATGAATCTGTTTTCTTGATCTTGACCAAGTTTTTCAGACTCAAAGTTTTTCAAATTCGAAATTGATGGGGTGTGCGCTAGTTCTTCTCTACCAAGATAAGATATAGCCAATTCTCTAAATACATAATCCAAAATAGATGTAGCAGATAAAATTCTATCATTACCAATAATCTTACCGGACGGCTCAAATTTTGTATCAATGAAAGCATCTACATATTCTTCTAAAGGTACTCCATATTGAAGACCAAGTGAAATAGCGATTGCAAAGTTGTTCATTAATGATTTAACTAATTCACCTTCTTTATTAGTATCAATAAAAATTTCTCCTATTTTACCATCGTCATACTCACCTGTATGTAAATATAATTTATGTTCACCAATAGTAACTTTTTGAATATATCCTTTTCTCCTATCTGGCATTCTGAATCTTTTACTGCCTGTTTTTGTAATAGCTTTTTCCAATTTATCAGTACTTTGTGAAACTAGTTGTTTGTTAAATTTTTCGTTTGGTAATTCAGAGTCAGCAGTTTTCTTCAGTTTATTGGATGTTTGAAGTTTATCACTATTTTTACCACTATTTTGTTTTGTTTTTCTATTATTTAATTTAACGTCTATTACTTCTACCTTGCCATTATGGTTATCAATATCATTAAGTTCTTTGTCATTTAATTGGTCTAACTCATGCACTATTTTAAATGTACAAGTATAGTAGGATTCTATTGTATATTTTTTCATTTTTTTTTGGCGAAGCTTAGTGATATACAATCATTATTTAATTTTCTACTTAATATTACTACAAGTTTTAATTGTGTTAATTATTTAAAAAAAACAAATGATGGGTTTTAAACAAATATTTACTTGGTGGCACAATCAAACTATTGGCACTTTTTTAAAAACAATTTTTTTTGGAAAATATGTAGGAAAAGATATTTATGGCAATAGATACTATACAAGAAAAAAAACTAAAGAAAGATGGGTCATTTACAAGGGAAATATAGAATCAACAAAAATACCTAATGATTGGTATCTTTGGATACACCACACAGTTGATAATTTACCCTCTGATAATACTGATAAAGATAAATTTTTTTGGGAAAAACCTCATTTAGAGAATCAAACTGGAAAAAAAACTCATAAAACAAAATTAAAAAAAGATATCAAGAAAAAGTATGAGTCGTGGAAATAAAATTTTTTTAATTTTACTCTTGTTTTTGTTTAGCCTTCAAACACAAGCTGAGGAACGAGGTATTAATTTAAATGAAATTCAGCCAAGTTTTGATCTCGATGACCAACCAAGCGAGGAAAAATCTAATGACAGCAATTTCAAATTCCAAGAATCAAAAAAACAAGTTATGTCTTCTCCAGAAAGCTTTAGTAAAATCAATCTGGTAATTCTGGATAAAATTACCTCAAAACAAAAAAATTTTTCAATCAAACCTAATGACAACACAAAATTCAATACTTTAGAAATTGTCGCTCTAAACTGTAGATCTGTTAACTATTCTGATAAATTAGAATATATGGCAAATTTACAAATTAAAGATATTTCTAAACAAACTGATGATAAAGTTTTTATATATAATGGCTGGTTAATCTCTAATGTTAGGTCTAACTATACCATAGAGCATTCCCTATACGATATCTGGCTAAAAAACTGTATTTAAGAATAAAAATTTTCTTTAGATAGCCAATTTGTGTCAAAATCAGAATTAATAAATTTCTTGTGATTTAGAATTCTCTTATGCAAATCAGCTGTTGTAGTTATTCCCTCAAGCACTAATTCATTCAAGGATCTATTCATCCTTTGAATAGCCTCTAATCTATTTCTTCCATGGCATATTATTTTACAAATTAAGCTGTCATAATAAGGAGTTATTTTGCATCCTTGAAAAACTGCGCCATCAACTCTTGTTCTAAAGCCTGATGGTAAATGACATACCCTAATTGTTCCTGGGCTAGGTTGAAAATTCAATTCAGGATTTTCAGCATTAATTCTACACTCAATTGCATGCCCTCTGGGACTTATGTCATTTTGTTCTAATGCTGTATTACCAGAGTATGCAATCCACATTTGTTCTTTAACTATATCTATTCCTGTAACAACCTCAGTAACAGGATGTTCAACCTGCACACGGGTATTCATTTCTAAAAAGTAAAATTTACCATTTTCATATATATATTCTACGGTTCCTGCTCCTTCATAACCAATTTGTTCTACCATTTTTACAGTTTTGTTGAGAAGATCAGATCTAATTTTTTCATCTAAAATAGGAGAAGGAGTTTCTTCAATTAATTTTTGATGTTTTCTTTGTACTGAACAATCTCTTTCATGTAAATGTACAGTTCTATTTTTTCCAGACATAACTTGAACCTCTATATGCCTAGGATTCATAAAATATTTTTCTATATAAACTTCATCATTTCCAAAATATTTTTTAGCTTCACTTTTTGCTGTTAAAAACATTTTTTCTAAATCTTCTTTTTGTGTAACAATTTTCATTCCTTTGCCACCCCCGCCACCAGCAGCTTTGATAAGGACCGGGTATCCGATATCAGTGCATATTTTTTTCGCGTGATTAAAATCTTTTACGCCTCCATCAGACCCTTCGATTATTGGAAGTCCAAATTTTTTAGCTGTTTTTTTTGCCTCAATTTTATCACCCATTTTTTTAATGATGTCTGCGTTGGGTCCAATAAATTTTATACCATGTTTTTGAACTACTTCAGCAAAACTAGCATTTTCTGAGAGGAAACCGTAACCGGGATGAACAGCTTCCGCACCAGTTAAATCTACTGCAGATATAATTGAGGAAAAATTTAAATAACTATTTTGAGGTTGGTGCGATCCAATACAAACGCTTTCATCTGCTAATCTCACATGCATTGAGTCAGAATCAACATCTGAATGCACTGCAACGGTAGAGATTCCCCATTCTTTACAAGCTCTAATAATTCTAACTGCTATTTCACCTCTATTAGCAATTAGAACTTTTTTAAACATTAATTTATTTCAAAATAACTAGACTTTGTCCAAATTCTACAGGTTGGCCATCGTTAACTAATATTTTAACAACCTCACCATCTTGAGTCGATGGGATATGGTTCATAGTTTTCATTGCTTCAACTATCATAATTGTCTGGCCTTTTTTTATTTTATCACCAACATTAATAAATTTTTTTGCTCCAGGTTCGGGCGCAAGGTAGGCAGTTCCAATTATTGGAGATTTAATTCTTATTCCATCATCATGCTCACTCAAAACTGTTTTAGTTCCAACTTTTGTAGCGCCAGAAACAACAGTTGATCCTGAATGAATTTCTTTGGCTTTTGATACTTTGATTCTTATTGATCCATCTTGGTAGTCTAAACTTGTAAGGTTAAATTCATCAAGGTAGTCAGTAAGTTGTTTAATTAAATTTTTTTCGATTTTCATTTTTTTTGTATTATATTTTTCATTGATTGAATAGCAAGCAAATATACTTCACTTCCTAAACCGCAGATTATTGCATCAGCAACGTAACTTATTAAAGATTTATGTCTAAATTCTTCTCGGCGATAAATATTGCTCATATGTACTTCAATTATGGGAATTTTTAATATTTTAAGAGCATCATGTATTCCTACTGATGTATGTGTGTAGGCACCAGCATTGATAATTATCCCGTTATGAGAATTCCTAATTCCTTGAATATAGTTTATAATTTCACCTTCTACGTTTGACTGAAAAAAATCAATATCAATATTAATTTTTTTTGAAAGATCTTGGCATCTTTTTTCAATATCAATTATTTTTTCTGATCCATATACGCTTTTTTCCCTTTCGCCTAAAAGATTTAAATTTGGACCATTGATTATAGATATTTTTTGTTTCATAATAGATAAAGATATTTACCTTAAATTATGGCAAAAATAAAATTAAATGGAAAAAACATTTCAATTTTAGAGGATACCTCTCTGTTATCATTACTTGAAAAGTATAAAATCGACAGAAAAAAGATCGCAATAGAACTTAATGGTAAGATTGTCCAAAAAAACCGATTTCAGAAAACTTTTTTAAAAAATATGGATAGGGTGGAATTGGTTCATTTTATTGGAGGTGGTTAAAAATGTCAGATGAATTAATAATTTCAAAAAAAAAATATAAATCAAGATTAATTATTGGTACAGGAAAATATAAAAACTTTACAGAAACAGCTAAAGCAATAAAAGAATCTGGCGCGGATATCGTTACAGTTGCGGTAAGAAGGGTTAATATAACTGACAAAAAAAAAGAAATGTTAACTGATTATATTGATACAAAAAAAATAAATTTGCTTCCTAATACTGCTGGATGCTTCAATTCAGATGAAGCATTAAGAACATTAAGATTAGCTAGAGAAATGGGAGGGTGGAGATTAGTTAAGTTAGAGGTATTAGGTGACAAAAAAACTTTGTACCCAAATATGGTTGAAACATTAAAAGCAACAAAAGTTTTAGTCAAGGAGGGTTTTAAAGTAATGGTTTACTGCACTGACGATTTGATAATGACTAAACAGTTAGAAGATTTAGGTGCTTCAGCAGTTATGCCACTAGCTTCCCCAATTGGTTCTGGACAGGGCATATTAAACAAAATTAATTTATCGATAATAATAGAACAAGCAAAAGTTCCTGTAATTGTTGACGCAGGGATTGGGACACCATCTGATGCATGCATAGCAATGGAATTAGGTTGCGACGGGGTACTTGTTAATAGTGCAATAGCATATGCAAAAAATCCAATTTTAATGTCTTCAGCATTTAAAGACTCAGTTGTAGCTGGCAGAAAAGCTTTTCTTTCCAAAAGAATGAAAAAAAATTTTTTTGGAATTGCTAGTTCTCCACGAGAAGGAATTATTTAGTCTTTTTTCTTCTTTTCCAAAGAGTTCTAATTATTGATTTTTTTTTTGTCTTCTTTGGTTTATTTTGCTTACTGTCACTTTCAAATTTTTTCTTATTATTTTTTAAATAAGTCAAATCTTTATTTTTAGAATATTCAGTTAAAATATTTTCATTTACTTTTATTCTTTTATTCTTTTTATCATGTAATCCAATACTATACTCTGGTATTCCAAGACCTAATTCAGATTTTAAAATAATTTTAATTTTATTCTTTTTTTCAATAAAATTTATTTGTTTTATATACTCAGACTCTAATTTTTGTTTGATCTTCAGAGGAATATCTGCAGATATCAAACTTACTTTATTTTCTAAAGATAGAATTTGAATTTTTTTTAAAATTTTTAATGAGAAAGAATCTGTAGATAAAACAGTTTCCCATTGAATTGATCCCTCTCGTAATCTTTGTCTAGTCATTTCTAGAAGACCAAAATTACTAATCCTTCCAACTTGAATTCTTGCCCTATCTTTTCTGAGACTCTCTTTTAACTTCCTTTCAACAACCTTTCTGTTATGAAAGTTAAGCATGTCAATAAAATCGATTACAACTAAACCTGACAAATCTCTCAATTTTATTTGCCGAGCAATTTCTTCAGCTGCTTCTATATTTGTATTTAAAGCAGTTTTTTCTATGTTAGTTTGTTTTATTGATTGACCAGAGTTTATATCTATTGCCACTAAAGCTTCAGTAGGATTGATTATGAGATATCCCCCTGACTTTAATTTAACTTTAGACTCAAAAATTGAAAGAAGTTCTTGTTCAATTCCTTTTTCAAGAAATAAAGGAGATTTGCCTCTGTGTTTTTTAACAAATTTAGAACATTTAGGTATTAATTCTTTTACGAATTGTTTTGTTTTTTGGTAACCGTCGTTACCATCAACATAAATGTATTTTGATTCTGAGTCATAGATATCTCTTATCGATCTTTTAATTATATCACTTTCTTCATATATAATTGATGGTGCGTTTGAACTTAAAGTTTTATTGGTAATATCTTTCCAACTATTAATCAAATTTTCAAGATCATTTTGAATTTCATTTTTTGATTTGTTAGCGCCAGCAGTTCTAACTATCATACCCATTGAACTAGGTATATTTATTTCATTTAAGATTTTCTTAATATTATTTCTATCATTAAAATTAAATATTTTTCTTGAAATCCCACCTCCTTTGGCAGTGTTTGGCATTAAAACTATATATTTTCCTGCTAGTGATATAAATGTAGTTAAAGCAGAACCTTTTTGACCTCTTTCTTCTTTCAAAACTTGAACTAAAATAATTTGTCCTGGCTTTATAACTTCTTGAATTCTATATTTTTTTAATCCATAACTTTTTTTTAACTCTTCTCTAATATCTTTTTTATCTTCAATATTTGAGGTTTCTTTAGAAGGATTATCTTTTATTTGTTCACTATTATTTTCACTAAGGTTTTCTTGAACTTGAGGGTTTTCATCATTGTTATCATCTTTTGTATCAGAAAAATCATCTTGATTATTGTTTTTTAAATCTTCTCTTATTTTTTTTTCTGTCTCTTGTAATTTTTCTTTATCCTCACTAGGAATTTGATAATAGTCTGACTGAATATCATTAAACGCTAAAAAGCCGTGTTTAATTCTTCCGTAATTTATGAAAGCGGCTTGCAGGGAGGGTTCTACTCTGCTTACAATTCCAAGATAAATATTACCTTTTAAATTTAGCTTGTTTTTGTTTTCATACTCATACTCCTCAATTTGCTTTTCAGATTTGAGTACAACTCTAACTTCATCTGGACTAGATGCATCAATATATAAATTTTTATCCATTTTTTTAAAATTCCTTTTATAAGATTATGTAAATTATTTGAATTCATTGGTTTATTTCAGGTTATTATACATTTTTTTATCGTTTAATTAAATCTTTATTTGTCATAAGTATGACAACATTGTTATTCATAATTTAAATATTATGACAAATTTTTTTGATAAATTTATTAAATCTCTTTTTATTTTATTTATTCTTGGTTTATCATTTGTATTTCTAACTTTATGGTATTTTTCTTTTGGTCTACCTGACTATAAAAAGCTCGAAAATTATGAACCACCTATAATATCAAGAGTTTATTCTGATAGCGGTGATTTAGTCGCAGAGTATGGAATTGAAAAGCGTCTTTTTGTTCCCTACGAATTTATTCCGCAAAATATTATCAATTCATTTTTATCTGCTGAAGATAAAAATTTTTTTTCTCATCCTGGTATTGATGCTAAAGGTATATTAAGGGCAGTAATTAAAAATTTAAGTAACATATTAGCAGATAAAAGGTTGGAAGGCGCCTCCACAATAACCCAACAAGTTGCAAAAAATTTTTTATTAACAAATGAAGTTTCTTTAAAGAGAAAAATTAAAGAAGCTATTTTAGCTTTCAGAATTGAAAAGGCCTTAACAAAAAAAAGGATATTAGAACTTTATCTAAACCAAATTTATCTTGGTGAAGGTAGCTATGGTATAGCTGCAGCAAGTTTAGAATATTTTGATAAATCAATTCAAGATCTTGATTACTCAGAGTCGGCTTTACTTGCCGCTTTGCCAAAAGCCCCGTCAAGATATAATCCATTCAAATATCCTGAAATAGCTAAGTTTAGAAGAGATTTAGTTTTAAATAATTTGCATGAAAATGATTTTATTAGTAATGAAAAGCTTAAAGAATTCAAGTCTCTGCCGATAAGTTTAAAAAAAAGAAACCTAACTATTTATGATGAATCTTATTCTTATGTAGAAGAAGTAAGGCGAGTTATAAAAGAAAAATACGGATTTGATGAATTATACACTCAAGGATTAGCTATAAGGTCACCAATAAATATTCAGTATCAAAAATCTGCTTTAAAATCTTTAAGAGATGGATTGGAAGCTTACGATAAAAGACATGGTTGGAGAGGAGCTTTATTAAACACCAATGGAAAAAATATAAACGAGTGGAGAAACATTCTTCAAAATAAAGATGTTGGAAAATATTTAAATTGGGATTTAGGAATAATTGAAGAATTATCTAATGAGAAATTAAAAGTTAATCTTTTAAATAGAAACTATGAGTTAACCGGGAGTCTTGTTGAAATACAACAAATAAATAACAAATGGATATCCGATGATTTTGAAAAAAAATTTAATATTGGTGAAATAATTTATCTAAAAAAAATTATTAATAAATCTTCTACTGAATGGGTTATCAAACAATACCCTGAGGTTAATGGAGCGATTGTGGTTATTGAAAATAAAACTGGGAATGTAAAAGCTTTAGTAGGTGGTTATAATTCTAAAATAAGCGAATTTAATCGAGCTACTCAAGCAATGAGGCAACCAGGCTCTGCATTTAAACCTTTTATTTATGCAACTGCACTCATGAATGGTTATGCGTCAAACTCAATCGTGATGGACACTCCCTTCGTCATAGACCAAGGTATTGGTCTGAAAACATGGAAACCTGAAAACTATGGCAAAGAATTTTATGGACCAACTACTCTAAGAAAAGGATTAGAGTATTCGAGAAATTTAATGACGGTAAGAATTGCGCAAGATATTGGTATGGAAAAAATAAAAAAATTATCTGAGGAATTAGGGATATATAAAGATTTAAAACCTTTATTATCAGGCGCCCTTGGATCCAATGAAACCACTCTTTTAAATTTAACAGCTGCCTATTCGATTTTTGCCAATGGAGGTAACAAGGTCGAAACTAGTATCATAGATACAATTACAGATCGCCATGGAAAAAATTTATATCTCAATCAAAACATTACTTGTTTAGATTGTGAAAAGGCTATGGTTGATAATTCGGTTACACCAATTTTAAATTTTAATTCAAAACGTGCAATTGATAACGCAACTGCTTACCAAATTTTATCAATGTTAGAGGGTGTTGTAAAAAGGGGAACTGGTAAAAAACTAAATTATTTAAATGTTCCTCTAGCAGGCAAAACTGGCACTACCAATAAAAATACTGATGCTTTTTTTATAGGTCTAACGTCAGATTTAGCGATTGGAGTATATGTAGGATTTGATGCACCTAAAACTTTAGGAAAGTATGAAACAGGATCTAAAGCTGCTTTACCAATCTTCGAACAATTTATAAAAGATTCACTAAACAAAGATGACTTTAAAAAATTTCAAATACCTGTTGATATTAATTTTGCGTCTATTGACTATGACACAGGAGAATTTGTAGGATTTAAAAAGAAAAGAAAATCTATTACTGAGTCCTTTAAAGATAAAGATCTTTATAATATTAACTATGAATTAGAAAATAATGTCACTTATGAGAATTTAAAAAAGTTTAGGCAATTTTATTAAATATATGATTGAAGAATTTAAAAAAAAAATTGAAATTATCTCAAGTATTCAAAACAATATCAGGGGGTATCTTTGAAAAATTTTCAGTTGATAGAAAAATTAAAGAATTCTCAGAACTCGAGAGTGACAACAATTTTTGGTCCGATAGAAAAAAAGCCACAAATATTATAAAAGAAAAAAATCGTCTTTTAGAATTAAAAAATTCATATTCAAAAGTTAATAGAGAAATAATTAATACCAAAGAACTAATGGATTTAAGTCTTCAAGAAAATAATAATATTTTAATCAAAGAGTGCTACGAGAAAATCGATGATTTGCTTTCTTTATCCAAAAAAAATCAGGTTAAGTGTTTCTTATCAGGAAAAGATGATGACTTAAATGTTTTTATAGAAATACACGCTGGTGCCGGAGGAACCGAAAGCCAAGATTGGGCCGATATGTTAAAAAAAATGTATGTTAGATGGTTAGATAAAAAAGATTGTACTTATAATTTGATAAGTGAACATAGCGGTGAAGAAGCTGGTATTAAATCTTGCACAATTAAAGCAACAGGAAATTATCTCTATGGTTTACTAAAAAAAGAGTCAGGCATTCATAGATTGGTTAGAATTTCACCATTTGATAGTGGGGCGAGGCGACATACTAGTTTCGCTAGTGTATGGGTTTATCCAGTAGTTGATGATGAAATAGATATTACAATTTTAGATAAAGACCTGAGGATAGATACTTACAGATCTAGTGGCGCAGGAGGTCAACATGTTAATACAACTGATAGTGCTGTTAGAATTACACATTTGCCAACAAAAATAGTTGTTCAGTGCCAAAATGAAAGATCGCAACATAAAAATAAAGAAACTTGCATGAAGATATTAAAATCAAGATTATATGAATATGAGTCGCAAAAACGTGAAAAAGAAAATGAGCAAGAGATGTCTAAGAAAACTGATATTGGATGGGGTCATCAAATAAGATCATATGTACTTCAACCATATAGATTAGTTAAAGATCTTCGAACCAATATTCAAGACTCTGATCCGGAAAAAATATTAAATGGAAATATCGATAAGTTTATCGAGGGGAACATTTTGATTTAATGTTAAGAATATTTACAAATATTTTAAGTCTGATTTTAATTTTATTATTATCTACATTTTTGTATTTATCATTTGTAGGGTTTCAAACAAATAAATTTAATAAAGAGATCGAAAGTTATATTAATAAGTTCACTAATCAACTTAATGTTAAAATAGAAAGTATATTTTTAAAGTTTGATCTAAATAAACAAGCGTTGCTATTAGAGACAAAATCCCCTTCAATACAAATTGATAATCAGATCATTGATATAAATAAGATTGCTTTAAATATTAATCCACTTTCAATAATGAGCGAAGATTTAGAAATAAAAGACATAAATGTACTGAGTAATGACCTTGAAATTAAAAATTTACTTCAAGTTATTAAGAATTATTCAGATATAAATAACAATTTCTTTTTAAAAGGATTAAGCGAGAAAGGAACTGTTGTAGCAAATGTTAATTTTGAAATAGCGAACAAAAAAATAAAAAATCTTAACGGAATATTGATAGGAAATAAATTATCTTATGTAGATAAACAATCAGGCGTAATTGACAAAATTAATTTTGAAATAAATTTTAATGAAAAAGAAATAAAAGTTTCTAATTTAGACTTTAATATTTCAAGTATTCCAATTATTCTAAGCAATATTTCAATCAAACCTCAAAATGGTGAATTACTAAATATTCTAGATATTTCAAGCAACAAGGAACTTAAATTTGATGGAGAGGGCGAGATAAAAATTTCATCAATAGATAAAAACAAAACTATTCCAGTTTTGAGTCAATTTAATTTAAAAGGAGATTTTATTAGTGAATTACAAGGATCACTAGATATTAATTTTGATTATAACTTTATTGTTCTGCAAGATTTAAAAGTTACAAATTTCAACTCAAATATCAACATTATAGTAAAAGATTTAGTTGGAAACTTACGAAACAATTATCAGATTAAAAAGATAAATTTAGATATTAAAAAAATCAAAATCAAAGAGTCAAAAATCTTTGCAAATATCTCAAACGGAAAATTAAAAAAACTCTCATTTGAAGGATTATATTCATTAAACAATGACGGAAAATTTAAAAAACTACAATTTGATAATGCTTATGAAAAAATAATAAAATCAAATTTTTTTTTGGAAGCCGATTTTAACTTAAAGTTAGATGCAATAAATTATCATGACCCTAATAATTTAATAAAATTAAAAGGCAATCTCTCTTTTAATAAAAAAGATTTATATTTTGATCAACTTGTTTTTGAACAGGATAAATCATTATTAAAAATATCAAAATTACAAATTTCAAAAAATGTAGTGCAGGATTTTGAGAATATTTCATTATTAACAGTAATTGAAGACAACATCACAAATCAATTTGAAATAACAAAGAGTAAAACGGGTATTTTAATTGATGGAGATGCTTACGATGCGACTAAACTTATTCAAACAATAATAGACTCAGATAATCAAAAGTTTTTTTATTTCGATACAAAATTAGAAATTAGACTTAAAAATTTAATTAAATCTAATAATAATCTAAGAGATTTCATTATGATCGGCCAGCTTAAGGGTGGAAATTTAGTTAATTTGAGTTCTAAAGTCGAAGATGACATTGGATCTTTTTTAGATATTAATTATAATAACAAAGACAATGAGAGCACTTTAAAGATATTCTCAACTAATCCGCTTTTATTACTAGAAGAATTTTCTTTTTTTGAGGGAATAAGAAATGGCGAATTAGAATTTGAATATCTCACTTCAGAAACTTCAAAAACTGGATCTTTAAAAATTAAAAGTTTTAATCTTAAAGAAGCTCCTATTTTTGCAAAAATTTTATCACTTGCAGATTTACGAGGTTTGTTTGATGCTTTATCGAACGAAGGAATTTTCTTTGAGCAACTAGAAATCTTATTTTCAGTTAAAGGCGATGAATTAAAAATTGACGAGGTGTTTGTTAATGGCCCTAGTCTAAGTTTGTTAATGGATGGATACATTGATCAAGAAAGTAAATTAGTTAGTTTAAGCGGAGATTTAATACCTGCAAAAATGATAAACAGCGTAATTTCAAAAATTCCAGTTATCGGCGGTGTCCTTGTTGGTGATCAAAAAAAAGGTGAGGGGGTTTTTGGCGTAAGTTTTAAAATTAAAGGATTACCCGGAGATATCAAAACTACTGTCAATCCAATTAAAACAATTACACCTAGATTTATAACAAGGCATTTAGAAGGTAAAAAATAATATTACTTTGGTAAGATTTTAAAGTGTTTCTTTTTTCCTAAAGATAATTTAATAAAATTTTCGTTATTGATTTTGATAAAATAATTATTATCTTCAATTGTTTCATTGTTAATTTTAACTCCCCTATTTAAAATTAGTCTTCTCGCCTCACTTTTGGAAGACAAAACTTTTACTTCTTCAAGAAATTCAATGATATTTATACCTTTTTCAAGTTTATTTTTCGCAAATAATATTTCTGGTAAATTTTCTCCTGTCGATCTATCGACGAAGGTTTTTTTTGCTGTAATTTCAGATTTAATTGACTCCTCTTTTCCATGAACAATTTTTGTAGCCTCATTGGCTAATAGAATTTTAAGATTATTTATATCATTAGAAGTTTTTTTATAATTTTCAATTTTATCAATCTCTAAATCAGTAAAAAGTTTTAAAAATCTTTCAACATCATTATCCGGAGTGTTTCGCCAGAACTGCCAATAATCATAAGGTGAAAGTAAATCTCTATCTAACCAGACTGCACCTGTTTCGGTTTTACCCATTTTTTGGCCTGAAGATAAGGTAATTAGTGGAGTAGTTAATCCATAAGCTTCTTTTTGGTTTACTTTTCTTATTAATTCAACACCATTTACAATATTACCCCATTGATCTGAACCGCCAATTTGTAAAATGCAACTATTTTTTTCATGTAATTTCAAAAAATCATACGCTTGTAGTATCATGTAATTAAATTCCATATAACTTAGTGATTGTTCTCGTTCTAATCTAAGTTTAACACTATCGAAAGTTAACATTCGATTTATTGTAAAGTGTTTACCAATGTCTCTTAAAAAATTTATATAATTAAGTTTTTCCAACCATTTTGAGTTATCAACAAATAAAGGTTTAGTTTTTTTATTTTTGTAATCTAAAAGTTTTAAAAATAATTTTTGTATTTTTTTTGAGTTTTTAGATATTTGTTTTTTATCAAGAATCTTTCGAGTTTTATCTTTACCCGAAGGATCTCCGATTAATGTAGTACCAGAACCTAATAAAATGATAGGTTGATGCCCGTGTTTTTGAAGTAACCTTAAACACATTATTTGAAGCAGACTACCAACATGCAAGCTATCAGCCGTTATATCAAAACCGATGTAAGCTTTTATAGGTTTTTGCATCAATCGATTTAATGAGTTCTCATCAGTACATTGATGATAAAAACCTCTTAATCTAAATTCTTCGATAAAATTATTACTCATTCTTTCCTTTTTAATACTTATAATATATTTTCATATTATTACTATAAATAATATGTCTAAACTATTAACATCAGTAGGCTTAATGAGTGGTACATCTTGTGATGGCATTGATGCTAGTCTTATTGAGTCAGACGGTGAGAATAAAATAAATCTTATTACCAATCATTATTTTCCATATGAAAAAAATTTTAAAATTGAACTAATTGACCTTAAAAAATTAATAAATAATACATTAGATTTAAAAAAATTTAAAAAAGATATTGATCAGCTAGAGAATCGAATAACTCTTTATCATCACGAATGTATAGAAGAACTAAAATTAAAAATTAAAACTAAAAAAATAGATATTATCGGAATACATGGACATACAATTTACCATAGCAAAAAGGAAAAAATATCTCTTCAACTTTTGAATGCTAAATTATTAAAAGAAAAAATTAAAAAAAATTTTATATATAATTTTAGAAATAATGATATTGCTGCTGGAGGCGAGGGTGCTCCATTAGTCCCAATATTTCACAAAGCTTTAAGACATAAATTAAGCTTAGATTTACCTGCAATATTTGTAAATATTGGCGGAATATCGAATATTACTTATATCGATATAAATGAAAATTTAATTAGTTTTGATTGTGGTCCTGGAAATAGTCTGCTCGATCAATACATTCAAACACAATCAGGATTTAATAAACTATTTGATCAAGATGGGGAAATAGCATGTAAACATAAATACAATGAGGTAATTTTAGAAACTTATTTAAACAATAAATTTTATCAATTAGATTATCCAAAATCTTTAGATGTAAATGATTTTGACATATCTGGAGTAAGAGGTCTAAAAACAGGTGAAGCTGTGGCTACACTCTCTGAATTAACAGTAAGATCAATAATCAGAGCTGTAGATGATGTTAAAAATCAATCAAAAAAAATTATATTATGCGGGGGTGGTAGAAAAAATAAATATTTTTTAAACAGAATTGAAAATTTATTAAAACTGCCAGCAATAGATATTAATCAATTTAATATTGATGGCGATTATATTGAATCCTCTGCGTTTGCATATTTGGCTATTAGATCTTTTCAAGGTAAGCCTATTACATTTCCTGAAACCACTGGCGTGTCGAAACCTTTAACAGGTGGTTACCTTTTTTAATAACATTAAATCAAAGCAGTTTTTTCTTTAAGATATTTTTCCAATTCAAGAGTTAATTCGATTTCTTTATCTTTAAAAAAATGGTTAGAATTTCTAATTTTAGTGAAGTTTACTTCAACTCCTTTTTGAGTTTTAATTCTTTTATACAACTCATCCATACTCTCTTTTGATACCAATTCATCATTCTCTCCAAAAAGTATATGACCTGAAGTAGGACAAGGAGCTAAAAAAGAAAAGTCATAAACATTTGGTTGTGGTGACAAAGCTAAAAAATGATTTACTTCCGGCCTTCTCATAATTAGCTGCATACAAATTAATGCTCCAAAAGAAAATCCGGCAATCCAACATTGACTATAGTCTAAATTTTCTCTTTCTATCCAATCTAATGCTGCTGCAGCATCTGATAATTCTCCTTGTCCATTATCAAAAACACCTTCACTCTTCCCCACACCCCTAAAATTAAATCTAATAACTGAAAATTTATTTTCTATAAAAATATTGTAAAGCAATTGAACAACTTTATTATTCATAGTTCCGCCATACTGAGGGTGAGGATGCAAAATAATTGCTACCGGGGATCCAAATTTAGGACTTTTAAAATATTTTGCCTCAAGTCTTCCAGAGGGTCCAGGTATAAAAATTTCGCTACTTTTTGGCTTCATTGATAATGATTATCGTTTTCAAAATTTATATCATGAAAAATATTTTTTATGTGACATTTTTTAAAGTTGACTATTTTACTAAGGTTTCTTAAATAACATGTAATTAATAAAGATTATGAAATTAACTACTAAAGGACGATATGCAGTGATGGCTATGGCAGATATAGCATCTAATAGTTTTGGTAAACCAGTAAGCTTAACAGAAATTTCTTTAAGACAAAATATTTCTATATCATATTTAGAGCAACTTTTTTTAAAGTTAAAAAACAAAAACTTAGTCAAAAGCATTAGAGGCTCTGAAGGTGGATATATATTAGAAAAAAGTCCAGCAGAAATAACTTTACAAAATATAATTGATGCAGTTGATGAGCAGATCAAAACATTAAATTGTAAAAAAGAGTCAAAAAAGGGATGCAATGGTAAAACCATAAAATGTATTACTCACAACCTTTGGGATGATTTAGAAAGTCATATTAATAATTTTTTTCACAATAGGCACTTAAGCGATTTAGTTTCCAAAAAAAATTAAAATAATTATGAAAAACCAAAATATTGAAAAATTAAAAGATTATAAATACGGATTTACAACAGAAATTGAAAATATTAAATCTCCAAGAGGTTTGAGTGAAAATACAATTAAATTTATTTCAAAAATTAAAAAAGAACCTAAATGGATGTTAGATTGGCGTTTAAAAGCTTTTAGAAGACTATCCAGTTTAAAAGAGCCTAATTGGCAAAAGCCAAAATATCCAAAAATTAATTATGATAAATTATATTATTATTCAGCACCAAAAAGTTTTTCTGAGAAACCTAAAAGTTTAGAGGAAGTAGATCCAAAGTTAATTGAGACATACAATAAATTAGGCATCCCATTACAGGAACAAAAAAGATTGAGTGGAGTGGCTGTCGATGCAGTTTTTGACTCTGTTTCAGTTGCTACTACATTTAAAGAGGAATTGAATAAGCACGGTATAATTTTTTGTTCAATTTCAGATGCTATTCAAAAACATCCTGATTTAGTAAAAAAATATTTAGGATCAGTAATCCCATTAAGTGATCATTATTTTGCTACTTTAAATTCAGCAGTCTTTACCGATGGTTCGTTTGTTTATATTCCACCGGATACTAAATGTCCGATGGAGCTATCAACGTACTTTAGAATCAATGCCTCAGAAACAGGTCAATTCGAAAGAACTTTAATAATTGCTGATAAAGGTAGTTACGTTAGCTACTTAGAAGGATGCACAGCACCAATGAGAGATGAAAATCAACTACACGCAGCCAATGTTGAACTGGTCGCTTTAGATGATGCAGAAATAAAATATTCTACAGTTCAGAACTGGTATCCAGGCGATGAAAAAGGGAAAGGTGGAATTTATAATTTTGTTACTAAGCGTGGAGCTTGCAGAGGTAAAAATTCAAAAATTTCCTGGACACAAGTCGAGACAGGATCCGCAATAACCTGGAAATATCCTAGCTGTATATTACAAGGCGATAATTCAGTTGGAGAATTTTATTCTATAGCTATTACAAACAATCATCAAAAAGCTGATACCGGCACAAAAATGATTCACCTTGGCAAGAACACAAAAAGCAAGATTATCTCCAAAGGTATTTCTGCAGGTAAAGCTGATAATACCTACAGAGGTTTGGTTGATATTAATCGAAAAGCAGAAAACGCTAGAAATTTTACTCAATGTGACTCTCTTTTAATGGGAAATAAATGTGGAGCGCATACGGTTCCCTATATAAAAAACAAAAACTCATCGTCAATTATTGAGCATGAAGCAACTACATCAAAGATTAGTGATGAACAACTTTTTTATTGTAACCAAAGAGGATTAGATCAAGAAGAAGCAGTAAGCTTAATCGTCAATGGTTTTTGTAAAGAAGTTCTCCAACAATTACCAATGGAATTTGCAGTTGAGGCTCAAAAATTGGTTTCAATAAGTTTGGAAGGGAGCGTTGGCTAATGTTAGAAATTAAAAACTTAAAAGCCTCCATTAATAAAAAAGAGATTTTAAAAGGTTTAAACTTAAACATCAAAGCCGGTGAAGTTCATGCAATCATGGGACCGAACGGTTCAGGAAAAAGTACTTTAGCAAATGTTTTATCTGGGAAAAAAGATTATGATGTAAAGGGTAGTGTAATTTTTGAAAAGGAAGATTTACTAGAATTACCGATAGAAGAAAGATCAAGAAAAGGACTTTTTTTAGCTTTTCAATATCCTGTAGAAATCCCAGGAGTTTCTACAAGTAATTTTTTACGAACTACACTTAATTCAATCAGGAAATCTAAATCACAAAAAGAATTGAGTGCGCTTGATTTTTTAAAACTAGTTAAAGAAAAATCTGCAGAACTAAATATTGATGAAAAATTTTTATCTAGACCACTTAATGTAGGTTTTTCTGGGGGCGAAAAAAAGAAAAATGAAATTTTACAAATGAAACTTATCCAACCTAAACTAGCTGTGCTTGATGAAACAGACTCAGGATTAGATATTGATGCTCTTAAAATTGTTGCTAATGGTGTCAACACATATAAAAATAAGTCTAATGCATTTTTAATTATTACTCACTATCAAAGATTATTAAATTATATAAAACCGGACTTCGTTCACGTCTTATCTAATGGTCAAATTATCAAATCTGGATGCATGGAATTAGCAGAGGATTTAGAAAAAACCGGATACCAAAAATATACAAATGCTTAACATTAGTTTACCGAATTATAAAAAGATATCAGTTGCTGAAAAAAAATTTAGACAACAAAATTTTGATATTTTTAAAAAAAATGGTTTTCCAATAAGAAAAGATGAAAATTGGAAATTTACTAATATTAAAGAAAAAATTGAAAATTCATTCTCTAATCTAAATTTTTTACACAAAAAAAATAAAAATATAAGAGAAAAATTATTAAAAGAATTTAAACATTCAAGTATTTTCTTACAGGATGGAGATTTAACTAAAATCAACATTCAAATTGCAGACAAAAAAAAAATTAAAATTAAGAATCTTAAATTTTCTGATATCAAAAAACAAAGATCTTTAAATACTTTAGGTATTCTTAACAATGCCTTCTTTTCTGGCGGTTTTGTTATTTCAATTAAACAGAATGCAGATTTAAAATATCCCTTAATTTTTTATAATAATTTTTCAAAAAAATTAAATAATTGTGGATTAAATAAAAAGTACATATTTAATTTTTTAAAAAATTCATCAGCAAATATTGTATTTGTTAATAACGATTTTAGTGAAGGAAATTATTTTTTAAATCAAAATTCGAATTATAATTTAGATACGAATGCCAAAATAAATTTTTTCAATATATATCTAAGAAATAATTCAATTAACTACAGCAGTGTTACGGCAAATATTAATCAAGATGCATCATTAAAGTTCATAAATATTTTATCAAACACTTTATTTCTCAAAAAAGATTTTTTTACTAACTTAAATGAAAAAAATTCTAATTGTGAAATTTATTCGAATGCAATTTTAAAAAAAAATGAACACTTCGAGTTACAAACTGTAATGAGTCATCTAGCTCCTTATTGTACAAGTTATCAGAAAGTTAAAAAAGTGTTAGAAGACGACGCTAAAGGTGTTTACCAAGGGAAGATTTATGTTAAAAAAAATGCTCAAAAAACAGATGCTTATCAATTATCTAAAGCCATCTTATTAAATAATGAAACTGAATTTGATGCGAAGCCTGAATTAGAAATATATGCAGATGATGTGAAGTGTTCACATGGATCCTCTTCGGGAAATTTGGATGAAAATGCAATCTTTTATTTAATGTCTAGAGGTTTGGACCGTAAACAAGCAACCAACCTTCTAATTGAAGGATTTTTTAGAGATATAGCAGAAACAATTAATCATACAGAAATTAAAAAATATTTAATTAAAATTATTGAGAAAAAAGCAAATGAAATTAGATAATATTAAATCTGAATTTCCAATTTTTAAAAATAAAGTTAATAAAAAACCTTTAATATATTTAGATAGCGCAAACTCCTCTCAAAAACCTAAATCAGTTTTAGCTAAGATGAATTTTTTTTATGAAAATGAGTTTTCAAATGTTGGCAGAAGTGTGCATACACTTGCAGTTAAAGCCACTAATAGATTTGAAGATACAAGATCAAAAGTTAAGGAATATATTAATGCAAAAAGCACTAATGAGATAATTTTTACTAAAGGCGCAACAGAAGCTATTAATTTAGTTGCTAGTTCTTATGGAGAAAAATTTATAGATAAGGGTGATGAGATTATTATTACTGAATTAGAACATCATTCAAATTATGTGCCATGGCATTTTTTAAGACAAAAAAAAGGAGCTATTATAAAATTTGCCAAAGTGAATAGTGAAGGCGAAGTTGAGATCGATGAAATAAAAAAACTTATCACAAGCAAAACCAAAATGATTGCAGTAACCCATTTATCGAATGTTACTGGGGCAATATTACCAATAAAGAAAATTTGCGATCTTGCTAGTACAAAAAAGATTCCAGTTCTTATAGATGGATGTCAAGGTGCTCCACATTTAAAATTAGACATGCAATCTATTGGCTGTGATTTTTATGCTATTTCTTGTCACAAGATGTACGGTCCAACCGGTCTCGGAATTTTATATGCTAAACAAAAATGGTTAGATCAATTTCCACCTTATCAAGGTGGTGGTGGTATGATTGAGGAAGTAAAAAAAGAAACCATTACTTTTGCACCTTCACCGAACAAATTTGAGGCTGGAACTATGCAAACTGCCGAGGTAGTTGCATTTAAAGAGTCTTTAAACTTTATTGAAAAATTAGGTGTCGACAAAATTTATAATCATGAGAATCAAGTATTAGAATATGGTTTAGACAAAATAAAAAAAAATAATAGTGTTACAGTTATTGGAAACCCAAAAGAAAGAGGTTCAATTATTTCATTTACTATTAAAGGCATTCATCCACATGATATAGCTACAATTTTAGATGAGGAAGGTATTGCAATAAGAGCTGGCCACCACTGCTGCCAAATTTATCATGAGATATTAGGTACACCTGCAACAGCTCGTGCTTCTTTGGGCATTTACAATACCAAAGAAGATATGGATGCTTTAAGCGCTGGAATTGAAAAATGTAAAAAGGTATTTAAGTTATAACCATGCAAATTAATGAACTCTATCAGGAAATTATTTTAGACCACGGAAAGAATCCACGGAATAAAGGAAAATGTAATTACAATTTAGATGCTGACGGACACAATCCTCTTTGTGGAGATAAAGTTCATATTTTTTTAAATTTAGATAAAGATAATGTGGTAAAAGATATAAGTTTTGAAGGAGAAGGATGTGCAATTTCAATGGCATCAGCATCGATACTCACTGAGATTATTAAAGGAAAAGATAAAAACTTTACAAATAAGTTAAAAGATGAATTTTTAGAAATGATCAAGAATAAAGAAAGTATCAAAATTAATAGTTTAACTGATGATCAAATAACTACATTAATGTCACTTTCAGGGGTTAAAAAATATCCAATGAGAGTTAAATGCGCTACAATGGCTTGGCATACACTTGATAATGCCATTAACAGAAAAGAGAAATAAAAATATGAGCGAGTTGAAAGAAAAAATAATATCAGAAATTAAAAAAGTTTATGATCCTGAAATTCCAGTAAATATATATGAGTTAGGTCTGATCTACAAACTTGATGTTGATCAAGTTAATAAAAAAGCAAATATAGAAATGACTCTAACTTCTCCTAACTGTCCAGTTGCAGATAGTTTACCTAATTTAGTTAAGGAAAAAGTGCTTAAAGTTGAAGGTATAGAGTCAGTAGATTTAAAATTAGTCTGGAGTCCACCATGGACTAAGGATATGATGTCAGAAGCTGCAAAATTAGAATTAAATTTATGAGTACAAGTGTAATTAAATTGAGTGATAGCGCCGTAAATAGAATTAAAGAAATAATGTCATCAGCTGACAAAACTACTATTGGAGTTAGAGTAGGTGTCAAATCAGGTGGTTGTGCTGGATTGTCTTACGTTATGGAGTATGCCAAAGATATTAAACCGAATGAGGAAATTGTCGAGGATAAAGGGGTTAAAGTTCTTATTGATCCTAAAGCTATAATGTATTTGTTAGGTACCGAGATGGATTATAAAAAAGATAAATTTTCTTCGCAATTTGTTTTCAAAAATCCAAACGAAACAGAACGTTGTGGATGCGGAGAGTCTTTTAAAATTTAATTATTTTCCTGGCGCTTTGTATTTGGTTGCCATTTTGTTGGCAGTATCAGCTATTTTATTTAAATCAGTAACTTCTAGAATAGTGAAATTATTTACGGTGCCACTTGAGACAGCAACCATCTTAGACGCAGCCATCTGTTCAAATGTTCCCTCACAGACTGCTAAAAAATCATAAGCGCCTCTTAAAAGAGCATAGTCAGTAAGTTTTGCTCCACCAGCTTCGAGCAAAGCTTTTGTTGCAGCTTTTCTATCAGTTGTTGGATTATTAACAAATCCTCCAAGACCTTTGTCAGTGTAACAACCCATTAAATAAAATTTTGCCATATTTTAAATTGTTTTAGCAACTGTAATACATCTCAAATTCAATTGGATGAGGTGTATGCTCAAACTTGTGTATTTCATCCATTTTAAGAGAGATGTAAGCATCTATTTGATCGTCCGTAAACACGCCACCTTGTGTTAAGAAAGATCTGTCTTTGTCTAAGTTCTCCATTGCTTCTCTAAGAGATCCACAAACAGTTGGAATTTTAGCTAATTCTTCTTCTGGTAAAGTGTAAAGATCTTTCTCTAAAGCTTTACCTGGATCAATTTTATTTTTAATTCCATCAATTCCTGCCATTAACATTGATGCAAAAGTTAAATATGGATTTCCAGCAGCATCAGGGAATCTTACTTCACATCTTGCAGCTTTTTTATTTGAGAGTATTGGGATACGACACGATGCCGATCTATTTCTTGCTGAATAAGCTAATAATACAGGTGCTTCAAATCCTGGTATTAATCTTTTGTAACTATTTGTTGTAGCATTAGCAAATGCATTGATTGCTTTTGCATGTTTTAATATTCCTCCGATATAATAGAGTGCTTCTTGAGATAATCCTGCGTACTTATCACCCATAAATAATGGCGTACTACCTTTCCAAATGGATTGGTGGCAATGCATTCCTGAACCATTATCTCCTTTAACTGGTTTAGGCATGAAAGTTGCTGTTTTTCCGAATGAGTGAGTAACCATGTGAACCGCATATTTATATAATTGTATATTATCTGCTTGATCAGTCATGGTACCAAAATACATTCCAAGCTCATGTTGACTTGGAGCAACTTCATGGTGATGTTTCTCAACTTTAACTCCCATGTCTTTGAGTGCTTTTAAATATTCACCTCGCATATCTTGTGCGCTATCAACTGGCGGTACAGGAAAGTAGCCACCTTTAATTGGTGGTCTATGACCCATGTTGCCATTTTCATATTTTTTGCCAGTGTTATAAGGACCTTCAGCACTATCAATAAAGAAACTAGTTTCATTCATAGCGTTTGTATATCTAACATCATCAAATACAAAAAATTCTGGTTCAGGACCAAAATAAGCTTTATCACCAATTCCCGATTTTTTTAAAAATGCCTCAGCTTTTTTAGCTGTGCCTCTTGGGTCTCTTTCATAAGGATCTTTTTTCACTGCATCTAAAATATCACAAAAAATATTTAGCGTTGGATGTGAGTTGAAAGGGTCAATAATTAATCTTGATAAATCAGGTTTTAATATCATGTCAGACTCGTTAATTGCTTTCCAACCAGCAATAGATGAACCGTCAAAAAATACTCCGTTCTCCAACATGTCTTCATCAACAATTGAAGCATCCATAGTTAAATGTTGAAGTTTACCTCTTGGGTCAGTGAAACGTAAGTCTACGTATTCAACTTCTTTATCTTTCATTAACTTAAGCGTATCTTTTGAACTCATGATTTATCCTTTAAATAATATTGTTAATGACGGGACACTACCAAATTTAAACCACACTTCTACTCTAAAAAAACGATTGTCAGTTATGCAAATTTTACATAATACAATCATCAATTGTAATGAAATATCAAAAAAATACCGTCAAACTTTGGAAGAATAAATTCCCATGGAAAAATAAAACAAGCCATAAGTACAGCCGGGGAAGAGTATTAATTTTTGGATCACAAACCAATATGGTTGGAGCAACAATTTTAGCAGCTGAGGCTTGTTTAAGAGTTGGCGTGGGATCGGTCAAAATAGTTTGCAATAAGAAAAATCTTAATATTTATTCAAAAAGGTTTCCTTCAGTCTTAAAAGTTGTTGGGAATACTTTTAAGGAGATTAAAAAGATTATCCGGCAAGAGTCCGTCAATTGTGAAGTAGCTTTGATCGGACCGGGCGCAGGTAACAATACTTTAACAAGAAATACTGTTTTAGAAGTTTTAAAAAAATTTAAGTTTGTAATATTAGATGCTGACGCATTATCCAGCTTTGAAAAATCAAAAGACAAATTAATAAAAAACTTGGATTATAATACATTAATTACTCCTCATCGGGGTGAGTTTTTTAGAATTTTTAAAAATCAAAAAAAAATTAAAAATGATTTAGCTGCAATAAAGCAGGCGTCAAAGATTTGCAAATCAAACATCTTGTTAAAAGGCAACATAACTCTTATTGCTGATCACAAAGGGAGTATTATTGCTAATAAAAATAGTACACCAGAACTTGCCGTTATTGGTTCCGGCGATGTTTTAGCTGGAATTATTTCTAGTTTGATTGGGAGTAAAAAAATGAGTATTAAAGAGGCAGCCGCAGCAGGTGTTTGGATACATAGTTATGCGGCTAAGAAATTTGGTACAGGATTAATAGCTGAAGATATTATTAAGAATATACCTTTAGCACTTAAATATTTAAAAAATGCGTAAAGCAAATACATTAGATTTCTTTTTACTTTTATTGCTTGGAGCAATATGGGGGTCCTCTTTTTTTAATATTAAAATTGCTACTCTGCATTACGAACCAATTACTCTTGCAACGATTAGAGTTTTTTTTGCAGCGATACCTTTGTTGTTGTGGTGTAAAATTAAAAAAATTAGAGTTTTATGTTTTTCTAAGGAATGGAAATCTTATGCCTTGATCGGTCTATGTAATATTGTCTTACCATTTATTTTTATTGCTATAGGAACTAATTATGTTGATAGCTATCTCGCTGCTATATTAATGAGCACTACACCAATTAGCGGTTCAATCTTAGCCCATTTTTTTACTCAAAATGAAAAGATTAATTTTATAAAGACATTAGGGATCATGATCGGTTTTTCAGGTGTAATTCTATTATTTTTTGACGATTTAATAATTAATTCAAACAACATATTTTTTGCAATAATTATTTTGATTGGATCTACTTTTTATTCAATCGCTGGAGTTATTACTCTTAAATTGTTTACAAAACACAAAAATGAAAACGTAACTACTTCTACAATGATTTGGTCTCTATTATTTTTGATTCCATTAAGTTTAATTTTTGAAAAACCTTTATTATCCTCGCCAGATTTTATTTCAACGTTGTCATTAATTTACTTAGGAGTTGTTGCGACCGGTATAGCTTGGATGATACGCTTTTACATTTTAACTAATAATGGACTAGTGTTTCAAACCCAAGTAGCCTATCTGATCCCAATTTTTGGAGTAATTTTTGGGAACGTTTTTTTAAACGAAGAAATAAGCTGGAAGGTAATTGTATCACTAATTATAATATTAATAGGAATTTTTATTGTAAAAAATAATAACATTATAGAAAAAAAAACTTATGCTTCTTGAAAACATTATCAATAGTTACATGACACTTTTTAGTTTGTCCTCCTTTTTGATTATGTTGGGTGTTTTAAAAATTTCCTCCAAATATTTTAAAAATGCTATTGATTTAGATTATAAAAAACCCCAGGCGTTTCACAATGAACCAATTCCCCGAACTGGTGGACTAGCATTAATATGCGCCTTTACATTACTAGTGTTTTCTTTTGAATATATTTTTTCAGTAAACTTAACGAGTTATTTTATAATTATATCATTGGTTTTTACCTTAGGTCTTTTAGATGATTTAAAATTCAAAATCACACCCAACATTCGATTATTTATGATGATCATTATTTTATCCTTAAGCATTTATTTTTTTGATCTTAAGATTGAAAAAACTGGGTTAGCATTTCTTAATTATTGGTTAGAAAATAACATATTTAATTTACTATTTGTGTTGATTTGTTTTCTGTTTGTTATTAATGGATCAAATTTTATAGATGGCTTTAATGGTTTATTGGCAATACATTCATTTATAATAATTCTTATACTAACCATAATTGCCGCGAATGTAGAGGAGTCAAGATTATATATTTTTTTGACTGGACAACTTTTTATAATATTTGTTTTTTTATTATTTAATTTTCCAAAAGCAAAAATATTTTTGGGGGATAGCGGATCGTATTTTTTGGGTGCGTTAATTGCGTTAAATACAATTACTGTTAGTCAACTAACTCCAAATATTTCGCCATTCTTTTATTGTTCTTTGCTTTTCTATATTTTTTTTGAAGTTTTATTTTCTTTTTTGAGAAAAACTATAAAAAAAAGATCTCCTTTATTACCTGATAGCGATCATCTCCATATGTTAGTTTTCAAAATTTTAGAAAAAAAAAAGATAGATTTTGCTAACCCTAAAACATCTATCATAATTAATCTTTTTTACTTTACCTTAGTTATTTTTAGTTTTTTTTTAAAAGAAAATGCTTTATTTGTGAGGTACTGGTTTTTTCTATCTCTAATAATTTACTTGGTATTTTATATAATTATAAAAAAAACTTTAAAAGCCCAAGTTTAAAACTGTCCTGACAACATAGTGGCACTGTAAAACTCAAACTATAAACAACAATTAACGTTGTTATTGTTTTTTTTGGCAATAAATTTATTTTTGAAACAAGAACATTATTTTCAACGATAATTTTTTTTTTGAATATTAAGTGTGCCAAGATAATCAGTGTGCAAATATATGAAATATACATGTATCGTCCCCAATCTGCACCAAGAACATAAACTGGAAAAGTAATTAAAAAAATTAAAAACATCATTCCCATAAAATTAATCTTAAAAAGTTTATTATTTAGTTTTATGTAAGCTTTATGAAGGAAGATTATTAATGGCAATATTCCATAAAATAAACCAAATCCATAAATATACAAATAAGAACTATATAAACCCAAAGCTCCCGGAGCATTTGTTTTTTGTTCAGTGAAATCTTTTATAGTATTTCCTATATGTGCAATATTACCCGATGAGATACAGTTTTCTCGAACAAAATTAGCAATTGATTGGCAAATGAGTTCAACAGTAGTTTTGTCTCCTTTAAATAATAAATTCACAATTAATAAAGCAATAAATACAGTTATAAAAAAAATAGAAATATAAACAAATTCTTTTATTTTAATTTCGCTAAATGAAATAAAATATATAATTACAAGATATGGTAAATAAAAGATCAGAACTTCATAAGAAAAGCCTAAAAAAATTATTGATAGTAAAATTACAATAAAAGCTTTTTCTTTGCTAATTTTTTCAAAAATTAAACAGCACAATGACATAAAAAAAAACAAGAGTATTTCTTTATGTCCAGTTACTTTGCTATTTAGGATTGGAAACACAATAGAAATAGGTGATAAAAGAATTAAATAATGAATATTTCTGAATTTTATTAAATCTAACTGTCTAAAGAATGAAAAATAAAAAATTCCATACAAAATACTCACAAATAAAAATATCAAAAAAGCTGGGTTTAATAAGAAAATATCATAAATCTGAAAAAATAATTCACCAGGCATACCTCTTCTTACAAAACCTCCCTGATAATTAATGAGCCAAGGGTCAAACTCATAAGGACTGTTGTTCTTGTAGAATCGATAAAAATTTACAACCACGTATATAGCCGTTGAAACAAATATTGCCGCCAGAATCTTGGTTTGACTAGTTATTGATTTACGAAACATAATAATATTTTAAAGCTTTTTTTGATAAAAAAAAAATAATTAATATGTTATACAGCGTAGAATTATTAGTGGGCGAGTGGCGGAATTGGTATACGCGCTAGTCTTAGGAACTAGTACCGCAAGGTTTAAGAGTTCGAGTCTCTTCTCGCCCACCAAGTAAATTTATGAAAGTTAATATTGAAAATAAAGAAGGATT
>Ga0255743_10000212_pt1 | contig 53415 bp, 40 predicted proteins | sample 101ome_19_FD_179950 | JGI IMG/M metagenome (GOLD analysis project Ga0255743, IMG submission 179950) | Coastal salt marsh microbial communities from the Groves Creek Marsh, Skidaway Island, Georgia - 101405AT metaG (version 2) | ecosystem: Environmental > Aquatic > Marine > Intertidal zone >... | reverse complement strand
AAGTACCTCTGACCTGGTACTGACGGCTTGGGCATCCGCGTCAAGCTACCGGGATAGCGACATGCGCGGTGGGGCTAATGGCGCCCGCATCCGTCTCGCGCCCATGAAAGATTGGGCTGCCAACGATCCCGATACCCTTGGCACTGTCCTTGACGCATTGGCCGCTGTGCAAGCCGAGTTCAATGACAACGCCACGGGCGGCAAACAGGTGTCCATGGCAGACGTTATCGTTCTCGCTGGCGTAGCCGGTGTGGAAAAAGCCGCGGCCGATGGCGGTTACACCGTGGATGTACCGTTCACACCTGGGCGAATGGATGCCACTCAGGAAATGACTGATGTGAATTCCTTTACAGCGCTAGAGCCAGCAGCAGACGGATTCCGCAACTATTACGACGCTGATGCCAGTTACCTGTCTCCTGTCAACGCGATGATCGACAAGGCTAACTTGCTTGATCTCTCTGCGGCAGAGATGACGGCATTGGTCGGTGGCTTGCGGGTGCTGAACGCCAACTCAGGCGGTACAGACTTTGGCGTCTTTACGGATCGCCCCGGGCAACTGAGCACAGACTTTTTCGTGAACCTGCTCGATATGGCCACCCAGTGGGCTCCCTCCAGTGAGTTTGCGGGTGTTTATGTGGGTACCGATCGAAGCTCTGGAGAGCGCCGATGGACCGCCAGTCCGGTCGACCTCATGTTTGGGTCGAGTTCCGAATTGCGAGCCATCTCTGAAGTTTATGCCTCTAGCGATGGTGGCGAGAAGTTCGTTGCGGATTTTGTCTCGGCATGGGACAAGGTCATGAACAATGACCGCTTCGATCTGCGAGCAGTGCAAGCCACTACCTCAGGCGTCGCCGCACGATAGTGCTGGCACTACCGAGGGGAAATCCAAGCCCCGAGTCAGGTCACCTACTGAAAGCCCGGCAATGCCGGGCTTTTTTATTCACCCTGCCGGGGGATATCGGAAGCCTAGACGGGCCGTAAAAATCAGCTTGGTTATACCTATTACAGTCTGCGCCGCCTCACGATTTGCCGGCGTCACACCCGATTGGACTAACGTGTGCGTTCGTAAGGCTTTTTACTGGGTGCGCCTGACATGGGCTCGACGGTGATGCCGGTGTCCGAAAAGATGGAGAAAATGCCATCATCATCCTCAGCGTTGGAGTCGACTGCCTTGTCGATCAACTGCTCAGATTTCGTGTCAGCCGCCCCGTAAAGGCCCGAGGATGCCTTCAGACATGAGGAGGCAGCGGCTGTTCGTGCCCACGCTTCTTGCTGCTCAGACCAGGTCTCTGTCCCCAGACGCAGCTCAGCCATCGTTGCTTCGACTACCTGATCGCACTGAACTGCGGCATCCGCTGCAGCTATAGACAACGCACAGCCCAATCCAATCACTACTCTAAATTTACGCATATTCAGTCCCCAGCTATGACGGCGGTTAAACGCCGCAAGCTTCTTAAAGCCACATGATCGCACGATCAGATAGCCCGCGTGCGCACATCTTTAGTGCGCCAACGCCCCAAAAATACTCCTCTTCCCGAACCGCAGTGTGATGCAAAACTTCCACCCAGACACCTTTTTTCTATACTAATCAGCATTTTATAAAAGTTGGCAAGGTGGTTGCAAAGTGAGCGCTAGGTGCTGCGGCAGAAGCTCTCAGGAGATGAGCTATTGGAGGGCACCCCACTCAACTCTCAACGGAAGCCATTAAGGAAACTTTATGAAACTGTTAACTTCTTACCGTCCTGTTCTAACCCGCGCGGCCGCAGCAGCGCTGCTAGTCGGTGGACTCTCTGCAGCGCCTGCTATGGCTGGAGAGTGGTCTGCCAACGCGTCAGTCACAAACAACTACATCTGGCGCGGACTGACACAGTCCATGAACAACTCCGCTGTCCAGGGCGGTATCGATTTCGTGTCAGATAGTGGCTTCTACGCCGGAACCTGGGTATCAAACGTCAAGTACGAAGCCTCTGACGCCTACTCTTACGAGCATGACATGTACGCGGGGTATGGCTTTAGCGCTGGCGAGGTCAGTATGGACGTGGGCTATCTGTACTATAACTACGACAGTGCCGCTGGCTATGACTTTGGTGAAGTTTATTTCAACGTCGGATTTGGCGGATTGGGCCTCGGACTTAGCTTGCTCGCGAACGCGGAACCCGACGAGGGTCCTGATGAGGACTTCGGATTCGGCAGTGCCTACTACGTCTCTGCCGATTACGGCTTCGAGGTGGGTGACGGTGTCGGCATCGGGCTGCACGTTGGCTACCACGATGGTGACTTCGTCGATTCATTCAACGGGGTCGACGGCGGCTATGCAGACTACAACGTCAGCATTTCCAAAGGCGGCTTCTCTTTCATGGTTTCAGATACAAATGCCACAGGCGATTTCGCGACGGGTGTCCCACTGGATAACCAGAGCGTCAAATTCGTCATCTCCTACGGCGTTGATCTCTCCCTCTAATCTCCATCTGGTCCTTTCTTATTCAGGCCCACTTCGGTGGGCTTTTTTGTGCCCGAGCGTTTTATCTCTTGAACCGATCAGCCACAGCGCCTACCTTGGTTGACTGAGAGGCCACTCTCTAACACTTCCTCATCGGGATTCAGCAAGCCGCCGTGGGGCATCACTTTGAGCATAAACAATCGGGACCGATGAAATGACTTTATCTAACCTTGATGCCGCCGTAGATGCATGGGTGGGCCCTGCAGCCGCGCAATTGTCTTCGGTGGTGTTTTACTCGGTAAATCTCTTTGGCAGCGAGGTGCCCCTCATTGTTTTGTGGCTGGCTATCGCTGCGCTCTATTTCACCCTCTATTTTCGTTTCATCAATTTCCGAGCATTGGGGCTGGCCTTTAAACATGTTCGAGGTGACTTTTCCGATGACACAGCCCGCGGAGAAATCAGCCACTTCAAAGCTGTCACTACCGCAATTTCCGGCACAGTTGGCGTTGGCAACATTGGCGGTGTAGCGGTGGCTATCAGCCTTGGAGGACCAGGTGCCGCGTTTTGGCTTTTCATCGCCGGTGTCTTGGCGATGGCGACAAAGCTGGTGGAGTGCACGCTGGGCGTCAAGTATCGCAGGCACAATCCCGATGGCAGTGTCTCTGGGGGGCCGATGTACTACTTGGAGGCCTGGTTCAACCGGAACAACTTACCCGCCATCGGTAAGGCAATGGGTGTCTTCTATGCCGTGGCCATGGTCATCGGATGCTTTGGTATCGGCAATATGTTTCAGGCTAATCAGGCCTATATGCAGGTACTGGTCATTACCGGTGGCGAGACCAGTTGGCTTGCGGCAAAGGGATGGCTGTTTGGTTTGGTGCTCGCCGCTATCGTAGCGTTGGTAGTGATTGGCGGAATACGCTCGATCGCAAGAGTTACCAGTGTGCTCGTTCCTTTTATGGCGTTGCTCTACATTGGCGCCGCACTAGTTGTCATTATCCTGAGTGCCGAGCACATCCCGGCAGCTCTCGTATCCGTAGTATCCGGTGCCTTCAACCCGGATGCGGCAGCGGGCGGCGCGCTGGGTGCGGCTGTCATCGGGTTCCAGCGGGCCCTTTTCTCCAACGAGGCAGGTCTCGGCTCTGCCTCGATCGCCCATTCTGCGGTTCAGACCGAGGAGCCCGCGTCCGAGGGCATCACCGCATTACTCGAGCCCTTCATTGATACCATTATTATTCTCAGCCTGAGTTCACTTGTCATTTTGACCAGCGCCATCCCCAATAACCTGATGGACGGAGAGCTTGCCGGTATCGAACTCACCTCAGCAGCCTTTGAAATTCACTTCAGCGCAGCACCCTTTGTGATCGCCGTCGCGGCGCTGCTGTTTGCTTTTTCCACCCTGCTTGCCTGGTCCTATTATGGACTCAAAGCATGGACCTACCTGGTTGGCGAGGGGCGCGCCCGAGAATTAGTCTTCCAAAGCTGCTTTTGTGGCGCCATTGTGATCGGCTGCATGGTCCAGCTTTCAGCTGTACTCGACTTCTCCGACGCCATGATTTTTGTGATCGCGATTCCCAACCTTATAGCGCTCTATCTATTTGCACCCGAGGTCAAGCGGGATATCAACGACTACATCAAACGGCTGAAATCAACCGCCTGATTCCACCGCTTAGTAGGGCCGATCGCCCTCACTGACCACCCGGTGCAGTCGTCGGCTTGCCGGTAGAAAGTCATTTACGGGTTTATGTTGGGTGCTCCGGTTATCCCAGAGCACAACGCTGTCAGGCCGCCAGACAAACCTGCAGGTGTGCTCGGGCAGCACTGCATGTTGGTAAAGAAAGCGAAGCACCTCCGCCGATTCCAATGGCGGCAAGCCCTCTATGTGGGTCGTGAAAAGTGCGTTCACAAACACCACCTTCTTGCCCGTCTCGGGGTGGATCTGAATCACCGGATGCTTGACCGGTGGATTCTTTTTCAACGCATCTTCAAGACGCTCCCGGCCTCCAGGCTCGGCCAGACTCTCCTTGAACCCATGAGCAAAATCGTGGACCGCTACCAACCCCTCCAGGTAGCGCTTCATTCCGGACGATAGTGAATCAAAAGCCGCCGTCATGCTGGCAAAGAGGGTGTCACCGCCGGTCTCCGGAATAACCACGCCTCGGAGTACTGTGACCGACGGCGGGTGCTGACGGAAGGTCATGTCAGAGTGCCAGACTTCAATTTTTGAAGGATTATCGGCGGTGCTCTCAAGTATCATGACCTCTGGAAATCCACTCACCGTGCCGTAGGCAGGATGGGTCTGCAGCGGCCCAAAAATACCCGCCAGATCACGGTGGGGTGCCGCCTCGACTGGCTGGTCACGAAAAAACAGCACCTCATGCTGGTTCAGCAGTTGCCGAATTTCGGTCGCGCTCTCTTTGGATAGTTCGCGCGTCAAATCGACGCCGCATACCTCTGCGCCCAAGGCACCTGCTACGCGTTTGATTTCCATACACTAGCCCCCACCAGGCTGGCTCGCTCGGGAGCCGAAACGGGGGCTGAGTTTGCGCTCAGAGAAACCGGACGACAAGGGCCGTGCGCCGGTAAAATACCGACACACGCTCCATCGAGCCCTGTTTTACTCCGTTAGGGGTACGTGATTTCTCGCAGAACAGCGAAGTCGACTATTTGTCGGTACTCCTCATAGCCTTTTGACGTTTTGTCGTTGGCCTCTTCGTCCATACCTGCCTCAGCAAGTTTTGCCATGAACGCCGCATACTCCTCCGCACTGCCCTGCAAGGCGGCCATGTCCTTGTAGGTCACGGTAAGCCACACATTCGGCGAGTCGGCTCCATTTGCCACCCAAACACCATAGTCCACTACGCTGCCCATTTCCTTCTGAACTTCCATCGCTTTTACCCAAGTGGTCTTTAGATTCATCAGGTAATCATCGAGGTAGTTGGTTTTTACATCGACAACAGTGAGCTCTGTCACCTGCTCACTTGGCGTGTAATCGGTCCAGATCTCGGCAGACACTCCGATGGTAAAAATCGAAAGAAAAAAAGCGAACATCATGTGGGGGCATTTGCCTAGTATATTCATCGATTGAGCTCTCCATAAAGGCTAACGAAAGACGTCGAGTGACGTCCAAGGATTGACAGCCTAGCCGCGCCCCCGGGCCAGCTAGAAGCGACCAGAATTTTGTGTCACATTAACGTCACAAAATGGCGCGGTATATTTGTTATGCTGTCAGCCGCAGAAGAAAAACAAAGCGTTTTACATTTGGGGGAAAGGCGATGATACCCGCAGGCTATGTGTCAGCGGCGCCATTGGTCAGAGTGCTTAATTTCGCCGAGCAAAATGGCGTGCCAACTGACCCCTTGCGCAAGCGAATGCAACTCGAGCTCAGCATGCCTGTTCTGCTCGACTCCACTGTGCCGCTGATTACGGCAATGAATGCCCTTCAAGAACTTGAGGCGCTGGGCAAATGGCCCAACTTCGCCATTTTACTCGGCAGAATTGTTGCCTCAGAGCTCAGCCCACTTCACATACAGCTCGCCAAGAGCGTACGAACGGTTGCTGATTGGCTGGGTGTGTTGCCGCCCACCGAATCGTTGATCGGTGATCTTGGGAATTTACATATGCGTACCCGAGCTAATCGCTGTGAATTGATGTGGGCGTTATCGCTACCCCAACACCCGGCCGCGGATTCAGTCACCGATGCCATGCTCATCGCCACCAGTCGCAACCTGGATCAAATAACCATCGAACCATCACCACCTTCGCAAGCATTTCTTACCCGGCAGCCGAAGCCGGGTGACGATGCCTTAGAGAAAGAACTCAGATGTGACATTGTTTATGGCGCGCAAGCAGCAGCACTGGTCTATCCGATAGACTTTTTTAATCGTGCTGTGCAACAGGTCACCGGCCTACTCCCCGCCGTGGGCGCATTTCAATCTTCAGCGCCGACCGAAGCGGAGATCCGAGTCAGTCCATTTATCGCGAGGCTTAGTAATACCATTCTCAGCCATCTGCATCACAACGGTGCACCCATCGAAACGGTGGCCTCAGCGCTATTTATGTCCGTGCGTACGCTTCAACGACGTCTAAAAGAACAGGGACTTAGCTACCAACAGGTTCGCACCGAATTGCGCCAGAGTCGCTCTAAAAAGCTTTTGCTAAACAGCGAGCTGTCAGTGGAGCAGGTGGCTGAGAAACTTGGATATGAGCACGCGAACGCATTTGGAGCAGCGTTTCGATCCTGGTGGGGGGTGTCGCCCTCACGCTATCGCAAACAGCATCGAATTCACATGGGCTTGTAGGCCCCACTACCCAATACACCACTTCCGTCACACCTTAGCAGCATCAGGTGGCGAACCTCAGTAAGCGGCGACACTCACCAAATGGCCACTGGGTTGATGATCATTTGAACCGCCCCCTTCAAACGCGCCTGACCAAGCACAAACATGAACTCGGTTACCGACTCAGCCGCGAGGCGACCCGTGTCCATGGTTTCCAAAATGTAGATGCCATTCTCTTTCAGCAGCACAATGTGATCATAAAAAAGCTTGTCGCCCTCGATCGCAGGTATTGCGCCCACCGCCCAGGTGTCGGCTCCAACAGCCACGGGTTTTAGGCCAGCCAAAAAACCAGCGGCGTCATTAGTAATGCCCGGGATTGAGGTCGCCCAGAGCTCCGGGTTGGAGTGCAGTTGCGCATCGGTATAGCCCGTATGCAGCAAAATGACATCCCCCTCTCGCGGATTAATCTGCTGGGCTGACAGCGCCTTTTGCAGATCGGCCGCGGTGATAGGTTGGCCAGCCTCCAGGGCATCGACACCCATGTGTTTCGCCATGTCGACGAGAACACCCCGCGCGACGATGGGGGGCACTTGGCTAATGTCGAGTCGAGTCAGGCCGGTAATAGCCGAAAAGTCTGCCCCCCGGTTGCAGTTGTAGAACACGCCGTCCTCACCCATGTGTCCAAGACCATCCAACTGGGGACCGGTGCCCAACCACATTTGCAGCACATCATCGTTATAAGACGCATTCCAACCAAAGAGAGAGCTGGTATCGGTGATGAAGTGCTGGTTTGGCTGTACGACTTGTAACTGAGTGTACCGCGGCGGGTATGCAGGCATGGCAGGGTCGATCACTATCCCCAACGGATGTCGCTCTCCCTTTCGCACCAAAGCTGCCGCTGCCTGAACCCGCTCAGGGGTAATTCTATTTGCCGCCCCAATCTGATCCTCAGGTCCCCAAACCGAACTGCTGCACTCTTCATCGGCAAAACCTGTTAGACAAAAACAGGTCGTTATCAACAGCACTACTACTCTCAGCACAATCACGTACTCCTCGGTTTAAGGTTGTGATCAAGGTACCCGATTCTCTGCTTTGTGGTAAGCAGACCACGGAGGTTTTAACCACCGATCAACCCGTGAAACCTTGAGAGCTGTGCCAAAACTACCCTGTTTTCAGAACTTGGCGTATTTTGCGCCCTATTAGCAGGGTTTTCACCCAAAAAGTCGCTAAAAGCTGGAAACGTGGTGCTTACGACGGTAAAAACAGTGAGATCGTGCTGGGCTTCAACTGCCAGCCCTCCTCTACCCCGCTTTCACACCTGCAATAGTGCCAGTTTTTTTAATCCAACTGGGTAGGCTGTTCGTAACCTGAACAATCTGGTTTGACCGCTGTGTTTACAGCACCCCCGGGGTCTCTCCGGCTAAGCCAGATCAAACGGAAGTTCAAACTATAAATGATGGCAGGCGACCCGACGGCGATGTCGCAGACTGCAAGAAAAGGCGTTGCACACCGCCTTGGCTGGAGCAAAACACTATGACTGTTGGGATAGCTTGGGAGCAGCTTTGCTCACAGGCGGGGGAGGACTCCCTCCGCCGTTTGATCAACGAGACGCCTGAAAATTTTTACGGCGACGTTGCCCGGAGAAATCTCCACTGGTTTGACGAGTCGGCAGATCAATGGATCAGCTTTGATCTCGCCAGTCAGCAGTGGGTTGGCTACGCTGCTTACTCGGGCGAGTCTGTCACATCAACCAAGGCAGACGACAAGAATTTGTGGAAGCAGGTATTGGATGAGAGCCAGAGTCCTTATCTCCGTTGGTTCGTTGGCGCCAATACGAACGCCTGCTTTAATCTCCTCGACCGACATATTCTTCAGGGTCAGGGCCACAACAAGGCGCTTATCTTTGAGGGCGATCGCTGGGACCCGGCCAAAAATGCTGGCCGGGGCGGCCCGGTAACAGAACAGCACTTCACCTACCGCCAGCTACTTCTCGAAGTTACGCTGCGCGCTCGTGTGCTCAATAACCTCGGCCTGCGCACCGGGGATCGTATTGCGCTGAACATGCCCAATATTCCCGAACAGATTTTTTATATTCTGGCTGCTCAGCGACTCGGCATTCTTTACACCCCGGTCTTTGGGGGCTTTTCAGCGAAGACTTTGTCTGACCGTCTCCACGATGCAGGTGCCAAGCTTGTTATCACTGCAGATGGAGGCTTCCGAAATGCCGAGGCCGTAGCCTTCAAGAGTCAATACACTGACCCCGCGCTCGATAACTACGTCCCACGGGAAGCTGGGCTCAAAGCCCTCGAGGACACGCTGAACAATTACCCGGACATAGAGGAACGAGATCATATTATCGCGACCGTTACCGGCGCGGTTGCAAGCGAGATTACCCTAGAGCGTGCGGACATTATGCGTGAGCTGGGCGCAGCCCTTTCAACCTGCACAGGGCTGAATCCAGAGGTTAGTGCGAAACTGCGAACGCAGGTTGCGATCGCTCTTGCGGGCGTGGGTCATACCATCGATAAGGTTGTGGTAGCGCGCTATACCGGTCAGGAGGTGATTGAACACGATCGTGATGTTTACTCCGATGACCTGGTAGCACAGGCCGCCAGCGACTGCCTGCAAGATTTGGGGATTGCTGATTTTGATTCCCTTAACGGTCTCGAGGACCAGCAATACTGGTCAATTATTAATGGCCTGCAATCGGTCGTTCCGGTGGAGGCAAACTGGCCTCTTTTCATCATCTACACCTCAGGCTCTACTGGCAAACCTAAAGGAGTCGTTCACACGCACGGCGCCTGGCTCGCCGGTGTTACTCACTCAATGCACTCGGTATTTAACGCTACCCCCGATGACACACTCTATGTGGTTGGCGATCCCGGCTGGATAACCGGACAGTCCTATCTTATTGCCGCCCCCCTCTCTATGGGGATGACCACGGTTGTCTGCGAAGGATCACCCCTATTCCCTCACGCGGGTCGCTTTGCATCTACCATCGAGCGACATGGTGTCACCCTTTTCAAAGCGGGCTCCACCTTCCTCAAGGCTGTCATGACCGACCCTGCGAGCACGCGAGATATGTCCGCCTACGATATGTCGTCGCTACGAGCGGGTACCTTTTGCGCGGAGCCGGTGTCGCCAGCTGTTCAACAATTTGCGATGGACCACATCTGCAGCCACTACATCAATTCCTACTGGGCAACGGAGCATGGCGGCATCGTTTTTTCATGCCCAGCGGGTGGCTACAAAGATCTTCAGCCCGATGCTAAAACCTGGGCTCTTCCCTGGATACAAGCGGAGGTGCGCGTCGCCGAATCAGCTGGAGACGAAGGCCGGGGTTCTACCTGGCGCCCTGCGGAGATTGGCGAAAAAGGAGAATTGGTGATTACGGCGCCCTATCCTTACCTTGCCCACACCTTGTGGGGCGATAAGGAAAATTTTGGATCTAACCAGTGGTGCGGTGACATCGAACGGTTTAAGTCCGTTTATTTCGACCGCTGGGACTCCGGCTACAGCTATACCCAGGGAGATTACGCCCGGCAACACGAGGACGGCGGATTCACCTTGCATGGTCGCTCCGATGACGTCATCAATGTTTCGGGTCACCGCATAGGCACGGAGGAAATTGAGGGAGCCATCCTCCGTGACAAGACGCTGCGCGAGGACTCACCGTTAGGTAACGTTGTCGTGGTAGGTGCGCCCCACGATGAAAAAGGCGAAACACCGGTCGCGTTTCTCGTTGCTGCGCCAGGGCGAAAGCTGACTGACGACGATTTTGCGCGATTGCAGGGGCTTGTTCGCAGCGAGAAGGGGGCAACAGCGGTGCCCTCAGATTTCCTTGTTGTGCCCGCCTTCCCTGAGACACGCTCGGGCAAATATATGCGCAGGACACTTCGCTCCTTGCTGCTTGATGCGCCGCTTGGGGATTTATCAACGCTAAAAAACCCGGAGGTAGTTGAGGTCATCCGCGACGCCGTGTCCCAGTGGCGCGATCACGGCGCCCTCGCGCAAGCCCGCCAGATCGTACAAACCTGGCGCTATATCCGTCTTGAGGTTCACCGGCTGACAGAGAGCCACACCGTTGCGCTGTTGTTTATTAACAACCCACCCGTGAATGCGCTAAACGAGCGGGCGCTCGATGAGCTTCACACGGTAATTCACCAGATCAAGCATCAGGATCACATTGACGCCCTTGTTATCACCGGTAACAAGAACACCTTTGTCGCGGGAGCAGATGTCAAAGAACTATTGAAAATAGGCGAAGTAGGCGACCGTGAATCCGCTCTCACCCCACCCCACGCCGCGCAGGCCGCCTTCTCGGCCATAGAGAGCCTGTCTATCCCAGTCGTCGCCGCAATTAACGGCCCTGCTCTGGGTGGTGGTAATGAACTTCTCTTGTCCTGTGCCTACGTGATCGCGGCAGATCATGCGACCTTCGGTCAGCCTGAGGTCAACCTCAACTTGCTACCCGGCTATGGCGGCACCCAGCGATTGACCCGTAAGCTCCATCGACGTCGAGGCTTTGACGGCGCAGCGCAGGCCCTTGGCATTATGCTTCGCGGCCGCCCGATTGACGCCTCCGAAGCTGCGGCGATAGGGCTTGTTGACGAGGTGGTACCAACGAGTGCCGAGTCCGCTGTCGATCGAGCCATGGCCCGACTGCGAACCCATTTTGATAGCAACAACAAAGAGAGCAGCCCGCTATCTGCAGTGCTGGCAGAGCATGCAGCCCTGCTTGCAGATCGCGAACAGCCCTTAAAACTGGAGTCGCCTCTCGCTGAACATTCTCAAGTATCTTTGGCGCTTTCCCAACTAGGAGCGGGCGGCAGAACCCACGTAGCAGAGCGCATTCTCGAAGCAACACAAACAGGTATCGACCAAGGTGTCTCGGCGGGTCTTGATGCGGAAGCCCGACTCTTTGCAGATGCGGTCTGCGACCCCTCCTCCGGCCCGACGGGAATTCTGGCTTTCCTCGAGAAGCGCAGCGCACCGCTGCCCTGTCAGCCTCGTGAGGTTCCTGCCTACCCCGACGGGGCTCGCGAAGCTTCCTTGTTGGAATCTGGCGAGTTGCTCCCAGTGGGGACCAGTTTCTATCCCGGGGTAACCCGCATCCCCACCTATCAATACGGTTGGGGCGTCGCCCGATCTCAGGCAGATGGTGCCCCGGAACACGGGGATCCCACCATCGCCGAGAAGCGCCTTGTATTCCCGACTCCCGCGCCAGGTGCTGCAGAGGCCTTGGTCTACGTGCTTGCTTCTGAGGTCAACTTCAACGACATCTGGGCGGTGACAGGTATCCCCGTATCACCTTTTGACGCCCGCGAAACTGATGTGCAGGTGACCGGCTCTGGCGGCGTTGGCCTTGTCGTGCAGCTGGGCGCCGACTTGGTTTCCGAGGGGCGGCTGGCTGTCGGGGATGTCGTGACCATCTACTCCGGGCAGAGCGAACTGCTGTCCCCCGATCAGGGATTGGATCCCATGGCCGCGGATTTCCGGATTCAGGGATACGAGCGCAACGATGGAAGCCACGGTCAATTTCTGACAGTTCAGGGACCCCAGCTCCATCCAAAGCTGGGCTCTCTTACCTTTGAGGAGGCTGGGTCTTATGGTCTGACCATGGGCACCATTCAGCGGGCGCTATTCACCACGCTGGATATCGAGCCCGGCAAACGCTTATTTGTGGAAGGAGCGTCTACCGGCACGGGCTATGACTGCCTGCGCAGTGCGACTGCCAGCTCCTTGAGTTGTCTGGGAATGGTATCCAGCGATGATCGAGCATCTCGAGTGGAGGCCGCTGGCGGCCAAGCCATCAATCGAAAAGACGAGCGATGGCAGCATATCTTTACGGCAGTTCCGGATGACCCGTCGGCCTGGAAGTCCTGGCACGATGAAGGCCTGCCCTTTGTGAAAGCAGCCGAGGCGACTGTTGGCGGCAGCATTGATTACGCGGTGAGTCACGCTGGGGAAAATGCCTTCCCCCGCACCTTCCAGGTGCTTGGGGATAATGGCGTTCTGGCATTTTACGGAGCGTCCTCAGGCTACCGTTTTACATTCATGGGTAAGAGCGGAGCTTCATCGCCCGCAAAAATGTTCCAGCGAGCCGGCTTGCGCGCGGGGAAAACCGTCCTGATCATCTACGGTCCCGGTGCCGATGACGGCATTGTAGACAACGTAGCGATCGAAGCGATCGAAGTTGCCTGCCAGAAAGGCTGTCAGGTTGCGGTGCTGGTCGACACCATTGCTCAACGAGAGTTTGTAAGCTCTCTAGGCTTTGGGCCCAGAGTACGAGGGGTCGTCAGCATCGAAGAGATCGCAAAACGACTGGGAGACGATTTCGTCGCTCCCGGACCTTTCCCGGCCATGCCCGACCCCTTTACTCAGTCCGAGGCATTCCGCGAGGCAGTGCGAGAATTCTCGGACAAGACCCTCAAGCCAATCGGCTCGGCCATTGCTCCGGCGCTTCGAAACACTCTGGACAAGCGCGGACTGCCCGATGTGGTCTTTGAGCGGCGGGGCCGTGACGGACTGGCGCTGGCATCGGCGCTCGTAAAGCCGAACACCGGACGGGTGGTGTATTCCGAGGATTTGGAAGGATGTCGTTTCAGCTTTTACGCACCCCAAGTGTGGACGCGCCAGCGGCGCATCATTATGCCCACCGCTGAAATCCGCGGCACCCACCTCAACACCTCACGGGAATTCGCCGAGATGCAGGAACAGATTGCCTCGGGATTCCTCGCAGTGCTGCCTCCAACACCCGTTCCCATGGAGGAGCTCCCCGAAGCTCACCAGGCGATGTGGGAGAACAGGCATCAAGGCTCCAATTACGTTGCCATCCATGCCCTGCCCCGTGCAGGCCTCAAATCGAAAGAAGAACTCTATCGCGCCTGGGCCATTCGTGACGCCCAGCAGCGTGGTGAAGAACTAACACAAGTTGATACCGGTTCAGCAGGAGCCCTCCGATGAATGAGATCGTTAAATTTACCGATGACATGATCAGCCAGTCCCGTTCTGGACGTCGACTCGACACCAAGTCAATCGTGCTGACAGGTGCGGCGGGCTCCATCGGCCGCTTTATCACGCGACAGCTGTTGCGCGAGGGCGCCCGAGTAATGCTGACCGGTCGAGATATCGAGAAGCTCGACGCCTTTGTTGACACCCTGTGCAACGAGGGTTTTGATCGGGATAGCATGGCAACCATGGCCGGTGACTGTGCGGATCCGCAGGTATGCCGAGATATTGTCGCCAAGACTGTTGAGAGCTTCGGCACAATCGACGTGCTGGTTAACAATGCTGGTGCTGCGGGGCCTAAGTTTACTCTTCGGGATATTCCGTTTACCGAAGCAGAAAAACGAGCCAGCGAATCGGATCAAACCATGTTTGATTCCGCGATGAACCTGTTGGGTGCCCCATGGAACATGGCGCGAGCGGCCGCTCCTCATATGTCGGTAGGGGCATCCATTATCAACGTCTCTACCATTTTCTCGCGAACCCATTACTACGGCCGCATCCCCTATGTAGTGCCCAAGTCCGGCCTCAATGCGTTATCCAAAGGTCTGGCACTTGAACTTGGTGAGGACCGTGGTATTCGCGTGAACACCATTTTCCCGGGCCCAATTGAATCCGAGCGCATCGATACCGTCTTTGCTCGCATGGATGAACTTCAGGGACTCGAGCCTGGCAGTACCGGCAAAGAGTTCAAGGATCTGATGATCACGACTCGCGACGGCGAGGATGGCTTGGCCTACCGCTATCCCACACCCGACGATGTGGCATCGGCAATCACCTGGCTTGCCTCTAACGAATCTGCGGCACTGTCTGGCCACCACGTTGAGGTAACCAATGGCATGCAGGTACCCGCACAAAGTCGCTCCCAGTTAGTGTCATGGCCCGACAAGCGTCTCGAGGACCTGACCGGCAGCATTGTATTGATACTGGGCGGGGCTGATTACAACGAGGCCGTGACCTTCGCCCAGCGGCACACCGAAAGCGGCGCCCAAGTGCTGCTCGCTTTTCGTAACCTCGAGGCTGTTGGGCATGCGCGAAGCATTATCCAGGCAAAGGAAATGGATAACGTACAACTCTCGCACCTAGACCCACTGCGCCGAGAGTCTATGGATCGGACCATGCAGTTTATCGACGACCACTTTGGCCGCCTCGACGGGGTTATCGTATTGCCGCAGAAGCAAAATGGACACTACGGCTACTCCATTTCAACAGCTACCGATGAAGATGTTGAGAATTTTGTGCGGGATGAAGTGGTAGCGCCGGTCGCTTTTGCTTCTACGCTGGCAACCAATCTCAGCCGCTGGTTTGGCAAGTGCGAGCCGCCGGCGATCACCTATGTCACCAATTCGAGCGATACCCACGGCAACCTGCTCAATGACGTTATTCGCGCCTCGAACGAAGCATTAATTCGCGGCTGGCGTCACGAGGACGACACCCTAAAAACTGCGGGTGAACTGGAGTGGGCTGTTCAACCTAATCAACTGGTTCGTTACGACACAGAAGACCGGGACGCACTGCCCTTTGCAGCCGACTGGGCGGCTACCCTGACCAACCGTGTCCGCCAGATGGACCCGATAAACCTCTGGATTCCAAAGGATATCAAGCGCGCCACTGGTAAAGGTGCCATGCCCACGTCTCTAATGCGCGTGCTGCCCGGCCTGCACAAGGGCAAGACCGCAGTGATCACCGGCGGTAGCTTGGGCATCGGTCTCCAGTTGGGTAGATACCTTGCCATCGCCGGGGCCCGCGTACTGCTGAGTGCCCGGAGCGAAGCCAAACTGATTGAAGCGCGACAGGAAATCGCAGACGAGCTTCGTGGAATAGGCTATCCCAACCCGGAGTCCCGCATTCATATCCTTGCTGATATCGATGTGGGAGATCCACAGGCACTGGATACTCTGCATCAGCATGCAGTCGATCTTTTCGGTCAGGTGGACTTCCTGATCAATAACGCCGGTATCTCCGGTGCCGAAGAAATGGTTGTAGATATGACCTTGAAGGATTGGAACCGCACTATGGAGGCCAACCTGATCTCGAACTACAGCTTGATCCGCAAGTTCGGTCCGCTGATGAAAGATCGAGGGAAAGGGTCGATCCTTAACGTCTCAAGTTATTTCGGGGGAGAAAAGTACGTTGCCGTTGCCTATCCCAACCGGGCGGACTATGCGGTGTCCAAAGCGGGACAGCGAGTGCTGGCTGAAATTCTATCCCGGCACCTCGGCCCGGAAATTCAGATTAATGCCTTGGCACCGGGCCCGGTCGACGGCGCCCGTCTCCGCGGCCTAGGTGATGCACCGGGGCTGTTCGATCGCCGAGGGCGCCTCGTGCTGGAGAACAAGCGACTAAACCAGGTTCACGCCGCCATCATTTCTGCGGTAGCTGACGGCTATTCACTGGACGATGTGAAAAAGCTCTCAGGTAATGCCCTTGCCGTACTGCCTACCAAAGACCTTCCCAGAGCTCTGTCTCGGCTCTATAGCACAGTCAAGGAATCGGGCGGCACCGGCAGTGCCAATCAGTGTCTGATGCACATGGGAATGGCTGTGAAACTGGTGGAGCGACTTGTCCTTGCGGGTATTTTCACTGAAGAAGACAAGGATGAATTCCTCGGCTCATTCGTGGATGCTCCCTCGCCCTTCTTCGACAAAGAAGCAAGCAAGAAATCCGCCTCCCAAATCGAGTCCGGTATTCTCAACAGGCTACACCTGCACAAGATGCCGACCGACGAACAGGTTGGCCTGTCTACCGTCTTCCACCTCGCCGATGAAATTGTGAGTGGCGAGACCTTTCACCCCTCGGGTGGCTTGAAGTTCGATCGCTCGGTGACGGAAGGCGAACTATTACTCTCACCCAGTGAGAGGGATCTGGCCAAGTTGAACGGTAAGCGGGTGGTATTGATCGGCGATGGCATGAAACCTGAAATCACCGAAATTGCCAACGGTTTTACCAAAAACGGTGTGGATCAGCTTTGGGTACTCACCAAAACCGAAGACACCGCAAACGCGCTGCGCCATTCGATCGATACGGAGTCAGCGACCAAGGTGGAGGTCCGCTGTATTGGCGATGACATCGAGGGCGCACTCGATGATCTATTGCGCAACGGCGGCGGTTTTGACGTGGTCGTCAGTAGCCCATTCGAGCGTCTGCCGCTGAATGCACTGGCGGGAGAGCGTGGCAGTAATTGGGACCGGGTTTTCTCCGATGAGCAGTTCCGTCAGTTGGTCAACGATCAGCTGACGCACCATTTCCGCAGCGCCCGGATCGCAGCGCTGGTGCCGAATTGTCAGATCGTTCTCATCACCCCGGACACCTCTTTGGCGTCCACACGTGAGGAATTCGCACTGGCGCTGTTCGTCAAGAACTCTCTGCACGCCTTCACAGTGACGCTAGGCGTAGAGGGCGAACGATTGCCCACTGTGCCCGCGGTGAACCAGGTGCAGCTCACCAGACGTGCTCATACTGAAGAACCCTCGAACGACCAGGAACTGTCTGAAGAGATGGAACGGCTGGTGGCTGCAGTCATGCAGTGCGCTGTACCTGCACCATCGCCCAAGGAGAGTCGGTACCTGTCGAAGATCTTCCGAGGCAACGCGGTCACCGTATAAAGGGCCCGACGTTACAGGTCTTCCAAACTCAGTGCGCTGGCTTTTTAGTTCTCCAGCGCACTGAGCTTTACCTACGACAAAAGGCCCTCGGCATGGGTTTTGTCCAATAATCTTCTTAATTCATTGCTACCAACTTCTTGTGCTTGCGCCAGCGGACCCTGACTACCGGAAAAGCTCAGTCGCCAGGCCTCATCAATCATCGCTGGTTCCGCTATCCCACTCTCAGACAGGGTCATAGCACCAGACAGGTAAGCCGCTAGCAGGAATTCCTTGATGCTGTGATGCGGAGTATCGTCCATGCTATTTTTTAAATCGGCATACGCCGGATTTGGATAGCTATAGAACCCTTGCCCCGTCTTCACTCCAAGGCTATGAGTATCAATGTAAGGCGTTAAGAAAAAAAGGATGTCGGCCTGATGCTCTTCATCTCCTGGACGGGGCCGTGTCCAACTGTCATAGATGACGTTTATGCCAAATACGTCCATCAAACCAAAAGGCCCTACTGGAGCTTTTTGGCTCTCCATCCACGCCCGATCTACTTGCTGGACAGAGGCTCTACCAGTTGCAACCAAGAGCAGGGACATTCGTAGTAGGGGTCCGAGAATGGCATTTATCGCATACCCCCGCCGCTCTCTCTTCAGCCGAAGGGGAAATCCACCTAAGGTCCTGACATATTTCTCGAGCGTCAACATCACCGCCGGGGCTGTCCTAGTCGCACCTACGATATCGAACACCCGGCTACCAAGGTGTGAATGAAGCGCCGCAAACCGATTGCCATGAATAAACACACTCTCTAGCTCTGAGGGCAGCAACGCAGATGTGTTGGTCGTAATGATAGCGCGTGGTTCGCATACATCGTCGAGAAGCCCTAGCACATTTTTTTTTAGTTCCAGCTGTTCAGGCACTGACTCACTGATCAAATCGGCACCGGCCACTGCCCCCTCCAAAGTAGGGATCGCCTTAATCATAGATGACGCGCTGCGTAAATCAGAGGCAGAGAAGAACCCTTGATGGCAAAGATAATCACCAGTTGCCCAGAGACGATCCTCAAAGGTGTTCAACGCAACGGAAGATTCGTCATATACAGTGCAGGTAACCCCAGAAGACCCCGCCATTAAGGCGTTGAAGCATCCCATCGTGCCCGCACCTATAAAACACGCCCGGCGTACTTCCTGAGAGGTCTCACTCATCGGCTAACCGGGATCGTGGATATCGATCGCGTCCAATTCTCGGGTAACACCAGGTTAGTGCTGCCTCGGGTCACTATGGCGGGCAGATACTCCAATACCGGTAGCTGTTCGAGAGTATTTACAATATGAAACTGCGTGGGATTATCCTCCCACCTAAGATTATTCCACCTCACCGTACCCTCACCAACCATGACGCACGAGTAGATGTTCTCCGAAGGAAAGGTCACTGCCTCACTGACCGAGGGGGCACCATAACCGCCCACGGCAGGAATGTAGCGCCAGGTCAGCGGGTGTTCTTTACCCTCTTGAGCCGTCCTAGCAGCAGCAACCTGCTCCGTCGGCACCTCGACAAAGTCATGGGCACAAAGATCAACTATTTTGTTGCCAAAGTGGCTAGCACTGCATCGCCAAACGCCCTCTTCGATCAGATGCTCAGGGATGTCCGCATAAAGTTTAGGGATACCCTGGACCTCGCGGCCGACCAGAATTGGGTCTGCCAGATTTTCCCAAATGACCAGGGAGTAGTTCCCCTCCAGCGGAGAATCAGCGCCAAGAAATACCGCCCGCGCGTTAACGCCGACCATGTTGTAGCCATGTCCCGCAAGCCAATCGATATTTTTATTGCAGGCGTAATAGACCGTTACCACCGCGTCGTCAGCGACTTCAAAACATGAAGGCAACAGCGCCTCTATGCTCGCTCGCTCTGTTCTAAAGGGCACTGCCAAGACGGTTACATCGTGATACCAGCCACTCGATTTTTCACCGGTATATCGTGGACCAAAATGCACGGGCATCAGATACGTTGCGCTTGGATCTAATGAAAACATCGCTAGCTACCGAATGAGTGACTTTACAGGGTGTCAGCTTTTCTAGAAGAAAATCGCAGCCTCCAAGCCGTAAGTCCGCGGATTGATCGGGGTCCCGGTACGACGTACCCCATCCGCGAGCGCGCTCACCGAATATGCATTTGCGTAACTGAGCTCGTCAGTTAAATTCTGCCCGTACAGAGCGATCTCGAAAAGACCATTTGCTGGGCGCCATGACACTCGCGCATTGAGCTGACCATAGTTATCTATTGTTTCAATAGCGTCATTAAATACGGTGACGTACTGCTCGTCTATCCAGCTGTAGTTGCCACTTACGGTTAAATCCCCAGCGGCAATCGGCTGCCGATAAATAGCCGAGATACTCCATTTTCGGTTAGGTGTTCTATTGAGCTCGTTACCACGAACGTTACGCACTTCGTTATTTTTGTTATCCGACACAAAGAAGTCAGCCTTGTACTCAGAGCTCAAATACGAGTAGTTGCCTAGCAAGGACAACTTATCCGTGACTGCCCACGCACCCTCAAACTCAACACCAAATATATCGACCTCTGGTGCATTAGCCAGTCGACTCGTCACGATACCGCTATTGGGGTCTAAAATATCAAGCTCTACTTGCATATCTTCGTAATCGTAAAAGAACAGTGCCGTGCTGATTGAAAAGCTGTCGCTAAGAACTCCTTTATAGCCAAGCTCGTAAGCCCGAACCTCTTCGTTGGCAACCGTCGATTCATTTTCAGGGGTCTCAGGGTCATCCTGCATGCCACCCAGCCTAAAGCCACCGGGCTTGTAAGCAGAAGAGAAGGTCGCGTAGACAAGTCCTGCATCGGATACATCATAGGAGGCATTCAGCCGAAAATCAGTTGAGCTCCAGCTTTCCTCGTGATCTTCTTCCAAGTCTGATACGAGAACACCCAGGCGAAAACAGCCCGGCGGCGTGAAGTAGGGATCTCCACTGGCGATGAGTTCCGGGAGACGGGCCTCTCCACAGAAATCGAGTACGGAGTCATAAAAAATCGTTTGAAACTCTTGACCCTTTTTATCGTCCTCGCTGTAGCGCAATCCCATCGCTAGACTTAGTCGATCGGTGAGCTCCCAATCTATCTGCCCATAAACCGCCGTCGATTTGGCCTCCAAGATACCTCGCTGGGAATAGAACACGCCGTCCGGGTTTGGTGCCCCCGAGAGGTTGTCTATAAGAAACGGGTTATTGGCGTCTGTGAGAGCATAGGGCTGGTCTAGGTCGTTCTCGAGGTAAAACATACCAACCAACCACTGCAACGGACCATCGTGAGTGGAGAAGAGCTGCAATTCGTGCTGCGTCATCGATTCTTTTTGACCAACTGACTCAATAAAGGATGCAGGACTCGCGGTGCCGTCAAAATCCTTCGCACTATCCCAGCTGTAGTCCTGATACCCATTCAACAGTTTAATTGTGACGCTATCGAGATCGATGGTTAGCGTCGACTGCACAGTCTCCTGATCATCAACCTTTACGAATCCCTGAATATCGGCACTACGCTTAAACGGATCTATTTGATCTGGTGCGGTTGCCAAGGGCGAAAAAAGTTCTGGATTGATAACTATTTCGCCAAGCTTCGACGGCGCGCCTCCCTCGTTGCGGTAGCCATCGAGCTTAGCCCGCTCGAAGGTCTCGTTATCGAAAGACGCGCTGAAATAACGTAGATTCCAATTGATTCCATCGGTGACATTTACACTTAGTTGCGCTTCGAACCGATCGATATCGGTCCCGATCGGATCAGGCCCCGACACATTTTCCGTAAAACTATCAGCATCTTCCTGACTGTAGTGAACCAAGTACCCGAAGGTATCGTTAATAGGGCCACTGCTGGTGATCGCCAGTGTTTTTCGATCGTAGTTTCCCAGGCGCCCTCGAATAATATGCTCTAATTCCGCACCCGGCTTTTTGGTAACAACGTTAACCGCACCACCTGTAGTGTTTCGCCCAAACAGGGTTCCCTGAGGGCCGCGAAGAATCTCGATGCGCTCCGTTAAATCTATTGGAGCCGCTAAAGCCGCAGACTCATTGGCATAGAACCCGTTGTCATAAACGCCAACACCGGGCTCTGTACCTGTCGTATTAGTCTCACGCCCTATACCGCGCAGATAAATGCGGTTGCCCTCACCCCCACCTGCGTTCTGCTGAAAGGACATGCTGGGGGTGATGTTTGCAACATCTTGCGCCGTGTAGATGCCAAGGGAGATTCTCTGCTCGCTTGAAATCGCCGTGATAGCGATTGCCGTATCCGCTAGGATGGCCTCTCTTTTGGTTGCAGTCACCACAATCTCTTCTAGGACCCCTTGAGAATATGACACCACGGGCATCCCGAGCACCGCCCCCGCCACTGCGTAACTCAACATTTTTGGTCTCATAAAGCCCTCTCTTATACTTACTATTATGTAGGTTTTAGCTTATTATTTTTCCTTTTAAGAGAATTTAAGGCGTCAATTGATACAGGTCAACATAAAGTAAACGCGTGAAAGCTTTTTTGGCTTTATATTGGTGAAAGCCGCGTTACCGCCCCTCGAGAAAACAATGCCTAAAACACAAGCGACACCCGAACCCTCAGTAAAACGCCGTCGAAAAACTCAGGAACGGGCCGAGGCAACACGGAGCCGCCTGATTGCTGCAGGAAAGCAGCTATTTCCTGAGAGAGGGTTTGATGCGGTATCCGTGAAAGACCTCGAAACCCTTGCAGGGGTAAAACGTAATGTCCTTAGCTATCATTTCGAAGACAAAGACACCCTTTGGAAGGCGGCCACAGATGCCATTTTTGGAGAAATGCGGCTCGAGTTCGAACAGCGTCTTTCGATTATGCGAGAGGTGTCAGGAAAGGATGCGCTTGCCTTTATCGTTCGTTTCTACGTCTATTTTCACGCGAGACATCCTGAGCTCAGCAGGCTAATGAGTCAGGAAGCCACCCGTCAAAGCTGGCGACTGGAATACCTGATCGAGAAGCATATTCGCCCATCAACTGTTCAGATGGAGAAGTTGGTATATGAAACCGAGGGATTGTCTCGAGATGCGTTTGTGCATTGGTACTACATCATGATCAGTAGCACATCGACCATTTTTTCATTTGCGGCCGAGTGCCGGGATCTTTTTGGAGTGGACCCTTGCGATGAGCCGATGGTGGAACGACACGCTGAGATGCTAGTTTCAATGTTACTCAACAAAACAACGTAAGAAAAAGTGAAAGGCTAGAGCAGCTCTCAAGATCAACAATACTAGTCGAGAACAACCTCACATCGCTGTTTTTCCAAAAACTTTTGCACGTCCTCGTCGATAACAAAATTTCTTTTGTAGTCGTTCATATAATTTCGGGCATGGTCTCTCAACCGCTTTCGCTGCAGCGCAGCGCAATAGCGCCTTACGTCCTCTTCGGTTTCTAAAATCAGTGGCGGTATTGTTGCGGTAGCTCCGCTGGCATCTTTAGCCACCATGGTGAAGTAACAGGTATTGGTGTGTCGATGAGCGCCTGTGTGGATGTTTTCTGCCACTACCTTTATGCCGACAACGAGGGATTTTGTACCCACATAATTAACCGAGCCCAACAACGACACTACCTCCCCCACCTCTACCGGCTGCAAAAACTCAACCGCATCGACGCTCACCGTTACGCAGTAATTGCCCGCATGCTTGCTCGCACAAACATACGCCAACTTGTCCATCATCGACATGAGAGTACCCCCGTGTACCTTGCCCCCAAAATTGGTATACGCGGGAATCATCAGTTCGATGATGGTGCTTCTTGAGTAGGAAACTGGATGGCCTTGCATAAATCAAACGTCCTCAGGGACCCCGTGCCCCTGCTCGGTTCAAATCAGTAACGAGCTCTCTGGCTCAGGGTATTTACGCGCTTTATGGGGGTCTGGACGCCCCCCGCTATCCCCTATTTTTCTGGGTTGGACAGCGAAATCGCCCCACAGCAAAGCCACGTTTCGTCAGGTGCTTGGTCCTCCGCCCCGACACCCGCGCCCGCCATAATCGAAAAGACCGTGGCTTGAGTTCGGTCCGCATAAGCGTAATCACCTGAGGCTCCGTCAATCCATAATCCCGACGTATCGCCTCGAAGGGGGTTCGATCTTCCCACGCCATCTCGACAATCCGGCTTCTGTCGCTTGCGCTGATCATTTGGTTTCCTTGACGCGTTGAGGGGAGTAAAGTGGCTACCGGGGAAGGGTAATCACAGAGGCAGGAAAAATCTTTAGAGGTCATCAGAAGGTGGCAGAGAAACCACGACAAGACAATGACAAGTTGTCGGGGTTGATAGCGGTTTCGAGGCAGCCATTGTGCCGGCGTCACATACAGGTAGACTTAGACACTTGAACATCGGGTCTCGGCCTTCAAAAAAACACGACTTCCACAGCCGAAGTATTTTCCTAAGCAAAGTGCCCGATCCCGGACCTAATAATAAGCTAGTGCTCCAACTAAAAGGGATTCACCATGAAACATCGCGCTATCGCACTCGTCCTGCCGTTCGTTATTGGACTTACCGCTTGCTCGGATTCAAATTACCAGCCACCGCCGATAACGCCTTCACCCGCTCCCGAGGCGGAACCGGAGCCCGTGCCCTTCGCAGAGCTTTACGAACAGGGAGTTGATCGCTACCTCGGGGAATTTACGCCAATGAGTGCAGAACCAGCCGATGGCATTGTTCAGCACACATTTGGTGCTGGCGATGGACCGCTTTGCTTGACCGGAGGAGAGTACACTATGGCTACCCGGGACGGCGGTGACGACACCCTCATGATCTTTCTCGAGGGAGGCGGCGCCTGTTGGAGTGATTTCTGCCAAGCAACCCAAGAAGCATCCCCAGGTGTTCCTGCCCGAGGCATCCTGGACCCTGCCGGGGAAAACAACCCCGCCAAGGACTTTAACGTCGCGTACTTTCCCTATTGTGATGGTTCAGTATTCTCTGGGGATATCGACATTGACGACGATGACGATGGCATCATTGATCGACATCACCGAGGCCTGAGAAATCTGTCCGCCGGCCTTGATGTGGTCGCATCAACCTATCCAAGTCCCTCAAGAATCGTGCTGACGGGAAACAGTGCCGGAGGATTTGGCACCGATTACGCACTACCCTTGGTGCGAAAACTATATCCGGATGTTGCCATCGACCTTATTAACGACTCGGGCGTTGGCGTCTCCAAGCCAGGTTTCGTGGAATTCCTGAGCGAAGAGTGGAATGCCACCCAGTTTATCCCTGACAGTTGTGATGATTGCATCACCGAGGGTGGCCACCTGACCGGCTATCACCTGTACCAATTCAGCGAAGATGCGAACTTACGCATGGGCTTTATGAACACAAAACGTGACGTGGTCATCGCCGATATTTTTGTGGGCATTGGAGGGGAAGCCTTTGAGGCTGAGCTCATCGCCGAAATGGCTGCACTTGAGGAAGGAGAGCCTGACCGTTTTCGCAGCCTCATCGCCGACGGCAACAGTCACACCTTTATTCAGGCTCAATTCACGCGGGAAGTCGGCGGTGTAGCTGTTTATCAATGGGTCACTGATATGCTGTCTGGCAGCGACGACTGGGTCTCAGTTAGCGATTGAGCCCGCTGGACCCAGAGTAAGCCCAGTTGCAGAGGCCGGGCGCATCGCTGCTAGGGTTTACCAAAAGCTCGGCGCCCAAAGCGTGGCCCCTAGGCCGCGCGTAGCGCCTGACCGAGGGGCTTGGTACCTAGGGCCGGCGCCGCACCGCCCGCCTCCCAGGCACTGGTCCCCGCTATCCATACCTGCTCCACAATCCCTTCGGAGCGATTGACCATTTGCGCGTGATCAAACACCTCCCGATGCACCAACTCTCGAGTCTTGTCGGGTTCCCAGGCATCCAGTGAATCGGGGTTGAGCAACACCAAATCGGCCCGAGCTCCTATTTCCAAGCTGCCAACATCCAGCCCGAACACCTCTGCGGGCTTCCGGGTGAGCCGGTGGACCATTTGGGCAACCGTTGCCTCGTCTTGCTGCTTGGCCAGCTTCAAGGACATCAGGTTCGCGTCAAAAAATGCCATGTTAGTGATATGAGCACCCGAATCATTAAAGCCGGGCAGCGTGTTCTCCCCGAGTAACAACTCCAAGGTCGCTCGATTGCCCTGATTACCAACGTCTGCATAAAAGCGGAAATGGCGGTCGTACCGTCTCAGCAAATGCAGGATAAACCCGGGCTCGTCGGTGTGAGTCTCGGGAAAGGAATCAAACACATCCCTCTCTTGGTCAGTTCGAGCCGATGCCAAATCCCCCGCTTTATACCGATTCAGCCGGTCGCTGACTGCCTCGAAACTTTCGCCATCCCACTCGCTCACTGGCGCGCCGTCAAAGATCAAAAGGGAGGGATCGCGAATGACTAAATTGTCTGGTATCCCCATGCGGGTTTTCCAACTGGCGAAATCACCCCCGGTACGGCCATGCATCCACTCCCGCCTGAATTCTGCCTCCCATGCGGGGTCGTTGAGCAAGGCCAGCCGGCCGTCGACATCGTCATATTCCTTAGCAATAAGTTGTGAGGTCGAACGCATTTCCTCGAACAGCGGGCTGACGATGCCGTCCGACCACACCCGGAAATTGGTTCCCAACGCCTGAAAATGCATGTCACCCTTGAACAACCAGGAGTTCATGAGTTTGGCAAACTTGAGCAATGTGCGACTGAGCTTTGGCGCCGCGGTCATTTCCATTGCAGATAGCGCCGAGGTCTTAAGTGTCTTTCCAAAAAGTCGGCCGCTGGTGAGGGTAAAATATAAAAAAGCCTTCAGTCGATTTTCAATAATCGGCGTGGTCTGCCACACTCGGTCGTGACGCCGAACGACGGAAAGCAAGCGCTTCAACTCCCCAAAGCTCGCAAATTGAGTCGGAATGCGTTTTTCGGTATTGGGGTCGTTGGATAAGTAGTGAAAAGGCAATCCATCGGTACTCATGCCCACATAGCCCTGCCCCATAGCGTCTTCCAGAAGAGACTCCATTTTCTCAAGTTCGGCACGGGTAGGCGCGCGGCTGATGCTGTTCTCCAGACCCATCGCTTCGATTCGAAGCATGGAGTGAGGCACAAATGCAGCAACGTTAGGCCCGAGAGGAATCTGCTTGAAGTGATCAAGATAGTCCGCCGTATTGTCCCAGGTGAGGGTATCCGAGCACTTTCGCAATACCGACTTGGGTATATTTTCTACGCGCGTAAAACAATCGACGATGGGCTCCTGTCCATCGGATTCCTGACGCCCGAAGCAGGTCCCCAAACTACAATTACCCACTAGCACGGTGGTCGTCCCATGTCGCACCACCTCGGGAAGGCCGGGCTCGAGATCAACCTCAAGATCGAGGTGCGTGTGAATATCGAGCATCCCCGGTATCAGCCAGCGACCCTCAGCGTTGATGACCTCAGCGGCTATCTCTCGAGGGAGGTTTTCACCTCTCGCGATAACCCGTCCTTCTTTCACGGCCACATCCTGAATCGTGGGCAGGCTGCCCGTTCCGTCAAAAACCTTGGCGCCACTGATTAACACATCCCACTGCGTCGTCATGGTTGATCCCCCATTCGTGATTGCGGGCTCCAGTGTGCGCATTTCATCGGATATTGTCATCTCTTCGAGACGTCACGCTGGCGGATTTGCAGGATTTTTCAGCGCACACCCTCCTCTGTCGAGGTCTATTGGTTACCAGTACTTCCCAGTGATCTATCGTTGTAGTAGCTTCCTTCTCCCCCCACCAGACATCGGATTTCTCCCATGCTAGCCATTTTTTCTCGCTTGGCACGATCAAAAAAAACGATTTTCGCTCAGACACACCCGTCAGAGTTTGGCTATCGACTTCGGGTGCTTTTGGTGGCTTCAGGACTCGCTGGACCGGGTATTTCCTCGCTTGCAGCTGAGGACGAAAACGCTTGGGACGTGATGGCGCCCCCGGGTAATTGGCGAGAAATCCCCATTGATACGACAACCACGACCTGGTCTTTTTTAGATGTAAGTCCGGACGGGAAAGAGCTGGTCTTCGACATGCTGGGGGATATCTATACGGTCCCTATCGAGGGGGGCAACGCCACCCCCCTCACTCAGGGGATCGAGTGGAACTTTCAACCCATATTCAGTCCTGATGGCGGCTCAATCGCCTTTATCTCGGATCGCGATGGCAATGACAATCTCTGGATTATGGATCGAGAGGGTGGCGCTCTGAGGCAGGTATCGAGCGAGCGAAAACACAACATCCACAACCCTGCCTGGTCGCCAGATGGTCAGTGGCTTGCGGGGCGCAAGGGTACGGTGTCCCGACGCAGTATTCCTGCCGGGGAAATCTGGATTTACAGCGCCATGGGCGGAGGCGGCGTACCCCTGGTAGAGCATCCGGACGGAGAAAGAGCCCAAAAATCTATTGCTGAGCCAGCCTTCACACCTGATGGCAGCAGCATCTACTACAGTCAGGATGTCACGTCAGGGTGGGTGTGGCAGTACAACAAGGATTCAACGGGGGAACTGTTTGCTATCAAGCGACTAACCCTGGCGACAGGAGATACCGTCACCATCACTGGCGGCGCGGGTGGTGCAGTAAGACCGGTTCCATCGCCGGATGGTCGTTTGCTTGCTTTCGTAAAAAGGCTACCAGACTTCAACAGCGCAATTTACGTTAAGGATCTGGAATCGGGATCTGAGCGGATGGTCTATGGCACCCTTGAACGGGACAATCAGGAAACCGCCGGTAGCCATGGCAACACAACCGCTTTTGACTGGTTGCCCAATGGCGAAGAACTCGTCTTCTGGAGTGCCGGCCAATTTCATCGTGTTGAAGTCACGACGGGAGAGGTCTCAGTCATCCCCGTCCGTGTTCAGGCGACGCTAAAACTGCGTGATACCGTCCGCTTTCCTGTCGACGTGGCGCCAGACACGTTTGCGGTAAAAATGTTGCGCTGGGCGCAACAAACCCCTGACGGCAAAGCGTCCATCTTTCAAGCTCTGGGACATCTTTATCGCAAAGGCCTGGCCGGCGAGTCAACCAGCAACCCAAAACGGCTAACACAACAAAAAACTGAATTCGAATATTGGCCATCCCTCTCTGCAGATGGTCGATCGGTGGTATACGCCACATGGAATGATGAAACCCTCGGCGCCATCAAAAAGGTTAGTCACCGCGGTGGAAAACCGGAAACCCTGACCTCCAAACCCGGACACTATGTGGAACCTCGTTTCTCGCCCGACGGAAGCCAGATCGTCTATCGAAAAATCACTGGGGGTTATCTGCTAAGTCCCGTTTGGTCCACCGAACCGGGCATTTACCGGCTTACTCTTGATGGATCGGCACCGGTCAAAGTTTCCAGCCGTGGGTCGGGAGCCCATTTCAACGCCGCAGGCGATCGGATTTTCTTCTCCACTCGAGGAGAAGCTGGTCTTGAGTTGCGCAGCGTCAACCTGCAAGGCCATGACGAGATCACCCATGCGAAGGGCAAAAACGTTACCGGCTACGAAGTGTCGCCTGACGGCAAGTGGCTCGCTTTCACGGAGCATTTCACTGTCCATGTCATGCCATTCACCGACACCGGCAGCCCCCTCAGTATCGGGCGACAGGGGACCGCAATCCCCACGAAGGCGGTGTCAATGAAAGCGGGAGAATTCCTGCACTGGAGTCACGACAGCAGCGCCCTTCTTTGGTCCAGCGGCCCCTCTCTGATGCGCCGCGATCTAAGCGATGTATTTTTGTCCTCTTCCTCGCAGGACGAAGAGGAAGCAGAAGAGGAGAGCCCGGCCCAAATCGCTGCATTTGATTTGAGTTTCGAAGTAGAGACCGAGATGCCCTCGTCTACTATTGCACTGGTTGGCGCAACAATCGTCACCATGCGCGATGCCGAGACTCTAAATGAAGTGATTGAAAACGGGACCGTTGTTGTTGTGGGCAACCGCATTGCAGCCGTGGGTGAAAGTACTGCTATCAAAATCCCCAAGGGCGCAAGCGTGGTTGATGTGTCAGGAAAAACGATTGTGCCCGGATTAATAGACGCCCACGCTCATGGGGGGATGGCGAACGAGGAAATCATTCCACAGCAAAACTGGATGCAATTTTCAAACCTCGCCTTTGGCGTTACTACAATTCACGACCCGAGCAATGACACCAGTGAGATTTTTGCCCATGCAGAAATGCAGCGCACAGGCCAGGTATTGGGACCTCGCACCTACTCAACCGGGACTATTCTTTATGGAGCAAATTCGCCAAATGCCACCTCCGAGGTTCATGATCTTGAAGAGGCTGAATTCCACATTGAGCGCTTGAAGGCAGCGGGTGCCATATCGGTTAAGAGTTATAACCAGCTTGCGCGGAGCGCCCGCCAGCAGATTATCGAAGCTGCCGATCGCCATGAGATCATGGTGATGCCCGAGGGTGGCATGAAATTCCAACACAACCTCAATCAGCTGGTAGATGGGCATACAAGTATTGAGCACTCAATCCCCATCGCTCATATTTATGATGACGTGAAACAGTTATGGCAAGCGACGGAGACTGGCTACGTCCCCACGTTCGGCGTTGCCTATGGTGGAATCTCTGGAGAGAACTATTTCTATGACCGAACCGAGGTGTGGCGCAACGAACGCCTGATGCGTTACACCCCACGCCAGTTTGTCGAGCCCCGTAGCATGCGAAGAACCACCGCGCCAGACCATCACTACAATCACATCAATGTAGCAAGTACTGCAAAAGCGCTTAGGGATCGTGGGGTGCCGGTGATGATTGGCGCTCATGGGCAGCGGGAAGGCCTCGCCGCCCATTGGGAAATGTGGATGATGGTGCAAGGCGGGTTCAGCCCCTGGGAGGCACTCAGAGGCGCAACAATTGATGCCGCTAAACATCTGGGTATGGATAAAGATCTGGGTTCAATCGAAGTCGGCAAGCTCGCCGATATGGCGATCGTTGAGGGAAATGTCCTGAATGATATTAGGCGGTCCGAGTACGTGTCCCATACCATGCTTAACGGTCGTCTCTATGAAGCCGCTACTATGAATGAAATTACGACCGGCACACGCAGTCGCAAACCTTTCTTCTTCGAGGGTGCCAGCGGACACTTGATACCGACCGAGACCGCAGACGCAGTCACAACAAAATCAGAGCGCCATCACTGGCGACACTAAACCAAAATACGACGGAGACAGCAGATGGCACAGCGCATGATTCCCTGCACGCATACCGGCAGCCTTCCAAGACCAGACAACCTGGTCAAACTGATGTTCGCTGTGGCGGATGAGATTCCAGTCGATTCATCAGCCCTCGACGATGCCATCGCCAAGGCAATCGATGGAATTGTGCAGAAGCAGATCGATGCCGGTGTCACCGTCATTAATGATGGTGAGATGTCCAAACCCTCCTACGCGACCTACGTGCAGGATCGCCTGTCGGGGTTTTGCGGCGAATCGGTTCAAAACTATTTTTTTGATGACCTGCAGGACTTCCCGCGCAGTGCCGAAATGGTCGCGGGCAACCCCGGCCGACGAAAACGGAAAGCGCCGAGCTGTACGGAAGCGATTACGGTCGTTAACGGACAGGCTGCCATCGACGATATGACAGCGCTGGTTGCTGCTGCTAAAGCCAGAGGCCATGAGCAGATATTTTCAAGCGCCGCCTCCCCCGGCGTAATTTCACTCTTTTTCGGCAATGACTTCTACGGCAGTCACGAGGAGTATGTTTTTGCGATTGCCGAGGCCATGCGTCACGAATACGAGGCGATTGCCAATGCAGGCGCCATTGTTCAACTGGATTGCCCCGATTTGGCCATGGGACGCCACTCAGCCTACGCCACCCAAGATCTGGCCGAGTTCCAGAAAACAATCAACATCAATATCGAGGCATTGAATCACGCGGTTAGAAACATCCCGGAAGAGCAGCTCCGAATGCACCTCTGCTGGGGTAATTACCCGGGACCTCATCATCATGATGTTCCCATCAAGGACATCATCGATATCGTCTGGACCGCCAAGCCGCAAACAGTATTGGTCGAAGGCGCCAATTCCCGGCATGCCCATGAATGGGCCGTGCTCAAGGAGTTGGGGGTGCCTTCCCACAAGAAACTCTGTCCAGGCCTGATCGAACCTCAGTCAAACTACATTGAACACCCGGATCTGGTTGCTCAACGATTGACACAGTGGGCGCAGGTCATTGATCCGGAGCGATTGATGGCAGGAGTGGACTGCGGTTTCTCGGTGCACGTTGGCAGCACCAGTATTGATCCGGATGTGGCCTTCGCCAAATTGGCATCTCTCGCCCAAGGCTGTGAGATAGCCTCCAAGAAGCTTTTTGCGTAGCCAACAAGACTCGACTGGGGTCAGGCGCTAAGACGCCTCAAACTTGGCATCGTGATAGACATTTTGAACGTCTTCACAGGCGTTCAGAAGATCGAGTAGCTTCTCAAACTGTGCCAGCTCCTCGCCGGCAATTGGCGTCTCGCCTTTGGGGACGAATTGGATTTCATCCACCTCGAAATCAATATCGGGATACGCATCGGTGAGCGCATTTCGCGCCTTGGCGTACTCGGTATTAGGCGCCATGACCGTAAGCATGCCCTCCTCGGTCTCCACATCCGACACATCCACATCTGCCATGAGCAGGGTCTCTAGAACCTCATCCTCATCACCCTGAAAAACAAAGACGGCAGCGTGATCAAACATGTGGGCCACCGTGCCCGGGGTACCTATCTTACCTTTGCCCTTGGTAAAGGCGGGCCGCACGTCCCCGATAGTGCGATTAGCGTTATCCGTGAGACACTCCACCAAGACCATAACACCCCCGGGACCAAAGCCCTCGTAGCGCAGGGTCTGATAATCCTCGCCCACCCCGGATCCCGCTTTATCAATCGCTTTTTCAATAACGTGGGATGGCACTTGGTCTTTTTTTGCTCTCTCTATCAGGGACCTCAGTGATAGGTTTGCCGCCGGGTCGGTGCCTCCTGATTTTGCGCTGACATAAATCTCCCGGCTGTACCGTGAATAGACCGAGGTTTTCATTGCCGCGGTTTTGGCCATCGACAGCTTACGGTTTTGATAGGCTCGACCCATGACTTAATTCCTTACGACTATGGCGTCTGACGAAATTTCAGGGCGCAATGGTAGCCGGAATCCAGCGCAGGGTTAAGGTCTTCAGCTCGCAGAGCTTGCCGATTTTTACGTCGCTCGACTTACTCATCAGCAATGGAACGATTCTTTGACATCAACCAGATACCCGACCCGACCGCGATGCCCCCCAGGATCTGAGAGCTAGAAAAATGGGTGTCGAGCACGAGCATGGACAGCAAAGCCGTGAAAAACGGTACAAGAAAGAGGTAACCACTGGTCACGGTAGCACCGCCAATTTGCAATGCCGCAAACCAGAGACCAAAGGAGAGAATCGAACCCGGTATTACCAACCATGAAAAGGTCAGCCAATCCTGAGTGGTTTCCAACTCCAGCAACGGTAGATCAAACCACCAACAAAGAAACCCGAGCATGGATCCGCCAAAAAGCATCTGCCAGGCATTCATGCTCCAACCTGAGAAAGCGAGGCCGGCACGCTTCGTGAAAATAGTCGCCCACGCCCAGCTCACGGCACCAACCAGAGGCAGGAGGTACCAGATAAAATCTGCCGTTCCCATTGAAACCCCTGCCCGTACGATGAGGGCTACACCAAAGACACCCATGAAAGCGCCCATGAGCGTTGGCGTTGCGGGCCATTTCCTATCGATAAGACTCTCGAACAACACCACCCAAATAGGCATCGTCAGCGTGAACAGCGCCACCGTTGCAGGATTCAGATGCAGCATCGCGAGAAATCCGGTGCCAAATAGCACTGCCGTCTGCAGCAAACCAACGAGCAAAAGGCCCAGAAGGTCTCGTAGGCTTCCCGGATAATCCAGCGATTTATAGGCACCCAAAAAAGCCCCTGCGAGCAGTCCAGCGACAGCGAATCTGACGGCCGCAAGCGCTGTGGGGGGAGCTCCTGTGTTGAGCAACAGCTTGGCCGCGATAAAGGCCGATGCCATGAGCACGACCGAGCAGAGCAGATAGCCGTAATACCTCATTATGATTCCCTGCTTATCACAGAACCAACGTCTTACTCGCCCTCACTCTCTGCGGGCAGTCTTCCAGTGATGGCGTGGTACCGGGTCGGCAGTAGAAAAGTCAGGAGGTAAGCGAACCAGGCATCGAGGCCGATCAGAATTCGGGGCTTGCCCTTTGCCGCGCCCTTAAGGATAACGCTAGCTGCCGTTGCCGGCGTTGTTTTCGCCAGTCGGCGAAATTGTGCGTCACGCTCCTCACTGCTCCCCGCGACCGCTGCCCCGTCAGTTCTTGCCCGTCGCGCAATATTGGTCGCAATACCGCCGGGGTGCACACAGCTTATCTTCAGCTGACTCCCGCGATACTCCGCCTGCAGCGCTTCGGTAAAGCCGCGGACTGCAAATTTCGAGGCGTTATAGGCCGACTGGGTGCTAATTCCAACCATGCCGAAAATTGAAGAAAGATTTACCAGGTGCCCTGCCGGTGCAGCTTTAAGTAAGGGCAAAAAGGCACGAGAAGACCATACAACCCCCCAAAAATTGATGTTCATCAACCACTCATAATTCTCATCGGTGGACTCTTCGAAAAGCGCGCCGTACGCCACCCCCGCATTATTGAATAAAGCATCTACATGAGAGCGACGTTGACTGATGGAGTCTGCCCACTCAGTTATGTCTGCCCGCATACCACAGTCAACTATCTTGCAGTCAATGGCCCCTCGATCCGATGACAAAAGCGATGTGGTTTCGGAGAGTCGTTCCTCATTGATATCACAGAGAAATAAATCACACCCCTGTGCATTCAGCTGCACTGCTAGCTCCCGGCCGATGCCATCCCCTGCCCCGGAAATTACCGCACACTTATTCGAAAAATAGCCCACCGAATTACCTCTTTGTCAGTCACTCGCCACACTGCAATGTTTACCAATAGCGGATATCGTTGCATTCCTGCTGTTACCACCCCTCAAGTGACAAGCGCTGATCGGATCATAGACCGCCCTCCACCTTTCTGCCACGATTACACTGCTGGCTACCTATTAGCTAAAGGTCACGACCGGCGTCGGCAGGCAGCAAACATGACCATAATGACAACAAAAGGATCAATGCTATGACACACGAAATTCTCGCAGCTCTCGCACTACTGTTGGTTCACATATGGCTCCTGCCCATGATCCTTAACTTGAGCAATGCCAAATGGCTGCTGGGTAATCGGGATGATCCAATCGAGTTTTCCGTTCTTACCCAGCGCGCGCAACGTGCTGCGGCAAACTTTATGGAGACGGCCCCCATCTTTTTAACCCTGGCCATACTTGCTGCGATTCAGCAGGTCGATGTGGGGGGTCTTGCTATTTATTGGCTGGGCCTTCGGGCGGTATATCTTATTCTCTATGTCGCCGGTGTCACCTACATCCGCTCGCTGGTGTGGATTGCCGCCCTTGTTGTTCTTGCCATGATGGCCATGGCGTTGATGTAACCCTGCCAAGGCTTTACAGGCTTTAGACGTGCGCCGTCACCGGCGCACCCCCCTACTCACCACCTCGCCTCCTCGCCTCCTCGCCTTGTCGCTATTGACCTACAAGTAGCGCTCACGCGACAAAAATCAGTGGGAGAACGCCAGTTATGGAATATCAGCGGCTACTGACCTCAGTTTTAAGAGAAGCTTCATTGACCCAAGGCCAGTTACCGGCCTAGGCCAATCCAACCAAGGAGATCTAATAATGAGAAATTTTGTTTTGGGCTGCAGCGCAGCACTAGCGCTTATTGCGCCGGGGGCTTTTGCGGATCATCACGTTAAAAGTATGGAAATGTTTGCGTGTAACTACGCAGAAGGTAAGGGGCGACAAGATGTACTGAATGTGGCTGCAGAGTGGGACAAGTGGGCCGACAGCAACTTTTCCGAGCCCTATCGAGCCTACATGATGACTCCTCTATTTTTTACCAAAAGTGATTTTCCCATGGACTGGATTTGGCTTGGTGTCAGCGATTCGCCATCACAGATGGGAACGGTAAACGATGAGTGGCTGGCAAAGGGAGATAAGCTTCAGGCTAAATTTGACAAAGTATCCCCCTGCATGAGTCACAACTACATGGGAAGCATGGAGCTGCGGCCCTATCCACAACTCGGTGAGGCGGGCTATGTTCAGGTTCGTTCCTGCACCATGAAACCCGGTGTCAGTTGGGGTCAAGTTCGTCGCACCAACATGGAAATTGTCGAGTGGATGGAAGAAAAAGGTGTGCCTGGAGGAAACTATCTATGGTGGCCTGGCACTGGCTCTGCCATCAAGAGCGACATAGATTATTACAACGTTTGGATTACCGAGTCTCTGGCCGAACGAGGCGAGGGTCTGCAGATCTTTGGCGCTAATGATTGGGGTGACGAGTCCTACCACATCGCCGGTGATGACAGCATCGCTGAGTGTGACGGATGGCGCATCTGGCATGCCCAACCAGTCGGTGGCAAGGCGGCCGAGTAAGTCAAAGTCCAGATAACCCCATCCGAAGCGGCAAGTTCCGTCTGGACGCGCCGCCTTGAAACGAAAAATCCGCCGAAAGGCGGATTTTTCATTCCAAAAATTAAGCCTGAGATTTCACAAATAATTCATTCAAACATCTTCATAAACGTATCCATGTCGAATTGACTGCCGTAGAGCATGGAACTGTTAAGCGCAACGTCGGCAGCTATTGCCACAGCTGTTTTAATCTCCTCCTCTGTTGCCCCTGAAGCACGCGCAAACGTCGCGTGAGCAGGAATGCAGTACACGCACTTCATCGCCACCGATGCCGACAACGCGGCCAGCTGGGCATATTTCAGGGGAATGGCACCGTTAAATACATTTTTCTCGACAGCCGCATAGTATTCGCTCGCCGCCGCCTGCTGGGACTCAGGATGCAACAAAATAAAGGGGTTAGCAGTTTTCACCTCCCGCATGGCGTCTTCAGCCATCAGCGGGGGGGCCAAAAACAAAGTAATTAACATCATCAGCGATGGGAGTTTCGACATAGGAATTTCCTTTTTAAACAGAGTGCTGCACTAAAAGACGCCATCGCTGTCCGCCCAGTCAGATAGACCAACTACCGCGGGAACGACGGCCCATTACTTCAGATCCCACGCTAGCCCACTGGAAATATAAGACAAGACCCTCTCCTTCTATTTGGCGCTTTCGCGAGACTATTTGGCGCCTAGCTATCTGCAGATCTTTTTGCAAGAAGTGGCGACCCGGAGCTTTTCACCGATTACACCTCAAACCAAGGGCAAGCCCAACCAACAAAAATACCTTAAAGTTATTTAAAGTATTTATATATATCATTATATGGAATATTTACGCTCTCGAGTGCCATCCGGCCATTGGCTTTTCCGTATGAATCCCCAGATATGTAATTCTTCTTAGGACTTATTCGGAAAAAAATCATGAATCAATCGACTAAAGACCTTCTCGTTGTTGCTCTCGGCGCATTTGCAATCGCCCTGCCCATGCTCATTGCCGTGATCTGAGCGTTGACAGGCCCTAAGGCAAGTGGGCCTCAATGAAGGGAACCCAAAGGTGGATCAAAGCCTGTCGAAGTACGTTCTCGGCTCCCGCTTCTACAGGGTCCGATAACCTATCAACCCCAAACAGCGGGTTGCCGACATGTGCGATAACTAATCGATGGTTTGCGTCATGAAAAAACGTGAGCTGCGAAAGAATTAGCCCGGTTAATTGCTGGAGCTTCATCGATTATTACCCTACCCTGCGCCTCTGAGTACACTCAGGAGAACAGGCAGGTGCAAGCAGATATCACGCTTCTCGACGGAGGGCTCGGACAAGAGCTTGTGAAACGCAGCCGTGCCGAACGGCCACATCCCCTTTGGTCGATGCAGGTCATGATCGATGAGCCCGACTTGGTCGCGGAAGTTCATCGGGATTTTTGTTTGGCGGGAGCGAAAGTGCTGTGTCTGAACACCTACAGCTGTACGCGTCATCGCCTTACCCAATACGCTGACCCATCTCGGCTTGAAGAATTTTTGAACCTCGCCTACGAGCTTGCCTGCAAAGGTATCGCTGCCGCAAAGCTTGACCGTAAGGATATAGACGTCGTTGCCTCATTACCCCCGCTCACAGCCTCTTACGTCGCCAAAAGCCCTCTATCTCGAGAACAGATGGTGGCCGAGTATCGTGAACTGATTGAGCTGCAAAAGGCGCGTGTTGATGGCTTTATTGCCGAAACCCTCTCTTCCATAGAGGAGGTTGACGCCGTACTGGAAGCAGCTGCCCAAACACGGGTTCGCCTATTGCTGGGGGTTACGGTCCTGGACAGCGATGGCTCGAAACTTCGATCAGGAGAACCCCTCGAGAGTGCCGTAAAAAGGGCCGATGACAGTAATGTCGATGCCGTTCTGGCAAATTGCTCGATTCCCGAAGCCATCGAGCAGGCCATTCCCATTCTTGCCAACAGCACTCACTCCTTTGGCGCTTACTGCAACGGTTTTACCTCGATAGAAGCTCTCAAACCGGGGATGACCGTCGACGTCCTTGAATCCAGAAAAGATCTGGGTCCCATCGAGCATGCGGGCTGGGTGTCACGATGGCTTGATGCAGGAGCATCCGTTGTCGGCGGCTGCTGTGAAGTCGGGCCCGATCATATTGCAACGCTGTACGCGTTGATCAAAAAGAGAGGGCAGCACGTCTCCGGGATGTCAAGCCATTGAAAAGGCAACGAGCCGGTCACACCCAATGCACCCCACATCTCGTCCTGTGAGTCTGGGCATTCATGTAAAGATCTTCCATGGCATCGGGTCTGTCGCTTACGGCATTAAAGACAACGGCTTTGCCTATTTCTTACTGATGTTCTATAGCACTGTCGTCGGTCTCGATGCGGAATTGGTTGGCACAGCACTCCTCATCGCCATGATACTAGATGCCCTCAGCGACCCGATCGTCGGCTATCTGTCAGACAATACCCGATCGCGATGGGGGCGAAGACACCCATTCATGTATGCATCCGCAGTTCCCGTGGCCGCTTGCTATGCGCTCTTATGGAACCCACCACAACTCAGTAATGAGGGCCTTTTTTTCTATTTACTGATCATGGCGGTGCTGATCAGAACGCTGATTACGCTTTTTGAAACACCCAGCTCCTCATTGCTACCCGAGTTGACGTCAGACTATGACGAGAGGACCTCTCTGCAATCCTTTCGTCACTTTTTCGGATGGACCGGTGGCTCGCTGCTCGCCGTCATTGCCTTTGGCTTTTTGTTGGTACCTACCGAGAGCCAACCTGTCGGCACCTTAAATCGGGAGGGGTACAGCACCTACGGCTGGCTCTCCGCGTGGATCATGTTTTTTGCCATTATGATCTCCTCCTTGGGCACCCAGCGACACATACGCTACTTCGGTGAGGAGACTTCGAAACAAAAGGCCTCCATCACAAGAGCCTTCACAGACATTAAAGAAACCCTAGTCAATCCAAACTTCTTTGCATTGTTTCTTTCAACGATCGCCGGATCGGTCGCCTCTGGACTCACCGCTGCACTGACCTTCTTGATGCTGACCTACTTCTGGGGTTTCAGCTCCATGCAGATCTTTTATTGGACTGGCCTGGTAGTGATTTCAGCGCTCTTGGGATTTGTGATCGCGCCCAAAGCGGCCAAAACACTCGGAAAAAAGAAAGCCGTTATGGTTCTCGGAGTGCTGGCTTTTTCAATTCAGCCGCTACCGGTGTTATTACGATTGCTGAACGTGCTCCCGGAGAATGGCACGCCTCTGCTGTTCCCATTGGTCGCAACCATTAATACCCTTGATTTGGGACTGATTATTGCGATGCAAATTGTCTCTGCCTCGATGATCGCTGATCTAGTCGAGCAATCGGAGCTAGCCACCGGCAGGCGAAGCGAGGGAGTCTTTTTCTCGACCTTAACCTTCGTTAGAAAAACGAATCAGGGGATCGGTGTATTCATAGCGGGTATTGTGCTGGCCGCTGTTCAGTTTCCCGAGGGGGCAAGCCCGGCTGAGGTCGATACCGCCATCATGTGGAACCTCGGCGCCGTGTTGGTACCCATCCAATGGTTGCTATGGGCTCTGATGCTGTGGGCTCTGGCCTATTACCGATTGAACAAGACCGAGCACGAGTCGAATCTGTTGAGCTTGGGTCGGCGCTAGGGCTATTACCTGCTTTCCGCGCTAGCGGAGACCGGCATTTATGGAATCAAGAAAACGCGACCCGGGACACAGCTCGTTTTCATCCATCGAATTCAGCGCCCGTCGGGTAGTACCCAGCTGATCGTGCAACTCCTCACTGTCTCGCTGGATATAAAGCAATCCAGTCAGAATTTTTCCCTCTTGGGTGTAGTGGCTGGTCGCCTCCAACGCCGCCTGGCGATCTTCAATGTCGTAATCATTATCCTGCTTGTACAGTCGGACCACTGATCCATCGTGCATACACACCTCAAAGGTGGTGCCAGAATCGTAGGTAGCCGTGATCTCTTCTTTCATGGGCACAAAATCCACTGGCATGGCGTCATTCACCTTGCGCACATGTTCATAACTTTTTGTCGATTCCCCGTGATTGTTAAAGGTGACACAGGGAGAAATCACATCTAAAAGGGCAAATCCACGGTGGCTAATCGCCGCCTTGATCAACGGCACCAGCTGCTGCTTGTCGCCGGAGAAACTCCGGCCCACAAAGGTGGCGCCTATTTCGATGGCCAGTCTCGCCAAGTCGATCGGAGAATAGAGATTAATGTCACCCTTTTTATTTTTTGCTCCGGTGTCCATGGTCGCGGAATCCTGACCTTTGGTCAGGCCGTAACATCCATTATTCTCGACGATGTAGGTCATGTTGAGGTTGCGTCGGACCACGTGGGCGAACTGACCCAGACCAATCGACGCAGTATCACCGTCACCGGAAATACCAATGTACGTGAGCTCTCGGTTGGCCAAATTTGCCCCGGTTGCTACCGAGGGCATTCGACCATGCACGCTGTTAAAGCTGTGGGAGCCAGAGAGAAAATAGGCAGGAGTCTTGGACGAGCAGCCAATTCCTGAAAGTTTGGCGACCTTGTGAGGCTCGATATTCAGCTCAAAACAAGCGTCAATTATGGCTGCGCTGATGGAGTCATGACCACAACCAGCACACAGGGTAGAGAGGCCACCCTCATATTCCGCTCTCGTTCTACCTAACTCATTGACCGGTGCATCGGGGTGCCGAAATGCGGGTTTGACATAAGTCACGCGGTGGCCTCCTCTTTTAGTATACGGCGCACCAACGGTGTGACGTTACCATGAGTGATATAGTTTCTAATCATCCCGGCAATCTTCCTCGCAGTGACGGGCAGACCATCGTATTCAAGAATGGGAATGAGCTTCTCATTAGCCGGGACGCTGGTCTCATTGAGCAATAACCTGCGCATTTGCCCATCTCGATTTTGCTCTACCACAAAGATTCGATCGTGCTCCCGCAAAAACCGCTCAACATCGGCATTGAAAGGGAAGGCACGGATACGCATCGTATCCAACTCGATGCCCTCTTTCTCCAGAATTTCTATGGCCTCATAGGCTGGAGAAGCGGTCGTACCAAAAAAGACCGCACCGTAACGGGTCTCTAGCTCTGACTGCTTTATTTTTGGCTCTGGAACAATTTCTTTTGCCGACTCAAATTTTTGAAGTAAGCGATCCATATTGCGAACGTACTCGGAACCGTCCTCTGTGTAGGCGGCATACTCATCACGAGAGGAGCCTCTCGTAAAATAAGCGCCTTTGTCGGGATGTACACCCGGATAGGTGCGATAGGGGATACCGTCGCCATCGACATCCTTGTAGCGACCAAAACGCTCCTCCATCGCATCCAGATCGCTGGCGCTCAACACCTTGCCGCGGTCGTATCGATAGTCGTCGTCAAACTCAAGCGGCGGCGACATCCACTCATTCATGCCGAGATCCAAATCACTCATAATAATAATCGGTGTCTGCAGGCGCTCCGCTAAATCAAACGCCTCGACCGTCATGCTGAAACACTCAGCAGGCGTGGCCGGAAAAAGTAATACATGTTTCGTATCGCCATGGGAGGCATAGGCCGCCATGAGAACATCGGATTGTTGAGTTCGCGTTGGCATACCAGTCGAGGGACCTGCCCGCTGAACGTCGATCAGGACCGTTGGAATTTCAGCAAAATACGCTAGACCCAAAAACTCACTCATCAAAGACATGCCCGGACCACTGGTCGCGGTGAATGCCCGCGCCCCATTCCAATTAGCGCCGATAACCATGCCCAAGGCTGACAGCTCATCCTCTGCCTGAATGATGGCGTAGTTTTTCTTGCCGGTGCCGGGATCTATCCGAAGGCGACGGCAATACTTATCAAAAGCATCGACAACCGACGTGGAAGGAGTGATCGGATACCAGGCTGCTACCGTGGCGCCCGCATACACCGCACCGAGTGCGGCGGCGGTATTACCATCCATGAGGATATTGTCAAAGTCCTCGATGTGTTTCGCTACTTTATGACCGCGCTCAAGGCGAATACCAATCGGGCAGTCAAAATGCTTGCTGGCATATTGGTGGCCCAATTCAAGGGCATATATATTGGGGGTGATAAGCTTTTCCTTGCCTTTGAACTGATCGGCAACAAGATCTTTGAGCACTCCAAAATCGATGTTCAGCAGGGCCGATAAAGCGCCCACATAGATGACGTTCTTGAAAAGCAAACGCTGTCTTGCATCGGTGTATTCCCGAAGACAAATTTCTGTCAGCGGGATGCCAATGTAATGAATATCCTGTCGTACCAATCGCAGATCGAGGGGCTTGGTAGAGTCGTAAATAAAATAACCGCCAGGATCAACCTCGGCGACATCGCGCTTCATACTCTGTGGATTGACACAGACCATGATGTCGGTGCCTCCACGACGGCCCAGATAGCCATCCTGACTCACACGTACTTCATACCAGGTGGGCATCCCCTGAATGTTAGAGGGGAATATGTTGCGGGGGCTTACGGGGATACCCATCCGAAAAATTGCTTTGGCGAACATGCCATTGGCACTGGCGGAACCTGTGCCATTCACATTGGCAAACTTTATGACGAAGTCGTTAATGGACTGCTTTGCTTGCATGATGTCCCAGCCTTGGTAACGCTGTATAAAAATCGTTGCATGTCCCAGGCACCTGTTGGGCAGCGTTCAGCGCACAGCCCGCAGTGCAAACACACATTTTCGTCTTTCACCATGACCCGTTTGGTTTGATCCAAGGCCTCGGAGACATACAGGTCTTGCTCGCCATTAGTCGCGGGCCGCCGTAGGGAAGCACGTAACTCGGACTCATCGGCATTGTCGATAAAATTGATGCAGTCTGTGGGACAGATATCCACACAACCATCGCACTCAATACATTTCGAGGTTGTGAAAACCGTCTGAACGTCGCAATTCAAACAGCGCTCGGCTTCAAAGTAAGCCACCTCTTTACTGAACCCCAGTTCAACCTCAAGCTTTCTATCCCGTAGCGCCTTGTCTTTGCTCACATGAGGAACGGCAAAGCGATCATCTGGCGAGACCTCGCTGTCATAGCTCCATTCGTGCATCCCCATTTTCTGGCTGATGAGATTGACCCCGGGAGGCGGTCGCTTGTTGATATTTTCGCCACGCAGATAGAGATCTATCGATACCGCGGCCTGATGCCCATGAGCAACCGCCGTAATAATGTTCTCGGGCCCAAATGCAGCGTCACCACCAAAAAATACATGAGGCAAAGTGCTCTGGAAGGTGGTTTTATCAACCACGGGCATGTCCCACTTACCAAATTCGATACCCAAATTCCGCTCAATCCAGGGGAAGGCGTTATCTTGGCCAATCGCTATGATGACTTCGTCGGCCTCGAAGCACACTTCCTCACCGGTGGGCACCAGACTGCGCCTTCCCTCATTGTCGTAGACGACGTCAACGACAGTAAAAACCATACCCTTAAGCCGGCCATCCTCGTGAACAAACTCCTTGGGCACATGATTATTAATAATCGGAATGTCCTCGGCGACCGCGTCTTCGATCTCCCAGGGAGACGCCTTCATGCGAGCAAACTCGGAACGAACAACCACCCGCACATCTTCCCCACCCAATCGTCTGGCGGTTCTGCAGCAGTCCATTGCGGTATTACCACCGCCCAATACCAGGACGCGCTTACCAATCTTGGATACGTGATCAAAAGCTACCGATGCGAGCCAATCGATACCCACGTGAATAGAAGCATCACACTCCTCGCGGCCCGGTATATCCAGATTGCTTCCCCGGGGGGCACCGGTGCCAATAAAGATCGCGTGATATCCCTTACTTACAATTGCCTGCAAACTATCCACATAAGTTTCAAAGTGCTGGCTGATACCCATGTCGAGAATGAAATTGACCTCCTCATTGAGAACCTCCGGCGGGAGACGAAAGGCGGGAATCTGGCTGCGCATGAAACCGCCTGCCAGCGACTGATCGTCGTAAAGATCAATTTGATACCCAAGGGGCGCGAGATCTCGCGCCACCGTCAAAGATGCCGGACCACCGCCAATCAGAGCGAGGCGCTTCCCATTCTTGGCCTTGGGAGGTACCGGCAATAAACCACTGACGTCAGATTTATTATCCGCAGCGACTCGTTTCAGTCTACAGATCGCGACCGGCTCCTCATCGACGCGTCCACGGCGACAGGCGGGCTCGCATGGGCGATCGCAGGTGCGACCTAGAATTCCCGGGAAAACATTGGACTCCCAGTTCACCATGTAGGCGTCGGTGTATTGCTCTGCTGCGATAAGACGGATGTATTCGGGCACCGGCGTGTGTGCCGGGCAGGCGTACTGGCAATCCACAACCTTGTGGAAATACTCAGGGTGCGACGTGTCGGTTGGTTTCACGGTAATTCTTCTTGTTGTATCCCCCACTGACAAACCTACACCCCATTGCCAAGAAATAAAAGGGATTCCTTGAGTTAGTAGGGCTATTTAGCTCACGTTCGTTACGTTTTTTATATTTATGGGTTGCTCAACTGTGGGTCGGCAGGGAGAGTATCAAAAGCCCAGGTATTGATTGCTTATCCAGAGCACCTGATAAGGAGAAAGTGTCATCTCCGCTGACGCATCTGACAATCGAGTCCCGGAGATAAGGTCATACCACTCATCGGTGAGAATCAGATTAAGCTCCGCAAGCAGTAACGTCTGTGGCGTGCTGGATACGTTGTAAACGCAAAAAATGCTCTGCCGGCGATCCTGACTCTGACGCCAAAACCCGAATAGTTCAGAAGCCAATCGCAGCGTGAACTGTGTGGCGTTTGGGTGAAATGCCAGCTGGCGCTGCCTCAGAGCAATGAGAGAGGATAGCTTTCGCAGTACCGTGGCATGCTCGGAGTCTACGTCCTTGAGGACCTGGTCTAGCTTATCTAGCCCCCACTGATGCCGATTAATAGAGCGATTCCTGCCGGTATGGTTGACGCGCTCATGGTCATTGCGCGTGCCGATGAGAGAGTGAATGTAAAAAGCTGGTATCCCCTCAAGCCCCAACATCACCGCATGGGCACACATAAACCGCTGAATACCCAGATCATCAACCCCCTCGTAAGTTCCCGTCAGTGCATCTCGAAGCGCTATGTTAATTTCGTAGGGCTTTCTATCACCATCAGTTTCTCGATAGGAAACCAAGCCGCCAAATGAGGTCATCGTATTGATGAGGCGCTCAATTTCAGCCTCGGACAACAAGCCCTCCGCAGGGCGTAAACCAATACCATCATGAGACGCGATAAAGTTGAAATAAGTGGTGCCGTCCTGTGCGGGTGGCATGCTCATCATCCACTGGCTCAAGTACCGACTATTTCCCGACAATAAGCAGTCCAACAGTAGCGGCGGCAGCGAGAAGTTGTAGACCGCGTGAGCCTGATTGGCGTTTCCAAAGTAGGACAGGTTTTCCCTGTTGGGAAGATTTGTTTCGGTGATCAATACCGCCTCAGGGGCCGCACACTCAATCATAGTGCGCAGCAATCGAACAATGGCATGAGTTTGAGGCTGGTTGACACAGGTTGTTCCTGAAGCCTTCCAAACAAAAGCCACCGCATCCAATCGAAAGACGCGCACGCCTGCATCCAACTGCTGGCGAATGATGCCCAGAAATTCATTTAAAACCGCGGGGTTTCTAAAATCAAAATCAACCTGATCCGCGCTAAAGGTGCACCAGACTGATCGCTCGCCACTACTGGTCTCGACGGGTACCAACAAAGGACTGGTCCGCGGTCTTACCACCTTCGATGTATCGAAGTCCTGCTTGGGCACATAAAAATAATCGGCACCGGGGTGGAGCCCCTGGCGAAAATTCTCAAACCAAGCAGATCGGCTTGAGCAGTGGTTGAGTACCACATCAGCCATCACCTTATAACTTTGGCTCAGGGACGTAATGTCACACCAATCTCCAAGGGCCTCATTGACGCTGGAATAATCCATCACCGCAAAACCGTCGTCGGAGGTCCAAGGGTGAAATGGAAGGATATGAACCCAGCTTATTACGCTCTTCAGATACCCTGACAGAAAACTCCCGAGAACTTGAAGAGGTGCCGAACCCTCAGACAAGATTGAATCACCATAGGTGATTAAGGCAATGTCCTTCTCGCTCCAGATATTTCGGTGTGCCTCGGGAGGCATCTGGTCTTGGGAAAGACCCATGGTGACCAAAAACCGCTGCAGCCAATCCAGCTGCTCCTGCTCCTCAATTATCCCGCCATATATTGTGTTTAGCTGTGCCTTGAGGCGATCAACCAGAGCCTCCACTAACATGCGCGTACTCGAGAGCCTCCCGCATCAACACCAAACTCGAGGTAGTCCTCTTCCACCGCCTCGCGGAGGTCGTCCAGAATCTCGGGGATCGCACTCACCACACGATTCCAGGTAGGAATGAATGGGGCGTCCATCGGTCGCTCGAGGAATTGCTTGCCCGCCTCCATGATATTTTCAGCGAAGAGCTCAACCGCGACTTCTTCTTGGTGGATGTCGTAACCGAGCCCGTTCATGATCGCGTTATCACGATGAGCCTCGACGAGATCCAACGCCATCCGATAGTAGGTCGCCTTTATAGTCCGGAAGGTCTCCTGATTAAACACCGTGCCTTGTATGGCGAGCTTTCGAAAAATCGACTTCGCGATATCCATGGACATGCGAGACAGGCCGAGGGTCGCATCATCGAGCGACAGATTCTGGTGCTTGTGATCGTAATTATGCGCAATATCGACCTGACAAATTTGTCTGTTGTTGTTACTTCGATATACCTCGGAAACCACGCCAATTTCCAGCCCCCAGTCGGAGGGGATGCGCAGGTCGTTTAACAACTCTCGACGAAAAGCGAATTCACCCGCGAGAATGTAGCGATAGCTATCCAGATAGGCGAGGTATTGAGAGTCACCAACAACCCGCTTCATGGCGCGAATCATCGGTGTGACCAGCAGTCGGCAGACGCGACCATTGATTTTGTTATCGGCGACTCGCGGGTAATAACCCTTACAAAACTCGTAGTTAAAGAGGGGGTTGGCTACCGGGTAAACCAGACGTGCCAGCAAACTGCGGTCGTAAGTAAGAATGTCGCAATCATGAAGTGCGATGGCATCCGCCTTCGCTGTCGCTAACGCATAGCCCATGCAGTACCAAACATTTCGCCCTTTGCCCAGCTCTCGGGGCGCGAGCCCTGCCTCTTGTAGCCGCTGATCAATGGCCCTAAGGCGCGGACCATCATTCCACAGCACTCGATGATGTTGCGGCAGCTGGCCAAAGAAATCGATCGCGTGCTGATACTCGCTCTGATCTGCCCGATCCAGACCTATCACTACCTGACTCAGGTAGGGCACCCGGGTCAGTTCTTTCACGATATTTGGTAAGGCCTCCGTACCCAGCTCTGAATAGAGAGAGGGCAGAATAAGACCTATCGGTCTTTTTTGGGAAAAAGTGACCAGCGCATCCTCATAACTCTCTGTCGATCGATCGCCCAGATCATGCAGGGTGGTGATGGTCCCGTTTTGAAAAAAATCACTCACGCCAATGCCTCCTTACCCAACAGAGTTGTCAATATTGCCTCCACCCCCTGGACCCATCCCTCCGGGCCATAGGAGCGGCTGTGAAAGGTATTGTCGGTCCGATCGAGAACGGGGAAATCGTGAACTGGCGACCTGACGAGTAGTGCGATGTCTGTTGCTTCGAGCAGGGATCGGTCATTGTCGGCATCCCCGATACCGATGCTGACCACCTCTCCCCCTAGGTAGTGCCCAATAGCCAGCCGCAGCCACTCCATCGCCCGCGCCTTGTTGTTTGGCCCCATCAAATGAACGAATCGGCCACCACGAACGCATTGCAATCCCCGGTCAGTCATCAACGTCGAGAAGGTATTAAAGTCCGTATCAGTCCCATGCCACACCAGCGTCTCAGTAAAGTCCCTGCGCAAGGCTCGCGCTGCAGCGCGCGCGTCCAGCTGGGTCAGTGCCATCACATCATCAACCGAGAGATCCACCAGAGGCTGATATCTATCTGCCCATAGTTTTGGCAGTGAATCCAACACGGCCCGGAGCGCGGATCTGGGGTAGCCCATGCAATGAGACCAATAGGCGCCTGTTCGCCCGCTATTTTTTGGAATCGGTATTGGCCAGCTCGTCGGTACGCAGATAAGCGCCCCATTTTCCGCAATGAAGGGGCCCGAAAGGTTGAGTGAGCGGCAGAGGGGAATCACTTCCGCGACCGTTTTGCTGGTGCAGGGAATGACCGGGGTGCCAAGCTGATCCAACTGTCTAAGCAAAGGCTTGGCTGGCGTTGCCTCATAGGTATAGTGATCGAGAAGGGAGCCATCGAGGTCGGTGTAAATAACGGGACGCTTCACGACGCTCTCCCCAGCCGACCGCTCACCGTGCGATCGGGGCTCAGCTGCCAGGCCAAATCCGCACGCTTAGGCAGCTCCTCAAACCCGTGCAGCGTTAGTCGCTCAAAGTACTGTACAAAATCCTTTATCTGTTGCTCATCCATGAGCGCCCTCCCTGTGGTTTCACCTCGTTTGGATTGTTGTCTTGCCAAATGCTGTTCCTGCTCGAATCGCCACTGAGCGACGGCGTCGAAATTAGGCGCCTGCAGCAGCAGCAATAAGTCGAGTCGGTCGAACAAAGGCTGGTAGTCTGCCGCCAAAAATCGGTTCACATGGCCGCGCCACTCGCCAGTAGGATCCTGACTGGCCTCCAGCTCATTGCAGGGAGATCTCAGGTCTGCCTCCGGCTGGGCCGGAATTCCGAGACACCAACCTTCCAGAAGGACCACATCAACCGACGCACCATAATGGTGCCAGTGCTCACTTCCAGTGCGATCGTCCCTCGACTTGTCAAATACGGGGGTAACAACTTCGTCGGTGCCTGTTAGCAGATCGTTAATGGAGCGGCGCATCCAAGCAGTATCGTGAGTCCCCGGTACGCCGCGAGTGGCGAAAAGCCTATGTAATTCACGGGCTCGGTCCGCCCTGTCCTCGCGTCCCAAATAAAAATCATCAAGTGCGAGCAAAGCGGCTTTATAGCCGCTATGTTCCTCCAGAAGAGCAAGTAGCAACTCGGCCAAGGTCGACTTACCAGACCCCTGACAGCCCGAAATCCCGACCAAAATTGGCCGTGCCGCCTCTCTGTGCCGAGCGGTAATCAGGGAAAGCGCTTCGAGATACCAATCGTTCGCCGTCTGGACGAAGCCCCCCGGTACATCCCTCTCCCGGGCAAACCTCTCGATCAATCTCCTAGCTGCTTCCACCAAAACAGTGCTCTCTTTCCTGGGCATGCAACTTTGCAGCTGTTGCAACAACCCGTATCCTTTAGCTCCCGACCCTACACTGGACCAATCTGTTGGAGCCCCCCAGTAATGCTCAGCAATAATCATGCCCATTGAGATACAGCCACCACAGGCAACCCCAATTTCCCATGCTTAAATCCCTCTTCGAGACGCTTTTTAGCGAAAAAATCGACGAAAATCAGGGCAATACACGCGAGCTTGCTTCAGCGGCCCTGCTCGTCGAGGTAGCCAGGGCGGACTTTGAGATCACCCCAGAGGAGTTAGCGCGCCTTATCGACCTGCTCGCCACCACCTTTGATATGAGCCCGGAGGACGTGGAGCTGGTAACCCAACAGGCCAATGATCAGGTAGAAAATGCTGTCTCGCTCCATGACTTTACTCGCGTCATCAACGAGCACTGTTCGCCCGAGGAGAGAAACGAGCTCGTCGGGCTCATGTGGGACGTTGCCGCAGCGGATGGAGATCTGAGCAAGTACGAAGATCATCTGATACGTCGAGTCGCCGATTTACTTTATGTTCCCCATCAGGAATTTATTCGACTCAAGCATCAGGCTCTCGTTGCACATAAAGAGCACTGAGTGGCCACCACATTGATCGTGACACGAGATCCCAAAGTGGCGTAGTGTTCTAATCAACATTAGAAAACTAAAGGATTGGTATCGTGGGGAATCTGTACACAACATCGGGCAGGGGCAAACTCTATAATTCTGTAACGGAGACGGTGGGCGACACCCCCTGCGTTCGCTTAAATCACATCGCTCCCGATCATGTCAGCCTCTATGTGAAGGTCGAGTCTTTCAATCCGCTGAGCTCGGTCAAAGACCGCCTCGCACTCAATATGATTGAAGCTGCAGAGCGAGAGGGCCTCCTGTCAACCGGGCAAACTGTCGTGGAAGCAACATCAGGCAACACCGGCATTGGCCTCGCGATGGTCTGTGCAGCCAAGGGCTATCCCCTGGTCATCACCATGGCCGATAGCTTCTCCATTGAACGGCGGCGTCTGATGCGATTTCTCGGGGCCAAAGTCGTGCTGACACCCCGCGCTGAAAAAGGCATTGGCATGTACCGTAAGGCGCAGGCACTTGCGGAAAAAAATGGCTGGTTTTTCGCGCGGCAATTTGAATCATCGGCAAACGCAGACATTCATGAAAGTACGACCGGGCGAGAGATCGTCAACGACTTCAAAGATATCGGTCTCGACTATTGGGTAACCGGGTATGGCACGGGGGGTACCGTATCCGGGGTGGCGCGGGTCCTTCGCAAGGACTTACCCAACTGCAAGATCATTTTGTCCGAGCCGCACAATGCGAGACTCGTGGGCTCAGGAGAACCTCAGCAGCGAAACGCGGATGATTCACCGGCGGACAGTCACCCAGCCTGGGAACCCCATGTCATTCAGGGTTGGACGCCAGATTTTATTCCCAAGGTCCTGCAGGAGGGCATCGACAACAGGGGTTTCGATCAGGTGTTACCCGTCGATGGCACTATTGGCATGCAATGGGCGGCACGACTGGCTGCCGAAGAGGGCATTCTCACAGGTGTCTCCGGCGGATCTACCCTTGCCACTGCTATCGAAGTCGCCGAGCAAGCACCCAAGGGATCGGTCATGCTGGTGATGCTCCCGGATACGGGTGAGCGCTATCTATCGACGCCACTTTTCGAGACGATCCCGGCTGAAATGGACGAAGAAGAACAGGCTCTGGCTGACAGCGTGTAGCAAGCCCTCGCTCTGTTGTCAGTCTCGGGACGCGAGGGCTTGTAGCGCCTCTCCTGTCAGTCGGTAACCGACCCATTCTGATTGGGGCTTGGCACCCATGGACTCATAAAAATCGATAGCCGGCTGATTCCAGTCCAGCACGCTCCACTCAAAACGACCGCAACCCTCCGCCACGGCAATGCCCGCCAAGTGCTGCAGGAGAGCCTTGCCCGCTCCCTTTCCACGGTGCTCGGGGGTGACATATAGATCCTCAAGGTACAGACCATGTCGACCTAACCAGGTTGAAAAATTATAGAAGTACAGTGCAAAACCGATTGGTATATCGCCGTCGCGGCACATGACGGCGTAAGCTCGCGGAGATTCGCAAAATAAGACCCGATGAAAATCCTCTTTGGTCGCTATCACTGCGTCCGGCTCTCGCTCATAAATAGCGAGTTCAACCACGAACTGCCAGATCTGCGGGACATCTTCCGGTGTCGCCGGCGCGATGGAAATAGCCATAATCTCTTTACCTCAAAATGTTCATGAAAAATCGGCACAGCGCCCCGGACGCTGGCCGTGCTCGCTCTTGCGCCAATTTCCGATGATTTTCCGCCAAGCCTAGAAGATCGCGACGAATGTCTCAACGAGAGACGGGTCCCTGTGCTTTGATAGTGGATGGCGGCGTTGCAAGCCGACTCCATGGACCCGTGATTTTTATCTCATCATAAGGAACAATAAAATGGTCAAACGTATATCCTATCTGGCAGGTGTGTTACTTGGTCTCGCCACATCATTCACCGCGGCCAACGACACGCCTGTTGTCACTGTCGTCAATGTACAGGCAGACAACCCAAACGCCTATGTTGACGTCGTAAGCAAGAATCCATCTGTCTTCTCCACTCTGGGGGCTCAAGCTGGAGGAACCTGCGTTACGCTGAGCGGGCATCGCTACCCAGGCCAAGCCTTTGCCTGGAGTATTTTTGAAAACGCGAGTGCTGCTTTTAAAGGCGCTCAGATGTTTTCAGAACGCCCCAGAAGCGGAGAGTTAAATGACATCAGTAGCGTTATCTCTACAGAGTTCTACGCTATTTTGAAGCCCTTCACCCTGCCATCTGGCTTTGAGCGGCGCTATCAGATCGTTGTTAATGACGTAGCAGGCTACATTGCTGCGGCAACTGCCCTTGAAAAAGTCATGCAGGAAAACGGGCACAAGGTTGAGGTTGGTATCTTTCAGCCGATGGGCAACGGGCATCAGAAAGCAAACATGCTCGATGTGCGCATCTTCGCCGTCACCCCCGAGGTCGCTGGCATGATGGTGAACGACTTTCTCCAGCAAGCGCCGTGGGCGATGGAGCCCTACGGGAAAATGCTTTCAACAATCGATTCCCTGGAGTTGGATACCTTTGAAAGCTGTGTCCAGCATTATGCTGCAGAGTAATAGAGACCAGAGACACCATGATTAAAACGAGAGGATTATTACTATGACTGAAATACAAATTTTCGAATTTATGGGCACCAACCGGGGGATTTTTGCCAGCTACCTACAATCTGGCATTTTGCTAAGCCTCGTAGTGGTCGTTGTAGCTTATCTATTCCGCAATTTACCGAGTGCTGTTCGCGCTGGCGCTATGGTGTCATCGCTGATTGCGGTCATCATGATGGCGTTCTACACCAATGCTGCGCAGAGCGTCTTTTTTGGACAACTGAGCTCTCTTAGCATGGCTGCAGCGGAGGGGTCCGAGATAGCAAGGAACTTTTTAGAAGGGTTCGATATGCCTATCGGACAGGAAATAACGCCACCGATGTGGCAAGTTGCTCTTCAATTTGTGCAGCTAATAGTTAATCTTATCCTGACTGTGTATGTTTTCATGATCGCGAAGTGGGATGACTAACGGCGCTTACTGCTGGTCATAAGCTGTTGTAATAGGCCCGCTTCGGTTTTAACCAAGCGGGCCTAGTATTAAGGTTACATTGATTGTCTGAGTAATAAGGCTAGCGACCCGACAGATATCCTTTTAACTGGCGTCAAAGCCTCAACGTGCTCTATATTGAGGCATTCAATTCCGCAGATCCTAGTGACATGCAACTTACAAGCCCCCGACAACCCAACCTCTTTAGCAGAGCATGTTGTAGCGCCCTAACGCTTGGATTAATTGCAATTGCCATGGACAGCAGCGGGCAAACTCGTGCTGTGGATCTTGGCATCCCCTTTGCAGGAGTCAGGGGTGTCGAAAATGCAATCACCGACGTCCCCGGCGTCGAGGTGGGACATACCACCCTGATTGCAGGCGAGGGGGCACTTGAACGTGGAAAAGGACCAATTCGCACCGGGGTCACTGTGATTCACCCCCGCGGGAAATATAGTACCCAGGGAGTTTTTAGCGGCTGGTTTACGTTAAATGCATCGGGAGAAATGACGGGCACAACATGGCTTACCGAGCGCGGCCTGATTGATGGCCCAATTGCCATCACCAACACCCACAGTGTTGGCGTGGTAAGAGATAGCCTGGTCGCGTGGATGGTCGATCAAGGCTGGAGTGCCGACTGGCACGCCCCGGTGGTCGCGGA
>Ga0255743_10000207_pt1 | contig 53782 bp, 40 predicted proteins | sample 101ome_19_FD_179950 | JGI IMG/M metagenome (GOLD analysis project Ga0255743, IMG submission 179950) | Coastal salt marsh microbial communities from the Groves Creek Marsh, Skidaway Island, Georgia - 101405AT metaG (version 2) | ecosystem: Environmental > Aquatic > Marine > Intertidal zone >... | reverse complement strand
GCTTCACCGTACGGACCGGACGAACACGTTGACGAAGTTCCGTTCGTTCCATTCTCCTTGGTATCACACGCGTGCACGTCGTTTTCCTTTTATATGGCGCCGTAAGGCGAAGCCCGCCTTTCAAAACTTCCAACGGTTGCCGCAGTCCGCACATTGACAGAACACCGTGGCGCTCTCATCCGCCGAGCGAGTTTGCATCTCCACACGATGGACCCGCCGTGAACGGCATTTGCCGCATTGTAAGTCCCCTTGGGCGACGTCCACCGTGCCCTCCTCCACTTCGTAGGGCTCTAGCGAGGCAGAAGCCTCCTCAAATGTCATCCCCACGCACATCCGCCGGACGAACAACGGGTACGATTGTGGACCAGTTTGCCAACATTGCGCTTCCATCGATTTGGCCCGGCGCTTCGACGTGTGCAGACTTTTTGCCAGCGCATCGATTGCGTGCCGGCGCAACAACGGAAGGGAGGATGCCATGGGAGTTGTACGAGTTGCAACAAACCATTTATACGCCGTCTTGGACGAACACGCACCCGTCCGAAGGGTTCCGTTCAACCAACGTTCCACCCGCCGACAGTCACCTATGGGACCGTCACTTCCTAGGACCGGTTTCATTCTTGGCCACATCCACGGTTCACTGCTGTGTCCTCCTTTGTCACGTCGGCCGTGTACTTGTATCACCCGGCACGGTACACTCTTTCACCAGCTCACCCTATCCGGTACCGTAATAAGATAGACATAGCATATATTATTATAAATTCATCTCTTGGAACAAAAATTTAGAAGTCATTTTAAAAAAAAAAAATTTGTCATTGGTCACAGTCACCAATGACAAATTTAATCTCAAAATTTTTTTAACTTTTTTTTTATCCTCGGAGGTTAGGACCGGTTTCATTCTTAACCCCATCCATGGCTCAAGAATTCACTGATGTGTCACCCATGGGACCGTCACTTAAGTGATGTGTCCCTCTTGTCACGCCGGCCGTCGGTCGGCCGTGTACTTGTATCTCCGTCACGGTACACTCTTCCCCCGTCCCATCCTATTTAATACCGTATTACTATATACATACCATACATTATTCCATGGAATATAAATTCTTATCTTGGAACAAAAATTCAGAAGTCATTTTAAAAAAAAAAAATTTGTCATTGGTCACAGTCACCAATGACAAATTTAATCTCGAAATTATTTTAACTTTTTTTTTATCGTCCGAGGTTAGGACCGGTTTCATTCTTAACCCCATCCACGGTTCACTGATGTGTCCCCTTTGTCACACCGGCCGTGTACTTGTATCCCCATGCATGGTACACTCTTCCCCCGTCCCATCCTATGTATTGCCGTGATAGAATAGACATAGCATATATTATTCCATATAATATAATTCATCTCTTGGAACAAAAATTCAGAAGTCATTTTAAAAAAAAAAAATTTGTCATTGGTCACAGTCACCAATGACAAATTTAATCTCGAAATTATTTTAACTTTTTTTTTCTCGTCCGAGGTTAGGACCGGTTTCATTCTTAACCCCATCCATGGCTCACTGATGTGTCACCTATGGGACCGTCACCTAAGTGATGTGTCCCCATTGGCCATGCACTCCATGTACTTGTATCGCCTGGCACGGTACACTCTTTCACCAGCTCACCCTATCCGGTACCGTAATAAAATAGACATAGCATATATTATTCCATATAATATAATTCATCTCTTGGAACAAAAATTCTGAAGTCATTTTAAAAAAAAAAAATTTGTCATTGGTCACAGTCACCAATGACAAATTTAATCTCAAAAAAATGTTAACTATTTTTTTTGACCTCGAGGTTAGGACGGATTTCATCTCCATGGCACGGGTCGGTGTTTCCATGCTGTGTCTATGTCGGCCGTCCTCGCCATGTACTTGTACACCATGTCATGGTATACTATTTTGCCGTATTATCCTATACAACAAATATATTATATACAAGTATATTATTCCGTATAATAAATATTTCTATTAATTCTAATCTTGGAACAAAAAATCTGAACTAACTTTTTGGAAAAAAAATTTGTCATTGGTCACAGTGAGCAATGACAAATTTAATCTCAAAATTTTTTTAACTTTTTTTTTCTCGTCCGAGGTTAGGACGGATTTCATTTCTCATGCATGGTCGGATACGACGGTAGCATATGGCACACCATGCACGCGGATATCATACGGCACAGCATGGGGGTCCACGACGTGGGCGAGTGGCAATGGGTGGACCTTGGTTCGGGCACACCGGTCGACGAAACAGCGGTACAAGACGGACCATGCGAAGCAGAGCGCGTACGCGGCGACGCAGATGACCGCAAGTATGGACAGCAGCACGGTCAAGGTGGCCGGGACAGACATCATGCGTCCTCGTCTTGCATTGCGTCACGGTCCGAATAAATATGACAAACGATACGAACGGTAAGAAAATACACATTATACGGTAATACGGTAAAGGGTTGGTCACAGGCGGTTGGCACAGAGACAGTCTTGAATCGCTTCTTTGGTATTGCTGCACGTACCGTCGGCACGGTACACCGAGTCGCCGGGGCACGGCTCCCAGACGTTGTCCGATGTGCTCGTGCCGACCTCTTTCAAAATCTTCTCGTCTTCCCACGTGTGTGGCGTGCAATCGATCCCACGGAAGTTGTCGCTGGTCTGGAACGTGTTGGGCGGGCACTCCACACAGGAGGCGCTCGTGGCGTACGGATCGTCCACGACCTGCCCGGCTGGGCAAGCAATCACAGGGTCGCACGGCTCGGATGGCCGTTGCATGTCCGGCGGCGGTACCCCGCAGAAGGTCACCACGGCGACGTTCTCAAAGACACCGTCCCCGTACGCAATGTCCGCGTTCTCGACCGTCACTTTGGTGAGGAGCGTGTTGTCCCGGAAGGCGTGCGTGTCAATGTGGCGGATGCCGTCGTGGAACACCACCTCTTGCAACGTCTCGCAGCTATCAAAGGCTTCCCGTTCTACGTGGGTCGCGCCGGACAAGTACAAGTCGTCGTTGCCCACTTCGAACGTTAGCCGTCCATGGACATCGTGGTCGCCGCACTTCTTTTGTGTCGGGCACCGTCCGTCCAACCCACCCTCTGTCCGTGGGCACGAGACGCACGTCCCGTCCGCGAACATTTCGAGCTCGCCGCACTGGGTCTTGTCCGTGTGCTTGGCCACGCACATCTGGTCTACCTGTTGCTGTCCCTCGGGGCACACGCACGCATGGTCGCCGACGATGAACGGGTGCGTGCATGAGACGCAGTCGTCGCTGCTCACCTCGCCCGCGCCCGCGCCCACACGGTCGATCAGACGGGACAGGGCGTGGCCCAACGATTCGTTCGGGTGCAATGCCTGCCAGGTGGAAAAGTACACGGTACCGTCAAACTTCAAGTCGACGTACTCGGTGATGTCGTTTTGAACGGTTCCGGTGACTTTGCCGACGAGTGGGTTGGGGAACGTGTGGTAATCATGGCAGACAAACGCGTACAGCAGATGCTGGACGGCCTGCATGACCTCGGTGACCGCGCTCAGACGATCGGCTCGGTCGCACGCTTGGCACGTCCCCGCGGCGACGTCATGGTACTTGGACGGGTCTTTGCAGGCCGAAGTCCAGATGGCCGTCTGCTGCAGGTGACGGTCCCCGCTGGGGACGCGGTCGGCCGGACAGGACGGGACGGCGGTGCACCCGTCCGCTCTGGCCGTGGGCGTGGAAGGAATCTGTCCGACGGGACAGTCGTCGCCGTTGACGATCGTGTGCGGGGTACAGTACGCGTGGACGCCACGCAACGATTGGAACGTCCCGGCAGGACACGCTTGGCACTTGTTCTCGGCGTTGCCGTTCTCGGCCATGAGGATGTACACTTTTTCGTCTTGGTCCGCGGTTACCGTGATGTCGGTGTGCAAAGACGTGCCGTCGAGCGAAACGCTGAGCTTGCCATTGTCCCACCCATCGTTCTGGCCGTCGCGGAGGGTCAGGAGAAGCGGGAGACGGCTGGCGTCGACACTGACGGAATCCGTGCACGTCGTTTGCACGCCGCCACAAAGACGGTCGGTATTGTCCTTGGAGAAGAGCAGGTCGCCGGCGGCATCGTGGACCTGGACGATCATTTGCGCCACGTCGGCGCCCGTCGTCGCGTCAATCTGCAACGTCATCGATCCCGACGGGTACCACGGCTCTTCGCCTGGTTCGCACAGGGACGGAGTGCACGTTGTGGCCGTCGAAGCATGGTCGGGCTGGTAATGTCCGCGCGGGCATGCGTGGCAGTTGCGGTCGGTCGTCTTGACGGTGTTGTCAAAGTACATGCCGGCCGGGCAGTTGACGCCGATGCCTGCACCGCGATCTTTGCACAAGAAGCCGAGAAAGTTGCGCTGGTCCTGGTACTGGCCGTCGTGGCAAGGCTCGCACTGATTGTTCTTCGTCGCGTCCCCGCCGACCAAAAGCGATTCGCCCATGTCGCAGGCCGTGTGCACCAAGCATCCGGTAGCGGGCGAGTCGTTGTCGGGCTGGTACTGTCCCGATGGACATGGAAGGCACTCGTTGTCGTGGAGACCGGTGGCGTCGTACGACAAGTAAAAGCCGGCCGAGCACGAGTAGGTCGTGCGGTCGATGCAGCGGGTGCGGTCGTCGCTAGAGACTTGTCCCGGGGGACAGGCTTTGCAGTTCCACAGCTGGTGGTTCGTCCGGTCCTGGTACGTTCCAGCCTCGCACGGCACGCACATGTCGTTCACGGTGGACGTCTTGGCCTTCTTCTCGCCGGGACCGCACGAAGTGGAGAACCCGGAGCACTGGGCGGCGCCTGGACCGGACCACGTCCCGCGCTGGCAGGTCTGGCAGGTGTCCGAAGTAAAGTTGTCGTACGGCTGGTACGTGCCGGCCTCGCACGGGTAGCACACATCATGGGTCGCGTTGCCGCTCGCCTTGAAGTGGCCCTTCGGGCAGTCGACGGAGTACGGGACGCACCCGCTGTCGTCGAGGGCGTAGGTGGCCGTCGTGTAGTGGTCGGCCGGGCAGTCATAGCACGGGACGTTGGCCTCGTCGTTTGGGATGGGAATGTTCAGACGTCCTTCGACGGAGGAGCCGCAGAACTGGACGAGGTCGGCCGGCAAGGCGCCGGGTCCGAAGAGAGTGTTCGCATTGAGGACGGTCACTTTGGTGACCTTCGTGTTGTTGAAGGCCTGTGCACCGACGGACTTGACGGACGTCCCCAACGTGACCGTCTGCAAATTGGAGGCGTCCGCAAACGCCTCGTCCCCGATGAGCTCGGTGTCGCCGTCCAGGACGATGGCCGTAAGACCCGTATGACGGAAGGCTTCCTTGCCAATGCGTTGGACCTGTTGCGTGACGGTAATGGTCTGCAGGGCGCCGCAGTTTTCGAAGGCGTGTGCGGGGAGGACAAGCGCACCGTTCTCGAGCGTCACGTGGCCGTTGGCATCGACGTCCGCGCATCCCTTGTCACTGAGACAGTTACGGTCGGCGCACGACTCGCACTGGATGTCGGAGATGTTCGAGGGCGGACCCACTTGCCAGTGACCGGCCAAGGGACACACGGTGGAGTGAGGGATGCACTGCGTGTACGCGTGGCTGAGGTCGGCGCGGTACGTATCGTCGGGGCACGGGTAACAGACGTCGCGCGTGGCGTTCCCGTCACCCATGTACTCGGCGGGGCCACACGAAGTCGCATGGTCGCGGCAACCTTCGCCCGCGACTGGCGCAAACATGTTGGACGGACACACGTTGCAGGCGTTTCCATCAATGCTGCCTTCGCCGCGCGGACAGTCACGGCAACTGATAGCGGCCGTATCGACGACGGCGTCCTCGGTATCATAATTGGTGTAGATTTCTTGGCCCAAGGTGACGGCGAAGATCGTGGGCGGGGACATGGTGTCGGTCGATGCAACGGCAACGGCAGAGAACTTGGCTTTCTCGAGCAGATGGGCCCAGGTGTGCCCGGTATCTTCGGACTGCCAGACGAACCCAAAGTTGTCGGTGGCGAGGATGCGCGTGCCATCGTACGAGACGGAGATGTCGGTCCAGTTCTTCATGGGCGAGCAGATGTCGCAGTCGCCGTCAGTCGACCCGATGGTTCGTAGGGACCACGTGTCGCCCTGGTCTTGAGAGACGTAGATGTCACCAAAAGGGACGGTCGCCGCGATGACGGTCCCGTCGTGGGACAGGTCGACGTGGGACCATGCTGGCGCGCCGATGGGTCCTTTGGTGACCATGTTGAGACTATTCTGGCCGTGGTCGACGGTCCCGACCAGTATGGGTCCCGATTGGGACGTGCACGCAGTGTAGGTCTGCCCATCAAAATAGACATTGACTTGGGTGCCGGTCGGTCCACCGTCGGACGGACAGGTGATGGCGAATTTGCCTACACCGGGATTCATTCCATGTTCCGTGCACCAAAAATAACGTGTTTGGCCTGGAGACGCGTGGAGACCGTCGACTAGCTTGGGTTGTTGTTCACTTTCGTATTCATGGATGAGTCCGCCAATTTTCTGATGTGCGGTCAAATATGTATTGGAAATGTACCCATCGTAAGTCACTTCTTGGATATTGTGCCTTGCACCGTCCCAATCCACCAACGTAGTATCGTCGGGACTTACGTCGGTGCTGGGTTGAAACGTGGCGACAACGAGGGTCCCGTCGCCGGACAAGGCAATGTCCGTGTAATGGCGTGGATCCGAGTGCAATGTGTAGGCCGGTTCGGAGCTATTGCTGGAAAAGTCGGTGAGCAGGATGCCTTGGTTGACGCGGGCGACGGCGAGGACGTTCCCGTTGGCGTCAAGGTCACCTCCGGCGTACGTCGCGTTGGGAGGGAAAAGGTCGGTGGGCAAGGGCGTCCACGTGAGACCGTAGTCATCGGTGCGATGCGGCGACCCGGTCGATCCTACCAGAAGCATGGTGCCCCCGTCGTCGTTCATGGAAAGTGTCCGTCGTCCTTTAATGGGATCGGGCAAGCCGGTGGTGGCGATACCGACACGATCAAAGGCATCGGAAACGACGACTTGGTCGTTGGCATGGACGGCGAGGATGCGGCCATCACTGGACGTGGCGACGGCTTCCCAGGACAAGGAGGAACCGATATCGACGGTGACCCAGTCATCGGACGGAGCGGACGCTTGAACGCGCGTGACCGGCTCCGCACCAAGTCCACAGGGTACACAGGTGGCATTGACGGAATCCCGCGCGCGCGCCGATCCTTTCGCACAGGGAAGGCAGCCTTCCGTGGTGTTGCCGTAGCCGGGGGGACACGTAGCGGAGACGTGTGAGGGAGCGACCCACGTACCGAGGAGGATGGCGAGGGCAGCGAGTCGTCGCATGTCGGTGTGAGTTTATAGGTAGTTATATAGTGTTGGAAAGGCGTTTCCATGGATGGTTGGTACAAAGATATAGGATAGGGTACAGTACGATGAAACGATTAAAAGGCAATGGGAACGTAAGTATGTGGATCGGCAGCGTCCGTGGGGTTGCGCCGGGTCAATGTGTCTGGACGAAAGTCTTCGTTGCGCACGGTCTGTGGGTTGGTCGGGGCCATAGGGACCATTTCGACTTGATCAAGGTCGTTCGGGTTAGGGTCATCGTTTTTCTTGGTGTTGTTCTTCTTCTTGGATTTCTTGTTGGATGGATACAAGGGATTGTCGCGTACGTTGGCGTCGCGGTTGACAATGCTGCGGCGTCGTGCCCGTCGTCCGGTGCCGGCGGAGCCACGTCCAAGTCCAGCGGGTACGAGTGACTGTAGGAACATGCGTTGCTTGTAGGCGTCGGTGGTGGTGGTCGTGGTCCGATTGGTCCAGTCGGCAAGGTCGTACCGTCGTCGGTTTTGTGGACGCAAGATGTTGTTGACTTCTTTCTGTGTTTCACGTGCCAGTGGAGAGACGGACTCGGTGACTTGAAGAAACTGCGGTGACTTGCCAAAGGGCGTGACAATCAAGCGTGTGATGGTCCATAGAAGGATGTACGGGAGTATATCAAAGATGGCGACCCAAAAATCGGTGGAAAAAAGCCGTTGATCGTCGGGCGCGGCCTTTCGGTAGGTCAAGTCCGAGGTGAAGACGGTGAAGATGAAGAGGGAGACGACCATGGTCCAGCGTATGATGGCAGGCATCATGATGCCGTTGTAGGTCATGAGTTCACCGTAGGAGTTGTAGATATGGTTCCATTTCATGACGAGGTCGCGCTGGTTGGGCAACGCGAGTCCCATCTGTCGTTCTTGCAAATCTTCGACTTCGTCCATGAGACAATACATGAGTATTTCGAACAAGTTGCCGGCCTGTTCTTGTACAAGGGCATCGATGCGTTGGAAGAGCATGCCTTTTTCGGTGCCTTCGTTGACGATGCTGCCCCATGTGGTGAGGTCGTAGCGTGCCCAGTAGGCGTCCTGATCGACGGACCCGCCGTTGGCCCGATTGGCAAGGTACCGTAAGAAGGCATTGTACTCGTCACGTTGCATGCGCTTGCCTTTGTTGGACTCGGCATAGACGGTGGTGGAGACGAGACGGCAGAGCATGTAGCATCGCTGGTTGCGTTGGAGGGGTACCATGCCACAGAGACGACGGGAGACACGGACACGGTACTGATCGTCGAGCTTGGTATGGTCGACGGCGGGTTTGTACCGTCGAAAGGCATGTTCACGGGACTGTTGTCGTATGACGCGCTTGGCAACGGGAGCAAGGACCGCGAGGATGTAGCGTATGCGATTGATGGCCAAGGTGATGGTGGCACGTTCAACGATGTTTTTCTTTTCCTCTTCAATGTCGTCGTTCGGTTGGGAGGGATTGAACCGTAGTTTTTGTTCGTCAAAGTCAAGGTCGTACTTGGTCTTGTCGCGTGTCAAGGTACTGACCCAGATAGCAAAGGCTTTGATGTCGCCGCAGAGAGCATCGTAGAGTTTGATGCTGTCGTTGTAGTGTGCGATGGCGGTGGAGAACATCAAGGCAAGGACCATGTTGTAAAGACCGGAGGCGCCTTGAATGGTCGTTCCAACACGATGGGCGTAAAGGTCCAAGGTGGAGGTTTGATCTTGACAGGACAAGGTCTGTGTCGCATTGGTCCATTCGCATTCGGTGGTGGTGGGATCACCGTGTGGATCGTTGGCGGTCAAGGGTCCATAATGAAAGGTTGCACAGATGATGGCAATGTTGATGAGAAGAAAGAACAACGGGTAAGAGACGAACCGAAAGAGAGCATTGAGAAGGTACTGAATGCATCCGGGTCGTTTGGGATTGTGGACTTGGTAATCGGGTCCATGCAAGATATCATCGATCTGTGCTTTGGCGACTTGGTCCTTGTCGTAGAGGTCGGGATCGAGGACGAGGGACGTGCGTTTGGTTTTCGGTTTTGGTCGTCGACGGGTGCCGTTGCCGTTGTCGTAGTCGTAGTCGTTGTCGTTTCGTATGATTCGTCCGGTGACACCTCGGGTCGATGGGAGAAAATAGGACCAGAAGTCTGCACACCATTGGGAGCGACAGCCATTCTCGAAACAATTGCAACACGAGACGGTGTCGTCGGAATTGGAATTGGAATTGGTATCGAAGCCGAAGCCGAAGCGGGCCATGATGATGGCACGACGCCGTGGAATATATAGGACAATGGCACAGATTTACGTATCGGTAGCATGTAGTATTTTAATATTTAATATGGGTATGATCACCTACGGGACCAGGTCACCTACGGGACAAGGTCACTTGGGTGACGAGGTCACTTGGGTGACGAGGTCACTTGGGTGACGAGGTTACAGGTCGGTGGTGGCCGGCGTGGGCGGTTGGGGATGGGTTTGCACGTACTGGAGGATGCTCTCTTCTTTGGCCGCCCGGTCCAAGGTTTTCTGGCGTGTGTCTTGTACGGTTTGGTACTGTGCTTGCAACTTTTCGACGGCATCATGGAAGACTTTCTCGGCGTCGGCCTTTTCCTGTTTCAAGGCATCGAGGCGTGTCGCCCGGTCTTCGGGTGTGAGTTGACGTGCATCGTCCAGGGCTTGCTGTTCTTCGACGGTGCATTGGGTCTCGTCGTCAAAGCATCCATGGGCCATGTGTTCTTCGACAAAGGCGATCAAGGCTTGGTAATCCCGTGCTTGGGTGTACTTGTTCCATCCGTAGCCATCGGACCATTTGATGGTCGGGTAGCCTTGGACACCTTGGTCGGCACACAATGTCTTTTCGACGGTGCAATCGACTTCCGCGACGAGAATGTCAACGTCTTGTGCGAGCTGGTCCCATTCCGGCTTTAATTTCTTGCAGTGGCCGCACCACGGTGCTTTGAAAGCGACGAACGCCTTTTGTCCTCGTGTCGCCTCGTCAAAGGTCGCCGTGGTCAAGATGACCGTGTTGCGGGTGTCGGGCGTGGGCGTATCGGCCGTGCAGTATTGGACCCATGCAAGAAGGGTGAGGAAGAGGACGACGAGGGTCTCGTGGGTCAACGGCGTGGTCACAGGCATCGGACGGGAGGGGATTGGATGCCACAGGGGACGGGGTCTTATATACTGCCGTGCACACGTGTCAGTGCACATGTGTCACCCGTGGGGTGTCCCCGTGGAACCGTCAGTGAACGTCAGTGAACGTCAGTGAACGTCACTTAGGTGATGTGTCCCTGTTGTCCCATCGGCCGACCGTCCGCCGTGTACTTGTATCGCCTGGTACGGTACACTCTTTCGCCGTCCCATCCTATGTGTTGCCGTATTAGAATAGTCATAGCATATATTATTCCATGGATATAGAATTCATCCATCTCTTGGAATAAAAATTCAGAAGTCATTTTAAAAAAAAAAAATTTGTCATTGGTCACAGTCACCAATGACAAATTTAATCTCAAAATTTTTTTAACTTTTTTTTTCTCGTCCGAGGTTAGGACGGATTTCATTCTTAGCCGTGTCTATGGATCACTGATTCACTGATGTGTCACTCATGGGACCGTCACTTAGGTGATGTGTCCCTCTTGTCCCATCGGCCGACCGTCCGCCATGTACTTGTATCGCCTGGTACGGTACACTCTTTCGCCGTCCCATCCTATGTATTGCCGTATTAGAATAGTCATAGCATATATTATTCCATGGAATATAAATTCTTATCTCGAAACAAAAATTCAGAAGTCATTTTAAAAAAAAAAAATTTGTCATTGGTCACAGTCACCAATGACAAATTTAATTTCCAAAAAGTTTTAACTTTTTTTTTCTCGTCCGAGGTTAGGACCGGTTTCATTCTTAGCCGTGTCTATGGATCACTGATTCACGGATCCACTGATGTGTCACCTATGGGACCGTCACTTAGGTGATGTGTCCCCCTTGTCCCATCGGCCGGCAGCCGGCCGTGTACTTGTATCCCCTGGTACGGTACACTCTTTCGCCGTCCCATCCTATGTGTTGCCGCATTAGAATAGTCATACCATGGATTATTCCATGGAATAGATCTCATCCATCTCTTGGAACAAAAATTCAGAAGTCATTTTAAAAAAAAAAAATTTGTCATTGGTCACAGTCACCAATGACAAATTTAATCTCAAAATTTTTTTAACTTTTTTTTTATCCTCGGAGGTTAGGACGGATTTCATTCTTAGCCGGGTTGGCAGTTCACTGATGTGTCACTTATGGGACCGTCACTTAAGTAATGTGTCCCCGTGGGGGACCGGCCGTCCAGTGCTGTGTCCTCCCGTATCACACCGACCATGTACTTGTATCCCCTGGCACGGTACACTCTTCACCCGTCCCACCCTATCCGGTACCATATTAAAATAGCCATAGCATATATTATTCCATGGAATATAGAATTCATCTCTTGGAACAAAAATTCTAAAGTCATTTTAAAAAAAAAAAATTTGTCATTGGTCACAGTCACCAATGACAAATTTAATCTGAAAATTTTTTTAACTTTTTTTTTATCCTCCGAGGTTAGGACCGGTTTCATTCTTAACCCCATCCACGGCTCACTAATTCACTGATGTGTCACTCATGGGACCGTCACTTAGGTGATGTGTCCCCCTTGTCCCATCGGCCGACCGTCCGCCATGTACTTGTATCGCCTGGTACGGTACACTCTTTCGCCGTCCCATCCTATGTGTTGCCGTATTAGAATAGTCATACCATGGATTATTCCATGAATATAGAATTCATCTCTTGGAACAAAAATTCCCAAGTCATTTTAAAAAAAAAAAATTTGTCATTGGTCACAGTCACCAATGACAAATTTAATCTCAAAATTTTTTTAACTTTTTTTTTATCCTCGGAGGTTAGGACCGGTTTCATTCTTAGCCGCATCCATGGCTCAAGAATTCACTGATGTGTCACCTATGGGACCGTCACTCAGGTGATGTGTCCCCCTTGTCCCATCGGCCGGCTGCCGGCCGTATACTTGTATCCCCTGGCACGGTACACTATTCACCCGTCCCACCCTATCCGGTACCATATTAAAATAGCCATAGCATATATTATTCCATGGAATATAAATCCATCTCTTGGAACAAAAATTCCCAAGTCATTTTAAAAAAAAAAAATTTGTCATTGGTCACAGTCACCAATGACAAATTTAATCTCAAAAATTTTTTAACTTTTTTTTTATCCTCGGAGGTTAGGACCGGTTTCATTCTTAACCCCATCCATGGCTCACTGATGTGTCCCTCTTGTCTCACCGGCCGTGTACTTGTATCGCCTGGCACGGTACACTCTTCCCCGTCCCATCCTATCCGGTACCATATTACTATACACATACCATACATTATTCCATTCATATAAATCCATCTCTTGGAACAAAAATTCTGAAGTCATTTTAAAAAAAAAAAATTTGTCATTGGTCACAGTCACCAATGACAAATTTAATTTCAAAATTTTGTTAACTATTTTTTTTGACCTCGAGGTTAGGATCGATTTCATCTCCACGGCCGACTTTGTCTTCGACTTCGACTTCGTCTTTGACTTTGTCTTCGACTTTGACGTTCCACTGATGTCTCACCCACGGCACCGTCACTCAGGTGACACATCACCTACGGGACCGTCACTTAGGTGATGTGTCCCTATGACCGACACTCACATCTGCACCACGGCTTCCTCTCGGCATCACTCCGACTTCCATCCGACTCCGTCTTCACACGCACACTATAAATACATGTACACGGCGACTCACACGCATACTCCTACGATGGCGGCCGTTCCATCCAAGTCCGACTTTAAGAAAGCCTGCAATGCCTTCGTACAACTTCAGCCCGATATCAAAGATCTCAAAGAGCAGCTCAAAGCCAAGCAAAAGCAGGTCAAGCAACACGTTTCGATCATACGAACGTACATGGAATCACACCAAATGACCAATTTGGACATCGCTGGCTTTACATTCACTCAGGAAACCAAGCAGAGATTGCCATGGTCTGAGAAAAACGTAGCGGCCTTGCTCCAAGACGAGTCTTTTTTCGAAGAATATCGTCGGCAGTTCACACAGGAGAAGCCTTCCTTTTCCTACCGTCCTCCAAAACGTGTACGGAAAGACGATCAACACACGGACACATCACCTTAGTGACCGTCACTTTATTGATTTCACATACAATTGGACTCTCTACTTTGTAAATTATACTGTATACCTATGCATCTCACGGCGCACCCATGCACTCCCACCTCGTCCTCCCTCCGACTTCTCTCAGGCGATCTCCACGCGCCGACTGTCCCGCCGGTGACGTCTCTCTGCCGACTGTCTCCCCCAGTCCAAATTTCGCTGTTTTCCGCCACTGTGTCTCACGCAGACTCTGAGCTTCCCAATCGCCGGCCGAAAATTTTGTGTAATCGTAAATAAAAAGTTTGTTTTTTGTGTTTTTCCTGGGGCTGTTTAACCCAACCCTAACCCTAACCCCTAACCCTAATGCAATCTCCGGCCTACGTTCATTAAACCCCTACCTAACCCTAACCCTAACTCCAAAAAACGCCTAACAGACGTCTCAGGGGGCGCCTAAACCTAATCCTAACCCCTAACCCTAACCCTAACTCGGCCCTAACCCCTAACCCTAAACCCTATCGCTAACCCCACCCTATGGTGTATGGTGCAACTCCTACCCCTAGACCTTAAGGTACCTACTCACCGGACGGACGGGTCGCCGCGTCACCCTCACCCTCGATCGATTATGCGTGGTGCAACTCCTAACCCTAACCCTACAATCCCTACTCACCGGCCGGACAGGTCGCCGCGTCACCTTAACCTCATGGGCGCGTTCTAGAACACGGTCGTTCCCCTCTACCGGACCGTCACCAGACGGACGGGTCGCCGCGTCACCCTCACCCTCGAACCATGATGTGCGGTCATACACCGACCCCTACCCCTACGGTCGCCACTCACCAGACAGACCAGTCACCGCGTCACCCCAAGCATGGTACGGCCATGGGCGCGTCCTCACGTCTCCTCACCTGGACGTACTCCACCCACGGCACCCAAACCTCATCCTAGCCGTGCTCTCGTCCGGTGACCCACTCACACAAGAGACACTCACACAAGAGACACTCACACAAGAGACACTCACACAAGAGACACTCACACCAATGACACGCACACAAATGACACGCACACCACTCACACCAAACAGAAACATACACATTTTGATTCAACCTTTTGATTAAACGCCAGGGACGTTTCATTAAACCATAAGATAAAATAGAACATATAAAAGATGGGGTAGGCCTTCGCGCTACATACATACATACATATACATATACATATACATATGGGGGTGTATCGAATATTCATCACAGAGACACACATTCATCACAGAGACAATCACACGGCTCAAATAACACACGTGTTCGAATCTGTGGCACGTATATGCGCGGCACGTATTTCCATGTCAATGTTCGCCAAGGTATATTCGAAAAAGTCAGTCTCGTACGGCTGTATTAAATTCCGAAAGCGTCGAACTTTTCCAATACTGTGTCCCATGGCTTCAAAGATCGCAGAATCTTTCCATGGCAACGTCGGAATGATTCTTGATTTGATGGCTACGTTGATCACATTCACGGCAAATGCGTTCCCGTAGCGACGCCTAGCCTCTGGCGTATCCTCGCCTTGCATTCGTTTATAATCCGCAAGCTTCGCTACGGCATCGATCAAGGTCGACACCTTATTCTCCATGAGATGTTCAACCAATGCAATGGACTTGTCCGACGGATCGGGTAAGGGATCCACGTAATACTTGGCCAATACGTTACGGTCCTGCATGAGCTTTTTTATTTTTTTGTTGAGGGCTCGTTTCTCGTCTGCCGTCCGAACCTTCTTCACCAAAGAGACGTCACCATGGCGACTTTCAATCACGACACTCTTCCGCTTCTTACTATTGCGTTTGAGAGGCGTTGGTTTTTTGACGGGCGGCAACGCTTTTGCAGATTCATGTGCAAGTATTTTGGCAACTGTCGCCATGTGTCCACCTGCCGCGGCATAGATACATGCGGTATTGCCTTGTGACGTCGTCAAATTGACGTCAATATCGGGATGCTTCATAAGTCGGTCGACGACATAGGCGTGTCCGTTGACGGCCGCATGCATAAGCGGGGTCCCTCCATGGCATATTTGGTTGACGTCAATGCTTGGCACATTCAAAAGAATGTCGACCACGTCATAATATCCTTTGCCGGCCGCATAAGCAAGTGGTGTTGAATCATTCAAGAGGGTCTGCGGCGACGAGACGTACGACCAAACACGGTCCCGCCGGATTTCTTTTAGCGTACCAAGGAGAGTCATGGGTTCATTCGCTTTCACTGCCTTTCCAATGTCCATTTCAATGCCAACGTGTACACACGGCGATTTGAGCGATGGGTTGCAGTCACAATGCGCCGTGACGGTCAAGGATAAGTCCCGCTGCGTGTAGTCATAAAAGGAGTAAGCACGGCGGCGCCATGGCCCGAGGACTTTGACACTCGTGCTAGGTGTGGCGGTGGAACGGCACTTGGATAAATCAATCATGGTAGACATTGTAAAGAAGTGAGTTGAAATAAAACGAGCAACAAAGAATGCAATGGAATGGAGTCACGGTGTAGATGGAGACTGTCGGGAGTGTGACGCGTGTGACGTATGTGTGTGTGTGTGTGTGTGTGTCGGTGTGTGGGAAGGTCCGTCCAGTCATGGTCGGCAGGACGACGTATGGCAGCAGCATCAAGGTTGGAGAAAAGAGGGGTACATGGCAAGGAGTGGCCTGCAATAAATGACGTCACACAGGCACACAGCACTACCATGGGTCTGGTCATACTGGTGAGTTGTTAATGTAGGTACACAGCATAGAAAAAACATGCACTGCGTAAAATTAATATATAGGTACACAGCATTGGACGCCATTTTTTGTGCGTGATATGATAATATGGACACAGCAAGTATATGATAAAATTTAATATGACGTGCGCCCCCGGTGTGAATGGTCCAGGGTAAGTCAAGGTGAACGACACTTGCCACACGCCATGGCACCGACGGTCACCTACACCGACGGTCACCTTTGCAGACGGTCCCATGTGTGACATGTAGAGGCATGACAGCGAGCATATTTTGAACAGTCAACGTTATAAACAATGAGTATGGAAACGACACATAGTTCAACCCCTGTGAAAGGCAAACGTCCAGCTCCATTATCTGACACGGCGGTCGATGGCAACATGAGTGGAGGCAGTTCATCGAAAAGGTCTCGTGTCGATACGGCTGACCATGCACGGAGTGATATATCACTGGTGGACACGGCATCTGATGTGAAGAGCAAGGCGGCATCCGATGTGAAGAGCAAGGCAACCCGTGTGATACGCACGAGTGTGAAGGCTATGCTGGACAAGTTCCGGGTAAAGGAGCAGCCATACAAGAAGGGTGAGTTGTATGTGGGTCAGAAAGTGACGGTGCGATCTCAGTACGTACGAATGCTGTCGAACGGTCCACGAACGAGTGGTTTGGGCGAGTTGTTGAAGAAACCGGTGGTGATATTTCAAGGCGACGATGCCCGCAGGGGTCCTTCTGTTCCGTACGGGACACCGGTCGCGGCAGGCGACGGGCCAATCAAGGTGCGTGTAGACATGGGCGACATGGGTATGTTTGGGATGACATGTCATATTCCACGCAATGAAATTTGTGTCGAAGGGACGACGTGCTCGATCTGCCTGGCGGACATTCCAATTAACAAGTCGCTTGACTTGATCGTGCACGAAAAACACGATCATTTGCGCCCGGACTTGGCGCATGGCAAATTTGCAGTATTCGACGGTCGGACGATGAAAGAGTGCTGCAACGCGGTGTTTTGCAATGGATGTGCTGCACGGTATATTAACCGTGAGATGGCACGCTTCAACGTTTACCGTGGCAATTCGGCGCGTGGCTTTGAATGTCCTGCGTGTAAACGATCACCAAGTGCGTATGTGAGCTCAAAGGGCATAGGCATGGCGTGGATTCCGAAATGGCGCCGTGTGCACATGACAACCAGTCGCGTTAATGAGGATGGTTGGTTTGCGACATTTTTAAATGAATGTGAAATGGGCAAACAAGTGTTAAAGTATGCGAACTTGGTACGGACATGTATGGCATTCAAGGGATATCCGTTGCAGAACATGAACTTTGAGAAACGTGACGAGAAATGTTTCAAGTCTGAGCTGTTCAAGTGTCAAACCATGGCGCGGAGGAAGCTGAGCGGATCGAACCCACTGTCGGGCTATGAACTGGACTGCTTGGACAAGCTTGCCAAGAAGAACGGATACGACGTGAATGTCCGAGAGTATGTGTCGCCGCAGCGACGCACAATGGACGCCGTCACCTTATTGACAACGGCAGGCGAGGAAATTGTCGAGGCTCAAGATTCCGATGCGGACAGCGATTCCATTGATTTGACGGAGATGGAGTCGTCTGATTCAGAGCAGGAGTATGCGTATGAACTGATCACGAGCTATCCAGATTCGCTGATCCCGCCGGACATTTCGGAACGACACATCCCTATTGGAACACGCATGGGTGTGTGATGCGACATGGGGAAGCATCCAGCCAGCAGGAGGAGAAAGATTATGCAGGTGCCCAGGATGAATATGCTGCCGGTCAGACTGAGCTGCAGGCACATCATAAGATTTCCATTGCATAATAAACTTGTATGTTGATTTGTAAAGTACGTAAGAAGTCGACCGAGACACAATATTGTGACGATAGTGAGGCAGTATCCGACAATGACATGGATACAGATGCGACAACTACTGTGCGACTGTTTTACGTAGGTGAGGTGCGTTGGCGTGAGGCCATTTGGAAGGCGACAGGCTGGGCATAGCGTATGGTCTTTGTACCATTTTTCTACACACGGCGAGCACATTTTGTAGGAACAGTTTGCATTGGGACAGGGGATCAATGGTACTTGCATGGTACAAGTGGCACACTCCATCTCATGGCAACCACGACCGACGACATTTATAGCGATCCAAATTCCACGGGATTTTCTAAGCAAAGTGCATACAAATGAAAGTTGCCTATCAAAATTTGTAGAGTATGAGAACGGTTAAGTACTTTTTCATATGTAGCGAGGTGCAAAGTGTTGCCGTCAACTTTTCTAAGCAAGTGCATACAAATGAAAGATACCTATCAAAATTCGTAGAGTATGAGAACGGTTAAGTACTTTTTCTACAAACTATATTTAAAAATGGACTGTCATTGTATAGGGTAATTATGGTAATTTAGATTACAGTACATTGTACTGTGCCGTAAATTTGCAAAAGCCGCCTTTTCGGTACGCATTTTGAATGATGGGTATGGCGGTGGAGCAACCATTTGCCGTTCGAATACTATTGTCGCTACACTCGATCCATTCATCGTCGGTCAGGATGTCTTCCCCCTGCTGTCTTGAAATAACATTCTTACGCACGGTACGTGGCTTGCATCCGAGGGTGTATCGATTCTCGGCATACTCGGTATCTTTACATGGTGCACAGACGGGCTGAGCGTCTTGACTCTCTTGACTCATAGCGTTGGTGATCCCAAAGTCGCTCACGCGACCGCCACAGAATTGATCGATACTGTTGCTGTCGAAAGCGGTGGCGTCAATTATGGTAGATGTATTCAGCACAGTCACCTTCCGATGCTTTGCACCGCCTTCAAACGCACGTGCTTTCACTTCTTTCACAGACGAGCCGATGACGATGTCGGTTAGTTGCTCGTTTCCTTGAAATGCTTCTTCGTCGATGGTTTCGACGGCATCGGGAATGCGTACCTTTTCAATGTTTGCATTTTTAAATGCTGCTTTCCCAATGCTTTTTACCTTTGTGCCAATACGTACACGTTTCAGCTTCGTACAACTAGCTACGGCATTTTCAACAATGGCTTCGGCATCGTCCTCAATCACCAGTTCTTCGCCAAAGTCTAAATCACTACAAGTTTTGTAGCTCACGCTCTTTGCAGTGATCGGCACGGTGCCCGTCCCACTTAACTCACTCACTTTCTTCAAAACACCATTGTCGAGAACACGCTTTTCTTGGCACGTGTCGCGAATGGATGAACCGCGTCCAAAGAAGAACCTACCGTTGTCTTTTTGATCACACACGGTTTTCGATGTCCACGCAACACATTCCGGCATGTTACCGTTACGGTATGTGCCGCGTTTACAGGGCTTGCATCGCAGACCGTTTGGTGCACTCTCTGTACCAGGGTCGCACGATGTACATCCTTGGCCGACGCCAGCACCATACGACGCCCCGGTACAAGCCTCGCACTTTCCGTTAACGCCTTCTGTGCCCATTTGACATGGAACGCAATATATGCCTCCCTCAATTGCAAACTCATTGCCAGTATCACTGACTTGCGATTGCGTGTGTCCTTGGCAAAGAGTACACGATGATCCAGCGTCTTGGTTCGAATGACCAGGTGGACAAAATTCACATTTGCCCTCGCCATTACCTTGCATCCCTGCCGGACAATCAACGCAATACTTGCCTCCCTCAATTGCAAACACATTGCCGGTATCACTGACTTGCGATTGCGTGTGTCCTTGGCAAAGAGTACAAGATGATCCAGTGGCATTGTTCGAATAACCAGCTTCACAAGATACACATGTACCGTTTACGCCTTGCATCCCTGCCGGACAATCAACGCAATATATGCCACCCTCATTTGCAAATTCATTGCCAGTATCACTGACTTGCGATTGTGTGTCTCCCTCGCAAAGAGTACACGATGATCCAGCGTCTTGGTTCGACTGACCAGGTGGACAAAATTCACATTTGCCCTCGCCATTACCTTGCATCCCTGCCGGACAATCAACGCAATAAATGCCTCCCTCAATTGCAAACACATTGCCGGTATCACTGACTTGCGATTGCGTGTGTCCTTGGCAAAGAGTACACGATGATCCAGTGGCATTGTTCGAATAACCAGCTTCACAAGGTACACATGTACCGTTTACGCCTTGCATCCCTGCCGGACAATCAACGCAATATATGCCACCCTCATTTGCAAAAATATTGCCGGTATCACTGACTTGCGATTGTGTGTCTCCCTCGCAAAGAGTACACGATGATCCCGTGGCATTGTTCGAGTAACCAGACGGACAAAGTTCACATTTACCGTTTACGCCTTGCATCCCTTCAGGGCATGCAACGCAATACTTGCCGCCCGCGTTTACGTAGTCGCCTCCAATAGTATTCGTTTCTTGTGGCTGTGAATTGGGAGTATCGCATGATTTACATATTAATCCAGCGACTGATCCAGCGACAGAGTTAAAAGTTCCAGCTTCACAAAGTTCACATTTACCGTTTATCCCTTCTTTGCCTGCCGGACAATCAACGCAATACTTGCCGCCCGCGTTTACGTAGTCGCCTCCAATAGTATTCGTTTCTTGTGGCTGCTTATTTCCATCACACGAACCACATTGCCCAGTGGTCTCACTATCGCTATAGGTTCCTTTGCCACAGTCAAAGCAATCGTCTTTTTCATCGAGGTGTTCAATATTTGTACTGTTTCCGACACCTTGTCCGAGAGGACATTCTTTATCTGCACACGCTTCATCAAGAAGCGAGTTATGTGCCTGATATTGAGTCACGGCGCATTTGTTACAATGTGTACCGTTACCACCGTACCCCGCGGAGCAGCGATTGCACTCGGTGCCATCGGTCTCAGATGAGGCAGAACGGGCATTGTACCCTTCCGGGCATAGCGAGCATTCGCTGTTAGTCGTAGTATTTCCTGGTGTAAATTTCATCCCCGTGTTTCCAAGATCATCCACCGTTATTTCATTACATTGTTGAAAAGTAGGTGACCAAGGACTGCACGAGGTTTTACCTTCGTCGGGTTGAAATGTACCTGTCTCACAATCTTTACATTCTAGTTGACCTTGTTGATCTTGATAGGTTCCAGCGGTACAATTTTTACATTCTGTTTTACCATTTTCATCTTGAAATTGACCTGTCGGACAGCTTTGACAAGCAGTAGACGGGTTATTATCGTGATCAAACGTACCGGCAGTACACTGATTGCATTCACGTGCTCCTTCCTTACTAGTTGCATCTACAAAATTGTCAAGAAAGTAGCCAGGATTAGTGCAGGATTTGCACGATGATTGGCCTGCCGCATCTTGAAATTGACCTGTCGGACAGTTTTCACAAGCAGTAGCCGTGTTATTATCGTGATCAAACGTACCGGCAGCACACGGTGTGCATTGTGTCGCGCCTTGTTTATTCGCACTATCGAGAAAACCACCAAGCGTCGAGCCACTAAGACAAGTGTTACACGATGCACCGGTGTCACTATATGTGTCTCCAGTACACATATTACATTCCTTCAACCCCGTATCATTATTGACTGCAATTCCATTACCAGTGTCGCAGACTTTACATCGTGTGCTTGAATTTTCGTCGTCGTCGTATTTGTTGCCAGTACATTGTCTGCATTGTGTCGCGCCTTCAAGTGTAAATTCCCCAGATTTAAGTGTTTCACTCCCAGGGTCACAATGTCGACACGAAGACCTACTACCGAACTCACCCGCATATTTTCCAGGCGAACAAGCAATGCACTGTGTCGCGCCTGTAGAAACTACGGTGTTTAAATCATTTCGCGCTTCGTTCCCTTGTTCACAACTATCACATGATGCTTCGCCTTCGTTGGGTTGATATGTATGCGGCCCACAATCTTTACATTGTGTTTGACCTTGTTGATCTTGATAGGTTCCAGCGACACAAGTTTTACATCCTGTTTGGCCTGCCGCATCTTGAAATTGACCTGCCGGACAGCTTTGACAAGCAGTAGACGGGACACCGTCGTCATCATAAGTACCAGCAACGCACTGGTTGCATTGTGTCGCGGCTACATTAACTTCAGATCCAGCGGCACAAGTTTTACATCCTGTTTGGCCGTCTTGATCTTGAAATTGACCTGTCGGACAGCTTTTACAAGGAGTATTCGTGACACCGTCGTCATCATAAGTACCAGCAACGCACTGGTTGCATTGTGTCGCGCCTGCATCAACTGGCTCATTATTAGCATTTAGTGTTACAGATCCAGCGTCACATGTCTCACATGATCCCTGTCCCGCTAAGTTTTGATACTCCCCAGACTGGCAATCCAGACACGTGAACCCAGTGGTCAAGGGTTGATGTTTCCCTGAAGGGCAAGTAGTACATGTCGATCCAACTAATTGTTTTCCTATAGCACATCCATTTGCAAGGCAACGTTTTGTATTGCTACACTCGCCTTCTGCCAACACGGTATTGAATATAATATTGTTCTCACTCGTATCCTTATGACATCCTTTGGTATCGGTCAATATGTCGAGGGCCTTAAAGGTCCGGTAATCATCATGGCCAATATATGTCGAATCCACGTAACATTTAATGCACTTTTCGATTTTCTTTGTATTTGAATTGGTCCATAATGAAAATCCTGTGCACGCGTCATCCGCATTACAGTAATCCCGACACCCGACATCAGTTAAATGATCTCCAAAGGTGCTTGCTCCATTAAATCGAGTGAGCCACGTGGTGCTATGGCAGTACGATTGTTCTGGAAGTTCATACCCAGTGAGGCGCGTGTGAACGACATCTGTTGATGTTATCCATCTCGCATTTGGGTCGGTGTTGAGGACAGAATCTTTAGGACAAAGGACACATAGATTATAATGCGTACTGAAAGTCGCCGCAAAACAGTCACTATCTTCATCGCACTTTTTTTTACAATTTTCCAGATTGGCAACTGGACTTAGAGCGGAATTTCCACTTGTTCCGGCATTATAACGAGTCGACCACGTGCTACTGTGGCAGTGTGCAGTTATATATCCGCTGGAAGATTTTTCATTTGTTATTTCGAAGGTATAAAAGGCACTATTTTGTATAATCGGCGAATTACTGGCGCAAAGACCGCATTTTCCATTAGCGTGTTGGATTCGAAACCTTATACAACCCGTTTTAGATCGACATCGATCGTGACATTGGTCATAGGTTGAAGAATCTTGGAACTCGTTTGTAAGAGACGTGCACGCTACCCCTGCACTGTTCCCTATCTTTATTGTCTGTCTACTTCTAGCTCGCATGTACGTGTTGTACTGAGAGTTACCCGCAAGGGTGGTCGCGCCGGTGCACAAGACACAGCGGTAGACTGTATGTTTAAGGGAGTTGGTAAATTGCATTGAAAACCCGTTGCATGTCGGATCCGCGTTGCAACGATCTCTGCATCCTTCGATCGAAAGGTATGCAGCAACGGCACTGTCGTCATTGTAGCGTGTTGGATACCAAGTGCCTGAATTACAGTACTTGCTTACCGATGCCGTGTAGGTATACGAGTCTGGATACGATGGGAGGGCATTTGGCGAGGTGGTTTCGCTGCCAAGATAGAAACTGTGAGTACCAGTTTTGTCTTGATACGTATCGCCATATGGACACTTCGTACATCTATAACCCCCAACAAGTCGAAATGAGATTCCGAAACACAGTGGATCTTCGCGGCAATAATCTTTACAACCAGCGTACGTAAGAATACCAGTCCATGCAGAACCGTACGTATGTCCATAAGGATTCTGACATTCTTTGTCGGAATCCATTGCACTAAATATCTTCTCAGGATCGCGCTTCCATGCAATGTAAGCGTTTGCGTCCCCCCAATTTTCACTACTGGTGGCACAATTCATACATACTCCTAGGGATACATGCATTGAAAACCCGGTACAAGTAGCATCTTTATCACATTGATGACGACAATGTTGTGGCGTCAAATCTGCTGGACTGTTTAATCCGAGAAGTCGCCATGTATAATCTGTTTCACTCGGCCAAGTAGCAGCAGTATGACAATATTTCGCACCCACGTATTGGTATTCGTCGACAAAACGATCATCGTACGTATTGTCCATGTTTAAAGTGTATGTATTAAGAGCCGATGCACTTTTTTTTGAATGGTCAACACTCCCATTTTCTATGGTCTGACAGATGCGACATTCCGTTGCGCTCACACTGATATGTTTGCAAGAACTGCCATACATAAGACATGTTGCTTTGCATTGGTCAGTATTAAACGTCAATCCTGACAATCGAACAATATATTTTTCGCACGTTCTAAAATATGTAACGTCTGACCATGTCGGCCCTGCTGCCGCGCTGCATTTGGCAGCATCAACATTGTCAGTGTCCGCTGATCCTGCAACAATACTAAAGGGGGCAACCTGCACCAGTTGGAGAAGGAGCATGTGGAGAACGACATACCATGCGACGAACCGCATAATTCATGGTATGGGTACATGGTGAATATATACGTGAAAAAAATAAAAAAATGACCATTGTCGTGTTGGGTGCCTATATATACTGGTTTGGAAATTTGAAAATGGTGGAAGCTTTACAAGAACGATATCGCGAGCACATATTCAAGTCTGAAATACGCCACACGTCAAAGACTGAACGCGGCGTATTTGCGACGGAAGATATTGATGTGAACGACGTGATTTTGAAATTACCAATTGAAAATGTGATGCAAGGTTCGCATGTGGATTTGACGTACCGATTGATGAAGCTGGACAATGATTACTCGCGCAGTCTTCCAGCGACGACGACAAATTTTCCGGTCTTTTGGACCGACCAAGAAATTGCGTCACTGGGTGGAAGTGCCCTGCAGTCGATGATTCCGAGTCGGAAAGCGAAGTTATTGGCTGAGAACACGCGTGGAAAGACGCCGTCGTCGATCTTCTTGTATTACCGTTCTTTGGTAGGCAGTCGTGCATTTACGGTGAACAAGAGCGGCACGCGCCTCGCATTGGTGCCATATGCGGATATGTTGAACCACAGTATTACACCGAATACGGATTGGAAACTGTGCGACGAGTGGTTTGTGTTGAAGGCGACCGCAAAGATTCCGAAGAACGCGGAGTTGTACGATTCGTATGGTGTGAAGACGAATTACGAGGCCTGTCTGTTTTACGGCATGGTGTTGAAAAACAACCTGCAGAACGACATCACCTACGAGATGTTCGATATACCGACCTCGTTGCGCCAGAATTTGAACTACGACCGATTGCAGAGCACGGTGGAGTTTGAGTTGTGTGGTTCATATTCGCGCGGCACGACGGAGATTTTCAGTCTGGTACGTTTCTTGACAAGCGAGGACGGGAGTCCGCAGCGGTGTCCTTCATCGTTGCACGGTCTGAACATTAGTCCTTCGACGCGGGAGAACGAGATGCGGACGGTGACGGAGTTGATGACGGCGTTCCAATCGATCTACGACAAGAAAGTGGTTCGTTTGAAAGATGCGACGGGCAAGGTGGCTCACTTTGCCGGCACGGAACTGTCGGTGCTGTTGCACTGGGTCACGGTGTTGAAGCAAGCGCAGGAGATTCTTGCGATTTCAAAGCAGAAGGCGGCAAAGAAGGCGATTGACAAGTATGAGGCCAACGACTATTTGAATTTGGTGATTCGTAAATTGGTGAACCGTGCGAAGAACTACAAGTAGGTATATACGTGTGCGACAATTATTGTATATGAGTGTGTCTCAGATTCAATTTATTTTGCTGGGTGCCTCTCGATGTGGCAAGACAAGTTTGGTGAGTCGTTGGACGGATCCATCAAAGATGCCGTTGGCGAAGGAGACGGTGGGGATTGACGTTTTTTCCTGCGCAACGAACGATTCTGGCGTTGTATACTCGACGAAGTTTTGGGACACTGCGGGTCGTGAATGTTACAGTAGCCTGTTAAAGAGTTACATTTTCAACGCGGATTGTGCTATCGTGGTGTACGATGTATCTTCGCCGACGTCTTGGACAAGCGTCGACCGTTGGCTGACGATGGTGGAAGAGACGAACGGCGCACGTTTTCCGGTCGTGCTGGTGGGGAACCAGATTGACAAGCATTCGTCGCGTGTGGTGTACAAGCAAGAGGTCATGGGATACATCAACTCACACAGTATGTCTCGGATCGTGTACTGTGAATGTTCGGCCATGACGGGCGACGGCACGATGGACGCATACCATTTAGCGGTCAATTATGCAAAGAAGGGCAGTTCGGAAACCGTCTATACGGCGAAGTCGTTTCGTAAAGAAAGCGGATGTTTGATAGTATAAAAGCGACATCACCTGATGACGAAATGGAACCGTTGCGCTCGACGATATTAGGTAAAATGGACATGGTCGACTTTACGAAGAATGCTGAGATCGCCATGTACATTGTCGGAGGCTTAGCATTGTGTATGTGTGTGATTCGTCCTATCATACGTTGCTATTTGGATACGTGTGCGTGCGTGGAGCGATGCTGTGGCCCGAAACGAAGCTATCGGGAAGTGAGTGGCTAAGTAAATTTGTACGTATAAAATACTGTACACTAACCTGTTAGTATGTACCGTAGTCTACTTATCATTTTGTGGATGGTCGGTCTGGTGATCGGCGCCGAGGACCACAGCATCTGTACCTGTCCGGAATCGTGCAGCGAGCGAGAAGAGTTGGGGCGTAGCACGTGGTATTTGCTGCATGCGATTGCAAAGTACAACGCCCCGACGGCCGCCAAGTCACGTGCGTTCGCGTCCTTGATCGACGCACTGAAAATATTGTACCCATGCGACGTGTGCCGTGCCCATATGATCGAAACGTTGGAAGAAGAGCCGATGACGTTGTCGGCGTGGAGTGTATGCAAGTTTCATAATGTCGTGAACGCACGGTTGGGGAAACCAGAGTATCCGTGCACAAAAACCTTAAAGGATGACCAAGGTGGGCTGTTCGGCGGCGGCCAAGCTGCGGTCTTTTAGTCGCCATATAGGTACAAAATCGTACTTGTCGAGTTGTTTTTGTTTTTCTTTGTCGGCTTCAAAGTCCCACCGATGGACGTTGCGTTTGATTTTCTCGGGACGTTTGTGCAAGGCGGGAATGTTCCATACGCCGGCGATGCGCATGCCTGTTGCGTTGGCATCACCGTTGAGATAGAGTTTCATGCGTAGTTTTTTCGACTCGCGAATCACATAAGGGACGTCACCAACGTAGAAGGTCCATTCTTTCGGCTGTGTGGCGTGGAGACGATGTCCTTCGATGGATTCGATGGTGTCGGCGGTGACGTAGTACTGAACGCGAACTTTGCGCAAGCTGGTCTTTCCTTCTGGGAAAAAGGCAAAGAGTTTTCCTTTTTTGGAGCCATAGATCCTCGTCCCTTTGCCCATGGATCGATTAAGTTTTACGGTCTATATATAGCGTTTAGGTAGTGTTTTAGTAACGTGTATCAAAATGTCGATGGCGCTCATGTGCGTCTTCTTCTTGTTCTTGTGGCAGTCTCCGTGCGACGCCCGTTACATGATTCGTCCAGAGTTGATGGAGTCGTACAATACGATCGAGTACGTCGATACGAGCCCGTACTCCAATGCGTTCAGTGGCATGGTAAAGTTTACAACGTGGCACGTTCCTATTCCGGTGTACTCGTTGAACCGTGCTCGCATGGGTTTGAAGGAGAGCGTGCTCGTGGAATGTTTCAATTACACGACTACGTGCGACGAGTACATTCCGTCGGAGCGAGACGTGAAGCTGCTCTCACTGTACGCGAGCATGATCGAGTCGTCTAATTACAAGTTGCCACATCACTATTCGATAGGAATCATACGCGACCACGCGAAGGCGTACACGAAGGGGATGTACACGCAGAGTGGCGAGTTTATCGCGTTTTGGATTCGTTTGCACGACCTCGACGGCATGGATTTGTACACGTACAAGGATAAATGGAAGATGACGCTGTCGATGTTGGAACTGTCGGTGCACGAACGATCCCACTACGATTCAATCGTGACGTACAATTCCAATTTGGGTCATTGCGATAGTTATCAGAGGATTTACAATACATTGATTGAGCGTGCCATTGACAATATTTATTCGTATGAAAAGCTGACTGACTTTATTGTGTATGATGGGTACTCGCAATTTTTGCTGCTTCTTCCATTTGCATTGTTGCCGGTCGTGCTGTGGATGTGCGTGGACGGCTAAGGGCTCGACGGGTCTGGACAAAAGACTCGGAACGCTTCCTCGACACTTTTCTCGGCCGTCGTAGGAAAGACAAACGGTCGGTTCGGCTTCACAACGTGACACGCCGTGGGGTCGCTATCGTCATCGGACTCGTCGCTGTCGTCCTCGCCGATGAAAAAGTCCTCCAGCAGTTCTTCGGACGTTTTGTTGGCCGCTTCTTCTTTCTTTTGCCGCTTGCGTGCCTTGACTTGTTCCTCAAAGCGCATGGTGTCGCGTTTGTCCATGCGTTCTTCTCGTGTCGTATGATAGACGGGGCGGATGGCCGGGCGGCATCGTTTACCGAGGGCCTTGCATGCTTTGACTTTCTGTAGTTGACGTTGGTACCGTTCTTCTGCTTTTCGTCGACGTTCGGCTTCCGTCTCAACGGGCGGAGGCGGCGTTTTAACGATGACGGGTGCCTTTGGTGCCTGTATCTTTCTGTATTCTGTTTTCAACCGATTGCTTAACGGGACCAAGATGTTCTGCAACGCCTGGACCTGAGTGAAAGTGTACAGGTCCAGATCGACATCTTCGCTCTCGTACATGTGTCCAAACCCACGTGCTTTGAGCTGGTCCTCCAGTTCGCTTTGTAATTTGACCGCTGCACTTCTCTGTGTTTCGTCATTCGACTCCATTTCGCCGACGAGTTTCAGAAAGTCTTCAAACAACCGCTGGACGTCGTCCTTTGCATGCTTCCATTCTTCGTTGTCAGGAACGAGTTGTTTGGTTGGCGCCTCCGCCTCCATGTCGGTGATTGTCTGATATTCTGGTAAGAACTCGATCAGTACCACTCGTGCTAAACAAAGTTGCGCCAATTCGTGAAAGCACTCGACGGTCACTTCGCCGTCTTGTCCTTTTTTTCGATATGTAGTCAGATTGATCCGCGAGTCTAGCTTGCAGCCGTGTCGTTGAAGAATCTCATCCAAGCACTCTTGCATGGGTTGGTTTTCGACCACGCGTTTTCGGTAACGTACGAGTGCTTTCACCTCTGCCTCTGCGTCGCCGCGTAAAGTGCCCGGATAATGAAGATCGGGCGTTTTGAGGTTTTCTTTCAACAACAAGATCTTTTTCTCAATAAGCTTTAACTGTTCGGCTCGATCTTTGGCAGAGAATGGTTTCATGTGACCCGGTAACGTTTTTCGTTTGTACCAAGTTCGGACGTACGTCACGTCTTTTTTTCGGACGTGCAAGCACATGTTTCTCCCTTTCCACACGTAGTTACGGTTGACTCGCTTTGGATGACAAAAGTCAAGAAAGCGTTGTTTGATGTTAGGAACAAGTTTGTCTGTGACGACGACCGTGTCTGTGACTTGGCGCTCCACCCGTTCCTCTTTGTACTGCGCATAAAATCGCTTCACTGCTTTCCGCGCGACGGAATCACACGTTCGGTTTTCCCGCTGCGAGCTGCGAAAGACAGCCTCAGAGGTGAATCGTGTCGGTGCCTTGACGTTTCGACGTCTTTGACCTTCGACGATATTGGAGACTGACAATCCCTTGCCTTGTTTTGCATGACCTTTGACCATCTTTGTAAAAAAAAGTGGAAGAAATAAAGAAACTGAATGATGTAAAAAAGTGATTGATCCTGTTTGGGTTGACACGGTTGAACGTATGGGTTGGGTGTGATGTTAGACGTGATGGGAGAGGAGGGTGTCGATGGCCATGCATGGGAGGTGTGCACGTAACCATGCGGCGTACATGCAGTACAGTACCATGGCATGGTCATGTGAGGCAGGAGAAATACGGTCCACAGAAATTGAATTTGGCGTGTCGTACCCAAATTTGCCTGCACGTCTCTGGTCAATATATATGGACACAGCATTGGAACTTTTGTACATTTTGGCGGCAAAATATTTTTTAATCAATGTGTCCGATGGAATACATAGTCACAGCATGGAGTGTCGGTCGTCGGCACAGTGGCCTTTGATATATGGTCACAGCATGGATGTCCATCCCTCCACTTGTGCGTGATTTCGTCGACCGCACTTCCTTTTTATTGCAATGCTGTGAAGAGCTTCATGTTGAGTGCAAGACTTGCAATGCACCCAGAATAGACCGATTGCACCCATGTACTGTACGCATGGGTGGAGGACCACTGCATCGAGACGACCATCTGTGTCTCATGCTGAAAGAACGTCATACCCTTGCACCCTGGGTAATCCCCTGGTACTGTGCCGAGGAGTCGACGACAGCGTAGGACATCTGACGCAGTCTGAAACGTAAGTAACAATACTACATTCATTATATTACTCGATGTACATACATATATATAATACCATGGTAAGCCTCATATGTCATCGAAATCGTCGCCGGGTGAAAGCGTCACCGTGTCTCCCGTCACGATCTCGTCCGGAACCCGTTGCTTTTTCACATGGTATTCCTCTACCACATCTTCAAAGTCCTCGTGCGCAGCGTCCCACCCTCGCTGTCCGTAGCGTTGAATGTGCGGATGTTGCTCCCGAATGGTAGCATCGATGGTCTGTCCATTCTCGGCATCCAGTGCCGCTTGTTTCAATGCGTCGTTGGTCCATACGATGTACAATTTTTGGTGCCGTGGGATGTCACTGAGTTGCAGCCACTCGTAAAAGTAGTGATCACTTGCGCCGACCTTTGCAGCCTGCGTTAGAATCTTGTGACGTTTGTCGGAACGTTCATGGCATTCTTTTCGTTTGCGTGTCAATTCCATCCGTTCTTCCTTGGCTTCACGTTTGAGTGCCATGGCCTTTTCCGCGCGCACTTTCTGTTCTTTGCGTTTGCGTTCGGCAATCACGTCTTTTTTCTTCTCCCGCTTCACCATCTCAACGTCATGCTTGGTCAGAAACCGTTCGGAGCCGGCTCGATGACGGAAGATGACGCGTCGGTAGGAATCTCGTATCCATCCCACGCCGACTGCCTCTTCCGAGAGGAAGTACATGTCCCCTGTGTTTAATTGCAGTCGAATTTCTTCTCCGAGGAAACGGTGCCGAAAGAACGATCGGAAGGTAAGGAAGCGAGACTCGCCCATGTTGACACCAATGACCGGGGTATTGGGCCGCTCGTCGTCGCCATGGTACCCAATGCCGCACGTATTGTCGTAGTACACGCTTGCTTCGGCCATCATGTTCTCTAAGGACCGTATCTCGGTGCGACGGGCCAACGTATCAAAGCCTTGTCGCACTTTGGCAACGTAGGGCAACGTGTCGAACGAGTACATGCGGTACGTACTCTTTGGAATGTCTGGCTCTTGATCGCGGTCACCTACGTGATAGGTCCACCTGGATCGTTTCATTTCGATTTTTCCCTTGCGTTTGTTGAAGTATTCTTTGTCGACGCCATCGTGTCCCCGCTCGTTCATTTCAAGAAAGAGCGATTTCGACCATTCTTCGGCGTGCGGGTCTTCTTGCAGTGTCCCCAGCGCCGACGTCCCGGCGGGGATGTGCAACACCCATGCTTTCGGTTCGTGCTGTTCTTGCGGCGTGTCGTCTGTTTGGACGGGCGCATCGGTGTGCAGCTGCACGATGGTCCCGCCGAGGATGCTCTGCACTTTGTCGAGGTGTTCTTTGGTCAGACCATACCGGACGGTCTCGTCGTCGCTGGGGTTGTAGAAGGTGTACACTCCAGAGAGTGCGTGTAGTGCGGACGAGATATAGTGCGACATGTATGTTCTTTCGAATCAACATTCGGCAATTTATACGTCAAACTACTTTGCAGGGTACCTTTTTGCACACAAATATCCCGCCTTATTTTCGCCAGACTCTAAGATTCAAATTACAAGTACACGTAGGAATACACTACACTGCCTACTTGACGACCAATTTCACGTCAATCTTCATGGCCATGAGTTCTTGGAACAGCAGGTCCGCCGCACTCGGGATTGTGATTTCCGTGGCGGGCGTGTGGCATACTTTGCACGTCTTCCCATCGACGGTTAGTTTCGTCTGGCACTGCTTGCACACCAATATTTTCTTGGCATCGCTGGACACGCACATGCGTTCGTTGACGACGTAGCTGCACCCGTGTGCGTTGAATGCGTCTTTTTCCATCTCGCCCACGCGCTGCCCACCGCCTCGTTTCCGCCCTTCGTTCGGTTGTCCCGTCGTGGCGTTGCGCCGGCCCCGTCCTCGGGCATGAATCTTGTCGTTGACCATGTGCTTGAGCCGTTGATAGTACACGCACCCCATGAAGATCTTGGCTTTTATGGGTCGCCCCGTGTACGGGCAGTACATTTGTTCGTTGCCGTGGGGATGCAAGCCGTAGGACTTTAGTTCGGCGGCGAGGTCGTCGACGGTGAGGTCTCCGAAAGGGGACGCGTCCACCAAGTTGCCAGACATGGCGGCACCTTTCCCGGCGATGGTCTCGATTAAGTGTGCGATGGTCATGCGCGACGGGATCGCATGCGGGTTCATGTACAGGTCGGCACAGATACCGTCTTGCGTAAAGGGCAAGTCTTCCTGGTTGTAAATCATCCCTAGAGTGCCCTTTTGCCCGTGTCGACTTGAAAATTTGTCGCCAATCACGGGAATACGCAACGTACGTGTCTTGATTTTGACCGCACGGTCACCGTTTCGTTGTTGATACATGAGAACGTTGTCGACCCGTCCTGGGATGTCGGACATGACGCTCGCATCTTCCATGGCAGCGGTCTGTACGGCACCGACCGACGGTGTGATCATCGTGCGATTGACTTGTTTGCCAATGATGCAGTCTTTCGTACTGATTTCTTCCCCTGGATGCACAAATCCGTCCATGTCGAGCTTATCGTACTGTCCTAACTTTCGTTTCCGCACGGGCCGTCCAAACGTGGCCGTCTCTTTGGTCGACGTCAGCGTCTCGGACGTTGTCTTGTACTTGTCTGCCCGTCCTATGCCGCGGTCGAGACTGTACTGGTTCATTAGAACGCTGTCTTCTTGGTTGTACCCTTCAAACGACATGATGGCAACGATCATGTTTTGCCCGGCAGGGGTAGAGTGGACACCCGTTTTGTCGGCAATTTTCGTTGAGACCAACGGTCGCTGTCCATAATGCAGAATGTTCTGGCTCGTATCGTACCGTTCTTGAAAATTCATGTATGGTACGCCCTGTGCCTGTTTCCCCATGGACGATTGGTAACAGTTGCGCGTGGCCGGGTTGTGGTTGCTGAACGGGATGCAGCTGGCGCTCAGACCAAGGATCATGGTAGAACTGATCTCGCAATGCGTGTGCTCTGGCATGATGTCTTTCGGATCGAACGCAATCAAGGTCGTGTCTTCCTCTTCCTTGTCAATGTACTCTATGATTCCCGCCGACAAGAGTTCCACCCACGCCATGGACGCGTGTTTCTCCGTGTACAGCATGGCGCCGCGTTTCACCACAATCAATGGACGGCACATGCGACCGGCCGTTGTCGAGATGTGAATGATATTCTCGCTATTCAAGGACACGGACAGATCTTTCGCCGCTTGGCCAGTGCGACGGAGTTTGCGGACGATCGCCAGAACCTCTTTCACTTTCTGTGTATTGCCGACGGGACGTCCGTTGATGAATACGGGCGAGCCGACGCTCACGTTTGCAAAGTTCATCGGGAGCAAGAATTGCTTGATCACTTTCGCAATGACGGTGTCGTCGCTCTGACGTGAAATCAAAGCCCCCGTGGATTGCTGCGTTTCCAATCCACACGTTTGTCCTTCCGGTGTTTCCCACGGACAGTAAGCCCCCCATCCAGTGCCATGTACCCATCGTGGCTTGGCGAGTTTCTGTCCACTATCAATAGAGCTGGAGACACGTCGCAATTGTGATATCGTCGCAAGTGACGTCAACCGCTGCAATTGCTGCGACACACCGACACGAGACTGTCGATTGACGTACGTCGTGTTCCAGTTTCCCGTCGCGAGCGCATACTGCATGCCGTCGGTGATGGTGGTTGTGGACGATATGTACTGTCGTATTTTCTCATCGGGCACGCCTCGCTTCAGCTTCGCAAGGGCTTTCTGACACAACATACGGACGTCATTGCTCATTTTGATTGTCAAGTGTAGAAACAGCGTCGTCAGCAGCTCGCAGCACGATTCGACCCGTTGATTGATGACCGAGTCACGGTCGGTCGCGGGAATAGTGCCTCTGGCAATGCCGAGCAATTTCTTAATCATCAACGTGAGGTACATGGCTTTCTGCTCCATTTTCACGTGTGGCAGCATCACACTTTTCATCGCTTTTTGAAGACGTTCTTCATTGGATGCACCGACGTCGTACACTTCACGGATTTGAATTCGTCGCATGGCTTCGGTGGCGTCGGACGGTAGGTTCTTGTACGAATGTTCCAAGAGAACGTTCTCGGCCGGTGAAAAAGACGCTCGTATGTCTTCGATGCTGACGCCCATCGCAATCAATATGTTCATCACGGGGACTTCACATTGCAGACGCGGAAAGGTGCACGTCAACGCAGCCTTGGGCTTGTAACTGATCGTGGTCACGTACACGCGTCGATTCCGTTCGGATTTGACCGCCACGGCGCAGGTACCATGGCGTTCGTAGCAGATCATCCGGTTCGTCACGCTAGACTTTTGCGACACGATGGCTTTTTCTCCGCCATTGATGATGAAGTAACCGCCTTGGTCGTGGGGACACTCGCCGTGCGGTACTTTTTCAGCCTCGCTGTTGACACGACACAGGTTTGAGTATACCATGACCGGCAGGCGTCCGATGTATACGTCCTTGATAATCGAGTGCTGATTGCCATTTCGCTCGACGTACACGTCCGTGTACATGGGCGCAGCATACGTTAGTCCACGTAGACGACATTCTTGCGGGTAGACGGGACGACAGTCGCCGTCCGCTTCCAAGGAGACTGGTGGTTTAATGGACACACCATGGAATTGAAGAGTCAAGGTTTTCTTTTCGGTGGGCGTATCATGGGAACAGTGCAAGGCGTTCAAATTAACGAGCGTTTCTGGAATCCCCTTGTTCACAAAGTCATCAAATTGATCTCTCGATTGGCGAATGAGTTTAACTTCGGTGAAGAAGCGATCGACTAAAGTTGCTCGAATATCGTTTGACATGGTGACTGATTTGTGCACAAAGGGATGTGAAATTTGAAGACGGCTGCCGTCGGAGACGGTCAAGAGATGGCGTGGCGTGCGTGAAAAAAGTCCTGGGTGGCCGTGGACGGAGTGCATGGGTACATGATATAGACACAGCATTGAAGCGAATGTGCGACTGTCCCACGTGATGATAGGCTCTATCAATGTATATGTATTGGTATAGTACTCGGTAGACCGATAAAATGGCCGCGTCGATATGTTATGCTATTGACATTTGTACCATGTACTTGATTTGACAGATTACAATTTACGAGTATATATGTAGCGATGAATATAGAAAACGCTCATGAGCTTGCGAATTGTATTTTTGTTCTTTTCACTCTTCTTCACGTCTACGTGCGCACAAGTTTTTGAATGGACGAGTGCGTCTACCGGTTCTGCCGGTCCTTTTAACATGGTGCAACGCAACTGTCCGTCGTCCTTTGCAGACGTTCTCAACTCGGGCGATTTTGACAGCCTGATGTATTGCACGGAGAAAGAATTGCGCGACATGTACGCCGTCGGCAATTGTTGCATTGATTTTATTGCCGAATGCAATTACGTGGAACGTGCGTGGTGGACCAAAACGAACGTGGTCAAACACGCTCCACTGTGCCCGTCTTTGTTTCGTTCTTCTGGATCGAACAAGAAGGAGCGTAAACGTCGTTTCATGATGCGCATCAAGAAGCGATTTGCCGAGAATGCGATCATGATGAAATGATCATTTCATCGAATGTATCGTTCAGCGTGGAAAATTCTCGCGGATGACGGACCAGAGCTTTGAGAGCAAAGTACAGCATGGAGTATGCGTAGACGTGCCACATGCTGTGTATAATTCCGTATGTATTATCTAAGTGTTGACTAAAATCCTCGTGTACTCTATCTTTCACCGTGCTCGTCGACAGTGCGAACGTAATCCCTGCAGCGACCACCAACGCCGACGCCACGTGCAAATAGCTCTTTTCTCGTTTTTGCACGGGGTATATCGTTCGTTTGATCACGTAGAAGGTCAACACGATAAAAATCAACAACGCCGCCCATTCAAATACTTTAAATCCAAGCGCGTACACTTCGCCGAAGGAGGCAACAAAGATAGCGCTTAAGCTGATGGCCACGTATCCCAAGGACGACGGCACGTTGTCTTCGTCGACCAAGATGACGAGTGTGGCCAACAGAAGAAAGTTTTGGGCCGATATGTCCCAATGCGTTGCCTCTATCGCCAGCACGTCAACAATCTTACAGATATGGTACACCAAGCTGGCGACGAGCGAATTCGTCACGATTGCAACGTACCATTGGCCGTGTGACGTGTACCAATGGTCTTGGGAAAAGTGCACGTAGACTGGAATGACCATGGCGTGCGTCAGGACGACGAAAATGTTGCCCGCGATTTCATGCATTTTTTGTAGTGGCATGAGAAGGAGGACAATACATACAATGGTAAAGAAAATTAAAATCCATGTAATAGCAACATCAATAGAGTCCATTTATGGAAATAGTACACTTAATTTATACTAAATTTTTCCCAGACGGATCCCTTCGTAAGGCCACGTTCCATCGCGCGCCACGCTCCGAGGAACACGCGACGGTCTCGTCCGTGTAAAATACCGACTTGTCCTGGTCTTTACCAAAGAGTTTCGTGAAGATATCGCGGTACAACATTGCTTCCTTCGTCTTTGGCGTTTGATGCGGATACATCGTCTCTGCATGCTTAAAATTGTGCACGGCCTGTTCCGCATGTGTTTTCAATGACTCGATCCATTGGTCGCCGACACCGTCGCTGAATTGTTCTTTTTCGCGCGTTCGTAAATTTTCACGGAGGTACGTTTTGAACTCGTCGCGCAAGTACCACTTGGTCTGCTTTTTACCGTCTGGGTGTGTCTCCGAGAGCTTGTACTTGGGTGGGAGCACGTTCATGGCATAATGCACCACGTCTTTGTCTAGAAAGGGGACGCGCGTTTCAATACCGTGGCATGCCAATGCCTTGTTGGCGCGCAGACAGTCGTACATATGGAGACGGTCCATTTTTGTCTTGCATTCCTCTGCCATTTCCTGTTCGTTCGGACACCACCGGTTGTACATGTAGCCCGCAAAGAGCTCGTCTGCCCCTTCGCCCGAGAAAAGTACTTTCACACCTACTTTTCGTGCATACTTGCCGAGGATGTACATCGGTATACCGGCGCGTATTGTCGTCACGTCATACGTTTCCAAGGCATGAATCACATCGGTCAACGCAGCAATCCCCTCTTCCACGGTGAATATGTATTCGTGATGGTACGCACCGATCGATTGTGCGACCTCGCGTGCCCATTTCAAGTCCGGACTGCCGTGCAACCCAATGCTGAACGTGTGCAAACTTTTCCATCGGACGTGCGACATGTCGCCGCGGGATATCAACGTTGCGACAATGCTACTGTCCAGTCCACCGCTCAACAACATCCCCCACGGAACGTCCAGTTTCATACGCTTCTGACATGCCTGTATGAGCAACGTGCGAAGGTCGCCCGCTTGTGGACAGATTGTCCCGATCGTATACTCTGGCACGTACGTCACCACCGGCACAGTACCGTTGGAGACAAGGGTACCTGGTTGAATGTACGTTGGCGACAGACCGTGCAACGCTTTCAACTCGTTTGACACCCATATCGCGTCGTCTTGGCGTGCTACGTACATGGGAATAACACCGATGGGATCCCGTGCGGCGTAGAACGTCTGCGTGGTTCGGTTGTATGCGACGTACGCAAAGACACCATCCAAATGTTTCGGAGCCTCCAACGGTCCATGTTCTCGAATAGAACGAAGAATGTGGTAACTATCCGACTCTTCATGGTCCATGCCGTTGTAAATTTCTCCGTTGTGGACAATGACATATTCCTCGTCTTCGATCGGTTGTTTTCCACGCATTGGGTTGGTAATGCAGTTGCGTGTGTGTCCCATGACGAAATTGTCGCCCATGACAATGTTGTACTCGTCCGGTCCTCGGGGTTTCAATGTATCCAACCGTGACCCAAAGGTGGATTTTATGTGTGACGACGGGTGAATGACAAAAAGTATTCCGCACATGGTGATAATTATTATATACATTCATATGCGTATTTATACGTATGCTCAATAAAACTCGTCCCGGCTATCTCTGATTAAATGTACGTATCCTTCGTTGCAACCGTAGCGGGACATGATTTTTTGTTTTGTTTTTTCATACATTCTATCTGCAAAGAGACCCTCTTCTAGCTCGCCCCAATCGGGATATTGTCGTACATTACTTAACCAATTCGTGAATTTGTATGGAGAATATGTCGACTTCATACCAACTGCATCGGTCGCCCTCGTCACGGCCACGTAAAATAAGTTTTCTTTGATTCTGACCGACGCTGGCGATTTGTTCAAATCTGGAACGCACGAATTGTCGACGTACACGTTCTTGCATTCCATGCCCTTCATTTGATGCACGGTCGTAATGTGATGCGCCGTGTCTTTGTCTGGTCGGTTCTCGTCATTTTTATCGAGCATTTGTTCGATGTCAAGCCATTTTGGCGTGTCAAAATCGATGAGATATCCCATTTGCTGATTTTTCAGATACTCACGGAATGCAACGATCGACCCTCCATACAAACCCAACCACTTCTCATATTCTTTTCGGTGTGTACGATAATGTTTGATGTACGAACGAATTTTCCGTTTTGCGCTCGGGTCAATGTACATGTTCTCGCAGTCATATTTATGTAATTCTTTCCATGCGGTGACTAACACGGTACATTGATCATGAGTTCGCGCAAACTGAGAAAATGTGACATTTTGCTGCAATAACGTTTCGCGTGTCATGGACGACGTGTGACGTGACTCGCCGTGTACGTATGTGTTCAGGTAGTCAATAATGGCTGTTCCGTCATATCGAAACGTATGTGTAAAGTGAAATTTTTTCGTGTTGATTAAAGCGTTGTGAAAAACACAAGATGTATAGTAGATGCTTTGCTTCGGGTCACCAATGAAAATCTTATGCGATGCAATCGCAGTCGACTGATTTAAAAATTTTTCAGCTATGGGACACAAATCTTGCGCTTCGTCGACCAACAAAATGTCGTATTTTTTCCACACATACTGCTCGTTCATGATCAACCGATTAATTGTGTACGTCGTATTGATGGTCGGTTTGCTTTTTAAATAATCGATGAACGTTATGTTGTTCTCTTTTGTGTATCGCACCGCTGCGTCGGTACGCCAACCGCTGCCGTCACAGTTGAAGTTTTTTCCGTTCTGTCCAGCGAGTATTTGCCGTGCATTACGACAGGAGACGGCGTCGAACGTAAGTACATCTATATTAGGAGGAATGTGTTTCGTCGCCATCGCAGATTTCAAACGGGTTTTCACGACATTTACGGCTGCATTCGTGTGCGACACGACTAAAATTGTAGAATCGCTATGATTTTTTAAAAATTGAATGAGAGAATGTGTTTTCCCGCCACCTGCATTAGCGAGCAAAAATATGGTATCCACTTCTACCGTTCGCATGTCCAAATGCTCGAATGCATGCCGTACAGATTTGTCCGCAACCTTGGGCACCTGTTTGGGTACTCGTCTCTGCTTGAAGAATTCGGATGCGTTAAATTTACGCTTCATATTGATCGTTTAGGTACTCGCACTGTTCTTATATAGTCATTTTTTTATAGTATGCAGATATCGCTACATCGGTTGTCATAAAATAAAAATGGAGTATATAAGTAGTGCCGTAGCGTGTATAATGACGTTCTTCGATGACACGCGTCGAAATTCAACGTCCGCGGACGCTAGGAGGGCAGTTGGTACTGGGCAATGCCGTCGTTTTACGTAAAGAGCCACAGCATGTGAATGACTGCCCAAGCAGATATATCCAATGCAGACATTGTCGTGCAAAAAAGCCTATCAAAGAATTTAAGAGTAAACGTTGCCGACGTACCACCATAACAAAAGAATGCTTAAAATGTCGTCAACGTTTTATTCTAAACAAACATAAGGAACCTACTAGTTTAAGGCACATTTGCAAACAAGTATTTACTGAATGGAAGAAAACGCATCCCTGTACGCGATGCGGCGAAACCGATATTCGATTGATCGAAGCCGATCATATTGCGGAAAAGACGCATCGATGCGGTGACTACAACTGGTGGACACGCAGAACCCATGGACCGAACGCATTGCGTGCCGAATTGTATGATCGATGCCAGAGTCTATGTGTGTGGTGTCATCGCATGAAAAGCAAAGAAGAACGGCGTGTAGACACCAGAAAAAATATACTTCAGAAACGAGCGATTATTAACAACGAGAAGCTGCGTCGGGGTTGTTGCGTCACCTGCAAAAAAAAGGTCACCAAAGAGACTTTTCATTGCTTTGACTTTGATCACCGCGAGGAAGTCTATAAAGTACTAAAAATCAGTTCTATGGTTCAGCGCAACTGGGAATATTTTAATGAACACGTGTATATAGAAATGGACAAGTGCGATATCCGATGTTGTTCGTGTCATAAACTACGCACGCACTATACCGAATGACGTATGTGCACCGTAGTATATAAATACTTGTTAATGTTCGTAAATGAGAGGAGACTACGTTGTACTTCTACTCACTTTAAGCATAGCGTCTACAATTGTAGCGTACACTTCTATGCAGTCGCAATCAGCATTCGTTTATGAGACAGCGACGCGGTTTCGAAAACGATTGCAGGCGACCGTTAAAAAGTCTCTTCCGGAATGCTGTACGCATGAAACAAAAGAATGCTTGTCGTGCGCAGCGGGAATGGTCGTTGATACATTTTGCAGGAATCATCCAGGTCAGTATGGGTGTACAGTATCCGCTAAACCTTCTCAACATGCTCGTACCGCTAAACCTTCTCAACATGCTCGTACCGCTAAACCTTCTCAACATGCTCGTACCGCTAAACCTTCTCAACATGCTCGTACCGCTAAACCTTCTCAACATAATCGTACCGCTAAACCTTCTCAACATAATCGTACCGCTAAACCTTTTCAACATAATCGTACCGCTAAACCTTTTCAACATAATCGTACGACAGATATGACCCCGTGCCAGGAAGATCCAACAAATAGCAAGTGTTCAAAGGTTAAACATCGGGAAAAGCGTAGACACTTGAACGCATCAACACGGCTTCTAGAACAAAATGTAAAATTCATAAAATAGAAATTAAAAATATATTCAAAATACATAATTATTTACCTATCATATCGATATTCTTTAAGTCCACTGACGGTTTCCAGTTCCAAGGATAATACCATGGAATAAATGATCGTCGCACTAATGACAAAAAAGTTAGTGATGTGTTGACAGCAGCGCACCGTCAACGGGACAACGTATGATAGCCATTTCGTGACCAACCATCCGACCGCGCCGATAAACGCCACGTCGACGTACGATAAGTGCAAGCAATCACGTTCAGCCTGTGAGATGGGAACGCCTTCCACAATGTCCTGTGCCATGGATACCAATCCAGACGACTGTCGCACCGCCCACGAAAATGGAATGGTGTCGTGAAAGAACAAGTATGCTGTCGGGTAATTCATGCGAATCCAAAACGCGGACGACCACATCAGTCCAAGGTCGTCAAACAGTGGAACTTTTTCGCTGCACGTGGCGTAATCCGTCGACATCGAGCACAAGAAGCAATTGTCGGGGTTACAGGACGCCGCAAGCGCTGGAATGTAGTAACAAAAGCAATTCGGAAAGAGTTTGTCGGCAATGTATCCGTACATGTCGTCGACCGCGCAATTCGGGATGGACGGTAGACATGCAAATGTGTACTCGTAGACCGTAAACAGGTATATCATCGGCATGAGTGTCCCGAAGGAAGCCGAGACTATCGTAAAAATGGGCAACTCTGTCTGCCATTGCACGGCATACAAGGCTCCAGCAAAGTAGACCATATACCAGAACGCGTCCGATATGAGCAATTGACGCTCCTCGTACGTAGACGCAGTGCAGTACATTTTTTCCATAGGACATTCATCAAACGGTCGGCTCAAGTAGTATCGTAGTGAATGGGCAAAGTACGGCACGTAGTCGCCTTCTTCGGCCGCGAAAAACTGCACAAGTACGGCGGGCGCCCCGGGTCGGCTGTCTTCGTCGGTCTCTTTCCATGGGTTCCACCCACCAGAAAAGAACCAGTCCCAATCTTGACGTGCTCGTTTGTAATGGCTTATGGCTCGAAGCGTGTGGTTACTGGCCGTTCGTAACCGTCGCCGCGGGGACGTCATGTTGGTGACGTCACTTTGTTCGACACGCACGTCAAAGTCCCAGGTTTTCTGTTCCAATGCGCGTGCAATGGATTCGCCAACGTTTTCGCGCCACAGCTGTGAGTCTTCGTCTTCCCAATAATCGATAAAGGACGGTATTGTCAAAGGACCGTATACGTGTTGGTAATAGTTGCTCATGGCAAGACCGTTGTCAATGACGGTGTTTAACAGATTGTCGACCACGACACAATTGATGCATACTTTGGCATCGGGTCGATTTTCACACGGCGTGATGTCGGTGACCATTCCTGCTGCACGCAGCACAAGGCGTCGCGCATGTGCTTTGGATGCAGTGGACGGAATTAGCCGTCGTTTGTTGTACGCGTGATACCCATGCGACAAGTGGGTTGGAAACGATGGAAACACATGGACATTGGTCGGTATTTGTTTCTTTGTAGCATGTAGCGTGCGTCGTAACTTTTGTCCCATGTTCCGTTTGTTGGAATGCGCGTACACTTCGGAGCCGGCGCGTTTGGCGATGTCGTAGATGCGGTACACGTGACCAACGACCGTGTCGGCCGTGTCGATGGACGGATCAAACTCCCTGACGACGGTTTCAATGACGTCGTGCACTCCTCGCACGGAGACCCAGCGTCCAACGTACGTTTTGAAACGGTTGATGAGCGGGAGCCACTCGGCATATCGTATTCCGACGGCTTGAAACTGCCGGATCATTTCTTTTGTGGTGATCCGTCCTAATTTATGTTCGAGGTAGATGATACTGGCCGAGGCAAAGTCTTTTCCGAGCATCCACTTTCGCCGCCAGTTGTAGAGCAAGTCTTCGGGCAGCGTGACGTTGTAGCGCTTTGACAGGTCAATCATGATCATGCGATTTTCAATGCATTCGAATAGTTTAATTTGTTCCAGTGGACGCATGTCGTCGTACTTGAAATCGGCGTATGCGTGCATGAAGAGGTCACACTCGCTCGTTCCGTTCCATGCAAACGTATTTCGTATGTGCCGCACGGCGTCTTGCATGCCTTGTTCCGTTTCTGTCGCAAACAACCGTCGACGACGAAATCCACCAACACATCCAAGATCGGCATCGCCATCAAAAATGCGCACGGCACTTTGGATCAATGAACAGGCCGACCCTGCAAAATTGCGAATGAAGGTGCCGGCTGCACCCAAGGCATCCAGTGCCATGTCCATGACTTTTGCTGTTTGTTGAAGCAGAATCGCGAATCCTTTCTGTAGTATATTGAACAGGTCGGTAAAAAATTTGTCGATTCCACCAGCGACGTCGCCGGACGTAAGCATTTCAACAAATTCGAAGGCCACTTTGGTGACGAGTCCAATGAGTTCCGCGGCAGCTTCGTTGAGTAAGTACCGTTGGACGATGACGACGATTTCATCGGCCACAAATAAGCTTTCACCGGCACCATCTTCAATACCATTTAACGTGTTGCCAAGCCCGTGCAATACTTGTCGTAGCCAGTCGATGCCGATGTTGATGACACCAAAGACTAATTTGAAGATGGGTCCAGCGGGACCTTTACTAAAGTCAAGCTTACCGGTGATGACGTCGCCAAAGAAGGCAATTAAGTAATTGACCGCGTCGAGGACGGCTACCGGCATGGACAACCACGAATAGATTAGCTGGGAGACGCCTTTTTGAAACTTGGCATCGACAAACTTATCGGGTAAAATGGCAGGTAGCGCAGAGGACAATGCTGCAATGCTTCGCGACAGATCGCACAATCGTTCCGAGAACGTCAATTTGATGCCGGTAAAATCAAAGTCTAATATCTTGTTGGCGGCCATCACAAGCACGCGAATTTCGTTCACCAACAAGTCAACCGTCGACCGAAGCGCCAAGCCGGCGGAGCAAACAAAATCGGTAGTTCCGTACAGTCTGCACGAGTCGCTTGTGTACGTCAGCTGCAACTTATCATACAAATCTTTATCTTCGTTGAATTTCCACAGTGGGTACCGCAGCATTTTCGTGTCAAAGACGGTGAATGACAAATCTTCACAAAATGCGTTGGTGCCGTCTTCTGCGGGTGAGTACGCTGGGTGAAACACGCCGAGCGCGGCCTCTATCACGCCGGCATACTTGCTTACGTAGTACAATACCCATTCCATCCAGTACGTGTTGCACCAGTGCAAGGCAACGTCGGGCGAATGTAGACGTTCTGTAACCGGGTTGGTGAAGGCTTTCTGTGCAAATTCCATTACGTCGTCTGGAAAATTTCGAATGCATTGGCACTGATTGTTCGGGTCAATAGGTCCTGTCCAGACGCCTACGCTCATCGAACGTTTGCATAAAGCTTCCGTGCTGACATTCATGGGCCCATCAATGCTAGCTTTGTTGTAACAGACTGGGACGTCACCTACGAGGACCCAGTCACCTTCGGTTTCCCAACGCAAGCAATCTTCTTCCGTGTAAATGCTGAGATCGTCGTTGGTGCCGTTGGTCTGGTGACCCGTGCAAAAATTTGCGAGCATGAAATTACACTCGCACCCTGCTTGGTTCGTGTCCGTGCACCGCTTTACATACACTGGGTCGGCACTGGTGTCGGTGACTACAATGCGTCCATCGGGGTTGGCAGTGGGCAGACACATCATGTCGCGTATGGTCGTGTCGAACATTTTGCACTTCCATACTTTCTCAATCGGGTGATAGTACGGCAGTAACGGGTAGGTGCATGTTGATGACACCGCATCCTTGTACTGCAATTCTAACGCGTTGGATTTTTCGACCAGTGTTGTCGTGTCGTCTGTCGCATTGAACCATGTGCGAAGGGCCTTGCTGCTCATGCCATATCCACAGTTTTGTTTGAACATAAAGTAGTCCCCACTGATGATGTTCTCTATATTGAGCGACGCTTTGATACCCGTGCGAACAAGTTCAAGCAACGTAAACGATCCAATGGTGACAATGTCTTGTAAGTTTTTCGACCATCCGTACGCCGTATACTGAGTCAACCGTTGGATGTTTCCAAATACATTGACCGCGAGGTTCGGCTGTTCGCAATACTTGTCATAGTACGGGTGGCCAAAGGGATTCGTGGACGTTTCCGTGATACGACGGTACGTTCCAAACCCTCGGTCGCATCTGCATGTCCCTGCGGTCAAGTCGTAATTAATGGACGCTCTGTATTTGCATGTCAATTCTACTGTCCGTGGGAAAGAAATGCCATCGTACCGTTGAAGGGTTTGTAGGAAATTTTCGTTGTGCTGTGCCGTCTTAAAGACGAGTTCAATCAACAGCGTGTAAAACGTGTACACAAAATCTGGAAAGGCGAACGCGGCCACTTGGACGGCACATGTCTTCTGATCAATCCAATTGGCGTTATCAACGGAGCATTCGATGTCTACGTGTGCGGGCAGATATAGCTTGGGCGAACCATCGACAGACGTATCGACAAATTTGAAGAACGCCTCTTGCATTTTTAATCCCCAATTAAGAACATTCGTCAACGAAATCACGGCAAGGTTGTACTGTTCCATGACCATATTCAGCGAAAACAACTGCACGTAGTAGTCTTTGTTGTTCGTTTCATCGGAAAAGAAGAGGAACGTTGGCACGCCGAATCGGCTCCATATGCGAACTAGCAACCATCCAAAGTGTACACCGGCCATGGCCAACCGCGATGCAATCGTAAACAAGAACTCCTTTGGAATGCCGGTGATTTTAAACGTATCGTCAAAGATAGCAATGAAGTGAATGATGTACTTAATGAGCACTTGGTCAAAGTACGAACCTGTGTAGAAAATGGACGCACAGAGATGATCGACCATTTTCAAGAGTCCACCGGAGTGTTTCGACCATGGGGGGATGGTTTGTACCAATCCTTGCGCCGCCGCGAGTGGTACGTTGACCGCGTGGTTGATTGCGTGCGCAATCTCCGGTTGTCGAAACGGAATAAAAAAGAATTCAAAGACATCCGTAAGTCCGTTGCACACGCATGACGAGACTTCTGCTTGTTTTGCGACCAGTGCTTGCACGTTTAAGACAACTTCCGTGATGTTCAATTCGTTCGTAATAGGGTTGTTGTTAATGGACATTTCACGTCCTACGCCAGCCCATTTTGCAATGCTCTGAAAATTGGACAGGAATATGTTGAGAATGATACGTATGGAGTCAAAGAAACTTTGAATGTTACACTTGAACACGGAGATGGTCGTGCCTTGAAAGATTTGACCAACAATCATGACATTGTAATTGTACACTGGAACAAGTGCGCCCCATACCACACGAAGAATTTGTATGACCGCAAAAATGATGTTTTGGAATAATGGATGAATGCCACAACGCCACCATTTGTCCAGATCGCTCAAAAACGTCTCCCGGTTCGTCATGTACGAGTAACACGTCAACAAGATGACGAGGATACCCGTGTACGTCTTGCCGTTGGCACGTGCGTCGCTGATGATGTTCAAGACGTTTGCAGATATCAGTGCACTGATGTCGGCCACTGCATTGATAATGCTCTGTACGAGTATGGTCACCTGCGTCATAATCATACTGTTCACTCTCGGCTCGGATTGCAGCTTCCCGCGGTTCATCATAACGGTTACATAGTACGTTATTAAAAAAGCGACGCTTGCTAGTAAGATGAATAAAAGGGCCGTGCCCGCAAACAGTAACATTTACATATGTACAGGTATTGCTTAAATACTATTTATCGCCAGAAGCAGAGCTTATCCCAAATTGTTGAAGGTCGATGATGCACAACTTGCGGAAAGTAATGATCCACTTTCCAACCGTCTTTTTCTACATACGATTCGCATAGGTTTATGACATCGTGCCAGAAATGAATCGCATCGGCACGGTAAAATGCATTGCATTGAAAAAAGGGGATTCCGTTGCGCTCAGCGGCCGCTCGCCCTACGTCAATTGTGTCCATGTCTGCCGTCAAACATACTATCACAACACGGTAATCGCGTTCACATAGGCAGTCTATAGTAGACAAATACTTTAAGGCGATTGTCAATGATCGAGAAGAATTATATACAAGTACGCAGAGCGAGATACCGCGTAAGAATGAACGTACGACGACTTGGAATTTACTGCTTCCAGAGGTGTCCCACACCTGGAGCATCGTGCCTGACTTGGTGTACGTGACGAGGTCCACGCCAATGGTCGGTATGTACATGTTTCGTGTGTCCGTCGCCCGTAAGTGATTGACCAAGTTCGTCTTTCCGACAGCCTTGTCTCCCAGTACGATGACTTTAATTTTCATATCTTGACATGTATAAATACAATATTTATACTTATAAATGACTAGTGTGGGACCACGATTGCCCTATATTTGGGTACCGAATGCAAAAATCACCCGTTGTCAGCTGTGCAACACCTCATTTTCCGTGATAACAAGAAAACACCATTGCCGTTCGTGTGGGCAGATTTTTTGTAGTAATTGTTGTTACTTGTACCAGTCGCTTCCGTCCTATCTCCCTCGGACACATACACGGTTTTGCGACGGTCATAAGCACCGTGTGTGCAATGCGTGCCACAGTGACATTCTACGTGTGAAAAAGAATCGATCGTTGATCCTTATCATGTCGTTGCTCCCATTGTACATACATGAGTTCGAAACCCTTCGCTGTGTTAGTACAAAGTGGCAGACTAGCGTGGATGCAATACTGTCGGTGTTTAAGGCCATTCCATACAAGATCAGCTGTCAACCCTGGACCAGCGTCGAACGGCGACTGTTGCTGACCCACTGGAAGTCGTTCACTGGGCATTCACGACTCATGACGCTAGCAATCAGAGGACTGGTCGGCATTTACAGTCTGGAACGGATGGCGCGTCACTACAAAGATGCACCGCGTGTATACTCTTGCGAACATATGTACTGCCAGTCCAATTGCAACACGTCGTTTACGCCCTGCGACATTCTAGAATTGATTTGCGCGTTTCCGTCTCAACAAATCATGGAATGTCCAGAGATGGAATCGTGGATGGGTCAAAGCATACGAACGCTCACGCCCGAGTGGTTTCATCTGTTCATACCCTTCATTATTCAATGCGGACATACGCAAGCCATGCAACGTATTATTGCCAATACACTCCTCCCGCTCGCTTCCAACGATCGGCGGCTAGCATACACCTTTTATTTTGAATGCCTGTTTCTGGCCACGTCTAACCATACGTACAAAGCGTACTATCGCAGCCTCCTTGATCGGTTCCTGTCCATGATTGACCGGGACATATTTCGTGATTTAGACGCCTCCGAGAAGCTGTTATACGCACTGAAAACACCAACAGAGATCGTCGAATTTGGCCATAATGGTGCGCGCCTGCCATTCGCACCGCACATCACCGTACTGAACGTTCAAACATGCAACGTCACCCAATTGACAACGTTTACGGCGCCGTACATTGTCCCCATCGACACGTCGCACGGCCACATGCGTCTATTGGTCAAGTACGACGACTTGCGAAAGGATCGATTTGTGCTAAACATTGTCCGTATTATGAATTTATTGGTCGGCACGTCGTTGAAATCGTACGAAGTCTTGCCGGTGACGCCGTCGTATGGCATCGTCCATATGCTACCGCATTGCCAATCGTTGTTTGAAATCAACAAGACGACATCGTTGATGAATTACATCATCCAACACAACGCCGACCTGACGATGCGTCAAATACGCGACCGTTTCATTGATACGTGCGCGCACAACTGTGTCATGGGGTACATGCTGGGCGTCGGCGATCGCAACTTGGGGAACATCCTTGTTTGTGAAGACGGCACCCTCGTTCACATCGATTTTAGTTACTTGCTTGGGACCGACCCAAAATGGGAAAAATTGACCGAAATGAAAATCACGTCCGGTATGGTCGAATTGTTAGGCGGAAAGCATTCCGAAGAATACAAAGTGATGAAGAAGACGTGCACCATGCTGTACGACCATGTCAAGCGCTACTCTTTCTTTTGGTATACGCTACTCAATTCCTTAGCGACAAGCGAGCCACCCATTCACCCTCACCATGGTGACATCAAGAGCGTGCAAATGCATGTCGAGCAACGCCTCATGCCACAAGCAAGCTCGGAAGAGGTCGCCATGGCGATTACGGATATCCTCGACAGCAATTCCGGGTCTCGCGTGGCCGGGTGGTTTGATAACGTGCACTCCTTCAAATCCAGCATAGAGGACCTCATGTTTTCATTCAGCGATTTAGGTGTATATAATTAATGAGACTGCTTGCAAATGCGTAAAGAAGATCCACAGCATACCACGAATCGACTACTGAAATGGTTGATTGCTTTTGCTGGCATACAACTATCATTGCTCTTAATCGGAAGTTCCTTGCTGGTCATTTCATTGAGTGAAAACGCACCCACGATCAAGAAGCTTGGTAGCATACCATGGGCAGACATTGCGAACGATGTTACCCAACAGTACCAAAGCATGGATAAGAATGCACTCAATCAAATCATATCGGATTCACAGAATTTTACGACTCGTGCCAATTACTTAGTCCATCACCATGGCAATCGTATTGTCGGTGGCATCCTCCAAGCGACATCAAAAATCTCCAATAATTTAGACCTTGTCGATGTCGTACGAAAATTGCTGTATGATTTGACGCCATTGATTAATAAGGACAACAGCGTCGATTTAAAGAAAACGATCGATAAGTTGCATTCGATTGCGGATAAAGTCGAACCCATCGACGTCAACCGTTTCATTGCCGTGTTGACTACATTTCTCTCGAAAGCGAGCAACAGCATGAGTCCGGAACTATTGAAAGAGCTCCGTTTTCTGTCGCATGAATTTCGTCACTTTGTCGATGCCAACAACACGAAGCTCATTAAAAACATTGTCGAAGATACAGACGTGTCGTTGAAAAATTTCAACAAATTGATGGACATTGTCAAGCGTCTAAAATCTTGACGTATATAATAAGTGACATGTACTTACTAAAATATATTATGAAACATTTTGTCGTACTTGCTCTATTCGTCTTCACCAAAGCACGCGCCATGTACCATGCTACGGACGACATTCTCAACCGATTAAATGACCTTTGTACCGTGGAACCCATGCTCTCATGTACGTATCATGACGACATTCTTGTCTTGGACATCAATCGCAAAAAAGACGAACCCATTGACACGTTGTGGACATTCAATGAACACGCTCGAGAACGAATCACCGGTGAAATTGCACTGCATGTCGTCGAAGATCTGGTGCATATGCGTACACCAAATCGCATCACCATCATTCCAATCCTAAACGTGTGGGGCCGACGACGTGTTGACAACGGAGAACATTGTCTCCGAAAAAATGAACATGGCGTGGATACAAACCGTAACTACCAAATTGAAGAACACCATCCCTATCCGCGTAAAGGCGAAGAATACGAGGGTGAGGCACCCATGTCCGAAAAGGAATCGCAGCTGGTCAGTTCCTTAATGCAACGGGGTGTCCGGCGGTACATCAATATTCACAGTGGAGAGTTTAGTATGTACATGCCGTACGATTCAAAGATGGTAGAACCACCGCAAGCCGCTGCCATGAAAAACTTTTTGCACCAACTACAACCCCTTTGTCCGGAGTGCGTGGAAGGATCCGCCGCCAAAGTAAGTAGCTACAAGGCATACGGTACGAGCGTAGACTACGCAATGCACTTAGGCGTCCCTGAGGCGTATACGTTTGAAGTGTATGGGTCCGAACATGGCGACTGCAACGAAATGTTCAACCCGACAACAATCGAAGATTTCAACCGTGTTGTGGGCATGTGGTCGGAGATACTGGTGACTAGTTTACATATTAAATAGTTTCATAGCACATATATGTATTACATACCATCCTTATCCCGTATCTTACTTTCCCCAAGCAAATGTGCATTGACCGCCATGAGTTGTACAAATACAAACACGGCGTAATTGATCGATGTTCCCGCACTTGCGACCAAAGACGATGACACAAAGATGAGTGTCGATAAGAATGACACATTGTTTGCACGGCGCATTTGAATGAACGGTGCATCCTTGTCCCACTTCACAAAGGCAACGTGCGACGCACCAGTTGCAATGATCATGCACACACCCGCAGCCAATAACCAAGAATTAAATTCGTGTTCGCCGTGTGCCACGCCCAGAGAAATCAGTGCAGCGTCGCCGGTGATGACGTGCACCAATGCCAAGACATCAATGTCGCTCTGGAGCACCTGCATCGTGCGAATGGTCCGACGGTACAGTCGTGGAATCATTCCGACCAGTAATGCCGATATAACGGCGAGGATGCGAGCAGTGGTCCATCCTTCAAAAAGAGAATAAGTTATTAAAATACAAATTGAGATGGTGTACGTCACCATAAGCGTGTAAAAGCTAGACGACATCTTTCTAAGTACACAACGTGTCAATATTTATATGATTAATTTATCGATCAGTTTAAAATTTTCGTAGACACACTTTGCCAGACCATGCGTGTTCACATGGTATGCAATCCATTCCGGGTAGATGGTCCATTCTGGATCATGTATAATGGACAAATCGTCGAAATTGTCTTCTATCAATTCTTTTAACACACATACGTGCCGTATATAGAAACTAGTTTCTAAAAATGTGTTCAAATCCTGTGCGAGCACGCCACTTCGTTTGCCAACCGCATGGTATCGGTCGTCCTCGATGTTAGCATCGTAAAAATTATCGCTGTTCACAATGATCTGAAACTCTTTCCACATGATAAACACTACGTGATTTCGCAAATCTTCCAAACTAATGCGTTTCATCCATTGACGCTCGGTTGTACACGCCAGAATCATACTGGAGCTGTCTAATAATGGTTCGTTCATCGCATTGATGATTGCAATTGAATTGATCGGACGTATGCGAGAAAGCTGTGTGAAAAAATCAAGCATGACATTTGATGAAGGATTGCCATCTCGCAACAGATGAATCATACGTTTCGTTTGTTCGCGGTACACGCTCATGTCAAGCTCATCCAGTCAGTGTAGTACGTGCATATATAGTGGTCATTTACAAGAGCAAAGATTATCCAAATAATTCAATATCGCCGCATTATGGACGCTTCTTCTTCTTCTGCCGTATACGCACCAAGCAGCCGCGAATGAACGCTTGACCTTTTATCACTTTTCGCAATGTGGCATGTGGGCACCGTGGAACACGCATTGTCAAAGGAGGCGGCGTCTCGACAAACGGAATATCGCAACGCACTGGAGAAACGGGTACATTCTCTGGCGGTCTAGAGACTAAGACAGCTACTTCGTCGTTTCTAGCGTCTTCTGTAATGCACGTAAAGCCACCACAGTACGTATCGGTTGTCGGTATTAACGCATCGCATCCAGTTCCACTGCACGCGTAATATTCGTCATACTTAATCTTGCTAATAAATTTGTTCTTGTAAATGAATTCGTCGACTGACACATCTAATTGCTTCTTAAACATCCTCGCAAACATCTTGTTGGCCAGTTCCGTCTTGGCATCCTTCGCAGACATAGCCATAGCACTGAACGTTTCATCATGGTAATTGGCCGACATAACATGGAATACCGTTGGACGAAAACGCTTGCATGTTTCTTCTTCACTGGTGTTTGTGTCCATTGAATCAAACGAATTTGTTCGAGGTCGTTTCTCTGTCATGGTTTACAACACGTTTGTTCAAAGAAATACTGCCAATTCTGTCTCACATGCCATATGTGAAAATACGGATACGAAATTTTGCCGTCCACTGTACCTGCGTAGAATATTTATTTCATTAAAAAAGGTTTGCCGCGCAAAAGAACAAGAATTGTACACACTACATGAAAACTATACTACAAATGATAGGGTAATTCAATATGACGTGTAATTTTTTTAATGGGCGTAGAAGCCGTGTATACATCTTACCAGAAAAACAACCGTCCAACCCAACATACATTTGGACTTTGAAAAACGTCCTAACCTCGAGGTCTAAAAATTTTGTTAACATTTTTTTGAGATTAAATTTGTCATTGGTGACTGTGACCAATGACAAATTTTTTTTTTTTAAATGACTTCTGAATTTTTGTTCCATGGATAGAATTGATAGAAATATATATTATACGGAATAATATAGTTGTATGTACAGACATGGTATGGTAACCCCAACCCGTGGTCTGTCATTGTATCACGGCCG
>Ga0255743_10000191_pt1 | contig 55527 bp, 76 predicted proteins | sample 101ome_19_FD_179950 | JGI IMG/M metagenome (GOLD analysis project Ga0255743, IMG submission 179950) | Coastal salt marsh microbial communities from the Groves Creek Marsh, Skidaway Island, Georgia - 101405AT metaG (version 2) | ecosystem: Environmental > Aquatic > Marine > Intertidal zone >... | reverse complement strand
ACTAGGTTCACGAAAAGAAGTGGACCTAGAACGTGGCTTTAACTTCCCAAATTATAAACCATACATTAATAAAGATATTCTACCAGATGGTTATCCAGTGGTACAAGAACAACACAAACATTGGCGTGGTGTTCCAATTATGGCAAGTAACATGGATGGTGTTGGCACATTTGAAATGGCTGACAAACTTGCCGAACAAAAAATATTCACATGTCTAGTAAAGACGTATGAAGCGCAGCAACTAGTAAACTTCTTTGATGATCCAGAGAACCAACAGCGTTGTGACTATGTTGCTTATTCAATGGGGATCACAGATGAAGACAGTAAAAAGTTTGCTTTGGTTTACGAGCAAGTACCTAATATCAAGTTTGTATGTATTGATGTGGCTAACGGTTATAGCCAGCGTTTTAGTGAGTTTGTGGGCAGTTTTCGCAGTCGTTTCCCAAATGTTGTAATCATTGCAGGTAATGTAGTAACAGCAGATCAAACACAGGAGTTAATCTTAAATGGAGCAGACATTGTTAAAGTGGGCATCGGTCCTGGTAGCGTCTGCACTACTCGTATCAAAACTGGTGTGGGATATCCACAACTCAGTGCCGTTATGGAGTGCGCTGATGCCGCTCACGGCCTTGGGGGTCATGTTATTGCTGATGGTGGTTGTACCTGCCCTGGCGATATTGCTAAGGCTTTTGCGGGCGGGGCCGACTTTGTAATGCTTGGTGGTATGCTTGCTGGACACGATGAAGGTGGGGGCGAAGTAATTACTAAAACATATGTAACAAATGAACTACATACCGACGGTCTTAATCGTGTAGCAGAACAAAAACACTTTGTACAGTTCTACGGTATGAGTAGTGACGCAGCAAACACAAAACACTTTGGCGGTCTAAAGAACTATCGTAGTAGTGAAGGACGTGAAGTACTTGTTCCTTATCGTGGTGCAGTTGAAAATACAGTACAAGATATTCTTGGTGGTGTTCGTTCAACTTGTACATATGCAGGAGCAAAACGCTTGAAACATTTGCCAAAATGTGCTACATTTGTAAGAGTAAATAATCAATATAATAGGGTGTACGAATCATCTACAACGAAAGCATAATGAGACTAGTTAAGTCAATCACTATTCCAAACGTTAAACTACCATATTGTGTAGTAGTGTCGTTTGATGGTGATAGTAAATTCCTTAGGAAAGAATTAGTTGGTAGGTATGACCAGAGAAATATTTCTTGTCAGATAGAACGCTATACAAGTATTGCTACAATAAACTTTCGTAATGAGATTGACGCCGCAGATTTTTTAATGAGGATATAATGCGAGTAGGATTTACATGTAGTTCATTTGACTTGTTACACGCAGGTCATACTCTTATGTTAGAAGAAGCAAAACATATTTGTGAATATTTAATTGTAGGTTTACAAACAGATCCTACACTTGATAGACCAGAAAAGAACAGACCTGTACAAACAGTAGTTGAACGCTACTTACAATTACGTGCGTGTAAATACGTAGATGAAATCATTCCATACGCTACAGAGCAAGACTTAGAAGATATACTAAGTGGTATGCATATTGATGTACGTATACTTGGCGTAGAATACAGAAATAAAGACTTTACTGGTAGAGATATTTGTAAAAAGCGTGGCATTGAAATTTATTTCAATGAACGTGACCACAGATTTAGTAGTTCTGATTTGCGTAATAGAGTTTGCCAACAAGACAAAAAGAAAACTAAATAGAATTTTAACGAAAGGCAATAATTTATGAAAGCAGAAGTGTATAGTAAGAACGGTTGCGGATATTGTGTCGCAGCAAAAAACTTATTAGAAATGAAGGGCGTTGAAACTGTAGAATACAATTTTCAATTAGATCCAGCAAAACGTGAAGAACTATTTGAACGTGCCCAGAAAGAAAATGTAGTACCAAGAACTGCTCCTCAAATTTGGTTAGATGGTAATTACATCGGCGGATATGAACAATTAAAAGCATACTTTGATTCCCAACAATAAGAATAAATAACTCTAACAGAATCCAAGAGTGGATTCATTCCACTCTTTTTAGAGGGGGGAATACTGCGCCATGAAAACTCTTAATATAGATAGATTAGACGTTGATGGTTACGAACATGTATGGCATGTTCAGGAAGAAATATCAGGTACCGATGCTATAATAGCAGTTCACAATACTAAACTTGGTCCAGCAATAGGTGGAGTAAGATTGTATGAGTACGATGATTACGAATTACAAATGATTGACACGCTGCGATTAGCAGAAGGCATGACGTATAAGAATGCTAGTTCAGGTCTCAAACACGGTGGGGCTAAAACGACAGTAAATCTCAAAAAAATCAAAGATAGATATGCCGCTTTTCAAATAATTGGGAAAGCGGTTAATATTTTGGATGGCAAGTATATTTGTGCAGGTGATGTAGGAACTACCGTAGAAGACTTGTTTAGAATAAACGATAAGACGGGTTATGTTGCTGGCATCACATTAGACAGTTCTCTTCCTACAGCATTGGGTGTTTATACATCAATAGAGACACTATTAAAAAGAGACAATACTTCTATCGATGGTAAAACATTTATGGTAGAGGGCTTGGGCAAAGTAGGAAATAAATTGGCAAAAATGATTATACGTGCCGGTGGTAAAGTAAAAGCATATGATCCATGGGAGGGGGCGTTTGATGACTTTACAAAAGATTATGCTGTTCAACGTGTATCGTCAAGCAAAGTAATGACAACAGAGTGCGATATGTATGTGCCTTGTGCTTTGGGAGCTACTCTGAATATGAAAACACTTAATAATTTAAAAGCAGAATATATTTGTGGATCAGCAAATAATCAGTTTGCCAACTTAAGTGATGCTGAAATAGCAAGAACTCTAGGTATTAAGTATGTACCAGACTTTGTTGCTAACTGCGGCGGTGTTGTAGCAGTTGCCCTGGATTTCCAAAAGAAAGATTATAACTTTGCTCTAACATTTGAATTAGAGACACGTATAAACAATATATTGGATAGTGCAGAGAATGATGACATAAATGCTCAACAGATGGCAGAAAAGTACGCACAAATGCGTTTAAATTAATAAATAAGTATTGATATTACCTAAGGAGACTAAAATGGCGGTAAAAATGACATACCTAAGATTCGGTAAAGGCTCTGATGAAGTTGATGTAAGTGAAGAAGGTCTAGCATTGTATACACAATATGTACAAGAGGGAAAAATTCTTTCACACACAGAAACGCAAGCAGATGACGAAAATGAAGGTGATCTATGTGAATTAGTATTTGCAACAATGGAAGACTACGAAGCATACACAGCAGCATTTGCTGAAATGTCTGTGGGAACTGTTCCACATGTAACTATTGAAAACATAATCGTAACAGAAGTATAATTATAAAAAGACTATAATAGCGGAGAGAACCATGGGAGAACTAAATTCATTAACAATGGATCTTAATGATTTAATTTTACCGTGGATTGGTGTTCTTATTTCACTAGTGGTTGCGATATGGTTTAAAGATTTCGCAACAGGTCTGGCCAAAGGTTTAAAATTTAAAATGAACCCAGCATTTAATGAAGGTGAAGAGGTTTTACTAGATGGCGAATTAGCTATGATAGTAAAAATTGGCGTAAGAGAAACAGTGTTTGGACTATATACGACACGAGGATACACATGGAGATATGTACCGAATGAGCGTATACCAATGTTAAAACTAGAAAAGGTTATGAAAAAAGACCTTCACATTGACACTGATGAAGAAAAAGCACAAAAACTAAAAACAATAATTGATAAAGTGCAGGATGAAAATATCGCAAAGAACGCTGAAGAAATAAGTAAACTAAAAAAATGATAAACTATTTTAGCCGTTTATTCGGCACAAGAGTACAACAAACTCAAGTTGAAACTGATATACGGGAGAATGAAACACGTCTCCCGTATTTTGTTTTTATACATGGCGCTAATCAAAGTCGTGTATGCTGGAACTATATAATTTCAGAACTTAATATAAAAGAATACATATGTTTGGAGTACGACACACACGCAGGATTTTATAATAACCTCGAAGCATTGAAACTAAAATGGGACAATATAAGAAAGCCTTTTGTTTTAGTTACACATTCTCTTGGAGGTATCTATGGTTTACATCTGTACAATCATAGTTCTAAATTCGTTACACAAAGCATTTCTATTTCAACTCCATTCGGTGGATCAAAAACAGCAGACTACGTAAAGTATATGGTACCTAGTTATAGACTGTTTAAAGAAATAGGCACACGTTCTGAACCAATAACAGATTTGAAGACCATGGAAATAAAATGTCCGTGGACACAAGTAGTAACACTTAGAGGCGGTGCACCGTGGCACGGCACACACAATGATGGTGTTGTCACAGTTGCGTCAATGACCGAACGTGATGATATGGAATATATAGAGATAGAGCAAAACCATTACGAAGCATTAGTATGTGACGAAGTTTTAGAAATAATTAATAAAAAACTTGACATATCACAATAAAGTGCTATATTAAGTATGTAAACAAGAGAGGAAGTAGTATGTCTACTATCAGCGATATCTTTTATAACCTTGGCATCGATACCGGTTGGATTGGTGTAATACTAGCCATTGTTATATTTTTCATGGGAAGACACATAGGTATTCAGTATGGTACCAAAATTGGTGCTGAAGAAATGATAATTTTGTTAGAACAGAATAAATACCTTCGTGTTAAAAGACGTTTTCAGAAAGAAGACGGTACGGAGGAAGTTCACTATGCCAGATATGATGAATAACTTTTGTTACACTAATATAGATGATGTGCCTGAGTTTTTATTAATTCAAGCATGTGAAAAACTTGGTGTAGAGACAACTGAAGTAGAATTAAAAGATTTAAATAAAGTTCTGAATGAACTATATCCACAAACAACAGAAGATTGGATATGGCAAGATTCTGGGCTAGATACATTTATTTGAGAGAGAGCAAATGAGTAAAAAAGTACAAGCCGTTATATACGGATTAGACGATGCCAGTCCCAGTGATATGGATAAAGCATTAGCAGCACGTAAGTCAATGTGGCGCAGTTTAAACTTTAAGCTATGGTTAATCATATTACTACTAGCAGCTAACTTAGCGTCTGATTTTGTATTTGACATGATATCAACTATATCAACATTATTGGGTGTATAATGACTTTTAATAGCATAGCAAAAAAGACTATTAAAGAAAATAAAAATATGTTGGTGCCGTATTATCTTATGGCAAGCTATGCTTATTATAAAGAAGATGACCCTTTGTTTACAGACTCTTTGTTTGACGACATGAGTAAACAAATGCTTAAAGAGTGGGATGATATTGAACACTTTCACAAGCATTTAATTAACAAAGATGACCTAGTAGCAGGTAGCTATTTAGGAGAGTACCCTTCAATAGTAGAGGGCGCAGTGAATAATTTTAGAAAACAACACACAAAGAGTAGGAAACGCAAGGCTAAATGAAATTTATAAAACACTATCCAGGAGGCAGCATACCACAAGACAATCGTTGGTGGTTTGTTATACTTCATGGTAGTGTTGTGCGTAAAGTAGATTTAGAGCATGAATTAAAGTTTCCAGAACTTGAAGATCCAAATATGTATTATGTCGCTTTTGGCTAAAATAAAATCCAGATACTCAGATTTTAAATTTCACTATCGTAAATTAAGAAACGATGGTAAGGAAATTTATGGAGAAAATCCGGTTGACATTCCACTCCATTCACGTTATAATGTAATGAATTGTATAAGATGGGCAATGCATAATAGTAAGCACCATAACCGTGACTGGACATATAAATGAATCATATTAATAAACTACAACAGTTGATGTGTATCACTATGGAAGAGTGTGGAGAACTCACACAACGATGTAGTAAAATAATCCGTAAGTATGAAAAAATAAATCAGATCAAAGAAGAACAGCGTATTAAACTATTAGAAGAACTAGGTGATGTACAATGTATGATTGAACTGATGATTAAAAATAAAGTTGTAACTTGGGATGAAGTTCAAGCAAGAGTCAAAGATAAAAAAGAAAAACTTAAAAAGTGGAGTGACTTAATAGAATGAAAGAATTATGGGTAGAAAAGTATCGACCTAAATCTGTATCAGACTATGTGTTTCGGGATGAAAAACAAAAGAAGCAAGTAAAAAGTTGGGTTGACAGTGGTGCCATTCCGCATTTGTTATTTTCTGGAGCAGCGGGTACAGGTAAAACTACACTAGCCAAAGTTTTATTAAATGAATTAGGCGTGGATGATGGTGACGTAATGATGATTAATGCGTCAAACGAAAACAACGTTGACACAATGCGTACCAAGATTAATGGTTTTGCTAGTTCACTTCCGTTCTCAGGCGATTTCAAGTATGTCTTGCTAGACGAGGCAGACTATCTATCACCAAACGCACAAGCTATTCTGCGTAATATGATGGAGACTTATAGTACAACGTGTAGATTTATTCTGACTTGTAACTATCCAAATAAGGTCATTCCTGCTATTCACTCTCGTTGTCAAGGATATCATATTGAGAAACTTGATACAGAAGAATTTACAGCACGTGTGGCGACTATTCTGATTTCAGAAGGTACAGACTTAGATTTGGAAACACTTGATATCTATGTTCGCTCAACATATCCTGATTTGCGCAAATGTATCAACATGGTTCAACAGAACGTAGTTGATGGTAAACTTCAAGCGCCTGGCGAAGGTGAGAGTGGCGAGAGCGATTGGATACTTGAATATGTTGCGCTGTTTCAACTTGGTAAAATATCAGAAGCACGTAAACTAATTGTAGAAAAAGCACGTGCTGAAGAATATGAAGGCGTATTTCGTAAACTATATGAAAACTTAGATTGGTTTGGTGAAGATGACAAAACAAAAGGCCGTGCGCTAATTTGTATACGTGATGGACTTGTTAATCATGCTCTTGTAGCAGATCCAGAAATTAATTTAAGTGCTACGCTGCTAGAACTACAATATATCGCAGGTTAAGATGTCAGATTATGAACCAAAAATTATTATTCGTGAGGAGCAGTACCAAGAGTATCTATTAAATTTACATAGAACTTTAGGCAACTTAGCAGAAAATCGTGACCCTCCAAATCCATTTCGTTCATTATTAGAAGAAGGAGATAATCTAAAGATTATTGTAAATGATACAAATGATTTACGTCACTGTATAAAAGAATTTGAGCAGAAGATTTTAGATGGTGATTTAGAATATGTTATTATAGGCGATCCACATACTCACGGTTATGGTTTTCAACTGTTAGATAAAATGGTTGAAGACCTCGACCTACCTATTAAGTGGCGAAAAGATAAGCAGTGGATTATTGTAGAGATAAATATAGATAACAAACAATTAGTTATTGAAAATAATAAATTAAAAATAGAGTAAGATGGCAAAGAAGGCATATATAGTTTTACAACACACATTTAAACCACAGGTAGGACAAAATACATCACAAAATAATTTCTTAGAAAATGGTGTATGGGAAATGTTTGAAGAGGTTTTCTTTGTTACTAGAGTACGTAAACGCTGGTGGCAAGAAGCTACAACCATTATTAATTTGACTGAGAGTAAAGTCGAAGTCAATAGGGCTGAAACAAGAGATTATAAAGATATTTTACAACATGTACAAATAAAATATCCTCAGCATTATAATAATTTTGTAAAAGAATGTAAAGAAGGCGGACTAATAAAAAAAGGGGCATAAACATGAGTAAATTAATTAGGGATGCATCAGCAAAAGAATTGAACATGCCCAAATATAAAGTTATGGGTACTATTTCGGAAGATGCGTCTAGTCTTATTGTAAATTTAGTAAAAGACAATGACACTAGTGGTGTCCCAAGAATCATGGATGAGTTAACTCGTTTTTTAGGTCCGGTAACCAATATTTCAGCAGACTTGTATGATACCCCAGTCGATCATAATATGGCTGTGAGTAGAAACTATAAAGATCCAACTTCTATATTCTTTTTAAATGTATCATATAACATATCGCCTGAATTTTTTATTGATAATGTAAGTTATAATATGCCACGTAATACTATTGTTTTTGTAAATCACAGATACCCTCATAGACTTATACATCAACAAAAACAAGACATGATACTTATGAGCGGTAACTTTACATGGAGTGCAAAATGAGAAAATTATTTACAGCATTTTTTGCGTTGTTTATAGGCGTATTCACAGCATATGCTGACCATGAAGATGCGTTATGGAGTCCAACAGGATTACCTGTAGACGATTATCGTGGTCCGTGGTTTGCTACTATTGATTTAGAAGCACAAGACTGGGCGTGGAAAAGACAAACAGAAATTGTACGTAAGGGCGAAACAGCATTTCGTTTTGAATTACGTGACGGTGATTGCTTCACTGCGATGCCACACGCTCCTGAAGAAGGTTGGGACGATTGTACACTAGACAGAGAACGCACTGAGTTACGTGAAAAATGGTATCCAGAATTAAATAAAAATGTATTCTATGCATTTAGTATGTATATACCAGAAGATTATAATTACATGTATCCAAAACAAATCTTTTTTCAAACACACACTGGTCGTGGACCAAATGTTTATTTTCAGTTAGACCGTGAGCAATTCAAAATCAATATTTTAAGAGAAGAGGGAGTTACTACAGATTTATTTGAAATAGGTGAATTACCACGTGGTGAATGGATTGATTTTGTTATTAACGCAGTGTGGAGCGCAGAAGAAGACGGAAAACTATATGTTTATATGGATAGAAAAAGAATTCTACGTTATAGAGGACCAACGATAGATCCCGAAACACAAGTATATGGTCGTGGACCGTTTGCTAAGTTTGGTATATATCGTTCACATTTGTTTAGATATGAAGGTGAAGGCCCACACCCAACACAAATTCTTTACTTTGATGAATATCGTAGAGGCTATGAAGGACGTGACGTAGATATTAGAGAGCATGAGGGTGATTAAATGATTAATAAAATAACATATGCACATGGTATATTTTTTCTACAGATATTGGCATATCTATCGGTTATTCCGATGATTATGTATGCTTCATTTGAGCATTATGTTATTGGTGTATTCTTTTATTTTCTGTTCGGATGTCTTGGTATGATTATGGGATATCACAGATTACATAGTCATAGAAGTTTTCATACTCCTCTTTGGTTTGAAAAAATAATAACTATTTTTGCTACAATGAGTTTAACAGGCCCAGCAATCGATTGGGTTGCTATTCATAGAGCGCATCATAAATGGCATGATACTGAAAAAGACCCACATTCACCTGATTATAAAGGCAGATTGCATGTACATTTCTTAACTATGTTTACAGAAGTTAGCCCACGCTTTGCTATGGATTTAATTAGAAATAATTTTTATATGTGGCAAAGAAAAAACTACTTTCATATTATAGGAATCTATGCTATAATACTATTATTAATTGACCCATTTGCTATTGTTTATGCTTGGTTATTCCCAGCGTTCTTAACAGTATTTTTGGGTACACTAATTTTAAGTGCGAGTCACCGTGATGGCGAAGCGCATGATGATTTTATTTTGGGTATCCTAACATGGGGTGACGCATTTCACAAAACACACCATGACAAACCTATGCAAGTTCGCTTACATAAATATGACATAACAGGATTCCTTATTGAGACATTTTTTAAAGTGAAAACATAATGTCATGGAAAGGTATAGGTATTAGAAAACTGTCATTTTGGCAAATAGACTATGCTATAAGATATGGAATAATTTTTAACACACTGGAAGAATTAAATGAGTACTTGGAAAAAAAGAACAGAACTACCGGTATATAAGCAACTGCCACAGTTTCAATTTGATCCGAAACTGCTAGTAGAGGCATACGAAGAATATACTGCAAACAAAGTCTGGGATGGTTTGGGTAATGAATACTCAAACATGTGCGAAACATATACTAAATTACCTAGCATGTTCTTTAAAGAAGAAGAACTTGAAGATGTAACTTGTATTACACAACTAGACTTTACAAAAACAAGCTATAAGCAAATTTCACTAGTTGAATTTGACGAAGATTTTGAACTAGAACAGCGCACAGAAAAAAGTGGCACACGCTGGGATAATACTATTGCTAAAGGAAACAAACACGCCGATGAACGCTTCTTCAGAAAGCGTCACGCAGATGTACCTGAATATTTTCAATATGTACTAGATACTATTGGAAAAGACATTGTACACAGAACACGCTTTGCTAATCTAGCACCAAAGTCACAAGTTAAACCACATATTGATTATAATACAGAGTACGGTGTTCGTTTACATCTACCTATTATTACTAATGATGGCTGTACATTTGGCGGTGTAGATGCTGTAACTGGTGAAACACATGAAAGACATTTTCCTGCAGACGGAAGTGTTTGGTTTATTAATCCTGGCGTAAAACATTGGGCTACAAATGACGGGGATGAAGAACGTGTACATCTAATCATTTCAGTAGATAGCCAGGAGATATTAAATGGCTAAAGGTGCTGTAGGAAGCGGTAAAATGACGCCGCTTGTTTGGAAAATTAAGGCATTAAATTTTAGTTTTTTAATAGGAACTGTATTAGGGTTTATTATTGGTAGCTGGACATGGCTACTAGTAGGCTTCTTAATGTGTTTTTTATTTGAATCTTTTATAGGTAATGGTTACGCACATAGATATTATGGTCATAAAACATATAAGCCGCGCCCATGGTTAAAACCAATACTAGATTTTCTAGTTCATTATCAAGGATTTGGTAGTATATTAACTTGGAAAGCATACCACCGCAGACATCATGAATATAGTGACACTGAACTAGATTCACACTCTCCGCAGCATGGATGGATTTATATATTAAGTGGTGCTTGGGGACAATTACCGAGAGATTATTATAAAGAACAACTACGTGATAGTAGATTAGTATGGTATCATAAGCATTATTTTAAAATGCATTTAGCTATCGCATTATTCTGGATAGGTTTAGGCAGTTATATAAGTGGTGGATTAAATCTTAATCTTTGGATATTCTTATATTGTTTTCCAGGATTGTATGGTGTAATAAGTGCTTATGTTCTTATATTTGGTCCACATGTAGACGGAGAACCCGTTGATAGATGGTGGTTAGATTTTTATACCTTTGGTGAGGGGAATCATTTATATCATCACGAATACCCGTGGAGTTATCGTAATGGTAAATATGATATAACTGGTTGGATTATTGAGAATCTATTAATGGTTCCTAATCCGGAAAAAGCAAAGAAAGTTAGACGCTCGTGGATAGAACACTGGGGATATGAAAATGGATATGGAAACAACTATAAAAAATCATCTTGAGGAAGTATATGCAAACTTAACTGGAACGCCAACAGACTTTTTAATACCAGTAAATTTCTTAGATGAATATATCAAAACAGAAGATTTCATTAAAATCTATAATGATATTATTGTAGATAAAAAGAATAGATTTGGTTATGGGCATAAAGTATATACGGATGACTTTCCAGTATTTGATCGTATACGCAAAAGATTTCCTAAACTAAAGAACTATTTTTATTTTTTAAAAACAAATCGTGTGGTAAAAACTTATCCTATTCACATCGATGGCCCAGGAGAATTTGATTCAAAGGCAGGTATTAACTGGCCACTACTCAACTGTGATTCGGACAGTGATACTATTTGGTATACAGTTGACAAGCATGAATTTTATTACCATGACATACAAAATAGTATATTTTTAAATGATGATGTTGTAGCTACAGAACTACATAAGTTTAATTTTGTAGACAAAACACCATACTTATTTAGAGGTGATGTTTGGCACACAGGAATAAATCGCAAAAATCAACGAGACTTCCGTGTTATGGTTAAATGGGAGTTAAGTGTACAAAATTGGAAGGAAGCACAAGATGCTCTTTCTATCAGCTAAATCAAAAGAAGCTACTGAGTTTAGGCATAGGGTTTATTCGGAAGACTTTGGTATTGATCCATCGTATGCTTCAAAATTTGAGACCTATAAACAATACAAAGAATATTTTGTAGATCATCCTGATGTAGAAGACATATACAAATATAGTGATGTAAAGTTTTTAAATTCAGATTTAGATAAAGTAATGATGACTGATGACAGAACTATGATTAGCGGTGGTTCTATTATTGATTCAGAAACTTATCGTGCTGGACATTTATTATATTGTATGAAAAACTATAGAAAGCAAAACCGTAGTTGGTTATACCAAGATTTTGGTGCTTTTTATGCTCATGTAAAACGTGCAATAGAATTAAAAATGAAACGTGTTGTAACATGTCATTGGGCACATAATGCTAAAATAGCTGCGAATATAGAAAACCATCATAGAAAATTAATAGGCAAAGAATTGCCTTATTTTATGCAAATGGAATATATGGGTACATGGCATTTGTACGGCCAAGATCAAGAAGTCTTTGGGTATGATATAGAAAAACGTTTTGCTGAAATTGAAAAACTAACAATGGTAGAAAATATTTTACCAATGGGAGAATATGAAACGCTCCCAATACATGCTAAACATCCTCATAAACCAGAAAAATATGGTTGTGTTGTTGAGTTACCTATAGAACCTGTTGATCCAGAAGTTCTAAGATTAGAATGTGAAATAACCAGAGAAAAAAGTGTTGGATATTTTAAACAAAGAGCGGAAATATATAAAATTCCCCCTAGTGAAGCACTCAACTGGTTAAAATACAATGGTTTTAGTAGTGAGACATATGATAGTACAGCCCTTAATATACCGGGTACTGCTACTTTAAATGATAATGTAACTGATTATGTAAGAGATGTATTATCTAAAGTTAATGCTAATTTGTTTAGACAGAATTATGTTATAGCAAAAAACAAATGGGAAACACGTTGGCACAGAGACCATGCTGATCCTAGCATACACGGATTTAGATTAATGATACCTATAGATCCTGTACATATGCGTTTTCGTAGTGGTGATGTAAAACTTGAACCAGGTAAGTATTATTTTGTTAATAATAGTTTAGAACACATAGGTAAATTACCAGAAGGATACCCAGAACGTGCGAACTTAATGGCTCAAATGGATAGTGATGTAGATATATTACGTGGAAAGGTCATATTATAATGGGTATATATTATAAGGATATAGATTTTAATTCAGACCTATTATGGTTGCGTGATAATATAAGAAATATTTTTACAGAATTAGATGCTGCTAAAGTAGATTTTGGTTATTCTTTACGTAGTGTACAAAATAATAATAAACTAGTAGAGATAAAAGAAAAGTATGAACTTTCTGATCATTGCTATATTTTAATAAGCAACCCGGAAAAACTAACACATGATCCACATCATCATGGTGCAGAAAATGTATCAATAACACTGTTAACACCTATTTCAGGATGTGATAACAGAACTGTAACTAGCTTTGTGGAACCTATAGGAGAACACACAAACGCTACAGATTCAAGAACATCAACTGTGTTACACCCAAACTGTGAATACAAAGTAATAGAACATTTTGTACTAAAAGATAATCCAGTACTATTAAATAATAGTCAATGGCATATGATAGAAAGTGAAGAAGATGTAGAAGAGCGTGTTTCATTTGCCTGGCCTTTTGCTAATCATATTGAGAATTTTGATGAAACTGGATTTACATGGTAAAACTGTACATGCGGCATGGCGTGAATACAGAAAAGTCACACAAGATTGCTACTATAAAAACATCAAAAAAATCGTAGTTGTTACGGGACATGGAACTATGTCTACTGAGTTTAGTAATTGGGTAAGTGCGGATCCTTACGCTGTAGAGTGTGAGAGATTAGATCCAAATAAAGGTGCTTGGCGTGTAAGAATACGTTCTGCTATACACAGAGGAAGAGATAAAGATCCTATAGACTTAACTGGTCTTTATAAAAAATTTAATAAAAGATGATATTTAATTTCAAATACTTTTTAGATACTGCCGAAGCCTGTGTACCTTATCCTGTATCATATTATGAACCTATGCATAAATGGGAAGAAAGAAAAAAGTTTGCTTGGTTTCCACGTAGACTTTATGAGTACGAAGAAAGAAAATCTCCTATAGCCAAATCATTAATGGTACCAGACGATTATAGATTGTTTGTGGGGACTAATAAAATAATTTGGTTAGAAGAATATATTGAAATCAAAGCGTATCCACGTATGGAGACAAATCTGAAACCACCTAATAGATATTATTTGTATGCTGTTGACGAATATCATCAACTAATACATTTGATGTAATTACTCTGGACGGCGTTCTGCCTGACCTGTACGCTCCCTACGCTCACGGAAAGCACGGGTCCACTTTACTACTAGCGCATCTGGTGCTTCTGGTAATAAGAATGGAAATACTCCATGAATAAATCCCACTGGTAATAGAATAGCAAACATCATTGAACTATACATACACCACGTAAAGTGTTGCCAATATGTTTCTCCAACATTCTTTGTGTGATTCCAATCAAATACGTAAGGTATTACTGGTAATTTCATTATTTTCCTCCTCTTAAAAAAATATTTAGCAAATACTTGACAAATAGTGCGAATCACACTATATTATAATAGTAATCAGAGAGAGGTTCACATGACTAAGCAAGAAAAACTAGAAAAAGCAGTAGCGCAAATCTCAATGGGTCAGATAATTGATGTTGCTGATGCAAGTTGGTTAGCTAATGATGTATGTATCGGTGACTTCCGTGATATCGGTTGGAGTAAACGTGTTTCTACTCCTTCTTCTCTTTACTATCGTTGGAATGGACCTACTGCTATTCGGGTTGATGGTGTTTTAATTGAGCCCGGTTGTACTACAACAGAAGAAGAAATGGATTGGTCATAAAACTTGACAAATCAGCGAATCGTGCTATATTAATTAAGTAATCAGAGAGAGGAACTCAAATGCAAAATGAAATTAACACACTGATCGAAGAAATCAAAGCTGAGTACTATGACTACATGACTCGTCGTGGTAGAGAGCCTAATCTAAGTGCGCATCAGCAAAAAATGGTTGAAGAATTTAATGAAGGTCTTGAAGTTTCAGAAGGTAAGAAATACTTGAAAGTAATTTCTAATCGTTCTGTTTGGGGTTTCATTATGAAAGACGATGATAAGAAGTTTCGCAAAGGTGACATTCTTAAAGCTGCTGGCTGGAATGCTCCTGCTCGTAACGCTGCTCGTGGAAACATTGTTGATGGTGGTTACAGTATTTGCTGGACTGGTCCTCATTACTTGAAAGGATAATAAAATGAATCAAGAAATACTTTGGTCATTTATTAGAGTAGCGTTGGTTGTCGCACTGTTTGGTACTCCAGTAGTTGCTTTAGCCGTTATCATATTATAAATAATAATATGAGATATTCAGAATTAACAGAAGCTAAAATTAAACCTGATGATAATTTCCTTGACGCTGTTGAGGAAATTATTGACGATTCTATAGAAGAATATCAACAATTTTTAAATGACAATAATGATAAAGATGATATTGATGAATTAGAAGAAATTTTAAATTCTAATAATATCGATGATTTACCTATTGAATTTATTGCTGACCATCACCCTCGTAAAGATCCAGATGAATGGGTAAGCGCAGCGGCTGATTGGGACCCTGAAGAGGGAAAAAGTGTAAGAGTATTCTTACATGCTAAAAACTTAGAAGGTGTTTACGGACCTAAAACATTCAAACAAATATTAATGCGTATGTTAGCACATGAAACTATTCACTGGAATCAATACGACAAGTTTGATCCAAAAGTATTGAACACTTATAAAAGTGGATATATGAAAGGCGTAGAAAAGAAAAAGAGTGGCGGATCAGACCGTGACTTGATGCGTTCCTATTTGCGTGATCCACATGAGTTAATGGCTTACGCATATGACTTAGCAGATGAAATGCGTAACTTGGATAATCCAGAAGAAGCATTACGCAACCCAGAAAAATATATCAAAGAGTTACCATCGTACCAACGCTTTAGGGATATTTTTCCTGTAAACTCTAAACAAATCAAACAACTATTAAAGTATACTGCTGACTATTTTAAAACTTGACAAATCCACGAATCGTGCTATATTAGTATAGTAATCAGAAGAGGGAACAGAAATGTTTGAAGTTGAATATCTAGTTTATCGTTCAGTAAAATCAAAAACATTTGATACTTACGCTGCTGCACTTGCGTTCTTTAACAATGTACGCCGTCAGAACTATTGTTCCCGTGCTGAATTAAAAACTCAATAATGTTAACCGCTCAAGGAGTAAAAAAATGGGTAAGTTTTCACTAGCTGCAGGTCTAGCACTGTTAGCAACCACAGCATTTTCAGACAGTATGCCGCCAGATAGGGTGACAAATTGGGATCAAATCAACGGCACGACAAAAACTGAAACACTAGACTGTAGAGGCAATCAAAAAGGTTTAGTTTGGGTTCGAGATCATCCAACAATAAAATCTGATTGGATTTTAAACAATGACTTTGGTCAGTATACTTACGGTAAGAACAAAGTCCCACCTCTGAAATCTTGTATATATAATGATGGTACAGGTTGGGAATTCAACCAGACTAAGAAGGTGTACAAAGGCAAAGACCATGTCATATGGTTGGCACAGTCAATGACTGTTGGTGCGAAAGGTTGGGGAAATCCCGCAAACCTCTACAACACCAAGGAACTTTTCCCAGTAAAAGTTAGAGACATTGAAAAACTAGATTATTCCATCGACTATACATATCAAATTGATGGGCAATCCATTATTCATGTTGCGCTGTGGTTTATCGAAAATCCAAATAATGAATCTGCGGGAAGATTGTATCTATTCAGACCAAAAACAGAAGTGATGTTAAAGATTGGAAGTAATCATCCGGGTGATGAATGGTGGAGTCGAAACTGTGGACCACATCAACATAAGGCATGGAAAAAACTCAATATCACACTTAAAGATGATGGTAAATTGAGAGCATGTATGAAACGGTTACCAGCTGGCAATGGCGGCGCGGATTCTACAAAAGGTTTTGATTGGACTGTTAGTATTTGGATGAATGATATTTTCTACGAAAATCAAGTTGGTCGCAATAAACATGAATTTGACCTTAAGGAAGTAATCCAACAACTTAAAAATAATAAAGTTGTAAGCGATAATGAATATCTACTAGGCATCGAATTCAATAATGAAGTTTACTACGGAAAAGGTAAGATGAAGATCCATAGTTTGGATTATGATCTCAAAACTAGATAAAACTTGACAATATAGCGAATCGTGCTATATTAATATAGTAATCAGAAAGAGGACTTGTTATGAAAATCATCGTAAAACACATGGAACAAAATCGTGAAACAGGTGACGTAGAAGGTTTTACTCCTGTCGCTGTTGTTGATGCGTATGCTTTCAATGAAGTTAACGAAGCACTTGAATATGCTTGGCGTTATACAAACAATGTTATGGGCTCTTGGTCGCTAAAGATTGGCGAAGACGCTAATGACGATGTTGAAGTTCTTGTCAAGCGTGAAGATGGTATGGGTCTTCGTAGTTCAATGATGGGTGATCGTTTTGAAGTTGACGGTGTTGACTATCGTGTTGCTCTTGCTGGCTTCAAGAAAGTAGTGTAATGTTTTGTTGGGAGATTTGGTATGATGATGTTTTTCTTGGGTATGAGTATTCTCACGATGCTGACGATGCTATCCTCAAATCAGTTAGTATTGGCGGTGTTGCCAGTCAATATGGAGCAAAAGTCACAGACTTACAAGCGAGGTATGTATAATGATTAGAATTTTCAATAGCGCATATTACAATGAAACAGGTGAACAGAGACTTATTCCGCTAAACGAAGCTGAAATCATAGAACAAAAAATAGATGCTAAAGGTCGTCCATATATTCTTTTTGAACATAGGGATTATCCTCTTGGTGGTTTATATGCTTGGTTCGATGGTACAAATTGGTCTTGTGATTTAGATTAAGGAATTAATTATGTTTTTAGATAACTTACCTCCCGGAAGCAGTGAGATTTTAGAATCAATTTGGGCAATCAATACAGTTACTGAACTTGATTCATATTTGAAAACACTTGACGAAGAGGAACTACAAAAAACACTTGTATTAATTGAAATGTGTCAGTTAGCACAAATTGATGATGATGTAGAAAAAATGAAAACCTATTCAGATGCAAATACGCTACTGAATAATATATTAAAGTGAATGATATGAAGTTTGATGATATAGTATTGGATTATGATCCCAGTGTTAATGGTGTATATGGTTCTGTTGGTTTTGGTCCATATGAATTAACAATAATCAAACACGAAGGTTCATATGGTGGAAAACAAGGCTTATATGAGATTGGTGTTTGGAGAAACGGTGATGCCCAATATCTTCCTGGCGTAACATCTGAAGGCGACTCTGTAAGAGGTTGGTTAACAGAAGAAGATGTTACTGGTATCTTAAGAAAAATGGAATGTATTACTGGCGAACAGGGTAAGGAGATCAGGGATGACTATATTTAAGTATGATAACAACGATTGTATTAATACAGTAGGAACACATTTACAAGGATATGTACAAACAACATATGAGGACTTGTGTGAAAAGTTTGGTGAACCAACATACTTTGGTGGTGATAAAACTAATGCTGAATGGACATTAGAATTTCATATAGAAGGAAAAGACGACCCTGTTATCGCCACAATCTATGATTGGAAATTAGGTGATATTCCTAAAGGATCACACGCATGGCACATAGGTGGTCATACTAATGAATCAGTAGAGTGTGTTCATTCGGTAATGCAATGAAACGAGTAGCACATTTTTTATATCTGGTTGACGAAGTACCACGAATGCTAACTGAACAAGAAGCAGAAGATTTAAAAAAATCAGGAGCTGATGTTTGGAATATGCACCGTGTTTTTGATATCAAACCAGATTTCTTAGTAAAATAGTCAAGATTAGTGTAATGTTGACAGTTTATATTCACAGATTTATATGTAAATAATTGTGCAGGGATTAATTTCCCTGTCTTTAGACTGGAGTATTCGTACTCCAATCTCTAGTCCTCTTCGCCAACTAGCCCGGCTACTTCGGTAGTCGGGTCTTTTTATGCTATTTTGACGCAGTTATATACACATAGACTAAATATTTTCATGGGAAGCTATAGAGAGTGGAATCCAGGACTAGACAATGGGAGTTTAACTCTCTATGAAGTTCTGGAAACGCTTCCGGGAAATGATACTACTGATATAAGTTTATTTGTCAAACTTATTGAAAACCCACGAAGTCCCTTCTCGCTACCAGGTGCGATAAGTCTCGAGGCGCATGATTGTGTACACGCACTAGTAGGGAGAGGTCTTCTAAATCAGGATGAGGCGTTTGTCATAGGTTATACTATGGGAAATGCCTCAAACCTGAAACACTGGCAAATAGGGTTATATAAATACTATGCGATGTATATCTTCCCAAAGATATATCGTTTTGGCGAGAGAGAATTAATAGCGTTTGATTTGGGTGTAACATTCGGTCGAACACGCAGAACAAAAGATATTCATAAAGAGGACTTAGTAGCATTAAAAAATAAAAAAATGTCTGCGCTAAGGGCACAATATGATATAAACCTTGACTTGTTACGTCATATGCGATATATTGAAGGGAGCATATTTAAGACTAAAGCAAGTAGAAGGTTATGAAAGTTTATCCACACAATAGTTACTACAGAATAGAAGAATGTGAAATAATGCCGAAGCTAGTTTTGGCGGCTCATATGTCTCCTACTGAACGAACTTCTATACTTGAAACCAGCAAAAAGATATTAGATGCCTCAAATGAAACAAATATGATTCATCAATTGATGAAGGCGTATGAACTAAGTGGAACCGAAGGGGTTGCACTTATGACACTTTGTGAAGCACTATTACGAACACCAGACAAGGGTACTAAAGATAGTTTAATAAAAGAGAAACTAACACAAGCTGATTGGAGTTTAATTTCTAGTAATAGTTTTTACGCTTCACTAAGTGGAGTTGTATTAACACAAGCACAAGGCTTTGCTGAATATAATAATCTTGTAAAAAGATTAGGCTGGCCTACTGTAAGAAAAGTAATACATGAATGTGTTAAAATGATGGGTAAGTTTTACGTTATGGGTGAAACTATAAAAGCAGCCATCAAAAACAAAGAACCCAAATACACATATTCGTTTGATATGCTAGGTGAAGCAGCAACTAACTGGGAAGACGCCAATACGTATTATGAAAAGTATATTGAAGCAGCCAGTAAATTTAAAGATTCTATTTCAGTAAAACTAAGTGCTATTCATCCCAAATATGAATTAAGAAACCATGCCGATGTTGTTAATAGTTTAGTACCAAAGTTGGCAGGTATTGCTAGATTATGCGAAGAAAATAATACTACAATGTTTATTGATGCTGAAGAAGCAGCACGATTAGATTTAAGCATTATGGTATTGGAAGAGGTACTATCTACATATAAATTCAAAGATTATACAATTGGTTTTGCTGTACAAGCATATCAAAAACGTGCATTTTGGACGATTGATACATTAGAAAGTATTGTACGAAGTGCTGATACTCGTATCGTAGTTAGACTAGTAAAAGGTGCGTACTGGGATACAGAAATAAAAATAGCACAACAAGAAGGTTTAGATTATCCAGTATTTACACGCAAAGAATATACAGATATTTCGTATCTTGCTTGTGCTAGAAAACTAATGATGTCTGATTATATTAGACCAGCATATGCGACACATAATCCATTTACGGTTGCTAGTATATTCTTTTATAGCAATAAACTTGGCGGTGATTTTGAATTTCAAAAACTATATGGTATGGGAGATGGACTATTTAAATATATTAAATCTAACTATCATAGCGATGTAAGAATTTATGCTCCAGTTGGAGAACATAAAGATTTACTTGCATATCTAGTTCGTAGACTATTAGAAAATGGTGCGAATACAAGTTTTGTTTTCAATCAACGAGTAGATGATCCGTTTGTTGAAGCTAAATTAGAAAAAGATCCAATGCCAACATATGCTGACATTTATCCCGGCAGAAAGAATAGTAAAGGTTTTGATTTAACAGATCCAGAAGCAATACATTCAATGGTTGGTCGTCACAGTTATGAATTTGTAACTCTAAAAGAATTAAGTGTAAATGAGACTATTGACAAATTAGATAATTATAAAAAACAATGGTCAATTACCCCATTCAGTGAAAGAAAAAAACTTGTTTTAAATTATGCAGACGAATTAGAAAATCATATAGAACAAGCGGCAAATAATCTTGTAATAAATGCTCACAAGACTTATCCAAATGCGATAGCAGAAATACGTGAAGCAGTTGACTTTATAAGATACTATGCTGAAGAAGCAGAAAAGTTATATATAACAAAAGAAAATAATAGTTATACCGGTGAACAAAATATTACTAGTTTTGAACCACGTGGAGTTTGGATGGTTATTGCACCTTGGAACTTCCCACTTGCAATATTTGTTGGTCCAGTTGTTGCTGGACTATTAACAGGTAATACGGTTCTTGCTAAACCAGCTCCTCAAACTGTTGATGTTGCTGAAATGGTACTAAGTCATATGTATACAGCAGGTATACCAGAAGACGCCGTTAGAATATGCCCAGCGGCAGTTGTAGACGCAGAAGTAGCAGTGTGTGATGAAAGAATAAAAGGTATCACATTTACTGGTTCACATGCTAGTGCTAAAGCTATACAAAGAAAATTAGCAGAACGTGACGGTCCTATTATTCCGTTCATTGCTGAAACTGGTGGTATCAATTCTATGATTGCTGACAGTACTTGTTTGCCAGAGCAACTTATTAAAGATGTATTAACAGGTGCGTTTGATAGTTCAGGGCAACGATGTTCTGCTACACGCTTTTTGTTTGTACAACGTGATAACTCAGAAACTATTATTAAAATGTTACGTGAGTCTATAAAACTATTAAACATGGGATTCTCATGCGACTTAAACACAGATGTATCCCGTGTGATTGATGGTAACGCTTATAAGCGTATTATGGATAGAGTAGCAGTTTTAGAAGAACATGAAAGTCTAATTGCTACAAAATCACGCAATGGTGCTGAACTACCACAACTTACTATACCACCAAGTGCGTATCTTGTAAATGATTATAGATGTTATTTTGACCAAGAAATATTTGGTCCACTTCTACATGTTTACATTTATGATACTAAAGAACTAGATGATATATTAGAGTTTATGAACAGTACCGGATATGGACTAACACTAAGTATACATTCACGTATTGCTACGTTCTATGAATCTATAATACAAAAAATAAATGTAGGAAACATTTATGTAAATCGTGACCAAATCGGAGCAGTTGTTGAAACTCAACCGTTTGGTGGTGTTGGTTTAAGTGGTACTGGACCTAAAGCTGGTGGTCCAGAATATTTAAAATCTTATGTGTGGGAAAAGCATGTAAGTATCAACACAACAGCGATTGGCGGTAACACCGTTTTATTATCTAAATGAGACTAGAAAAATATAAATCAAAATATATTGTAGTTGACGATAATGGTAAAATACTAATAATGACAAGCTACAAAAGAATTGCGTTAAACATGATGAAAAACGCTTGAACTTTTTGTTGTTTTAGTATATAATAAATCTATAAATTAATGAGGTATAAATGACAAATCCATTCGCAGATATTGAAGAATTTGGCACAGCGTGTGATCAAGCACCATCGCCAGAAAACTACACAATGTATCTAACTCTGATACATGAAGAAGTAAGTGAACTTGTTGAAGCAGTGCAAAACTCTGATAAAGTAGAACAACTTGATGCACTAGTTGATATTCTTGTTGTTACTATGGGTGCTATTCGTGCCGCTGGTTGGGACGGTGAAGCAGCTTGGAATGAAGTAATGCGTACTAACTTTGCTAAGATTGATCCAGAAACGGGTAAAGTTCGTAAACGTGAAGATGGTAAAGTACTAAAGCCAGAAGGTTGGAAGCCACCTGAACTGGCACAATTTGTAAGGTAAACATCATACATATAACGATTTTTTATAAACTAAATATATTCAGAGACTAGAATAAAGGTATAAAAATATGTATGATGATTACAAAAGTCTCTCCGAAGAGGAACTAGACGAAAAGATAGGCGAAGTTCAGAAAAAAATGAACATTGCTCATCAAATGGGATTAGATAATGTAGTAGAACAATTACAATTTATCTATGAAAATTTGAAATTAGAAATGAGTGAACGCCTAGAAGCAATGCGTTTTGATATTATTAATGAACGCACACCAGATTCGTTAGTGATAGGAGAAGACGATGAACCCGATGCATCAACCGACTGAGGTTAAAAGAACATTTCATTCATTAACTATTGATGGATCGGATGTGGATATAACACGATTTTATGAATTTATAAAGTACCGCTGGCTAATTGAACACAATACATTTTTGAATTTTGAAAATGCTGAATGGGATAATGGACACGATGTATTAAGATTTGAAACAAAGAGTACACAAATTAATTTAATTAAGTACATTCAAAAATTAAGTTCTATGTATCCGCATCTTTTTATTATGTATGATTATTATACAGATGAAGATGAAGAAAATTTTGAAGAAGCAGTATTTTGGCTTTATGGTGGAAAAATTAATACTAATAGAGAAGAATTATCGAAAGAATTTTAAATGGACGAACCCTTATCTATAAACAGTTATACAACGTTTAAGACACAGTTTAGTACAACTCTAATACAAGCAGAAGCAGCATTGTATAGTGACATATTTGAAATAGAAGTTGATTTTGTTTGGACTTCATCGGATATAGCAATGGGCAATGCTGCGTTTTTAAAAGTAAAATACTTTTTAGAAGAAGTACTACATCAAAGTATTTTTACACATAAAGCTGCTCCAGTATCACTAAGTGAATTAGAAAATAAAATAGTAATGTTTTCGTATGTACCAACAAGTGATATAATTGCTATGACAATACATTCTAAACTAAACGCTATTGCTAATGGCTATATAGAAATTGTTTCAGTTAAAATAACAAGTAAGTTTGATAACCCGTCAATGAGTTTCACTTATTCTGATGATATTTACCCAGCACTACCCTCATTAAATGATTGGGTTGGTACAGAAAAATATTATTATGATACTCCATGGTGGGGGAGAGCAACACCAGAAACACAAGATTATGATGTAGATGAAAATACAGACTTGACACAGCCTCCTGAATATGATAATATGCTAGAAGAAATACAACAAATTGTCCTTGGAGAATTAAAGTTAAAAGAATCTGGCGGCGAGGTTATTGATATAAATGTATGGAAACCAGAAATCGTTAAAGATTGATAATCATAAAGATCGTTACGGTCGTGTTGTTTATAACAGACATGACTTATACGAAATGCTTTATGACGGCGAAGATATTTCTTCTATCGAAGAAGTAGATTGGCATGAAGATTTTGAAAAGTACAATAATGCTGTAGAAAAAAATCATTTACAGAATAGTTTATTTAAAGCAATTAAAAAATTATCATTAGATGTAGATGAATATGATAAAGAAAATCAAAGTGAATGGTTTATACCTGAAGAATATAAAGCACTTGATATAGAGGAATGGTTATTCGCAAAAGTAATGAAAGAAAAACAACACGCTGGAGTTGATTTTGTGTATAACTCTATAGAATGGATGCGAGTAGAACAAGAACTAGAAGCGTATAAAGAACGTGGACTTATTCCAGTTTTAAGATATATGATTTATCTTGTAGATACGATGCGAGAAAATAATATCGTATGGGGTGTTGGACGTGGTTCCAGTGTAGCAAGTTATGTGTTATACATTATAGGAATTCATAGGATAAATAGTATTGCTTATGATTTAGATTGGCGAGAATTTTTGCGTGGATGACGTTATTTTAAAATTTCCAAACAGTAAGAGAAAGCTAACACCTGAAGAAGAGCGGTTAGTTCGCTGTTGCGCCAATACAATTTATAATGCTAATAATGATAGCAACCCTTTTGTAAAAACTGAACAAAAGGTTATTTTTATTGAAGAACAATTAAAATCTTTAATTAGAAAGATACATGAATTAGACGAGGACAGAAAATGAAAAGTTACAAAAGTATGCGTGGTGCTAATGTTGATATAGGTAAACTTATGTCCAAGCAAGAAAGAAACATTAGCGTAGGAAATACAAAATCAAATGCTCGTGGTGATCAGCTAGGTAGAGCAGGTAGGGTTGTAAAAAGCGCAGATGAAATAGCACGTGACCACTATAACAGAAACAATCCAAATGCGGTCGCAAAGGCTTCAATTAAAATAGACGAGGGATTTGCTGCTAAAAAATCAGTAGTAGAGGATGATTGGATAGAGCCGTCACACGAAGAAACCAAACAAGAAGAAACATCAAAAGAAGATGATAAAACTCCGAAAGCGGATGCTAAAAGCATGGGCATTAAGGAAAAAGAAAAAAGCACTGAAGTTGAGACAGAAAATAATAAAGAAATCATTGAAGAGCAATCTGTAGAGGAAGATGAATGGGTTGAGGATGCAGAAGGTAACTTTGTAAGAAAGAGTGAATTAAATGAATCCGTATCAAAATCTAAAAAAAGTCGCAGTAAATAATACAGAGGACGTTATGAAAAAATTATCTCCACTTGGTAATAAAATTATTCTTATTAATATGGACAACGGTTTTAAACTACGTAATGGTCTAATACACTTAGACGATAGTACACTTGAATCTGGCGAACGTGGTGTAAGGCCACGATGGGCAGAAGTGTACGCAGTAGGACCAGAACAAATAGATGTGAAAGTAGGCGATTGGGTACTAATGGATCATGGTCGTTGGTCAGAAGGTTTAAAATTTAGAACTTCAGAAGATGAAGAAATTAAAATTTGGTTAGGAGATCCAAACGGTATTCTTGGTGTTTCAACTACAGGAAAACCCGCTGAATTACAAGACGTATGATAGATGTTTTTTATCTAACTTATTATAAAGATTTTTCACAAGAAAATTATAACAGAATAAAAAAACTCGCTGGCGAGGGTCAGCGAGTTATTAATATACGTGATATTGAGGGCATATATAATGCTCATGCTGAATGTGCTAACAGAAGTCACACAGAGAATTTTTATGTTATCGACGGTGATGCGTGGTTAGTTGATGATTTTGATTTAACATATGCACCATCTAAAGATATTGATGTATACCCGGGTGTACCACAAACACAATGTACTCATGTCTGGAGAGCATTAAATCCTGCTACAGGAGAGCTTGCCGGATATGGCGGTGTTAAAATATTTAATCGTAATGCTTTTTATGAAAGCGATGAAACAATCGTAGATGTCACTACTGAAACAGCAAAACGTGGTTTTCCATATTATAGAATAGATATACCATCATGTGAAACACGATTTGCGAATACACCATTTAATGCGTTCAAAGGTGCGTTTAGAGAGTGTTGTAAACTAGCTAGTGGTGTGGCAACAGATGATATACAAAAAAGGCTTGACTTGTGGCGTAAACCAAAGTATATTAAGTACAGAGACTTAATATCTATTGGAGCTAAACTTGGATTCCAATATGGAACCAAACACCGTGATAATAGAAAAGAATTAGAAAAAATAAATGATTGGAAGTTTTTAGAAAAACAATTTGAAGATATTGATTAATGTGCAACTCTATCTATATTATAGCATACCATGGAACCGATCCTGAAACTAGACAAATACGCAGTGACAACCACAACAAGCAAATCGAATTTTGGCTTGACTATGACAGTGAGATTGTTATTCGCATCTTGGCTCAAGACTTTGTTGAGACTGAGTATTGGGACAATCCTCGGGTTGAATATATTGATCGCCTCGATACTCCTATTCCGCCTGCTAGTGCCAGAAATGTTCTACTCAATCATTTCTATGATGGAGATGAAGACTGGGCTATATTTGCAGATTCGGATGCTATTCTCAACTTACACCCAAACTTTACTCATACCCATATCAACATTTGCGATATTCTACGCAAATTCCCAGATAACTTCAAAGACGTGGATCTTTTCTGGCCTCATTGGGATGGTCGTCCGGGCGATGGGGCTTTCTACGATAAGTTTAATAATGTTGACCCTGCTTATAAAGATATTCATTGGGATACTGAGTTATGTTTTGACCGTAAGTTTGGTAGTATGAAGGGTACACTATTCTTTCTAAAGAATAATGATAATCGTATTATGATGGACGAGAGTTTTAATGGTACAGGGCAGATTATCCCAGGCGAAGATGATGAATTCGCAGTTGCTATGGCAATGAACCATTACAAAACATACATTCTCAGAAATATAATGCTAAAAGAGTTTACAGCGGGATCTACACACGCTGGAGAACAATCAACACGCAAAGCACAAATGCTCAAAGGTGATGATATCATCAAAGCAAAATATAATCTACCTGATGAAAGAGCAAAATGGTACAAGACCGTGAAACAAAATGGTTTCGGTATGCAGCGGCGTGTAACAGTTCCACTTAACAAAGATGTAGAAGAAAGTTTGTTTAGTTTCTAATGAGTGATGAACATAAATTAATTTTACTTGAAGATTTTTTAGAACAGCGTTTACGTAAGGAGCAAGAGATTTCTTACTACGAAGAACAAATGAAAGAGATTGAAAAGAAATTGTTTTTCTTACGTAAGGAGCGTGAACTTACAGCCACTATTATCGATATGCTTACTAAAGAAAAAGTAGTAGACTTAAAAGAAATGGCAGAAGAAAAATTATTATTATCAAAAAAAGATGATGAAACTACTTGACATTTTTAGCGAATCGTACTATATTATAAAAGTAATCAGCGAGAGGGTTCAATATGAACGACATTCTACACGATATTGATGTAATCGAAAACGCACTTATAAATTTGACTGAAGGTGCAAGCGACGAAAAGTACGCAGCGATCTGGTCGCTTGAAAAACTTCTAATAGAGAAAAAAGACTTAGTTTCTGAGTTCGAAGCAGAACACGCACCCATATAAACTTTTTTTGACGGTCACGTAGCTCAACTGGATAGAGCAATTGACTTCTAATCAATAGGTTGAGGGTTCGAGTCCTTCCGTGATCGCCAAAAAAAGTTTTAGCCCTCTTGGTGGAATAGGTAGACACAAGAGACTTAAAATCTCTCGCTCGTAGAGCGTTCCGGTTCGAGTCCGGAAGAGGGCACCAAGTTATGATAGCACTCCTACCAATAGCGTTGAGGTAGAGATCACATGGGGACTATCAGGGTCTAGGACCCACGCTTCTAATAAGCTCCTGTAGCTCAATTGGTTAGAGCGCCCCGCTCATAACGGGTCGGTTGCAGGTTCGAGTCCTGCCGGGAGCACCAAATAAGGAAGTGGGTGTTGGTACACAGGGAAGTTTTATAAACTTTTCAGCGCCAGATTAGCGTTCTCGACCTGGTTCGAATCCAGGCACTTCTACCAATTATGGGCGTGTCGCCTCAAGGTGAGGCAGCGGACTGTAACTCCGTCGGGGAGACCCATGCTTGGTTCGATTCCAAGGACGCCCACCATTATAAATATCATAATGAAAACATTACTAACAATAGGGACAAGTCACACACAAAGCGGATTTGATTTTGTCGATAAGAAAGAAGAACCTGATTATTTTTTTAAAACTTGGCCAGGTTATTTAGAACAACGACTCGGAACAAGAGTTATAAATCTAGGTGTAGCAGGTCACGGTATAGATAGTATTATAAGTAGAACTTGGTTTGCTATAGACTTGTATAATCCAGATTGTATAATATTGGAATATCCATCAGTTAGTAGGTTTTCACTTTCATCGGATATCTTCATAGACTATGAAAAACATCCACTATATAATATATCACATATCGTTAGTTCTGAAGAAAATCATTGGTGCCAAAATGTAGTAAATAGAAAGATTCTCACACCGTCAAGTAAAAAAACTAAATTTATGTTAGAATGGATGTCACATATAGATGAAATGACCTATATAAACCATTCTTTGAAATTTAAAACATTACGTGATTATATCAGGTACAAACAAATAAAGGTACATTATTTTATTTTTAGTGGTAATTATAAAGACGCATTAAATGATGAATGGTGTATGTATCCTAGAAGAGTGTATGATTTGCTTGTTGAAAACAATGTTTGGTTACCAAGTAGCGACGGTACAAATCATATGAGTTGGGAAACAGAAAAATGGTTTGTTGATAATTTTATAATTAAAGAATTAAAAAAATGAAATTTCAGATTCAGAGTTTCATTGGTGTGATAACATAAACAATAAAATTGTACTCAACCCTAACGTCAATAAAAAGTATAAAAGATTTAACCAAGAATGGTTAGAATATTATGGAATTTTAGACTTGACGAATCATCAACAAAAGTTTACACTGTTATGTGATTATATAATTAATAAAGGTATAAACTTATTATGTTTTAGTGTTAACAGTGATGGTACAAGAAATGTATTTAATATGATTGATGAAATTATGAATATATCTATTCCTGATTATCTGAGAAAATATTTTATACATGATAAAAATAAGTGGATATTTAGTACAGATGGAAGAGGACACGCAGGTCCTATAATAGAACAATGGTGGGTAGATGAAATCTTCCTACCGAATTTGGCCCGTTCGTCTATCGGTTAGGACGCCAGGTTTTCAACCTGGAAAGAGGGGTTCGATTCCCCTACGGGCTACCATATTTAATATGGGGAGTTGGCTGAGTGGTCGAAAGCAGCGGTCTACTAAACCGTCAGACCTTAACGGGTCTCGTGGGTTCGAATCCCACACTCCCCGCCATAGAGGTAACTATGAGTGTAGTTGATTTTTCATTACCAAATCCAAAAACAGAGTTTGCTCCTGTATATAAAATGTACGGTTGGAGTTGTCATTTTGACAATGAAGCTGCTATAGACGATATGCGTGATTGGATTATAAAAAATGAAAAGCGTATTATTGAAGAAACCCCAGATAATCCATTTGATGATGCTGGTACTGGCTTAGGCAAAAATTCACTAACAGCCAAATATGTATTTTTTAATTTAATGCATGAAACTAAAGATGTTGAAAGTTTTAAAATTTACCGTAAATGGTTATGGAATCAATATCAAGAGTTTATGAGTACTATAAGATATCCTGTCAGACAATGTTATATTAACGCATGGGCAAATGTAATCAGAAAATCACAAAGTATGGGATCGCATCATCATGGTGTGAGACCATTTTCTTATCTAAGTGCGAATATGCATTTAGATGATTATGATACCGAAACATATTATATAAATTCTATAGACCATACAAAGTACAGTTTTAAGAATAAAAAAGGTGGTTGTGTTTTCTTTCCAAGTTCAATGAGACATGGTGTTACAAAACACAAAAAGAATACACGGAGAGTTAGTATAGCATTTGACTTGTATGATAAATTTGTTTCCGAAAATCCAAATGAACATTATCCTCTAGTAGATTTTGCGTATGAATAAAAAGCCTAAAAATAAATTTCTATATTATATTATGACTGAAGACCCATGGGCTAAAGTATTTTGGCGTGTATGGTTTTGGTGGGGTATTCGTCAAGCCAGTAAACGCAGAATAGCTTGGAAAGAAAAACAAAAGTCAATGCCACAACTTGACACAGAACAATATTGGGAAATGGTTCATAAAAAACTTGACAAATAGTGCGAATCGCACTATATTAATAATGTAAGTGATGAAAAGGAAAAGTTTTGAGCAAATACAAAATCATATTGACAGATTGTGATGGCGTTCTTCTTGATTGGGAGAATGCTTTCTATGAGTGGATGGCTTCTAAAGGCTATGAGAAAAAAGTGGATGCCGTTTACGATATGTCAAAGACATTTGGTATTTCAAAAACAGAAGGTAAACGGTTAATTAAAGAGTTTAACGAGAGTGCTTGGATGGGTTATCTAAAAGCACTACGGGATGCACGGAGCGGTGTTGCTCAACTTTACGAAGCTGGTTATCGTTTTCATTGTATTACTTCTCTGTCACTTGATAAGAAAGCAAAGCGTTTACGGATGTACAACTTAGAAAATGTTTTCGGTAAAGGCGTTTTCAAAGAGTTGGTTTGTTTAGATACTGGTGCTGATAAAGATGAAGCGTTAGCAGAATATGAAGGCAGTGGCTTCTATTGGTTAGAAGATAAAGAAGAAAATGCTGAGTGTGGATTACAGTTTGGTTTGAAGCCAATTCTTATCACTCACAAGCACAATGTTGGTTACAAGCACAAAGATGTAACACGGTGTGCTAACTGGAAAGAAATTACAGCGACAATTTTGGGTTAAAGGTTTACATTGTTTGATTACGTCAAACAAACTAAAGGGGAGCATTGCTCCCCTTCTTTTTAATCATCTTCACCATAGATTTTAAGAACTTCTACGACAGCAGGATGTCTCTCAACATCCATCATATCAAAGCGTGAAATAGCAATGTGTTTTAGATTTGCCATTTCATATGCTCTTACTAAATCCATGAAATCGGAGAGACCATTTTCTGAAAATCCGCGGTCATGTTGCTTTAGGTCTCCTGTTACAATCATTTTAGTATTGTTTCCTATACGAGTTAGTAGCATTTTCATTTGAGATTTTGTTGCGTTCTGCATTTCATCTGCTATGATCCAACTATCTTCAAACGTTCGCCCACGCATATAAGCAAGTGGTGCGATTTCAATAATGTTCTCGGCTAACATCGATTCTATTTGTGCTACTGAAAAATGCTTCTCAAATATATCGAATATAGGTCTCGTCCAAGGCGCCATTTTTTCATTTAGGTCGCCTGGCAAAAATCCATGCTGCTCATCGACCGAAACAGCAGGTCTCGTTATAACAATTTTTTTCACCTCTCTTTCCATGAATGCTTTGATACCCATGAGAGTACACAGAAGCGTTTTACCTGTACCAGCTGGACCAATTGCGAAACATATATTATTCGACGGATCGGCAAGTTGATACAGGTAATCTTCTTGTGCTATATTTCTGGGTAAAATTGTTGGGATTGTTTTTTTGTGAATGTGAATGATACCGTGATTAGAACTTGTATAAGCATCACGGTTTGTTTTAGTTGTTTGTTTTTCAACACGTTTTTTTCGTGCCATGTTGTTTGCCTCCTTAAGAGGGATTTTCAGAAGAGAACCTTCGCTCTCATATAATACTTATCATTTTAGTTTTTAATTTTAGTACTAATATTACATATTGACAAAAAAATTTTCCGTGATAAATACATTTAATACATGGAGTTTAAACAATGGCAGACATGATGCACAATGACATAATAGACAATTTACGTGATATCGATAAGAATGGTACACTACTAGATATTCTATTAGAGTTTGAAAACACATTAGATGAAGCAGGATTATATGCTTATAAAAATTGGGGTTTAGGGGAAGTATGTGAAGGTCCTCACCTATCACGTTATTGGTTGCATCTTAAATTGATGTATCCATATAAAAAGATGCCAGACCCACGTGGTGGTTTACGTTTAGAAAAACTAGGTTGTGAAATCAAGTTCAGCAAAGGCACACTAAAAACTCCAATCGTACCAAAAGGTCCAGAAGATTTAGATGATGAAGGAAATCCAAAACTACATAGTGATACTATTTGGTTAATAGATGTTTATATGCCACGTAAATTTGTAGATGAATTTGATGATGGAAAAGTAAAAGTTGGCGATGATGAAATTGATATAGAAGAACTCAACCAAGCATATGATTCAGGACTAGACGATGAGTCTAATGTAAACCAACAGGAAGTGTAACATGAGATTTAAACAGATAAACGAAGGTGTTGAATACGGTGAACTAAAGTCTTTAATAAGACCAAGACTTTCAGTAGCCGAATTTGAACCAAAAACTGGAAATGAAAGTGATGTTGTAGTTCTAGGTTTCTATAGCAAAGATGAATATCCAGCAAAAGATTTAGCAACATTTATTGAACGTGGCGTAACTGATATATTAGATACAGAAGTATCACCAGCAGCAGACGAAGACGGTTATTATATGATATTTGTAGAAGTCGAAAATGAAGAACTTATGGATAAAGTAATGTCTTTATTGGATGATGTTAATCGTTTAGCAGAAATCGATGAATGGACTATTAAATTTTTTGAAGGAAGAGAAATATCAGTAAATGCTGATGATATTAACAAATGGCTAAAGAAGAATTAATAGAATTCAAAGGTAAAGTAGTAGAAGTATTCCCAGGTAGCCGTTTCAAAGTAGAACTTGAAAACGGACATTGTATTGAGGGATTGCTTTCTGGAAAAATGAGAACTAGAAATATCAAAGTAATATTATATGATGAAGTGTTAGTTGAAATGACACCATACGATTTATCAAAAGGCAGAATTATTTTTAGGTATAAGTAATGTTTATATTCAGAAAAATTAAAATGTATCTGTTATTAGCAGCCATACTTGGTGCTATAGGATTTGGTGCATGGAAGTATTACGAACACACACAAAATCAAATCAGAATTTTTGCTGAAAATGCAGCACGTTCAGAGTTAGTGGCAAGTGAGACACAGGCTGCACTTGACAAAACACAAAAAGACCTAGAACAGGTTAAGATAGAATTTAAAAGAGCAACACAAGCATTCGAAAGTGCGGCAAAACGTGTTGATGTATTAGAGAAAAAATTAGCAGAACATGATATCGACTATCTTGCGGCAAAGAGACCAAAAGATGTTGAAAAAATTATTGACAAATCATCCGATAATGTGTTAAGATGTATAGAAATAGCAAGTGGATCACCACTAACAGAGGATGAAATCAATGCTACAAAGCGTTCAAAGATCAACAACGAATGTCCTGACCTCGCTAACCCTAATTATAGGCCTTAGTGCTTGTTCATCTACTCCTAAAACAGTAACATATACACCAGAGCCTATAGATAAGCCTGAGTTAATATTACCAGATGTATCGGAATTAGATTTAGACAAAGTTGATTGGATTATCATTACTCCAGAAAACGTAGAAGAAGAGTTTGAAAAAATTCGTAAGTCTGGAAATCCTGTTGTTTTATTTGCGTTAAATGATGAAGGTTATAGAGCGTTGTCGTTAGACATGGCAAACATCTTAAAACTAATTACAGAACAAAAAGCTATCATTGTTGCGTATGAAAACTACTACGAAAAATTAGACATTGAACTTGAGGGTACACAGTCTCCAGTTGTAATCGAAGTAGAAGAAAACACTGGACTTAGAGGACGCCTTCTTGGTTTTCTGAAGTAAATGAATCCATATGACATATTAAAAATTAATAAATATTCTACTAGCGAACAAGTAAAAAATGCTTATAATCGCTTGATGAAAGAATACCATCCTGATTCAGGAAATGGCGACATTGAAAAATTAAATGAAGTAAAAAAAGCATATATACAGATAAAAGAAAATAAGAATAATAGTATTATACTCAACATATCTGTCCCTATAACACAGAGAGAGTTGGCACTATCACTAGGACAAAAAATAACTGTAAACTATGAAGATATTTTGTTTGAAGTGAAAGTACCATATGAAACAAGAGTTGGAGACATCGTTACTATTCGTGACATTCTTCCAGAAACAACACTAAAGATTAAATTTAAGGAACGTAATGGCAAATCAAAATGACAGAGTAAATCTCGCACTTGAACGTGCAGTTATGAAAGCGTCTTCATTATCACACGAATACGTTACACTAGAACATATTCTATATTCTTTATTGGAAGAAAACGATGTATTAGATTTATTAACAAAAATAGAATGTGATCCTGGAAAAGTAGCAAAAGAACTTGAAGAGCATTTACAAGAGCGTGAAGATATTACAGTAAATGGTATGACAGAGATACCTAGACAAACTCTATCAATTGATAGACTATTCAATCGTGCTGTAACACAAGTTATCTTTAGTGGGCGTACAGCCATGTTTTGTAAAGATTTAATTGTTTCTTTAATGTCAGAAAATACATCACATGCATACTATATTTTACGTAAGAATGGGGCATCACGTTCTAAAGTCATTGATGTTTTACAAAAAGAATTTTATCAATCATCACCAAGACAACAACCACAAATGGGTGGCATGGGAGGTATGGGCGGTCAAGGACAAGTAAAATTTGAAGACTACTGTACAAACTTAAATATTGAGGCGTCAGAGGGAAGAATTGATCCGGTTATCGGGCGTGTCGAAGAGTTAAATGATATTTCAGAAGTTTTAGCAAGACGTAAAAAGAACAATGTGATTATTGTCGGTGAACCCGGTGTAGGTAAAACAGCAATCGCAGAAGGTCTTGCTCTAAACATTATCAATGATGAATGCCCCGAAACTCTTAAGGGAAAAATTGTTTACTCACTAGATGTAACAGCAATGGTTGCTGGTACAAAGTATCGTGGCGAGTTCGAAGAACGTGCTAAAATTGTATTCGATCAGTTAGCACAACGTGACAATGTAGTTTTGTTCATTGATGAAATACATATGATTATGGGAGCAGGTAATGCTGGCGGATCAAACATTGATATTGCTAATTTACTGAAGCCACTACTAGCAGGTGGTAAGCTACTATGTATTGGTGCAACAACAAGTGACGAATACCGTGAGAACTTTGAAAAAGACCGTGCGCTACAACGCCGCTTCCAAAAAGTTGTTATCGATCAACCATCAAAAGAAGACACAAAGAAAATTATAAAAGGATTGAAAAAACATTATGAGGAATTTCATGGTCTTGAATATGATGATGAATCATTAGAAATAGCAGTTGACTTAGCAGAACGTTATATGCATGGAAAATATAATCCTGACCGAGCAATTGATATTATGGACGTAGCAGGTGCTAGGAGCAAGCTACAGAATATATCTAATATTGGAAAGAATCAAATCGAACAAGCGGTATCAAAAATCACTCGTATTCCATTAGATATGATTGATGCTAAGGAAAACACAAATTACGCAAACCTTGAAACTAATATTAAGAAGAAACTGTTTGGCCAAGACAAAGCAGTGACTACACTAGTAGAAGCAATTTTAGTTGCGAAGTCAGGTATGCGTCCAACGAATAAACCAATTGGTAGTTTCTTATTTGTAGGTCCAACAGGTACTGGTAAGACAGAACTGTGTCGCCAACTAGCGGCAAACCTAGATGTGAAACTACGCAAGTACGACATGTCTGAATACATGGAGCAACACTCAGTATCAAAACTTATCGGTGCCCCTCCTGGCTATGTCGGTCACGCAGAGGGAGGAATGGGATCCGGACAACTTATTAATGATGTAGAAGAAACACCTAATTGTATTGTTCTACTTGACGAAGTTGAAAAGGCACATCCTAGCGTAATGAACCTCTTACTACAAGTTATGGACGACGGTAAACTGACCAGTTCAACTGGTAAAACAGCAGACTTTAGTAATGTAATTCTTATAATGACTTCAAACTTGGGTGCTGCCCAAAAATCAAAACGTGCAATTGGTTTTAGTAATGACAATGACGATGCTTCAATGCAGGCTGTTATGAAATATTTCTCACCAGAGTTTAGAAACAGACTAGATGGTATGGTAGAATTTGTTTCACTGCAGCGTGAACATATCGATATGATTGTAGATAAGTCTATTAATGAACTAAACGATATGTTGAAAGAAAAGAATGTTAACATAAGTTTGACACTAGGAGCAAAAGCATGGTTACGTGAAAAGGGATATGTACCAGAAATGGGTGCACGTCCACTACAGCGTGTTATTAATGACCACATTAAAAAACCATTATCAAAAGAAGTTTTGTTTGGTAAGCTAGTTGATGGTGGTAATGTTACAGTGAATATAGTAGACGAAGAAGTAGTTTTCAGTTATGGTTAAAAGATGCCAATCAACAAAACTTTTTTATAAGATATATCCATATAAGATATCTTACAAAAGATTGTATGGTTTCCCATCACCTGAATTCGTATCTCAATCCCGTTGGGGTTGGTGGTTCGATGTACCTGGTTCTCCAGATGAACGTACAAGAAGAGACAACTGTTATCACTTCTTAAAAAATATTGGAAAAACAAAGTTTTCGAATAGTCAACATACACATGTTTATTTTATAGAAAAAGATGAATTTGAAAAAGCATGTGGTAGATATAAAGATTTACAAATAGAACAATGTGAACCGTTTGTTGAAAATCTATCAGATATACTAGAACAATATGACAGTAGTGTAGACATAAAAAATAATCTGTACCATAAAAAGTACAGATACAAAATAGACTTAAAATTTAACCAACATTTAGAGAATTCGTTAGGTCCAATGTTAGCGGAAACTTACATGGATAATGAAAACTATCATCTGAATCCAAATATTAGACGATTTATTGAAAAAGAACCAGTACAGCAAACTATGGCAGCACGATATACTTGGGCATTCAGACATAGCACATACCATAATTATTCTATATACTGCCGTGAACATATAGATATGGAACTTATGACATTTATTGCTAGTGAAAATATTTCCAAAATTACAAAAGCAGTCCTCAAAGACGAAATAGATAAATAGATTATATACGATAATTTATTATCTATTTTAAGAGGACAGAATTATGGCAAAAATCAAAGAAGAAATTTTAGTAATTAGAGTTTCTACAATCACAAAAAATAGCGAAAACAAACCTGATCTTCTAAACAATGAGATTGCTGGTACAATCGAACAAGTTGTTTCAGAATTGATCGGTGACGCCGCTGTGGTCGAAGTTGAGACCACATCAGAATAGGGAATAAAAATGGCACGTAAAACTACAACTCTTCTGCCAAACACAGGCACTAATTTAGATTTAACAGGTGACGCAGTACCCGGTGATAGTTACTATGGCTACACTGATGGTATTCACACAGTTGCTATCTATGGTCAAAATCTTTCAGGTAGAGTTAAAGTACAAGGTACACTGGCAACATCTCCAACAGAAGATGACTGGTTTGATATTTTAATAAGTGGTTTACCGTATAAAGACTATAGTAACTTTACTGGAGTTGAAGGTTTTACGTTCACAGCAAATTTAGTTTTTCTTAGAGCTACATTAGATAGAACTGCTCTTGGTATAACTGATGTTACAACTGCTGGATACATTGAGAAAATATACTTAAATTATTAAGGGGCATACAAATGAGCATAAACGCAACACCTTTCAATCCTACTTTTAAGTTGGTGGGTAATTTACAAGATGACCAAGTTCTTGTATATGATTCCTCTGAAGGTGCATTCATTAACGCTGCAGGAGGCACAGCAACAGGTACTGGCGGACTTGACTCTGTTACTAACACAGGAACAGGGAATGAACTAGGTTCGGTAACAGGTTCTTCAGTTGTACTAAAAACTATCTCAGCAGGACAGAATGTTACAATCACAGATAACGGTTCAAGTTTAGTTATCGCAGCAGACTTTACAGAGACATTTCAAAGTGGCACAAATCTAGGTACTGGTAGTTCAATACTAGCAGCGATTGACCCAACTTCTGGTCAGTTCTCTTTCAAAAGTATTGCCGCAGGGACTGGATTGACACTAGCAGATGATGGAAATACAATAACAATAACATCATCAGTTGATACCTCATTATTCCCTTTAAAATCAAATAATCTTTCAGACTTACCAGACAAAGCAGCAGCGAGAACAAATTTAGGAGCAGTCAGTCAAGCAGATGGTGATGCCCGCTATTTCAGAAGAGATGCTCATAATGTTCCAACTATTAATAATAATTTTGATCTAGGTAGCAGCGAATTCAAATTCAATGACATCTATGCTGAAACATTACATGGTACAGCACTATTAGCAGATAATTTAACAATCTCTGGTTCTACTGAAGGAGATGTTCTTACATGGAACGGTACAACATGGGTAGCAGCAGAAAATACAGGAAGCGGTTCAGGTACTGGTTCTACTCCACAGACACTAACAATTAATGGACAGCAACTATCTATCTCAGGTGGTAATACAATTACACTACCTTCATATGATGATGTTGATAACTTTGTTAGAACAGATGGTCATAGTGTTCCTACACAAGACAGAACATGGGATATTGGTAGCGCAGAAGCACGTTTCAACGATGTATATGGCGAAACATTCCAAGGTACAGCAGTATTAGCAGACAATCTTACAATTCCAGGAACACAAGGTCAAGTATTAACACATAATGGTGCTACTTGGACAGCAGGACCTGTAACATTACAAACTCTATCATGGGATGGTAATGTACTTTCAATATCAGAAGGTAACAGTGTAAGTCTAAATCTTGGCGACTACTATACAAAATCAGAAGTTGATACAGCAATTTCTAACATTGACCATGTTGCTGATTGGGCTACACTACAGAACAAACCAACAATCCCATCTGATGTTTCAGATTTAACAGATACAACTGGGCTACTAGACCATTTCTCAGGTGCTTATGGAGATTTAACAGGTGCTCCTACAATTCCATCTGATGTTTCAGAACTAACAGATACAACAGGTTTATTAGCACATGTGACACCATTTAGTGGTAACTATGACGATTTAACTAATAAACCAACTTTATTTGATGGTGCATATTCATCACTAACTGGTGCACCAACAATTCCAACAGATGTATCACAATTAACAGATACAACAGGTCTACTACAAGATGACGATCATCAAACACTAAGTTTAGTTGGCACTTCACTTGCTATTTCAAATGGTAATGCAGTTGATCTAGCATCATTAGTCAACACTGATGCGCAAACTCTATCATTAGTAGGCACAGCGTTACAAATTTCAGGTGGAAACGCAGTTGATTTAGCATCACTACAAACTCCAGCTCCTGACTTAACACCATATGCGACACAAGAGTTTGTTAGTAATGCTATTAATGCTCTATCAGATGAAGACAGTCAAGTTCTATCATTCACTGGTACTACATTAAGTATTTCAAATGGTAATGCGGTTGATTTAGCGTCATTAGTAACAACTCCTGACTTTACAGGATATGCGACAGAAACTTATGTAGATAATGCATTAGCAGCATTAACAGACCAAGATGAACAAACACTGTCTCTTGTTGGTACAACCCTTACTATTAGTAATGGTAATAGTGTTGATATAGCTGATGCTTTCCAAGAAACAGCACAGACACTTTCATTAGTTGGTAATGACTTAAGTATATCAGGTGGTAATACAATTACACTTCCTGTTTATCAGGACGTTGACAACTATATCAAAACAGATGGTCACAGCGCACCTGCTATAGACAACACATACGATATTGGTTCTGCTGAACTAAGATATAATGATGTATATGGTGAAAGATTCCATGGTACAGCAATTCTAGCAGACCAACTAACTGTAACTGGTAATGATGGTGATGTACTAGCATATAGAAACGGCTCATGGGTTGCTGAAAATTCACCAGCGGCACAAAGTTTAACATTAGATGGTACTGAACTTCAAATTTCAGGCGGTAATACAGTAGATTTATCATCTATACTACCAACAGATATTTCAGAACTAACAGATACCACAGGTCTACTAGGTGGCGGCAGTGGTGGAACTGTCTATCAAAATCTTACATTGGCTGGTAACACATTAACTATTTCAGGCGGCAACAGCGTTGACTTAGCAGCATATGAAAATGTTCCGCAAGACTTTAGTTGGAATTCAATTACTGGTAAGCCTACAACATTAAGTGGTTATGGTATTACAGATGGTATTCCAACAGATATATCACAATTAACAGATTCTAATGGTTTATTACCAAGTGATTTATCTGATTTGACAGATACACAAAGTCGTATCCCAACAGATGTTAATCAACTAACAGATTCAAGTAATCTATTGAGCGGTACACCACAAACACTTACACTTGCCGGTACAGATTTAACTATCTCTGGTGGTAATACCATAAGTCTATCATCACTAGGTGGTGGTAGTAGCACAGTTTACTGGAATGATATTTTAAGTAAACCAACATTTGCTACAGTAGCAACTACTGGACTTTATAGCGACTTACTAAATAAACCAAGTATCCCAACAGATATTTCAGAACTAACAGATACAGGCGGTTTACTAGGCGCAGGTGGCGCATCGACAATTAATGAACTGACAGATGTTCAAACATCTGGAGCAGGTCACACTCCAACTGACGGACAGGGTCTAATTTGGAATCAAAGTATGGGTCATTGGATGCCTGGAAATTTATTCTCTGGATCATATAATGATTTAACTGATAAACCGACAATAGCAACAGATATTTCTCAGCTAACAGACACAACAGGCATTATTCAAGCCGCAAACACAGATAGTCAAACACTAACATTAGTTGGCTCTTCACTACAGATTTCTGGTGGTAACTCAGTTGATCTATCCAGCCTATCTGGAGCAAGCGATTGGGCATCTATAACAGGTACACCAACTACACTAGCAGGTTACGGTATCACAGATGCGTTTGATGGTGATTACAACTCATTGACTAATACACCAACAATCCCAACAGTTATCGGTGATTTAACAAATGTAAGTACAGCAACACCAAGTACGGGTCAAGTTCTAAAATGGGATGGTTCTCAGTGGGCACCTGGTACAGACTTAACGGCAAGTGGCGGTACAGGTATCACACTAGCAGATTTAAGTGTTTCAAATGCTACACCAAATGGATCCACAAGTTCACTAGCTTACAATAACACAACAGGTGTATTCACATTTACTCCAGCAGCATCATCCGGTGGTGCGACATCACTTTCAGGATTGACTGATGTTTACAGCAATATCAATCCAACACAAGGAGGTGAGACACTTATTTGGGATGCTGTTAATAATTATTGGACAAATAGTGGTCCAGCAGTAGCACCACAAAATACAATTGATGACTTAGCTGACGTTACAGTAACAAGTACTTCAGATGGTCAATTCTTAGTATACAATAATGCGTCAGGCGAATGGGAAAATAAAACTGTTGATGTTGCTGACCTAACAGATGTTGGTGGACTTCTAACACAAGGTGGTGGCAGCGGTAGTGGTATTTCACTATCCGATCTAAGTGTAACAACTGCTGGATCTCCGCAAGGATTAGGTTCACTACAGTATAGTAACCAAACAGGGGTGTTTACATTTACACAACCAGACATTGCTTCTGGAAGTAGAACAGCATTAAGTGTAACAACTGCAGCAGCATCGGCTGGCGGTTCACTAGTATATAATAGTGGAACTGGTGTGTTTACCTTTACTCCTCCTGATATGACAACTGCGAGTGCTACAGCTGGAGGTTCTACTGGCCAAGTACAATTTAATAATAGTAACGCATTCGCAGGTGATGCGAAACTAACGTTCTCAACATCTGGTGATGGTACTCTATCAGTCGGATCAAATGGTGGCGGTAGAATTAAAACTAACTACTGGGTTGGTACTGATAATACTGTCCAACCAATGTACATCCAATCTGATAACGGTAGTGGAAGTAAAGCAACTCATGTTGTATTTACAAACAGTGGTGGAGCTCAAACAACTACATTTAGCGGAGCTGTAAACTTTACAGGTACTACAATTCAAGGAATTGAATTAACTGATTTAACTGGAATTAGTGATGGCACAGCAGGCCAAGTATTAACAACAGACGGTAACGGTGGATTTACATTTACAACAGTAAGTGGTGGTGGTTCTTCATTCTCTGGTTCTTATAATGACTTAACTGATAAGCCAACAATACCATCCGATGTAAATCAATTATCAGATGCGAGTGGGTTACTAACTCATAATGTGTATACTCAAGGTACTGGCATTCAGATTAACTCTAATGTTGTATCTCTTAACGCAGCACTTGGTCAACTAAACAATGTATCAGCCTCAGCTCCGGCACTAGGCCAAGTTCTAGGTTGGTCAGGATCACAATGGGAGCCAACTACACCAAGTGGCGGTGCTAACTTGTCATCTTCATCGATAAACGAATTAAACGATGTTGATACTACAGGTATTCAAAGTGGTCAGTTCTTAGAATGGGATGGAACTAAGTTTGTAGCAGCAAGCGGTGGCACAGTAGACTTATCTACTGAATCTATAGGTGACCTAGGGGACGTTTCTAACTCAACACCAAATAATGGTGACGTTCTAACTTGGAACGGTACAGCAAACAACTGGGAACCACAAGCTGCTTCTAGCGGCGGCGGTGGCGGTGGCGGAAGCGTTGAATATTTCAAGCTAAATTACGCAACAAATGGCTCACTATCCAGTATTAGTAATGCGACAAGTGGTGTTTCTGCTACTATCGTTGATGCTAACAGTGGTGAAACTGATATTACATTTAGTGGATATAGTTTCCCACCATCAAATGTACTAATATATGGATACTCAAGATTAACAAATGAATACATTATTATGCCATTAAACAAAGACATTGCAACAAGAACATTAGCGGGTGGGGGCAGTCCAGGATCACCGGTGGCATTTGGTACACTAGGTTCACTAACGCTTTCGCTAACATTGAGAGAGGCAGATACAGGAGCAAACAGAAGTTTTGGTACTGATACACATGCTTGGATCGTTATATCTATGATTTAATAAGGATTTGAAGTAAATGATTAACTATAAGACAAGTGCTATAGACTTAAATGTCCCAGCAAAGGTATTACCAGTTACAGTCACGACACAAACGAACTTAGATTCGTGGCCACATGATGATGGCCAGGGAGATAAATGGTGGGAAAGTGGGCAAAACCCAAAAACATATCGCTGGGAGATAACCATGACAGTCACTACTGTAAATCATGGTTCGCACTTGACTAGAACTCCTTTCTTATTCAACGGTTACGATATTATGGTAGGTGACTTTATCGCAGGTGCTACAGATGGTCGTGCGCTTCAAATTGTTTCAATTTCAGCAAAAACAGCTTTCACTGTTACATGTCAAGTAGAAGATAGATTAAGATATAACACGTTCCGTTCAGCATCAGGTACAGGTATATTCGCTGTTCCAGGTGGTGCTGTTGTATTCCAACTTAATGAAGATGGTAGTCCTATGATTGATCCTCTTCCTGTTGGTACAGTGTCTTCAGACTTTTATCCAAATGTAGATTCCCGTTTTAAATATTTAAACCCATCAAACAACTATATGCTACACCAAGATGCGCATGGTTTTGATGAAGGGGACGTTATTTGTATGAATAAAACAACTGGTGAATTTGAAGTTGCGTCAGGTGAAAATATTGATAGATTAGTAGGTACAGTTACACACCCTGGTCCTGGACCAAACAATTTCTTGTTAAGACCAGCAAATGGTGTTATTGATTTTGTACCAGGACTACCGGGCAATCCTGGCGATTTCATATATCCGGCTATCGACGGTACAGGTGAACTAACTACTACAGATACTGGTGTTGCAATTTTCTTAAAAATAAAAAATGCGGTAGAAAGTGTAGTTCGAGGAACAGTTACAAATGGGAAAGCAACAGCAGGCGATGTATTAGAAATAAACGGAACAGCAGTAACATTTGTTACAAGTCAACTAGGGGTTGTAAATGTAGCTGATGCTGTACAAGATATTAACGCATTAACCTCAGATCATAAAGTTATTGCTGAATCTAGTCCAGCACCAAATGAAGTACAATCAGATACAGGTACATATGGTTCTGCTTACGGTCTAGTCGGCGGTTTCCCTCCATTCTCTGCTACTATTAATGGACAGGCTGTTAACTTTAGCACAACAACAGCAGGTCAGGCAGCTTATGGGATGCCTGTTGCGATTGCGTCTGATATGGCAGCAGATATTAATGCAGCCAATATTTCTGGAATAACTGCTGCGGAATCAAACGGTAATCTTGTTTTATTAGAATCTGCAGGTAATGCTATTACTATCGTAAACGTCACAGCAGACGCAAACGGTAGTAATTTTGCTGGTATGAATTCTATTTCATCATTGGCTTTATCATATCCTGGTGCAACAGGTGTAGCAGTTCTTCAGTTACGCAGAGAAGATGGCGGCGAGATTATTCTAAAAAATATAACAGGTTCTGCTACAAGCGATTACGGTCTTATTTCTGGTCATAATGGATCATACGCTATCGGTCTTAATGTCGAACAAGGTGTACGCAAAGCGGGAACAACCGTTGTTACAGATATAGCAGCACGTGACGCATTAACTTCAGTTCTGACAGGTGACAGTGCTTATGTACTAGATACTGGCGAGGGAGAATGGGGTCTTTACTTCTGGGATGGAACACAGTGGTCTCTTGTTGCGACACAAGATAGTGCTGCAGTTGATGCTAATTCTTTATCACACACGTTTACGTGTCCGATTGGAGGATTTGGTACAGCACAAAACATTACACTAGGTAGAATATCTGATAACTCACGTGTAGTAAGTGTTCTAGTTGAAGTGTTAACACCATTGACAGGATATACTGGCGGTATCCCATCATTAGATATTGGAACAGCAGCAGAACCAGAAAGACTAATGAGTGATGTAGAAAACGATTTAGAATCTACTGGATCATACACGACAAATCCTGATTTTCACTACACAGGTAATACGGAACTTGAACTAAAAGCAAATTTATCACACTTGGGTGCTACTCAAGGCCAGATAAAAGTAACGGTAACATACGTATAAAAGCAACTCATCCAATGGCATAAATAGTAATGTAGAGGAGATATCTTCTACATTTATCTGATGTTTCTTCCGGATAAATTTTCATGAAAATTATTAACCAAAATAACACAAGTGCCTTAGGCATTAGTGTTTTTATAGCTATTATATAGGAGAAACTTACATGGCTACAATTAAGAATTTTGGTATCGTAGGTATTGGGCAGTCAGTACAGTATGGTAAAGGCGGCGGTAAAGTCGTTTATGATACTGGTAACTCACTGTTCAAAGTTACTACAGACGGTACTACATTATCAAACTTAGATGTTGCTGATCCTACTGGTAATACACACGCAGCAAGTAAAGGTTACGTTGATTCTGTTGCTCAAGGTCTTGATGTTAAAGACTCAGTCCGTGCAGCTTCAACAACAGACGTAAACACATCTTCTGCTCCATCATCACTTGATGGTGTTTCACTAGCAAACGGTGATCGTGTTCTACTAAAAGATCAGGCAACTCCTTCACAAAACGGTATCTACGTTTTCTCATCAGCAGGCGCAGCACTAACACGTGCTGTAGATATGGATGCTTCAGGTGAGTTCGTAGGTGCATTCTTCTTCGTAGAAGAAGGTACAGCAAACTCAGACCAAGGATTTGTATGTACAACTAACGGTCCTGTTACTGTTGGTTCAACAAATATCACATTTTCACAGTTCACAGGTACTGGTCAAATTTCACCAGGTGCTGGTCTTTCAAAATCAGCAAACACAATTAATGTAAATGTAGACAATACGTTTATTGAAATTAACGGAAATGATGATTTAACAATCAAAGGTACAGCGACAACAGGTGAAGTTCTACAATCAGACGGTTCAGGTGGTGTTACTTATGGTACAGTTAACCTAGCAAGTTCAAATGCTGTTTCAGGAATTCTTCCATTAACACACGGTGGTCTAGGTACAGAAGCATCAACATCTTCTGGTAAAACAACAGCACGTACAAATCTAGGACTAGGTACAATCGCAACACAAGATGCTAACAATGTTAACATCACAGGTGGTACAATTGACATTTCAGGCGGTACACTAACACTAGCAGATAACCAAATCAACGGTGACAAAGTATCAGGTGGTACAATTGACTCAGCTAACCTACTAGGTGGCGCAGGTAATACAATCTCAGGCTACGATATCACAGTTGGCTCAGGCAAAACACTTGACGTAGACGGTGTACTAGATGTAGACGGCGCAGCAGGTTCAGCAATCGATAACGTAGTTATCGGGGCGACAACATCAGCAGCAGGTACTTTCTCAAACCTAACATCAGGTAATGTCGATATCGATGGTGGTGACATTGACGGTACAACTATCGGTGCAAGTGCTCCAGCAGCAGGTACATTCACAACAGTTACTACAACAAGTCTAAAAACAGACACCGTTGAAGCAACTACAGGTGGCGGTGATATTACATTTAACTCGCCAATCAATGCAGCAGCAGGTATTAATGTGGCGGGTGTTACATCACCAAACATGAATGCTGACACAATCAATGAAGATACTGTTGGTGCTGGTGTTACTGTAGATGGTGTTCTACTAAAAGACGGTAACGTAACAGCAAACGTTGGTACATTTACTTCAACAGTAGTTACTTCAGCAGATATCGATGGTGGTACAATTGACGGTACTGTAATCGGTGGTACAACTGCAGCAGCTGGTACATTTACTGATTTAGCATCAGCCAATGTTACTATTACAGGTGGCACAATTAGTGGTACTAACGTTAACATGACTGGTCAAACTCTAACACTTGATGATGACTCAATCTCAGGCGATAAAGTACATGGTGGTGTAATCTCAGATTTCGCATCAACAGGTATTGATGATAATGCAACATCAACAATGTTGACATTATCACCAGCAAATGCAACACCAGTAGCAGCAAGCCACACTGGTACAATTTCTGGTCCATCAACTGCAGGTTCAGCGGATGGGACATTTACTCTTGCTGTAAATAATACAGAAACAACAGATTTAACTGGTTTCTTAGATCAAACTGTCGTAGCACATGATTTTGCAGGCGATGGCAGTAGAGTTTATATGCTGGCACGACAACCAGCTGGCCATACACATCCAGATACTATCAGAATTTTTGAATTCCCATTGACTGGTGCTGCGTTTGACTTATCTAATGTCGATACGGCTAATTCCCAAGATACTTTGCTGTCTGGGCTTCCAACTTGGGTTGACGGGATGAGACTAAGTAGTGATGGTACTAAATTGTATCTTGCAATGGGTACAACTGTTAACCAGTATACCTTAAGTACAGCACGTGACATCACCTCAATCGTATCAACTCCTGCTAAAACATTTACTAAAGCAGGAAGTAGATCACCTGGTATAGCATTCAATTCAACAGGTACCAAAGTGTATTTTGTTGAAAGAAATACAGAAACAATTGATCAATATAACCTAGGTACAGCTTGGGATATATCTACTGCGGTAGCAGCAGGTAGTTTTGACTTAACAAATGGTGGCACTGTAGGTACAGGTGTTTTCTTGGGCGGTGATCTTCACCCAGATGGTAATGCTTTCTATGTTGCAGATTCTACTGATGGTATACTTCAGATAGCACTTGGTACACTAGAAGATATAACTTCTGCGTCTTATTCAACAGCGCCAGCTATAGCACGTACTATACCATCTTTTGGTGGGACGTTTTCAGCAGGTTTGACTATTAAAAAATCCACGACTGTTGATAGACTATTCTTTGGTGAGGCCACTACCAGCTCAGCAGGCGGAGTAGTTGCGTATGATTTTACACAAAACATTACAGCAGGTGGCTCAACAACAGAATCAATCTTGATCAATGGTCAACAAGTTGATTTCTCAGGTGCACTAGCAGACATCATCCAAGACATTAATGGTTACAGCATTTCGGGTGTAACTGCGTCTGATGATGGTGGCTTCTTAAAAATTGAAGATGCAGACAGCGATCTAGTTCTAGCAGAAAATGGTGGTACAGCACTAGTAGATGTATTAGGTATGACAGCAGGTACTTACAACTATACTGGAGCATCTGCGGCGACAGCATCATTCTCAGATGATGTTTCTATCGCAGGTAACCTAACAGTTTCTGGTACACTAACATCAATTCAAACAACAAACACAACAATCACTGATAACACTATCACTCTAAACGATGGTGAAACAGGTGCGGGTGTTACAGCTGGTTCATCTGGTATTGAAATTGATCGTGGTACACTAGATAATGCTACACTACTATGGAACGAAACAACTGATGTTTTTGAACTTAAAGTAGGTGCAACCCTAGCAGACCTTAAAGTTTCAAACCTAGCGATGACAGGTATCGAAGCCGATCAAATCGGTTCACTATCTGGAAATGGCATTTCTATTACTGATGATATTTCAGGTTTAGATGCGACATTCTCAGGTGCGTTAGCAGTAGATACAATCAACGAAGTAACAGCAGCAACTGGTGTAACAGTTGATGGTGTTCTACTAAAAGATGGTGTTGTTACTGGTGGTCTAACTGCAGAAGCAGGCGACACAGTAGATGTATCATTAGGTACACTAACATTAGCAAATGACCAAATCTCTGGTGATTCTATTGAAGGTGGTACAATCGGTTCTATCACAATCAACTCATTGGCATCTGGCTCAGTTAATATCGACGGTGGTAACATTGACGGTACAACAATTGGTGGAGCAGTATCAGCAGCTGGTACATTCTCATCACTAACATCAGATGCGGTTGATCTAAATGGTGGTTCTATTGATGGTACAGATATCGGTGTTAACGCATCAGGTATCGGTACATTCACAACAATGAATACATCAAATGCTGATATCAACGGCGGTAATGGTGATAACTTCATCATCGGTGCAGCACAATCAGCAGCTGGTACGTTCTCAACAATGACATCTGATACAGTTGACATTAACGGTGGTACAATTGATGGCGTTTCATTAACAACATCAACAGTTGACATTAACGGTGGTAACATTGACGGTACAGTTATTGGTGCCAACAGTTCAGCAGCAGGTACTTTCTCAGTACTAACTACTGATGATGCTCAAATTGGCGGTGGTAATGTTACTGCAACTAATGGTACTTTCACAAACCTAACATCAGGTAATGTTAACATCACAGGCGGTACAATCACAGGTATTGATATTGATACTAGTGGTTCTACAGTATCATTCGCTGACGACCAAATCTCAGGTGATAAAGTACACGGTGGTACAATTTCTGATTCATCATTAATTGGTACAACTGGTTCAACTATCTCTGGTTACGATATCACTGTAGGTACAGGTAAAACGCTAGACGTATCTTCGGGTACACTTACACTGGCAAATGACCAAATCTCAGGTGATAAAGTACATGGTGGTACTATCTCAAACTTCGCATCAACAGGTATCGATGATAACGCAACATCTACTAAAGTAACATTAACAGATACAACGGCAACATTCGGTGTAGCTGGTGACTTTGGTGCTAATACTTTAGCAGCTGGCGCAACAACATTAGCATCACTGAACGTAACAGGTGACGCAGTTGTATCAGGAAACCTAACAGTTTCAGGTGCAGTTACAACAACTCTATCAGAAACAGTTGAAATCGAAGATAACCTAATACTTCTAAACTCAAACCACACAGGTGCAGCGACACAAGACGCAGGCATCGAAGTTAATCGTGGTACAGAAGTAGGCGGAAATGCTAAGTGGTACTGGGATGAAACAGCAGATGAGTGGTCATCAAATGGCGCAAACATCAACGTTGGTTCAATCACATCATCTAGCTTCCAGCTAAGTGGTACAATCGCAACAACAGACGGTGGTACAGGTACAGACACATCAGGATTCGCAGATGATTCTCTAATGATTATGTCAGGTACAGGTACAACAGTATCAGAACTAGCAAAAGGCGCAAACTCAACAGTACTAAAAGTTAACGCTTCAGGTGCTCTAGGTTATGCGCAAGTAGCTCTAACAACAGACGTTTCTGGAACTCTACCAATCGCAAACGGTGGTACAGGTCTAGCAACTAACGGTTCTGATCGCCAACTTCTAGTAGTTGACGCAACAGGTGCTCTAGGTTATGAGTATGTGGGTACACTACGTAACTCAACAGGTCTAGCAACAATCAACACATCTAACATGGCATCAGGTACAGGTGAGTACTTAGAAGTAACAAACGGCACAGGTCGTGTAACAGTTACAGCTAAGAACGCAGCTAACTCTGGTATCGTTGACTTGTATCTACAAGGTCAAGATGGCGGTGATGTTTTCCTAGTAGGTGACTCAGGTGAGGCGCTTCTACAAGGTGAAGACGATACAGACCTTACAGTTGCAGGTGGTGACACTGGCACTGGTGACGCAGGTGACCTAATCCTTAAAGGCGGTAACGGCTCAGGTGGATTTATCTCTGGCTCAGTTATCATTAAAGGTGGTATAGGTGGCGCAACAGACGGTAACGTTGAAATCTTAGGACCAAACGATACAGCTATTGCGGTGTTCACAGAAACATCTTCAACAGCAGCAGATAACTTTGAATTCAAAAATGGCACAGGTGGTCTAGAACTAGCAGCAGCTGGTACATCCACAGACGTTAACTTGACACTTGCTCCAAAAGGCGCAGGTATCATTTTAGCACCATCTGGTTATGATATGTCTTCAGCGGCTCCAGAAGCTCTTGCTACAAAAGACTATGTTGATTCACAGATTAATGCTAATGGTGATAACTTTATTCGTCAGACATTCACAGCGAATGGTTCTTCTAGCTTTACAGTTGGTACACTGAAGAATATCACAGGTCAGACATATTATGTATCACGTATCACAATTAAGATTACAACAGCATTCGTAGGTGCTGATGAACTTATCATTAGTGATGGTACTAACACACTAGTTGGTGCGCTAGATACAGATATCTCTGAAACAGGGTTCTTCATTATCGACCAAGGTTATGAAGTCACATCAGCTGGTGGTGCAACAATCACAGCAACAATACAGAATGGTGGTGCTTCTGCATCCCCAACAACTGGTACTGTTATTGTTGGTGTCGAGTACAAAGCACTTTAATGTTACGTACATAATTAATAATGAAAAGGGCCTACGGGCCCTTTTTTTGTTTTTATAGTTGAAAAGATAAATAGATTATATTATAATAAAACTTAACGACAGAGTTAATTCTCTGACTTTTTAATACCATAGACGTTGAGGACTAAAGATGGCTGTAACATTAAATGCAAAGGGTACAAGTGTACCTTATTTTAAGATTGGACGAAAAGGTACTACAATATTTCAGGGTACCACCGATCCAAATCCGACATATTCAGTATCACAGGGTGATATTTGGATTGATACGACTTCAAACGAAATAAAGATTAGAACTGCTAGTAGCACGTGGGCATCAGCAGCTGGTGGTAGTGTTTCTGCTCTTACAGATTTAACAGATATAGATTTATCAACACCTGCTACAGATGGTCAAATTCTAGTTTGGGATAATGCTAACAGCGTATTTGTAGCAGCAGATGAATATGGTGACACTGATGTTAAGACACTACTAAGTTCTCTTGATTCTAGTATCATACCTTCAGCAGATGTTACATATGACTTGGGTTCTCCGACAAATCAATGGAAAGATATTTATGTAGGTCCCGGCTCAATATATATGAGCGGTACAAAGATTATTGAAGAAGACAGCGTTTCAGGTAATCTAAAATTCTCAGCAGCATCAAATCAATCTGTTCACATTTTATCTCATGGTACAGGCGATACGGTATTAGAAACCAGTAATGGTTTAGACATTATTGCTCATAATAGTGCTAATATTGATTTACAAGTTAGTACAGGTCAAATAACATTCACAGGTGATGTTTTAGCAAATAATGATTTAACTGTTACCGGCAACTTAACAATCAATGGAACAACAACAACGGTTAACACTGCTACACTTACAGTATCAGACAATATTATTGTTCTTAACAATGACGAAACTGGTACGCCATCACAAGATGCTGGCATTGAAATTGAACGTGGCACAGAAACAAATGTAGCAATTGCTTGGAATGAAACTACAGACCGCTGGACATTTACTAATGATGGATCTACATATGCGAACTTACCACTTAGTACAGATGAATTAACTGAAGGTTCCACTAACCTTTATTATACCGACGCAAGAGTTGGAGCATATTTGACTGCTAACCCACAGCCGGGCAACACATATGGAACACAAATAGTATGGAATGTGGCAGATCCAACAAATAGTATTATTTTAGATGCAGGTGATGGTAGTACTACACAAGCAACATATTATGGTGATGTTGTTGATAGTAATGGCAGTGTTGTTTTAGATATAAGTGGACCAGCATTTTATGGTTCAACTAATGGCAATCACAACGGTGATGTTTATGATGCAACTGGAAGCACATTAATACTTGATGTAGATAACGGACAAGGAACAGCAGTTTTAAATGGTGATGTGAATGGAACAAATATCACTACATCAAATATAGATGTTTCAAATTATATCAAAGGATATAATTCTCTTATTGCTCCGGGCGCAGGCGCAACTGTAAACTATGTAGTAACAGTTGCTGCAAAAACAACAGCACATAGATATAATGGTACAGGATCATCCAGTGGTTATGTTTTTAATGGTTTAGAGTCTCCATTCTTAACATTAACTCCGGGTAGAACCTACAGATTTATACAAGAAGATGCAACAAATAGTGGTCATCCAATAGCATTTTATTTTGAAGCAGATAAAACTACTGCATATACAGACAATGTTACATTTAACGGTACACCAGGCCAAGCAGGTGCTTATACTGAAATAACAATTACAGACAGTACACCCGCAGTTCTTCATTATCAATGTACAGCACATGGTTATATGGGTAACTCGCTACAAACGAATACGAGAAACTTAACAGGTTGGACAACAGATAACTTAATTGAAGGCACAAATGAATATTATACAGACCAAAAAGTAGAAGATTATATTAATACGCAGATTGGCAGTGCTGGAGAATTTGTAATTGTAGATACAGATGATAGCACACTTACATCTACAAGTGCGTTATCTATAAACACTACCAATGGTTATCTAGGTATTAATGAAACAAACCCAGCACATTCACTACATATAAGTTCCGATGCTGCATCGGGTTCTCAAATCGTAGTAGAGCAGTATGACGATAGCGCAGACAGTCCAGATATTATTGGGCGAAAGTCTAGAGGATCTTCTGATGTTCCTGCGGCTACTGTAGCGGGAGACCAATTACTAAGAATAGACGCTCAAAGATATGATGGTTCAGGTTGGTTAACAATGGGATCGCATATTTTTGAAACTGATTCTACTAGTGCAGCCAAAGCTACATATAAATTACAAACAAACGATGGTTCAGGAGTTGCCACACGATTAAGTGTCAATGAAGATGGCAACATAATTATACCCGGAGACTTAACAGTAACCGGCACAATTAATGGTGCTGTAACAGTATCAAGTACAGCGAGTAATGTTACTGTACATGGTGACGCTCAAAATTATACTAAACAATATGTTTTGTATGGAACTACAACAGATGCTACTGAAACTGAAATATGGGTTGGTGGGACACTTAACAACCAAATACCAGTAGCAACAAATGCGACAATGTTCTATGATATACAAATCGTAGCTCGTAGAACAGATGCTATTAATGAAAGTGCTGGATTTGCTATTAAAGGTGTAGTAGATAACTTTGCTGGTACAGTAGAAGATGTTGGTGACTTATATGAAGTTATCGTGGCAACAGATAATGCTGTATTAGCAGTTGATGCGACAGCGGATGATATTAATAATTCATTAAAAATTACTGTTACGGGCGAAGCGTCAAAAACATTTAAATGGACAGCAATAGTAAAGACAACTGAAGTTATAGGGTAAAGGATTAAGATATGCCAAGAAGAACACGTGGATTTAAATGGGATAATAGATTAAAGAAACAGTATGTTGCGGGTACCGAAATCACTTACGGTGGTACTGGCGGTTCTATAACATCAACAGATAACCCACCAGGATCTCCGCAGCCCGGAGATACATGGTTTGATACAAGTACTGGTTCATTTTACATATATTATGATGACGGTGGATCACAGCAATGGGTCGGTGTCGGTGGCAGAATAGGTGCAACTGGACCTGCTGGATCTGGATCTGGAGCAAGTAGCGGTAGTTCTAGCGTATCTGTATCTACTACAGCTCCTAATAGTCCGACTGAAGGCGACATGTGGTTCAATAGTGAATTATTAGAAACATACATATATTACAATTCACAATGGGTTATATCTAATCCATCTGGTGGCGCTGGTAATAGTACATTCGTATCTACTACAGCTCCTAATAGTCCGACTGAAGGCGACATGTGGTTCAATAGTGAATTATTAGAAACATACATATATTACAATTCACAATGGGTTATATCTAATCCATCTGGTGGTGGTGGCAGTGGAACTACAGTATACGCAACCTTAGCAGAATTACCGTTAACTAATGTAACAAACGGTGCGCAAGCATTTGTTTCGGGTAATAATAGACTTTATATTTGGAATGGTACAGGTTGGTATAATATTGCACTTATCAATACAGCACCTACAATTACAGGCGGAGGCGCAGGTAGTTATAATTTAGCAACTGACGGAACACCTACTGTAATTACATTAACAGCCGCTGACCCAGAAGAATTACCAATTACTTGGAGTTATAGTGTAACAAGTGGTTCTCTGAGTAATGGGGGCGGAACTACAGCAACAGTAACACAAGCAGATAATGTGTTTACTATTACACCTACTACAACAGAAGCATATGCTGGTACATTTAGTTTAACTTTT
>Ga0255743_10000190_pt1 | contig 55530 bp, 62 predicted proteins | sample 101ome_19_FD_179950 | JGI IMG/M metagenome (GOLD analysis project Ga0255743, IMG submission 179950) | Coastal salt marsh microbial communities from the Groves Creek Marsh, Skidaway Island, Georgia - 101405AT metaG (version 2) | ecosystem: Environmental > Aquatic > Marine > Intertidal zone >... | reverse complement strand
GTTCGACGTTTTTATTGGATTCCAAAGCGCATGCCAAGATTGTGGTAACTCTTGTAAAACATACTACAAAAAAATTAGTTGCAGAAAACGACAACTACGCTTTAGCCGCTTAATTGGCTAACCAATGTAAGAATTGTCTATGGTTTGAAGCATTGGAAAAATACATAGTCTAGTTTTGCTGTGGAGTCTTAACACAGTAACGCGAAACACAATTTAGACTAGCCTTTAATACCCTGCTCTTCGGGTCATTAAGGTGAAACAAAAAGAATGAGCTAAGCATGTAGAAGTCAGGTTGAAGAACTAACGGACGCGGGTTCAATTCCCGCCGCCTCCACCAATTTTGATACATCAATATATTTTATTGATACAGTAGACAGACTCGATCAAGATCATTAAACTAGCGCATCTAATAATTAAAGATATGGCTAATAGTAAACAATCAATAAAACGAGCTCGTCAGAATGCTGACAGATACAAGTTAAAGCATTCTCAAAGATCTCAAGCTAGAACAGCTGTTAAAGCTGTTCGAAATGCTATAGCCGAAAATAACAAAGAATCAGCAGCAGAATTATTAAAAACTGCTCAGAAAGTATTAGATTCGACGGCTGCAAAAAAAGTAATCCACAAGAATGCTGCAGCTAGAACAAAAAGCCGGCTAGTTAAAGCAGTTAAAGAACTAAGTTAATTCTGACTTTCTGACATCTTGTTGGCAATCATGCCCAACAACTTCCCAGTGTTATCACCCGTAAATCCAGAAATCATAACTATCCCTTCATTATTTAGATCTAATGAAGTCATCTTGTTTTGGATGAGTTCAATAAGCTGGCTTTGCATTTCCTCTTCCAAGGTATCTTTTTTATTGATAGCAATCCATATGCTTTTCTCTAGTAAGCTTGGATCATAAGTTTTTAGCTCATTAACAAGGATGGTAAGTTGCTCTTCAATTAATCTTTCAGAATTTTGTGGGTCCAATAAAATCAGTAAATGCCCAGTTCTAGAAATGTGTTTTAAAAAGTTTAATCCTAAGCCTGCTCCTTCCGATGCTCCTTCAATCAAACCTGGGATATCGGCAATAATAAATGAGGTGTCATAAATTTGAACGGTGCCTAAATTGGGGCGAAGAGTTGTAAAAGGATAATCACCAATCTTTGGGCGTGCTGCAGAGACGCTATTTAAAAAAGTAGATTTTCCAGCATTGGGGAATCCAACCAAACCAACATCTGCTAGGGAACGTAACTCAAGCCTAATAGAAAATTCGTCTCCAGGCCAACCAGCAGTATGACGCCTGGGTGCCTGATTAGTACTGGATTTAAATCTAAAATTTCCAGCCCCTCCATCGCCTCCTTTAGCAACAAGATAATCGATTCCTTCATCACAACAGTCATAAATAAGTTGATTGGATATAGAATCAAAAATTACAGTACCTTTTGGAACCATTACAATAAGATCGTCAGCATCTTGTCCTGTTTTTTTGTTCCCTGCTCCAGATTGGCCGTTTTTGGCAATGAGATATTTTTGATTACGAAAATTAACTAAAGTATTAAGATTGGGATCGACGCGAAATATGATATCTCCACCCTTGCCACCATCACCCCCATCTGGACCACCCCGAGGAATAAATTTTTCCCTTCTAAAACTTGTACATCCTGCACCACCGTTTCCAGCCCTTGCTTCTAGCAGAGCTTCATCGATGAAGTTCATGATTTACTGGGAGATGACGTTGACTGTCTTTTTTTGCTTTATGCCTTTATAAGTGAATTGCACTTGACCGGCTGAAGTAGCAAATAGAGTATGATCTTTACCCATACCAACATTTTCACCTGGATGAGTATTAGTGCCACGTTGACGTATTATAATTTCACCTGATTTAACAGTTTGTCCACCAAAACGTTTCACACCAAGTCTTTTGGAGTTGGAATCTCTGCCGTTTTTACTGGAACCACCTGCTTTCTTATGCGCCATTTCTATTTACCTACGTTGATTTCTTTGATTTTGATCTGCGTATATCTTTGCCTATGCCCAATTTTTCTCATGCTATGTTTTCTTCTGCGAAACCTAAGAATTGAAACCTTTTCACCTTTTACCTCATCAACTACCTCTGCAACCACTTTTGCATTTTCTATATAAGGCTGCCCAATCTGCACATCATCGCCATCAACATAAAGCATAACAGTTTCAAAAGCATGATCAGCGCCTGATTCTTCTTGCATGAGATCGACTTCTAGGACTTGTCCTAGTTCGACTTTGTGTTGTTTTCCACCTGCTTCTATTACTGCGTACATAGTTCTCTCTAAAGGTGGCAAAATATACGCTTTCTGAAAGAAATTATCAATACTTATGTATAATTTTAGGCTTCTAATTATTTAACATGTACTTACTTACAAAAACTACCGAAACTGAACTAAGTAGAGTGCAAGCTACCATTGCAAAAGAGCTTTCTAAAGAAAAAATTATTCAGGAAATTTATGAATATATTTTTAAAGTGAAAGGAAAAAAAACTAGGGCATTGTTATGTTTACTTGCTTCTAAATCATCAGATATTAAACCTAGTAATAGAATTGCTTTAGCAAGCATTATTGAGCTTTTGCATACAGCAACATTAGTTCATGACGATGTGGTGGATGAATCAGAACTCAGACGGGGCACAGAGTCAGTTAATCAGGTCTGGACAAATTCCTACAGCGTCTTGATGGGTGATTTCATTTATTCAAAAGCCTTTATCTTAATGGTAAAACTAGGTATCTCATCTATCTTAGATGAATTAGCAAAAGCTACTAATGATATTGCTAGGGGTGAAATCATTCAATTAGAACTCTTTGAAAACAAGCAATCCATTACACTTGATGAATTGCTAAAAGTTAGTTACCTAAAAACAGGTAGGCTGTTTGAAGCATCAGCTAAAACTGGAGCAATGCTTGCAAGCAAATCTAAAGAAGAAATCAAAATATTTGGACAACTGGGCAAGGCTTTGGGTACTGCTTTTCAAATTCAGGATGATATTTTGGATTATGAGGCCTTTAAACTTGATATAGGAAAGCCTCCTCTCAAAGATTTCAGGGAAGGAAAAATTACATTTCCGCTATATTTTGCTTTGCAAAATGCTAATAAAAAAAATAGAAAGTTTCTTTTAGATAGATTGGGTCAATCTAAGTTATTTATAAAAGATCAAAATACTGTCTATCAATTAATTCAAGATGACAAAACCCAAAGAGAAATAAATTCCTTATTGGATAAATATACAAAAGAGACTCACAAGCATCTCAGAAAACTAAAGCATCACCCCTGCTACAATGAGATGCTAAACTTAATAAACTTCTCTCATTTAAGGAAAATATGACATTTACACCTGAATCAAGATATACAAAAGAAGAGTTAGTTGCATGTGGAAACGGAGATTTGTTTGGACCAAATAATGGTCGTCTCCCAGCAGATGAAATGCTGATGTTTGATTCGATTGACCAAATAGATAAAATTTCAGGTAAATACTCAAAAGGAAAAATTATTGCTCATCTAAATATAGAAGAGACATTATGGTTCTTTAAGGTTCATTTTAAATCAGATCCAGTAATGCCAGGATGTCTGGGCTTAGATGCCATGTGGCAATTGTTAGGCTTCTACCTTTGCTGGCTTGAGTTACCTGGCTATGGAAGAGCGCTAGGTTCAGATAAAGTTAAGTTTTTTGGCCAAGTGACTCCCAATGCAAAAATCGTTAGGTATGAAATTGACATAAAACGAGTTATTAATAGAGGAGCAGTTGTTGGATTTGCTGATGGGAATATGTTTGTTGATGATCGTCATGTCTATTCAGCAGATGGATTAAGGGTTGGTCTATTCAAGGATACCAGCGAATTCTAATGAAGAATGTAGTGGTAACAGGAATGGGTATAGTCTCTTGCATAGGCTCCGATATTCAAAAAGTATTAAGCAGTCTTAAGAATGGAAAATCTGGTATAACAAAAAACTTAACATATGAGGAAATGGGTTTTAGAAGCCATATTTCTGGGGCAGTAAATATAAATTTATCTGAATTAATTGATAGAAAGACTCTTCGCTTTATGAGTGAGGCCTCGGGATTTGGATATATCGCTGCCCAGGAAGCGCTGCTCAATGCTTCGTTAAATCTTGAGGAAATGAATACTTCAAGAATTGGAATAGTTGCTGGCTCTGGAGGAGCCTCTTCCGCCGCTCAAATAGAAGCGTCTGATATTGCAAGAGAGCGAGGGCCCAAAAGAATTGGACCGTATGCAGTCACGAAAACAATGGGAAGTACAGTTTCTGCTATTTTAGGGACTACTCTAAAACTTAAAGGGGTAAATTACTCTATATCATCTGCATGCTCAACCAGTGCCCATTGCATTGGACATGCAGCAGAACTTATTCAATTAGGCAAACAAGACATTATTATTGCTGGCGGCGCAGAACAGGAGCACTGGACATCATCCTCCATGTTTGATGCTATGGGTGCCCTTTCCTCACAATACAATCATGTACCTGAAAAAGCCTCCAGACCATTTGATGTCGATAGAGATGGATTTGTAATTTCTGGTGGCGCAGGAATGCTCATCCTCGAAGAAGAAGAGCACGCCATCAAAAGAAATGCGCCTATCATTGCAAGGCTAAAAGGTTATTGTGCAAATTCTGATGGCTATGACATGGTGTCTCCTTCAGGAGAGGGTGCGACGAGATGCATGAGTGAAGCACTTGAAGATTATGGATCTGATGTAGATTACATTAATGCTCATGGCACAAGCACTCCTGTTGGAGATCTTGCTGAACTAAGTGCAATAAAAACTGTGTTTGGTAAAAATGCTCCAGTGATTGGATCTACAAAATCAATGACAGGCCACTCCTTAGGAGCAACTGGAGCTCAGGAGGCAATTTATTCTATCCTAATGATGCAACATGATTTTATTGCTCCATCTATTAACATTGAGACCTTGGTTGAGGAAGCGGAAGAATTAAATATTTGCCAATCAATGATGAAGCAAAAATTAAATTCTGTGATGAGTAACTCATTTGGTTTTGGGGGAACCAACGCAAGCTTAATTTTTGGTAAATAAATTAAGCTAGTCGAGATCCATTCACAGCTCCTTTGTGAGGAACTGCTAAAATAATACTTCCATCGGGTTGAGTAAATCCTGTCACAAGACACTCTGACATGAATGGCCCTATCTGTTTTTTAGGAAAATTAATTACTGCAGCAATCTGCATGCCTATTAAAGACTTTGAATTATAGTGATCTGTGATTTGGGCGGATGATTTTTTAATCCCTATATCTGACCCAAAATCTATTGTCATTTTTATTGCTGGATTAATGGCCTCTTTAAACTCCTCTGCAGATAAAATAGTTCCAACACGGATATCCACCCTCTCAAACTCTTTCCAAGCTAAGTCATTCATTGTTCTTCCTTGTTATGTAATATTTTTTTTATGAAGGTGATTTCTTCAATGCTGTATGGCGATCCATCTCGACGAAAAATATCATGAAACCATTGATTTGGCTCTGTTAGAGTATCACCCTCCTTCACTAAATTGCCTTTATCTCTTTCTTCATTTAAATATAAAATTGTTTCCCAATTAAAATTTGTTTGACTGCGACCAGCAACTAAACCCCAGTTATAACAAGCAATGTTATATTTTTTAAAAATTGGAAGACAGAATTCAAAAGTAGATCCATATTCTCTAGCCATATATTCAGTACACATCAAAGGCCTATCAGTTGTTCTCAATTTTCTTATAGTAGGTTCAAGCTTTTCAGCCTCATATGTATGAAAAGTAATAATATCAGACTTGCTCTGATTTAAAGAAATGATTGAGTCCCCGATTGATCCATCTAAACAAGAAGTTAAGGGTTGAGAGGGTCTAATCTCATGGGCCCAATTCCAAACAAAATCAAGTAATGTGTATGATTTCTCACCTATACCAAACTGCCCTGGCTCATTGTATAGATCCCACATTAAAATTCTTTCATCCTCTTTATGTAACTCAAGAAGCTCTTGAGTATATGTTTGCAATCTTTCTAGATGCTTTTCGGTATTTAATTCAAAAATCTCTGCAACAATTTGATGTCCAGGACTTTGCTTCCATCCAGAGTTATGAATTCCTCTAACCGGAAGAGGCTGAGGGCCTAGCTGAGGGAATGGATAATGGCAATCATCGAATAAAACAATAATAGGCTTCATTTCAAAGCTATGACAGCAATCTAAAAAATCATTAAATCGTACCAAAAATTGATCCTTTTCCTCCCACAAAAGATCATGCAAATAAACTCTTAAGGTATTAAAACCAATGCTCTTTGCCCAAGAAATCTCTTTTGCAATCTCTTTAAGATTAAAAGTGCCCTCTTGAAACATCTCGATTTGGTTGATGCAGGAACTTGGAAGAAAGTTGCATCCTACCAGCCAGCCCTGCTTGTTATACCAGCTAAATGCCTGGTCTGATGTCCAAACACTCACTTTTAATCTCTATCGTCCCACCATGGAAAAAAATCAGGCATATCTGTGGATATAAGATTTTTAAATTTTGCTGGACGCTTTTCTAAAAATGAATTTACCCCCTCTTTTGCATCATCAGATGCTCCCCTAGAATCAATAGCCCTACTTTCAATAACATGAGCATCATAAGGCTCACTTTGACCAAATGATCTCCAAAGCATTTGTCTAGTTATAGCGATAGAAATTGGTGCAGATTTTTCTACAAGTTTTTGGGCAATATTTATTGCATCATCGATGAGATTCTCTGGTTTGTGAATACTTGAAATTAATGAGATTTCCAAAGCTTCCTTAGATTCAATAATTCTTCCAGAAAATGTTAAATCTAAAGCTTTAGAAATGCCTACAATTTTTGGAAGGAACCAACTACTGCATGCATCAGGGACGATCCCTCTATTATTGAATACAAATCCAAACCGTGCATCTTCGGATGCAATTCGAATATCACCAGGTAGTTGCATAGATGCTCCAATACCAACAGCAGGACCATTGCACGCAAATATTATAGGTTTTAAAAATTTATACATTCGTAAGGTAAGAATACCGCCTGAATCTCGTCTAAAATCATCCTCTTTAATTGCAAAATTATCAAAAGATGGATTGAATGTATCTTTGCCAGTGCTTAGGTCAGCGCCTGCACAAAATGCTCTACCTGATCCCGAAATAATGACTGCTTTTAAATTATCATCTGCCTCTATTGAATCTAGAGCGCTGATAAGCTCTTCCATCATAAGAAATGTAAAAGCATTTAATTTTTCTGGCCTATTTAACAATAGAACAGCAAGATTTTCATGCTGTTCTATTGTAATGGTTTTGAAACTCACTGAAATCTAGAAAGGTATATCTTCCTCTGAGATTTGAGATGCTTGAGATGGAGCTGATTGAGAGGCGGGTTGGGATTGATCATAAGCACCTCCATCGCCTGAAGATTGCCTACCACCAAGCATGTTCATCTCGTTACCAAGTATTTCAGTTGTATATCTATCATTCCCCTCTTTATCTTGCCATTTTCTAGTTTGCAATTTACCTTCAACATAAAGCTGAGAGCCTTTATCAAGATATTGTTCCGCAATTTCTGCCAATTTTCCAAAAAAAACAACCCTATGCCATTCTGTTTTTTCTCTTTGCTCTCCAGAATCTTTATCCTTCCAAGATTCTGATGTTGCAATCGAAAGTGTAGCGACCGCTGTATTTGTCTGGGTGTAACGCATTTCAGGTTTTTGCCCTAAATTACCCACCAAAATTACTTTATTTACTCCTCTAGCCATAATTACCTCTTATAATTACTTAAGTTTAACTCGAAACAAATCAGCTGGATAAAAATTCTTTAAATAAATGGATAAAATTTCTATAAAAGGTGCACGAACGCATAATCTTAAAAATATTTCTCTAGAAATCCCTCGGGGAGAATTAATTGTTATAACTGGTTTATCTGGTTCTGGAAAATCATCATTAGCTTTTGACACAATCTATGCTGAAGGTCAAAGACGTTATGTGGAATCTCTCTCGGCATATGCAAGACAATTTTTATCTATGATGGAAAAACCAGATGTTGATCAAATTGATGGTCTCTCCCCTGCAATATCTATTGAGCAAAAATCTACTTCACATAACCCAAGATCAACTGTAGGTACTGTTACAGAAATATATGATTATCTTAGATTGCTTTATGCAAGAATAGGTATTCCAATTTGCCCAGACCATAATGAAGAGCTTTCCGCTAAAACCATTAGTGAAATCTGTGATGAGGTTTATTCACTTGGGTATGATAAAAAAATCATGGTAATGGCTCCTATAGTAAGAGGCAAAAAGGGAGAGCATCTTGGGATTTATGAAGACCTGAAATCTCAAGGTTTTGTAAGAGTAAAAATTAATGGCGTGGTCTATCCATTAGATGAATTTCCATCATTAAATAAAAACCAAAAACATGACATATCAGCTATTGTAGATAGGTTGAAATTGCAGAAAGATGATGACAATCGTTCTAGACTATCTGAATCAATTGATACTGCTCTCAGTCTATCTGAGGGCTTGATTCAGATAGATGTGCTTGATGATGATTCAGAGGCACTACTTTTTTCTTCAAATTTTTCATGTTCTCAGTGTGGTTATTCTGTAACTGAGTTAGAGCCAAGGATGTTCTCTTTTAATAATCCTTTTGGGGCCTGTGAAAAATGCGATGGTTTGGGAGTTATTCAATATTTTGATCAAAAGAAATTAATCTCAGATAATTCTGCAACAATTAACGAGGGAGCTATTAAGGGATGGAACAGAAGAAATAGATTCTATTTCCACCAATTAAAATGTTTAGCTAAGCACTATGATTTTAGTTTAGACACTCCGTGGGAATCCTATTCTGAAGAAATCCAAAATATTCTATTGTGGGGATCGAAAGATAAAATTAACTTCTCTAAAAGCTTTAGGAGTGGCAGTAAAATAGTCCGGCAACATCGTTTTGAAGGCATTATTCCTAATACTGAAAGGAGATTTAAAGAAACAGATTCAGAATTTATAAGAAATGAATTAGCGAAGATGCTTTCAGATAGTCACTGCAATGCTTGTGGAGGATCTAGACTGAAAAAAGAATCAAGAAATATTTTTATTGATGCAACACCAATTCAAAATATCACAAATCAAAAAATTTCGGATGCATTATCCTTTTTTAAAAATATTGAACTTGACGGAGCTAAGGCAATGATCGCTGAAAAGATTTTAAAAGAAATCAAAGAGCGTCTTTCATTTCTCGAGGATGTTGGGCTTAATTATCTAACATTGGATAGAGGTGCTGGAACTCTCTCTGGGGGAGAAGCTCAAAGAATTAGGCTGGCTAGTCAAATTGGATCTGGTTTAGTTGGCGTCACTTATGTTCTCGATGAGCCTTCGATAGGGCTTCATCAAAGAGATAACGAGAAGCTAATTAAAACCCTATACCATCTTAAAAGCCTTGGAAATACAGTAATAGTAGTTGAGCATGACGAGGAAGCAATCAGATGTGCTGATCATATTATCGACATTGGCCCAGGGGCTGGCAAACATGGTGGAGAGATCTGCGCCCAAGGAAAACTCACAGACATCTTAAAAAGCAAGGAATCAATGACTGCGGCTTATCTCTCTGGTAAAAGAAAGATTGATTTTCCTAAGAGCACCAAGAAACCTGATAAATTTATTGAAATTATTGAGGCATATGAGAATAATTTACAGCACGTAACTGCAAAAATCCCAGTTGGGGTATTTACTTGTATTACAGGTGTTTCCGGTTCAGGGAAATCCTCTCTCATCAATCAAACTTTGATGCCTATGAGTAGTTTTATACTCAATAAAGCAAATCTAAATAAAGAAATCAAATGCAAACAAATTAAGGGTTTGGAGTATTTAGATAAGGTCATAGGAATAGATCAATCTCCTATTGGTCGGACCCCAAGATCTAATCCAGCAACTTATACAGGCCTTTTCTCACATATCAGGGATTTATTTTCTCAATCTGAAGAAGCTAGAACAAGGGGTTATAAACCTGGTCGTTTTAGCTTTAATGTAAAGGGAGGAAGATGCGAAGCATGCCAAGGAGATGGAATGATAAAGGTGGAGATGCATTTTCTAGCAGATATTTATGTGAAGTGTGATATTTGCGAAGGTAAAAGATATAACGAACAAACGCTTGAAGTTAAATACAAGGGAAAAAATATTGCTGAAGTTTTAAGTATGACTGTTGAAGAGGCTTTAGAGTTCTTCGAAGCAATCCCGGCAATTAAAAATAAACTTCAGACTCTGGCAGATGTAGGTCTTACCTATATAACTCTTGGGCAGTCTGCTACTACCTTGTCTGGAGGAGAGGCTCAAAGAATTAAGCTTGCTAAAGAGCTTTCTAAAAGAAGTACCGGTAAAACATTATTTATATTGGATGAGCCGACCACAGGCCTTCATTTTTATGATATTGAATTGCTGCTGGGTGTTCTAAAAAGATTATCTGATCAAGGCAATACTGTGGTGGTAATTGAGCACAATTTGGATGTTATAAAATCTAGTGACTGGATAATAGATCTTGGCCCAGAGGGAGGGAGTGATGGAGGTCTGATAATAGCTGAAGGGCCACCGAAGAAAGTCTCTCAGTCTAAAAAGTCTTATACAGGGAAATACCTAAAAGAAGTTCTTAAAAGCTAAGCAGCTGAACCTTCTTTAAGCTCTGGCTCAGCTATTTCAGAAGAGCCATCTAAATCTCTATCCACCCACTCAACGTATGCCATGTCAGCCTTATCACCTGGTCTAAAGCCAGCTTTGATAATCCTTAAATAGCCACCAGGTCTGTCTTTTGATTTAACAGCAATTTCAGTAAAAAGTTTATTAACAACCGAGTCAAGTCTAAGCTTATTAAAAGCTCTTCTTCGATTTGCAACAGAATCATCTTTTGCCATAGTAATTAAAGGCTCAATAAAAGACCTTAATTCCTTAGCCTTTGGAACTGTAGTTTTGATTAGCTCCCTTTCAATGAATGCAATAGCAAGGTTCTTCATCAATGCTTTGCGATGAGAAGAATTCCTATTTAATTTTCTACCTGATTTTCTATGTCTCATTATTATTAACCCATTGGAGGCCAGTTCTCTAATGTTGAGCCAAGAGAAAAGCCTTTGGATGCCAGAACATCCTTAATTTCATTTAAAGATTTTTTACCTAAATTAGGAGTTTTTAATAAATCAAACTCTGTCCTTTGAAGTAAGTCACCGATCAAGAAAATGCTTTCAGCTTTCAAACAGTTTGTTGATCTAACTGTAAGTTCAAGCTCTTCAATTGATCGCATTAAGAATGGATCAAAGTCATTTTGGTCTTTCTTGGCCTCTTGTTCTGCTATAGCATCAAGATCAACAAATGCAGCTAATTGCTGTTGCATAATGGTTGCAGCATGCTCAATTGCTTTCTTCGGATCAAGAGTTCCATCAGTTTCTAATTCAACTATCAACTTATCTAGGTCAGTTCTCTTCTCAAATCTTGCATTTTCAACTGTATAAGCAACTCTTCGAACTGGACTAAAAGAAGCATCCACCTTTAATGCTCCAACAGTAGTCTCTTCTTCTCCTCTTGAGTCTGCAGGTTCGTAACCCCTTCCAGCCTTTACAGTTGCAGTTAAAGATAGACTAACTTTATCGACCAATGATGCAACATGGTGCTCAGCATCAGGCAATTCAACATTTCCTGGGACTTCAAAAGAGTTAGACGTGACTTCGCATGGGCCAGAAACATCTAACTTAATTACAGCGCTGGTTCCTTCGATTAAACTGATAGGCATATCTTTGAGATTTAATAATATATCAATAACATCCTCTCTAACGCCCTCAATTGTTGAGTATTCGTGAGAAATGCCATCAATGGTGACATCAGTTATTGCAGCTCCTGGCATAGAAGACAAAAGAATTCTTCTTAATGCATTTCCTAGGGTATGACCAAAGCCCCTTTCCAAAGGCTCTAATGTGATTTTAGATGTATTATTATCTGCGTCATCAACTTGAATGTCAGTTGGGACTAAAAGATCTATTACTGATGTTTCCATAATTTCCTTCCGTTTTTTAAGTATTATTTTGAATAAAGCTCAACAATGAGATTTTCATTAATTTCAGCACTTAAATCTGTTCTATCAGGCACAGATTTGAATACACCCTTGAGAGTTTTAGAATCTACTTCAAGCCACTCACATGCTTCTCTTTGACTAGCAAGATCTAATGCATTCTTAATTCTTAATTGAGCTTTAGATTTTTCTCTTACCTCTAATTCGTCACCTGGTTGAACTTGATAAGAGGGAATATTAACTGTTGCACCGTTTAGATGAAAAGCTTTGTGCGATACTAATTGTCTCGCTTCAGCTCTGGTTGAAGCAAATCCCATTCTATAAACAACATTATCTAGTCTTTGCTCAAGATAGCTAAGAAGATTTTCACCTGTATTACCTTTTGATTTTGATGCTTTTTTATAATAATTCCTAAATTGTTTTTCAAGCACGCCATACATTCTTCTAACTTTTTGTTTTTCACGAAGCTGGACACCATAATCGGATAGCCTGCCTCTTCGCAAACCATGAACGCCTGGAGCAGTCTCCATGTTACATTTAGATTCAATTGATCTTGCGCCACTCTTTAGAAAAAGATCTGTGCCTTCTCTTCTAGATAATCTTAGTGATGGACCTCTGTATCTTGCCATGTGATTCCCCTATACCCTACGTTTCTTTGAAGGACGGCAGCCATTATGAGGCAATGGCGTTACATCCGTTATACTTTTAATTTTTAGACCGCATGAGTTCAAGGACCTAATTGCAGATTCTCTTCCGCCTCCTGGACCTCTAACCTTTACATCTAAATTAATCATTCCAAACTCCTTTGCTGCATTTCCTGCTTTTTCAGCCGCTATCTGAGCAGCAAATGGTGTACTTTTTCTTGAGCCACGAAAACCTGAGCCGCCTGAAGTAGCCCAGCAAACAGCATTCCCTTGCTTATCTGTAATTGTAATAATCGTATTATTAAAGGAAGCATGTATATGAGCGATGCCATCAGAAATAACTTTTTTAACTTTTTTACCAGCTGCCATCGATTATGCCCTCATTGGTTTTTTAGGACCCTTGCGAGTCCTTGCATTAGTTTTAGTTCTTTGACCGTTAACAGGAAGTTTTCGTCTATGTCTAATACCTCTGTAACATCCAAGGTCCATAAGTCTTTTTATATTTGTGCTGACTAATCTACGGAGATCACCTTCAACTGTATATTCTGCTACAGCCGTTCTGATGGTCTCTACCTGATCCTCAGAAAGATCTGATACCTTTTTAGAATAGTCCAACTTGACTCTGGTACAGATATCTTGAGCCGTTTTTTTTCCTATCCCATATATATGGGTTAGAGCAATCTCAAGATGCTTATTTTCCGGTATGTTTACGCCTGCTATTCTAGCCATATTCTATTACCCTTGCTTTTGTTTATGTTTAGGATCTGTCTTGCATATCACGTACAAAACTCCTTTTCGTCTAACTGTTTTACAATTTCTACAGATTTTTTTTACTGATGCTCTAACTTTCATATTTATCTATTATAGTTTTTTAAATTAGCTTTCTTTAACAATGATGAGTACTGGCTAGACATCATGTGTGATTGAACTTGAGACATAAAATCCATAAGTACAACTACAATGATCAGGACAGATGTTCCTCCTAAATAAAAAGAAACTCCTGCAAAGTTGATCAAAGCCAATGGAAGTAAACATATTAAAGTTAAATAAATGCTGCCAAATACTGTTAGCCTAGCTAAAACACTGTCAACATAGGCTGCTGTTTGTTCACCTGGTCTAATTCCAGGAACAAATCCCCCTGATTTTTTTAAATTGTCTGTTACCTCTTTTGTGTCAAAAGTTAGGGCTAGCCAAATAAAACAAAATGAAATGATGAGTGCTGAGAATGTCAGAATATACAAAGGTTGCCCTGGGTTTAATGCCAGAGAGATTGTTTGTAAAAATCCAAAAGATTCAGCTTGACCAAACCAAGTAGAGAGTGAGGCTGGGAATAACAAGAAGGTGCTTGCAAAAATTGCTGGAATCACACCTGCCATATTCACTTTAAAAGGCAAATGACTGGCTTGAGCCTGCATTAGCTTTCTGCCTTGCTGTCTTTGCGCATAGTTAACTGTAATCCGTCTTTGCCCTCTTTCTATGAACACAACAATGGCTATAACCAGCATGGCTATAACACCAATACCTAAGAGCAATAAAATATTTAGATCACCTTGACGAGCCTGTTCTAAAGCTTGACCAATAGCGCCGGGAATTCCAGTCAAAATACTAGTGGCAATGATAATGGAGATTCCATTGCCGATTCCTCGTTCTGAAATTTGCTCTCCAAGCCACATTAAAAAAATTGTTCCTGCAACTACACTAAATACTGCAGAGATAAAAAAAGAAGTTCCTGGTTCATAGGCTAAGCCACTTGCTCCTAATGTTACTGCTAGGGCTGAGGCTTGGACAAATGCAAGTACAACGGTTCCATATCTTGTATATTGCGTAATTTGATTTCGTCCGGCTTGACCATCTTTTTTTAGTTCTTGTAAGTATGGTATTGAGTTTGAGAATAGCTGCATAATAATTGCAGCAGAAATATATGGAACAACATTAAGAGCAAAGATACTCATTCTTTCTAAAGCACCGCCAGAAAATAAATTAAACATCTCGAGGATGGTTCCTTGATTTTGATCAAATAAAGCTGCAAGTCTAGCTGGATCTATGCCTGGAATAGGTATATGAGTTCCAAGGCGATAGACAACAATGGCCATGAAGACAAATCTCAGTCTTCTCCATAAGTCGCTCATTCCTTTATTTTGATCAGCCATATAAATTAGTCAGAAGACTCCTCTGCATTTTTAGGAGTTTTTGTGTCTGTTTTCTTTGAGGTTTTAACAAACTTCTCTTTAATTGGTTTTGCTTCGACAGATACCACTGTGCCACCAGCTTTTTCTATTGATTCCTTGGCGCCTTTTGTGACCAAAATTCCTGTTACAGTCATTGGTTGAGAAATATCACAAATACCAAAAATTTTGACCTTTTTAGTAGCTTGAGAAATAACTCTATTAGCTTTTAAGGTATCTAAATTAACTTCAGACATAGAAGATATATTTTTTAGGTTAACCTCTTTAGAGCCTCTATTAACTCTAGATGAAAAACCAAATTTAGGAATCCTTTGCTGTAATGGCATCTGACCTCCCTCAAAACCTCTTGCGATTGATCCACCTGATCTAGATTTTTGACCTTTGTGACCTCTGCCAGCTGTTTTACCAGTTCCAGAACCTATACCTCTTCCAACACGCTTTCTATTTTTAGAAGTGCCTGTGCTTGTCAGAGTGTTTAATCCTAAAGAATTGTTTGTTTCTGAATTTTCCATTATTAGCTCTCTTTGACTTCCAGCATATCTATAATTTTATTGATCATGCCTCGATTGCTTGGTGTGTCCTCGACAGTCACAGTCTGGTGTAACTTTCTAAAACCTAGCCCTTTAACGCATTTCTTGTGATTGGGCAGTCTACCAATACTGCTTTTGATAAGTTTGATATCTATTGTTTTATTACTCATGATATTTCTACTGTCTTTTTACCTCTTCTTAAAGCAACTTCTTCTGGAGATTCCATTGAACGCAATGCATTTATGGTTGCCCTTACAACATTAACTGGATTTGTTGATCCATAACATTTAGCGAGAACATTTTGAACGCCAACAAGCTCTAATACAGCTCTCATTGCTCCACCAGCAATGATTCCTGTTCCCTCTGCGGCTGGCTGCATATAAACTTTTGCTGCACCATGCTTAGCTTTAACTGGATACCAAAGAGTTGATGCGTTTAAGCTAACATCCACCATATTTCTTCTGGCATTCTCCATAGCTTTTTGAATTGCAATTGGGACCTCTTTAGCCTTGCCTCTGCCAAAGCCTACTTTCCCTTTGCCATCACCGACAACACATAAAGCAGTAAAACCAAAGATACGTCCGCCTTTTACAACTTTAGCAACTCTATTTACCTGAACAAGTTTCTCTTCGAGTGCGTCTTGTTGCTGTAAACTATTATTTTGTTGACTCATTTTTTAAAACTCCAATCCAGCTTCTCGAGCTGACTCTGCAATGGCTTTTATGCGGCCATGATATTTGTAACCTGATCTATCAAACACAACTTTTTTAATGCCAGCTTCGATGGCTCTTTCTGCTATCTTTTGACCGATAGCCTTTGCTGAACTTAAATTGTTTGCGGTCATCTTTTCTGCTTTCTCATTTGTAGAGGCTGAAGCCAATACAGTAGACCCTGTGGAGTCAAATATTTGAGCATAGAGATTTTGAGAAGACTTAAATACAGATAATCTAGGTTTATCTTGCTGAGATATTCTAATTCTAGTTTTTGCTGCGCGCCTTATTCGAGAGTCTGCTTTAGAATTCATTGGTTATGCTCCTGCTGCTTTTTTAGCTTCTTTTCTTCTGATATTTTCATCAGCGTATTTCACACCCTTTCCTTTGTATGGCTCAGGAGGTCTAAATGCTCTAATTTCTGCTGCTACCTGGCCTAAGATTTGCTTATCATGACTTTTCAAAACAACTTCTGTTTGAGACGGTGTTTCCACCTCAACTTGCTCAGGAAGGTCATAGTGAACAGGGTGAGAAAAGCCCAAGGTTAGTTCTAATTTCTTACCATTAGCTTTAGCCCTATATCCAACTCCAACTAATAATAATGTTTTTTGAAACCCTTCTGAGACACCAATTACCATGTTATTAATTAAAGCTCTTGAAGTACCTGCAAGTGCAGTTGATTCAGAAGAAGATTCATCATATGAAATAGTTACGACATCATCAGTATGCACTATAGATACTGACTCAGGCAGAGTGAATTCAGATGCACCTTTAGAGCCTGAGACAGAGATTATTTTTTCAGTAATATTAATCTCAACGCCTGAAGGAATTGATACTGGGTTTTTAGCAACTCTAGACATAATTAAAAAACCTCACAAATGACTTCACCACCAATATTTTGCGACCTAGCATCCTTATCGCTCATCAACCCTTTATTGGTAGAAAGAACATACATACCCAATCCATTCTTAACTTCAGGAAGATCTGATGATGAAGAATAACGTCTAAGACTAGGCTTTGAAATTCTCTTAATTTCTCTAATTGCAGGGGCTTCATTAATGTATTTAAGAGAAATGCTAAGAGAATCTTTGCCGTCTAATGAAATTTTTTCACAAGCAGCTAAATAGCCTTCTTTTACTAACAAGGTCACAAGTTCGTGCTTGAACTTAGAAAAAGGTGCATTCACTACCTTTTTTCCTCGCATGAATCCGTTTCTAATTCTTGTTAAACAATCTGATGTAGGGTCTTGAAAACTCATAATATTACCAACTTGATTTAACTAATCCAGGGATGTCACCGCGCATTGCAGCTTCACGTAATTTAATTCTGCTAAGTCCAAATTTTCTATAGACAGCATGCGGTCTACCAGTCAAAGAGCACCTTCTGGTCACTCTGGATGGACTAGCGTTTCTAGGAAGCTTTTGTAATTTTTCAAAAGCTGCCATTTTTTCTTCATAAGAATTTTCAGGATTTAAAAATGCTTCTTTCAATGCAGCTCTTTTAACCGCATAACGTTCAACCATTTTTTGTCTTTTGACATCTCGTGCTATTACTGATTTTCTTGTCATTTACTTTTTACCTATTTTTTAAATGGGAAATTTAATACTTCTAACAATGCTTTTGCATCTTCTTTGTTAGAGGCTGATGTATTAATGCATATGTCCATGCCTCGGATCTTATCGATGTTGTCATAGTTAATTTCAGGAAATATAATTTGCTCCTTGATGCCCATACTGTAATTTCCTTGACCATCAAACGATTTAGGGTTTAAACCCCTAAAATCTCTTTCCCTGGGAATTGCAACATTCACCAAGCGCTCTATGAAGTCATACATTCTGTCGCCCCTTAATGTGACCTTGCATCCAACTGGCCACCCTTCACGCAATTTAAAACTTGCGACTGATTTTTTTGCTTTTGTTATTACAGCTTTTTGACCAGCTATGGACTCCAAGTCATTAACTGCAGATTCCAAATGTTTTTTATCAGTTAAAGCTTCGCCAACACCCATATTAATTACCACCTTGGTAAGCTTTGGGACGGCCATAACATTATCAATTCCTAATTTCTCTTGTAATTGAGGAAGCAATTCTTTATTGAAAGTTTCTTTTAAATTCATGATTTAATTTCTTTTTTGTCTGATGAGTAAACTCTTACTTTTTTGTCACCTTCTATTTGAAATGAAATTCTATCTGCCTTTTTTTTCTTAGGATTCCAGATTGCAACGTTTGATAAGTTAATTGCAGCCTCTTTTTCAACTATACCGCCTGTTTCACCTAGCTGGGGATTGGGCTTAGTATGCTTTTTCATCATGTTTACGCCTGTAATGACTGCTTTATTATTAAATTTAGAAATTTTTTGGACAGTTCCCTTTTTTCCCATGTCCTTTCCAGCAATAACAATAACCTCATCACCGGTTCTCAATTTCGTTACTGTTTCAATATTTTTATTCATTACAAAACTTCCGGGGCTAGGGATAAAATTTTCATGTGTTTGCCATCTCTAAGTTCTCTTGTGACTGGTCCAAAAACCCTCGTACCAATTGGAGCTTTATTACCACCAATAAGCACAGCTGCATTTTCATCAAATTTAATTAAAGAGCCATCTCTTCTTCTGACGCCCTTTTTTGTTCTAACAACTAACGCATCAACAACTTGACCCTTTTTAACTTTACCTGTTGGGATAGCTTCTCTGATTGCAACCTTGATGACATCACCAATATTGGCATAACGTCTCTTAGAACCTCCAAGCACCTTAATGCACATAACACTTCTAGCTCCGCTGTTATCAGCTATTGTTAATATTGATTGCATTTGGATCATGATTGACTCTCCTGAGTTTCTGGTTCAGATACAACAGTTTGACCTTCAGAAAGGAGCTTCCAAGTTTTAGACTTTGAATAAGGCCTGCACTCTTGCACTGTGACCACATCACCAACCTTAGCCATATTTTCTTCATCGTGAGCATGCACTTTTGTAGAGCGCTTCATGATTTTGCTGTAAGTAGGATGTTTAACTTTACGTTCAACTTTTACAGTTATAGTCTTATCAGCTTTATCGCTAATAACTACGCCAGTTAACTGCCTTGGATTAGTATTCATGCGGATGCTTCCTCAGATTTTTTTTCATTAATAATAGTTTTTATTTGAGCAATCTTCTTTCTGTCAACTGTTAGCAAATGTGATTCATTAAGTTGGCCAGTCTTGTGCTTCATTCTATTTTTAAATTGATTCTCTCTGATTTCTAAAACTAAGCTTTCAAGAGCTTTAACGTCTTTTTTGCGAAGATCTTGGAGATCACTTGTTAACTTTGCCATTTTTATAATGCCTTTTTAATAAATGTGGTTCTTACTGGTAACTTAGCAGCAGCTAGTTTGAAAGCTTCTCTAGCAACCTCTTCTGATACACCAGCCATCTCATATAAAACTGTTCCAGGTTGGACGAGACTGACCCAATATTCAACGTTACCTTTTCCTTTTCCCATCCTGACCTCTAAAGGTTTTTTAGTTATAGGTTTATCAGGAAAGATACGAATCCAAATGTTACCGCCACGTTTAATAGATCTGGTCATAGCTCTTCTTGCAGACTCTATTTGGCGAGCAGTGATTCTGCCTCTGGTTGTAGCTTTTAAAGCATACTCACCAAATGCAATAGTGTTACCTGACTGCGCAAGACCTCTATTTCGGCCTTTATGCATCTTTCTAAATTTTGTTTGTTTTGGCTGTAACATGATTAACTTCCTTGGGCCTCATCTTTAAAGGGATCACCCAAAACTTCACCCGTATAAACATGAACTTTCACACCTATTAATCCATATGTAGTTGCAGCCTCTGCAACTCCGTAGTCTATGTTTGCTCTTAAAGTATGCAAAGGAACTTGACCTTCTCTATACCACTCAGCTCTAGCAATTTCTGCTCCACCCAATCTACCAGAAACCTCAGTTCTAATTCCTTTGGCACCTTGTCTCATAGCGCTTTGAACAGCTCGCTTCATTGCTCTTCTAAACTGCACTCTTCTTTCTAGCTGCTGAGCAATTCCCTCTGCAAGAATTGTTGCATCAAGATCTGGTTTTCTTACTTCTTTAATATTTACTTGAACTGGCAAAGTAACTATCTTTTGAACTGAGGACTTCAAAGATTCAATCTCTTCACCCTTTTTTCCAATAATAATACCTGGCCTTGAAGTATGAATGTTTACAACAAAATTTTGAGCAGATCTTTCAAGCTCTACTTTGCTGATAGAAGAAAATCTTAATTTTTCAGTAATATGATTTCTTACTTTTAAATCTTCAATGAGATTCTCTCTATAAGATTTTCCTTTTGCATACCACAAAGCATTGTGCTTCTTGATGACGCCAAGTCGAAAGCCAGTTGGATGAACTTTTTGACCCATTACTTCTCCTGATCCGATAATACGATTTCAATATGGCAAGTAGGCTTAATTATTCTGTCAGCCCTGCCTCTTGCACGAGGTTTCATTCTTTTTAGTCTCATGCCCTGATTAACAATGATTGACTTTACAACCAATAAATCAATATCAGCTTTGTCATTATTTTCAGCGTTTGCAATTGCAGATTCTAAAAGTTTTTTTATGACTGCTGATGCTTTTTGCTTATGAAAAGTAAGGAAGTCCATTGCTGCCTGCACTGATTTTCCTCTAACCACATCAGCAACCAAACCTGCTTTTTGAGCAGATAGTCTAGTTCCTTTTAAATATGCTCTCGTTTCCATTATTTTGACTTCCTATCACCAGAATGCATTCTGAAAGTTCTTGTTATGGCAAATTCACCTAGCTTGTGTCCTACCATATCTTCATTAATGTATACGGGAACATGCTGTCTTCCGTTATGAACAGAAATAGTCAATCCAACCATAGCTGGACTGATCATTGATCTCCTAGACCATGTTTTGATTGGCTTTTTACTATTTTCACTGATTGCTTTATCAACTGCCTTTTGCAGGGATAAATCAATAAATGGTCCTTTTTTAAGTGATCTAGGCATTATTTATTTCCTTTTACCTCTTCTTCTAACGATCAGATCGTCTGTTCGTTGATTTTTTCTTGTTTTGTAGCCTTTGGTTGGAATACCCCAAGGAGTTGATGGATGTCTTCCACCTGAAGTTCTTCCTTCTCCTCCTCCATGAGGATGGTCAACTGGATTCATAGCTACGCCCCTGACAGTTGGCCTTACGCCTCTCCATCTTTTGGCACCAGCCTTGCCTAATGAACGTAAGTTGTTTTCTTGATTAGAAACAGCTCCCAGAGTTGCCTTACATGCTGATAAAATTTTTCTCATCTCTCCAGATTGCAATCTTAAGGTAGCGTATATACCCTCTTTGGCAACCAATCTTGCGGACGTACCCGCGCTTCTAGCAATTTGCGCACCTTTTCCAGGCTTCATTTCTACGCAGTGAATTGTTGTTCCAAGGGGGATGTTAGCTAATTTCATGCAGTTTCCAGCTTTCATTTCAGTATGGTCTGCTGAAAGCACAGGATCCCCGATCTTGATTTTACTTGGAGCAATAATATATCTCCTTTCACCATCAGCATATTTAAGCAAAGCCAAGTGAGCCGATCTATTTGGATCATACTCAATTCTCTCCACCACTGCTGGGACATCTAACTTATCTCGTTTGAAATCAATAACTCTATAATGCTGCTTATGTCCGCCACCTTGATGTCTAACTGTAATCCTACCGTTATTATTTCTTCCGCCATTTTTTGATTTTTTTTCTAGGAGAGCTTTATGAGGTCGACCTTTATACAGATCGGATTTAATTGAAATAACACCTCTTCTACCTGGACTAGTTGGTTTTGCTTTTATAACTGCCATGATTAGCTAATGCCCTCAAATTGAATTTCAGAACCTTCCTTTAAAGAAACAAAGGCCTTTTTATAATCTGATCTTTTATAAACGCCAAATCTGTTTCTTTTTGTTTTGCCTTTTTGAGTTGATGTTGTGACAGTTTCAACTTTCACATCAAATAAATCCTCAACTGCCTTTTTAATCTCTGATTTTGATGCAGATAAATCTACTTTAAATACAACCTGGTTCAAGTTTCCAACAGAGGTAGCTTTCTCAGTGATATAAGGGGATTGAATTAATGTAAGTAATTTTTCTTTATTCATCAGACCCATGCCTCAATTAACTTAAATGCAGCAGGTGTAACTGCAACTTTTTCAGATCTTAATAAAATAACCGGATTGATTTCTTTAACAGTAACAACATCTACATGAGGTATATTTCGAGCTGAAAGGTATAAGTTTGTGTCCATTTCATCAAGAATAATAAGTACATTATTAAGATTGAACTGATCCAGAAATCTGTTCATATCTTTCGTTTTAGGTGCTTCAAATTTTGGCTGCTCAATAGCTACCAAGCGATTTTGTCTATGCAGTTCGGAAAATATAGAACTTATTGCAGCTCTATACATTTTTTTATTAATTTTTTTAGAGTAATCTCTAGGCGTTGCTGCAAAAGCAACCCCACCACCTCTCCAAATAGGGCTTCTAATTGTTCCTGCTCTTGCTCGACCAGTTCCTTTTTGTCTGTATGGTTTTTTACCACCGCCTCTAACCTCAGACCTAGTTTTTTGTTTATGAGAGCCCTGTCTAGATCCAGCTAAATATGTGACAACAGCTTGATGAACAAGAGTTTCATTAAACTCTTTACCAAAAGTTGTTTCGGAGATTTGGACATCTGTTTTTTTGTTTTCGATGTTGAGTAGATCTAATTTCATCTTTGTTTCACCGCAGGGGTAATTTTTAGTGTGGAGCCATTAAAGCCAGGCACTGCGCCCTTAACATAAAGAAGGTTATTTTCGACATCTGCACCCATCAGTTCTAAACTTTGAACAGTTTTAGTTTCATGACCCATATGGCCTGACATTTTTTTTCCTTTCCAAACTCTTCCAGGGGTTTGACACTGACCAATAGAGCCATGAGCTCGATGAGCTAAAGAATTACCATGAGTTGCATCTTGCATAGCGAAGTTATGTCGTTTAATGACACCTGCATATCCCTTACCTTTGGACGTTCCAGACACATCAACCATTTTTCCGACTTCAAAAATATCAGCAGTTAGATGATGCCCAATCTTAAGGTCGTCAGTCTCTTCGGTTCTGAATTCAAATAATTCTCCATTAGCAATATTTTGTTTCTTAAAGAATTCTGTAGATGATTTTGTTAAATTTTTAGAAGTATTTTTAGATACAACAATAGCGCTATAACCATGTTTTTCGTGAGTTTTGATATCCGCAACGAAGTTTGCTGCAACGGAAATAACTGTTACGGGAACTGAAGTGCCGTCTTCTTGAAAAAGTCTCGACATTCCTGATTTTTTTCCAACTAAGCCAATGCTCAATTTACTCTCCTTTTATACGGGGCTTATAACCCTCTATGGCCGCAAAGCGTTAAAAAAGTAACAAATTAGCCTAAACTAATTTGCACATCTACCCCAGATGAAAGGTCGAGCTTCATTAGAGCATCAACTGTTTTATCTGTAGGTTCTACTATATCCATAAGTCTCTTGTATGTTCTTATCTCATACTGGTCTCTCGCATCTTTATCTTTATGCGGAGAGGTTAAGATTGTTGTTCTTTCCTTCTTTACTGGCAAAGGAATCGGTCCTTTTACAATCGCGCCAGTTTTTTTTGCAGTTTCAACAATTAATTTAGTTGAAGCATCAATCAAGCGATAGTCGAAAGCTTTTAAGCGAATCCTTATTGATTGATTGTCCAATTTATTTAATTCCTATATTTATGCTTTATGCAAAATGTTGCGTATTCTATGACTCTAAAGCCCCTAATGTCAACAAATTTAGGGTATTTATAAGTGTATTGTTTTACGAAGTTTTTAACTGCTCAGCAATGTTGTTTGGAACTTCAGCATATTTAAGAAATTCCATTGAAAAACTTGCTCTACCTTGAGTTGCAGATCTCAAATCCGTTGCATATCCAAACATCTCAGATAAAGGCACTTCTGATCTTACTGTTTTACCAGTTGGGATTTCATCCATTCCCAAAATGATCCCTCTTCGTCTATTTAAATCCCCGACGACGTCACCCATATGTTCTTCTGGAGTTACGACCTCTACAGCCATCATCGGCTCTAATAGGACAGGGCGTGCTTTAAGACACCCTTCTTTTAATGCCATAGATCCAGCTATTTTAAAAGCCATCTCACTTGAATCAACATCATGGAAAGACCCATCGTATAAAGTTGCTCGAAGTGCTAGAAGCGGATAACCAGCAATGACACCATTTTTCATTTGCTCTTGAATGCCTTTATCAACAGCTGGTATGTATTCTTTAGGAACAACGCCTCCAACAATCTTGTCAACAAATTCGTACTCATCATCTAATCCAAGTGGCTCTAATTTAAGCCAAACATGGCCATACTGTCCCTTACCACCACTTTGCCTAACAAATTTTCCTTCTATCTCAACTGATTCTCTAATTGTTTCACGATAAGAAACCTGAGGTTTTCCAATATTTGCCTCTACATCAAACTCCCTTCTCATTCTGTCAACTAATACGTCAAGGTGTAGCTCACCCATTCCAGAGATAATAGTTTGGGCAGACTCTTCATCGGTATGAACTCTAAATGAAGGATCCTCTTGAGCAAGTTTTCCAAGAGCGACTCCCATCTTCTCCTGGTCTGATTTTGTTTTTGGCTCTACTGCAACTGATATTACTGGTTCAGGGAAATCCATCCTTTCAAGTACAACTTGATCACTTAAGTCACAAAGAGTGTCTCCAGTAGTTACATCTTTAAGACCTATACAAGCAGCAATGTCACCAGCGCGTATTTCTTTAATTTCATTTCGATCATTTGAATGCATTTGCACCATTCGTCCAACCCTTTCTTTCTTTGTCTTGGTTGAATTCATTACACCATCTCCCACAGAAAGCACCCCAGAATAAACTCTAATAAATGTTAAAGTTCCAACAAATGGATCGGTAGCGATCTTAAAAGCCAATGCTGAAAATGGTTCTTCATCTGAGGAAGATCTGCTTATCTCAACCTCCTCATCATTAGGCAAGGATCCTTTGATTGCTTTGACCTCATTTGGAGCAGGTAAATACTCAATGGCAGCATCAAGAACAGCTTGAACACCCTTATTTTTGAATGCTGACCCGCAAAAAGCAGGAACTATTTCATTGGCAAGTGTTCTAATCCTTATACCTGCTTTAATCTGATCTGCAGTCAGTTCGCCATTTTCTAAATATGCATTCATCAGCTCTTCGTTTGCTTCTGCTGCACTTTCAACCATGGATTCTCGTAATGATTCACATGTATCTAAAATATCTGCTGGAATATCTTGCTCTTCAAAAGTTAGTCCTTGATCATCTTCATTCCAAAATATGGCTTTCATCTTGACTAGATCAACAACCCCTTTGAAATCATCCTCTGCACCAATGTTATATTGCATAGGAACAACATTTGCTTTCAGTCTGTCTCTAATCTGATCTGTTACTCGAGAAAAATCTGCTCCAGCTCTATCCATTTTGTTTACAAAAACAATTCTAGGCACCTCATATCGATCGGCTTGTCGCCAAACAGTTTCTGATTGAGGCTCAACACCAGATGTACCACAAAATACTACCACTGCTCCATCTAGAACTCTTAAAGATCTCTCAACTTCAATAGTGAAGTCCACGTGACCAGGTGTATCAATGATATTAATTCTATGCTGAGGAAATTGCTGCTCCATACCCGACCAAAAGCATGTAGTTGCGGCCGATGTAATAGTAATACCTCTCTCTTGCTCTTGCTCCATCCAATCCATGGTTGCAGCACCATCATGCACTTCACCTATTTTGTGGGATAAGCCAGTGTAAAAAAGAACTCTCTCTGTGGTAGTAGTTTTGCCTGCATCAACGTGAGCACAAATACCAATGTTTCTGTACTTGCTAAGTTCAGTCTGTCTAGCCATATTAAAACCTATGAAATATTGTTAATTAAAAACGGAAATGTGAAAAAGCTTTATTGGCTTCAGCCATGCGATGAACATCTTCTTTTTTCTTAACTGCAGAGCCTTTTCCTTCTGCTGCATCGGTCAATTCACCTGCCAATCTGTGATCCATAGACTTTTCACTTCTTTTTCTTGCAGCTTCTACCAACCAGCGCATTGCAAGCGCTTGTCTTCTAGAAGGTCTAACCTCTATTGGTACTTGATACGTTGCTCCTCCAACTCTTCTAGATTTAACCTCAACCATTGGGCCGATAGTATCCAAAGCCTTTTTAAACAGCTCAACAGGATCAGTTTTTGCAGTTTGATCAATTTTATTAAAAGCACCATAAACAATTTTTTCAGCAACAGATTTTTTGCCGTCTTTCATGATGTGATTCATGAACTTTGCAACAATAATATCTTTGTACTTAGGATCAGGGAGGATTTTTCTTTTTTCAGGACTTCTTCTTCTTGGCATGCTTATTTACCTTTTTTAGCTCCATATTTGGATCTTCGTTGTTTTCTATTTGCTACGCCAGATGTATCTAAAGAACCCCTGACAGTATGGTATCGAACACCAGGAAGATCTTTTACTCTTCCGCCACGGATTAAGACAACAGAATGTTCTTGAAGGTTATGGCCTTCACCACCAATATATGAAGTTACTTCATATCCACTTGTTAGCCTAACTCTACAAACTTTTCTTAAAGCTGAGTTAGGTTTCTTAGGTGTGGTTGTATATACACGTGTACAAACACCTCTTCGCTGTGGAGATTTCTCCAAAGCAGGTACATCAGTTTTCCTGACCTTAGGTTTTCGAGGTTTTCTTATTAATTGATTTACAGTAGCCATAATTTATTAGTTGGTCGCGATTTTATAGACATGATTCACTACGGTCAACATTATTCCTCAGTTTCTTGTAATTCTTGTCGTAATGCTGCTTCTATATCATCTTCAGATAGCATCGATTCAGAGGAGTCACTAGCTTTCTTAGCTGCCATTTGATCATGGAACTCCATTCCAGTTCCAGCTGGTATCAACCTTCCTACAACAACATTTTCTTTGAGTCCTCTTAGGTAGTCTACTTTTCCGGTTACAGAAGCTTCTGTAAGAACTCGTGTGGTTTCTTGGAAAGAGGCAGCAGAAATAAATGAATTAGTGGTAAGCGATGCTTTGGTAATTCCAAGCAATACCCGCTCAAAACGCGCAGGCTCTTTATTTGCAGCAACAGCCTTGGCATTTTCTTCAACCAATTCAGCATATTCCACCTGATCACCCTGAATAAATTTGGTGTCTTCACCATCAATAATTAATGCTTTTCTAAGCATTTGGCGCAAAATGGTTTCAATATGCTTATCGTTTATCAGAACGCCTTGAAGCCTATAAACGTCTTGTATTTCATTAACTATGAAGTTAGTTAATTGAGGAATCCCTCTCAAACGCAAGATGTCATGAGGGCTCAGAGGACCATCAGAAATAATGTCACCCTTTTCAATTCTCTCGCCTTCAAATACTGTAAGAGTTCTATGTTTAGGAATAAGCATCTCAACATTTTGAGTTTTCTTGGTAGCTCCATCAGGAGTAATAACCAATCTCACTTTACCTTTAGTTTCTTTGCCAAAGGCGATAATACCGCTTTCTTCAGCAAGCACAGCTGCGTCTTTTGGTTTTCTAGCCTCGAAAAGATCTGCAACTCTAGGAAGACCACCGGTGATGTCTTTAGTTTTTGAACCTTCTAAAGGTATCCTAGCTAAGACTTCTCCAGCATGTAATTTCTTGCCATCTTTTAGGTTAACTAATGCCTTAGCTGGCAAAGAATAGTTTGCAGGTGTCTTATGCTCACCTAATGGAACAGGCTTGCCTTTTGCATCAACCAAAGCGATTGATGGAACCTTATCTTTTCCTGCGGAGGGTCTTTCGGCCACATCAATAACCTCAATGCTGCTTAGACCAGTAAGTTCATCAGTTTTTGCGCGGACAGTGACGCCATCATCAATGTCTGTAAATTGAACAATTCCTTCAACTTCGCTGATGATTGGGCGTGTGTATGGATCCCAGCCTGCAACTTTTAGGCCAGGCTCTACATTGGTTTGATCCTTCACAAATAAAGTAGCGCCGTAAATTAATTTATGTTGTTCTATTAATTTACCTTTTTCGTCAGTAAGCGTTACTTGACTATTTCTAGAGACAACAACCTCTTGCTTGTCTTTGTTAGTAACAGTTTTAATATCTGAAGAAAAATTAATCACTCCAGCATTATTAACAACAATTGCATTATCTTCTGATGAACTAGATGCAGCTCCACCAATATGGAAAGTACGCATGGTTAATTGGGTTCCAGGTTCCCCAATTGATTGAGCAGCAACAACTCCAACAGCCTCACCTCTATGAACTAAGTGACCACGAGCTAAATCTCTTCCATAGCACTTAGAGCAAACACCATAACTAGCTTCACATGTCATTGGTGATCTAACTTTAAGAGATGAAATATTTAGATCATCAATTTTTTTAACTGAATCCTCATCAATTAGATGACCAAGCGGATAAACTTCTTCTTCTTCTGCATTAGAAATTGGTTCTGCAATAACTCTGCCTAAAATTCTTTCTGTGAGTGGTTGAATAATATCTCCACCTTCTACAATTGATGAGACAACGATTGACTGGTCTGTACCGCAATCATCTTCAACAACAACTGAATCCATGGCAACATCACAAAGTCTCCTTGTTAGGTAGCCTGAGTTAGCTGTCTTAAGAGCTGTATCAGCAAGGCCTTTACGAGCTCCATGAGTAGAAATAAAGTATTGAAGCACAGATAATCCCTCTCTAAAGTTCGCTGTGATTGGTGTTTCAATAATTGAGCCATCTGGCTTAGACATTAATCCACGCATTCCTGAAAGCTGTCTAATCTGAGCAGGAGATCCTCTAGCACCGGAATCCGCATATATAAATACAGAGTTAAATGATGCCTGATTAACCTCTTTACCTTCAGCATCATCAACTTGATCAGTGCTAATTTTCGTCATCATAGCTTTTGCAACTTTTTCATTTGCACGAGACCAAATATCAATCACTTTATTGTATCTCTCTCCTTGGGTAACAAGTCCAGATTCATATTGAGATTCGATTGATTTCACTTCTTTTTCTGCTGAATCGATAATTGATGGCTTCTCTTCAGGGATGACAAAGTCATCTACACCAATAGAGGATCCAGATCGTGTTGAGTGTTCAAAACCAAGATACATAAGCTGATCTGCAAAGATTACAGTAGCCTTTAAACCGGCTTTTCTGTATGAAATATCAATTAAGTTGGAAACAGATTTCTTATCCAAAGTTTTATTTACATTATCGAAACCAACCTCAATAGGTGTAATTCTCCAAACTAGAACTCTACCCACAGTAGTATCTTCAAGGAAAGTTCCTTTGTCAGCATTGGTGATTCTTACCTTGATATTTGCATGAATATCCAAAGTCTCAGATTCATATGCTCTGAGCACTTCGTCAGGATTACTAAATACCCTTCCGTCACCTTTAACATTTACTTTATCCCGAGTCATGTAGTAAAGACCTAATACTATGTCCTGTGTAGGATTAATAATTGGTTCGCCATTTGCAGGAGATAAAATATTATTTGTTGACATCATAAGAGCGCGAGCTTCGAGCTGCGCCTCAATAGAAAGAGGAACATGAACAGCCATTTGATCGCCATCAAAGTCTGCATTAAAGGCAACACAAACCAATGGATGCAACTGTATAGCCTTACCCTCAACTAGAAGAGGTTCAAACGCTTGAATACCTAACCTATGTAGAGTTGGCGCTCTATTTAAGAGAATTGGATGCTCTCTAATCACTTCCTCTAAAATCTCCCATACTTCAGGAGTTTCTCTTTCAACTAGTTTTTTGGCAGCTTTGATTGTTGTGGCTAGTTCTTTTTGTTCAAGCTTTCCATAAACATAGGGTTTAAATAACTCCAGTGCCATTTTTTTAGGAAGTCCGCACTGATGTAATTTTAAATTTGGGCCTGCAACAATTACAGATCTACCTGAGTAATCAACGCGTTTGCCAAGTAAGTTTTGTCTGAACCTGCCACCTTTACCTTTAATCATGTCTGCTAAAGATTTCAATGGTCGCTTATTTGTACCGGTAATTACTCGACCTCTTCTACCATTATCAAGAAGCGCATCAACACTTTCTTGAAGCATTCTTTTTTCGTTTCTTACAATAATATCTGGAGCACTTAATTCTAAAAGACGCTTTAACCTATTATTTCTATTGATGACTCTTCTATAAAGATCATTGAGATCCGAAGTAGCAAAACGACCTCCTTCTAAAGGAACCAATGGTCTAAGGTCTGGAGGTAAGACTGGCAATACATTCATAATCATCCATTCTGGTTTGTTTCCAGATTCATTGAATGCTTCAAGAAGTTTTAATCTTTTGGAAAGTTTTTTTAACTTAGTTTCTGAATTAGTTTGCGGAACTTCCTCGCGAATAATTCTTATTTCTTCTTCTAAATCAATTTCCTGTAATAACATTTGAACTGCTTCTGCACCCATAGAGGCTGTAAACTCATCACCATATTCATCAAATGCTTCTACAAACTCTTCTTCAGTTAAAATTTGACATTTTTCTAATTCTGTTAAACCTGGATCGGTAACAATATAGCTTTCAAAATACAAAACTCTTTCAATTTCTCTGAGCGTAATGTCAAGTAGCAATCCTATTCTTGACGGAAGTGATTTTAGGAACCATATGTGTGCAACGGGTGCAGCGAGCTCTATGTGACCCATTCTCTCTCTTCTGACTTTTGCCAAAGTAACTTCGACTCCACACTTCTCACATACAACACCACGATGTTTCATGCGCTTATATTTTCCACATACGCATTCATAATCTTTTACTGGACCAAAAATTTTGGCACAGAAGAGACCATCTCGTTCTGGCTTAAAAGTACGATAATTAATGGTTTCAGGTTTTTTAACCTCACCAAATGACCAGGATCTGACCATCTGAGGAGAAGCGAGCCCAGCAGTTATTGAAGAAAAATCTTCTTGCTTAGCCTTTAACGAGTTTAGTAAATCTTTCAATTATTTCTCCTAATTTTCAGAATCAAGTTCTAGGTTAATTCCAAGTGATCGAATTTCTTTAGTGAGTACGTTGAATGACTCTGGGATATTCGCATCCATTTGATAATTTCCATCAACAATATTTTTGTACATTTTAGTTCTTCCAGGAACATCATCAGACTTAACTGTTAGCATTTCCTGAAGAGTATATGATGCTCCATATGCTTCAAGGGCCCATACCTCCATCTCACCAAATCTTTGACCACCAAATTGAGCTTTTCCACCAAGAGGTTGCTGTGTAACAAGACTGTACGAGCCTGTTGAACGGGCATGCATCTTGTCATCAACCAAATGGTTTAATTTGATCATATACATGTACCCAACTGTTACAGGTCGCTCAAACTTTCTGCCTGTCCTTCCATCATAAAGTGTCAATTGGCCAGAATCAGGCAGATCAGCCAATTTAAGCAACTCTTTAATCTCAGATTCTTTGGCACCATCAAACACTGGGGTTGCAATTGGCAAACCATCGGTAAGATTGCTTGCTAGAGATTGAATTTCAGCATTGTTTAATGAACCAAGATCCTCTTTAATAGTTGCATTCTTGTTATATAAAATATCCAGGTACTTCTTAAGCTCATCCGCTTTGGCTTTGGCTTGTATCATTTTATTGATTTTTTCACCTATTCCTTTTGCAGCTGATCCCATGTGAGTCTCAAGAATCTGACCAACATTCATTCGAGATGGAACGCCAAGTGGATTTAAGACAATATCAACAGGGTTTCCTTCGTTGTCATATGGCATATCCTCAATAGGCATGATTTCTGAGATGACACCTTTGTTACCATGTCTGCCAGCCATCTTATCTCCTGGCTGAATTCGTCTTTTAACAGCTAGATATACCTTCACAATTTTGATTACTCCAGGAGCAAGATCATGACCTCTGGTAATCTTTTGTTTTTTCTCATCAAAGCTTTCCTGAATATCTTTAAGATATTGTTTTAGAGCTTTCTCTGCATCTTCAATTTTATTGTTTGCTGAGTCATCGGCTGTTCTTACTGACAATAAATCATCAAGGCTCAGTTCTGACAGGTCGTCAGCTGTTACTTTTGAGCCCTTCTTGAGGCCTGGACCTTTAGAGATTTTTGAACCCTTGATAATATCAACTAGACGAATTCTTGTAGCATCATTAATAATTTTAATCTGATCATCAGCATCTTTCTTTGCAACAGATAAATGATCAGCTTCTATTGATTGTGTTCTTTCGTCTTTTTCCATCCCATCTCTTGTGAAGACTTCTACACCGATAACAGTGCCGTTGATGCTTGATGGAACCCTCAATGAGGTATCTTTTACATCAGAGGCTTTTTCTCCAAAAATCGCACGTAATAGTTTTTCTTCGGGCGACAATTGAGTTTCACCTTTTGGAGTGATTTTACCAACCAAAATATCTCCAGCTTTGACTTCAGCTCCAACATAGACCATCCCGCATTCATCAAGCTTTCCAAGCGATCCTTCGCCAACATTTGGGATATCAGCTGTGATCTCCTCTGAGCCAAGTTTTGTATCCCTTGAGATACAAGTTAATTCTTGAATATGAATAGAAGTAAATCTATCCTCTCTTGAAACTTTTTCAGACATTAAAATAGAATCTTCAAAGTTATAACCATTCCAAGGCATAAAGGCTATTCGAATGTTTTGTCCCAATGCTAACTCACCATTGTCGACTGATGGCCCATCGGCAAGAATGTCACCAAATTTTACTTTATCTCCAACTGAGACGAGTGGTCTCTGATTGATACAAGTATTTTGATTAGATCTTGTGTATTTTGTAAGGTTATAAATATCAACAGCATTATTTGAATTCTTAGAATCGGTAACACGAACAACAATTCTTGCAGCATCAACATTTTCAACAACACCGTTATTCTTGGCTACAACACAGACACCGGAATCGCCTGCAACAATAGTTTCAAAGCCAGTTCCAACAAGAGGTTTCTCAGGCTTTAAAACTGGGACAGCTTGACGCATCATATTTGAACCCATTAAGGCTCTGTTAGCATCATCATGCTCAAGAAATGGTATTAATGAAGCTGCAACTGAGACAACTTGCTGAGGGGCAACATCCATCAGATCAATTCTTTCAGGACTCATCAACGCAGAGTCACCATTGTGTCGCACTGGCACAAGATCATCAGCAAACTTTCCTGATTTATCTAAAGCTGCATTTGCCTGAGCAATAACATGCTCTCCTTCATCAATTGCAGAAAGATAAATAATGTCATTAGTAACCTTTCCTTTGATAACTTTTCTATACGGACTTTCAATAAACCCAAAAGCATTAGTTCTTGAATAACATGCAAATGAGTTGATCAGTCCAATGTTTGGCCCTTCAGGTGTCTCGATTGGACATAGTCTTCCATAATGAGTTGGATGCACATCCCTAACTTCAAAGCCTGCACGTTCTCTAGTTAAACCGCCTGGCCCAAGAGCTGAAACTCTTCGCTTATGCGTAATCTCAGACAGAGGATTATTTTGGTCCATAAACTGGGATAGCTGGCTAGAGCCAAAAAATTCTTTGATAGCGGCAGTGACAGGTTTGGCGTTGATAAGATCTTGAGGGCCAAGCTCATCAGCCTCAGCCATACTTAATCTTTCTCTAACAGCTCTTTCTACTCTTATTAATCCTACTCTAAATTGATTAGCAGTCATCTCGCCTACTGATCTGACTCGTCTGTTGCCCAAGTGGTCAATATCATCTACGGTGTCATGACCATCTCTTATTGACACTATTCCCTTCATAACGCTCAAAATGTCATCAAGATCGAGGATGCCAGGAGTTTCTTTTGCAGCATCTATTTTTAATCTACGATTAAATTTCATTCTTCCAACTTCGGAAAGATCATAACGTTCATGATTAAAAAATAGGTTTTGGAATAATTGTTCAGCTGAATCTTTAGTTGGCGGCTCGCCAGGTCTCATCATTCTATATATTTCAACCAAAGCCTCTAACCGATTTGAAGTAGGATCAGCTCGTAAAGTTGTAGATATGTAAGGGCCTTTATCTAGCTCATTAATATATAAAGTGTGCACTTCAGCGACACTGGCTTCCCTTAAGGACTCAATAATTGATTGATCAATTTCTGTGTTTGCAGAAACTAAGACTTCTCCGGTCTCTTGATTGAATATATCTTTTGCAAGGACTTTGCCAATCAAGAAATCATCCTCAACTTTCAGTGAGGACATTTTAGCTTGCTCAAGTTCACGAACGTGTCTCGCAGTAATTCTCTTGTTAGCTTCAACAACAACTTTTGATTTGATCTTTAAATCAACTGGTAATGTCTGACCTCTTAATCTAGATGGAATTAATTCTATGCTTATTCCAGCTTTCTCAATTTGCACGGTATCAACTTCATAAAAATGCTGAAGGATTTCCTCAGTACCCATATCCATAGCCTTCAAGATAATGGTAGCTGGTATTTTTCTTCTTCTGTCTATTCTGCAAAATAGATTATCTTTTGGATCAAATTCAAAATCTAACCAGGAACCTCTATAAGGAATAATACGTGCAGAATAGAGTACTTTACCTGATGAATGAGTTTTACCTTTATCATGATCGAAGAAAACGCCAGGTGATCTATGGAGTTGATTGACTACGACTCTCTCGGTACCGTTAATAACGAAGGAACCATTTTCAGTCATCAATGGAACCTCTCCCATGAAAACCTCGCCCTCTTTAACATCTTTTACTTCTTGGAAATTTGTATCTCGATCATAAATTACTAATCGAACAACAATTCGAAGTGGGGCAGAATAGCTTAATCCTTGAATTAAACATTCTTGGACTGTGTAGCCCGGTTTTCCTAATTCATAGGAAACATATTCAAGGGCAGCATTGCCAGACACACTAGTAATAGGAAAAAGAGTTTGGAAAACCTCTTCAAGACCCTGATTTTCTCTTGCACCTACTTCAACATGTTGCTGAAGAAATTGTGAATAAGATTCAAGCTGAGTCTCAATGAGCTTAGGAAGCTCCATAACCTTTGGAAGTCTTCCGAAGTTTTTTCTAATTCTTCTTTTCTCTGTATAGCTATATGACATATGTCGCCCTTTAAAAATGTATTATTGAAAGATTATTTAAGCTCTGCTGATGCTCCTGCCTCAGTAAGTTGCTTAAGCATTTCTTCAGCATCAGCTTTCTTAACAGCTTCTTTTAAAGTGTTAGGAGCGCCATCAACTAAATCCTTAGCTTCTTTCAATCCCAGTCCAGTAATTGCACGAACCGCTTTAATTACTTGAACTTTTTGATCACCAGCTGCAGTTAAAACTACATCAAAGTCATCTTTTTCTTCAGCAGCTTCAGCCGCGTCACCACCAGCGGCAGCAGGAGCAGCAGCTACAGCAGCAGCTGCAGTAACACCAAATTTCTCCTCAATCGCTGAAATAAGTTCAACCAAGTCCATTACGGACATTTCTTCTATCGCACTTAGAATATCGTCTTTAGATATTGCCATTTCTTTTCTCCTAGATTTAGGCGTTAGCCTGTTTGTTGTCTCGAACTGCAGAAAGAACCCTGGCTAACTTGCTTGGCACTTCATTGAGAAGTGTTGCAAATTTGCCAATGGGTGCTTGTAGCACTGCAGCAATAAGAGTTAATGCCTCTTCACGTGATGGCAGAGATGCAAGAACATCAATTTGTGATCCATCTAGAAGTTGCCCTTCCACAACTAGAGCTTTGATCTCAAGAGCTTCAAAGTTTTTTGCGTAAGTTTTTAACATCTTCGCTGCTGCACCTGGCTCAGCATATGAGAAAGCAAAAAGTGAAGGACCTGTTAACACTTCATCGGTACAACCAAAGTCAGTGCCTTCAAATGCCAATTTTGCAAGAGAGTTTTTTATAACCTGAATATGTACTCCAGATTCTGTTCCTTGTTTTCTAATTTCAGTTAACTCAGAAACCTTAAGGCCTCTGGCATCTGAAATCACAAGCGAAGATGCAGAAGCCGAAACTTCTTTAACTTCTTGAACTATTCTCTCTTTATCTTCTCTAGCTAACGCCACAGCAATTCTCCTATTAATGCCTTTCGGCTAATCGGTGACAAACCGCCTTCGCAATTTGAACACCACCTACGTAGGAAATTAAGCTTTCGCACCTACGGTCTTTGACGGCTGCGATTAACGCAACAATCTAGGGTCAAAAAAAGACCCTAAAACTTATACAACTAGGGATGCAGGAGTAACTTTCACTCCCGGTCCCATAGTGCTACTCAAAGCAACACTTCGAATATATGCACCTTTAGCAGTAGCTGGCTTTAATTTTTTTACTTCCTCAAGCATAGCCGCTGCATTTTCTTGAATTTGGCTGGATGTAAATGAAACCTTTCCAATGCACCCATGTAGAATTCCATTTTTATCTGTTCTGAATCTGACCTGACCTGATTTAGCGTTATTAATTGCTTCGCCAACTTTTTCTGTAACTGTTCCTGTCTTTGGATTTGGCATCAAGCCTTTAGGTCCCAAAACTTGACCTAATTGACCAACTATCTTCATAGCGGCTTGAGAGGAAATAACTACGTCAACGTCAATTTCCTCTTTCTTAAATTTTTCTGCAAGATCTTCCATTCCCACAAAGTCTGCTCCAGCATCATTAGCTTCCTTTGCCTGATCTCCATCAGCAAAGACTGCAACAGTTACTGTTTTGCCCAATGAATGAGGAAGAGTAATAGCACCCCTAACATTTTGATCAGACTTTCCTGGATCAATGCCTAATCTGAGAGCTATATCTACAGATTCGTCAAACTTATTAGATTTTACAGTTTGAAATATATTCATCGCCTCTTCTAAAGAATATGTATTCTCTGGATTAACAAGCTCTAATAGTTGTTTTTTCTTCTTTGTAAGTTTAGTCATTATTTAACTTCTACTCCCATGCTTCTTGCGGTGCCTGCAATAATTTTGACTGCTTGATCCATATCATTTGCATTTAAATCTTTTTGTTTTGCTGTGACTATCTCTTCTAATTGAGCTCTAGTTATTGAGCCAACTTTTTCTCTATTAGGCTCGCCACTTCCCTTGCTTATTCCGGCAGCTTTCTTAATTAATACTGCTGCTGGAGCTGATTTAACTTCAAAAGTAAAAGATTTATCTTCGTATACAGTAATGACAACAGGAAGAGGTAACCCTTTCTCCATGCTTTGAGTTTCAGCATTAAATGCATTACAAAAATCCATTATATTTACTGCTGCTTGACCAAGAGCAGGTCCAACTGGAGGGCTTGGATTTGCTGCGCCTGCAGGTATTTGAAGTTTTAATATAGTTGCTACCTTCTTTGCCATTATGTTTTCTCTATTTGTATGAAATCTAATTGAACAGGTGTGGATCTTCCAAGAATTTGCACTGACACTTTTACACTACTTCTTTCGTAGTCAACTTCTTCGACAATCCCATTAAAATCATTAAAAGGTCCGTCACAAACCCTAATGACTTCACCTGGTTCAAATAAAGTTTTAGGTCTTGGAGCTTCCTCTCCAACCTCAATTCTATTGAGGATATTATCTACATCACTTTTAGAAATGGGTGAAGGTTTATCTTTCTTGCCGCCAACAAATGAACTGACTCTCGGAGTATGCTTAACTAACTGCCAAGTATCATCATTCATTTCCATTTCAATTAAAATGTAGCCTGGAAAAAATTTGCGCTCTGTTTTTTTCTTAGCTCCACTTTTTAATTCAACAACTGATTCAGTAGGAACTAGAATTTCACCAAATTGATCCTTTAAACCAGCAAGAGCTATTCTTTCTTCAAGGGCAGCTTTAACCTTAAGCTCGTACCCAGAATATGCCATTATTACGTACCAATTCACTTTATTGCTATCCTAAAATTAATTTTGTTAACCAACTTAAAAGAGATTCAAGCGCCCAAAAAAACAAACACAGGACGATAATAGAACCAAAAACTACCATAAAAGTTTGAGTTGTCTCCATTCTTGTTGGCCAAACAACTCTTCTCATTTCGGTTCTTGATTCCCTCATTAAAGAGACGGCACCTTTTCCAAATACTGTAGTTGCAAGGATAATAGTTGCAAGGATAAAGAGAGCGACAACTGCGAGGACTCTATAGAGAAAAGCAACTTCTGTGTAATAGCCATTACCAACAATAGCAATAGCAAAGATGCTTATGGAAAGAAGCCATTTGATCTTATCGGCAATGTTTGATGCTTTACCCTTTGCCATATTTTTTCTTTAAACCAGCTCCTTGGCAGGCCAGGAGGGACTTGAACCCCCAACCTACGGTTTTGGAGACCGTCGCTCTACCAGTTGAGCTACTGGCCTAAATGTTCTCCTATAAATAGAGACAAAAATGCCGAGCTTTAAACTCGGCAAAGTTGTAAGTTAGTTAAATTACTTAATAATCTTTGAGACTACGCCAGCTCCAACGGTTCTTCCACCTTCTCTAATTGCAAATTTTAAACCTTCATCCATAGCAATTGGAGCGATAAGTGTAACTGTCATCTTGATATTATCTCCTGGCATTACCATTTCAACACCTTCAGGCAACACACAAGCACCAGTAACATCGGTTGTTCTAAAATAGAATTGTGGTCTGTAATTACTGAAGAAAGGAGTATGTCTTCCACCCTCTTCTTTACTTAATACATAAATTTCAGCTTCGAATTCTGTATGAGGATTAATAGAACCAGGAGCACTTAAAACCTGCCCTCTCTCAACTGCATCTCTTTCGATACCTCTCAATAAAACTCCACAGTTTTCACCAGCTCGACCTTCGTCAAGTGATTTTCTAAACATCTCAACACCAGTACATGTTGTTGTAGTTGTATCTGAAATACCAACGATTTCTAGTGGATCGCCAGTTTTTACAATTCCTTGCTCGATTCTTCCTGTTACAACAGTTCCTCTTCCTGAAATTGTAAATACATCTTCAACAGGCATTAAGAAAGGCTTATCAACTTCTCTTTCTGGCTCTGGAACAAATGTATCCAAAGCTTCCACAAGTTTAGTTACTGCATCAACACCAATCTCAGAAGTATCACCTTCTAAAGCTTTTAATGCGCTACCAGTAATAATAGGTGTGTCATCACCTGGGAAATCATACTCATCGAGTAGCTCCCTAATTTCCATCTCTACAAGTTCTTGTAACTCAGCATCATCTACTTGATCAGCTTTGTTTAAGAAAACAACAATCTTTGGTACACCAACCTGACGCGCTAACAAGATGTGTTCCCTAGTCTGAGGCATAGGACCATCTGCAGCACTAACTACAAGGATTGCTCCATCCATCTGAGCAGCACCTGTGATCATATTTTTTACGTAATCAGCATGTCCAGGACAATCTACGTGAGCATAATGTCTTGTTGTTGAAACATACTCAACGTGTGATGTTGCAATAGTAATGCCACGCTCTCTTTCTTCAGGAGCGTTATCAATACCGTCAAATGCAACAGCTTCACCACCATAAACTTCAGCACATACTTTAGTAAGTGCAGCAGTAAGTGTAGTTTTACCATGGTCAACATGACCAATTGTTCCCACGTTTACATGGGGTAACGTTCTTTCGTATTTTTCTCTAGCCATTTCTTGCCTCTCTATTTATGAAATTAACTCTAAAATCTACCTATAAAATGGAGCTCATAACCGGACTTGAACCGGTGACCTCTTACTTACCAAGCAAGTGCTCTACCGCTGAGCTATATGAGCCCGAATTACAGTATCCAAATTTAAGGTGGCGTATTATCCCCCTAAAAATCGATAAACTCAACCTTTTTTAGTGTAAATATTCTTTTAAAAAATGGTGGAGGAGGCTGGATTCGAACCAACGTACTCGTAGAGAACAGATTTACAGTCTGCCGCCTTTAACCACTCGGCCACTCCTCCATTTCAAGGGTGCTATTTTTGTTCTAGAATGAGCTGAAGTCAACTAGATTATTCATAACTTGCACAAATTAACACAAAAAGGAGTTTTTAAAGGGTTAAATCTAGAAAATATAGACTTTTATCTGCTTGATACAGTTGATTCAACAAACACCTTTGCAAAGGAAAAACCATTAGATAAAGATTATGTTGTTGTGATATCTGAGCAGCAAACTGCTGGCAGAGGAAGGCAAGGAAAAAAATGGTATAGCCCAAGTGCAGGAAATATCTATATGACCATAAAATTTATAGATAGCAACCCTGCTCCACTTAGCCTCATTATTGGACTTTTAATTTCTGAGGCTATGGATAAAGTCTCAGGTCAAAAAATTAATGCAGGTCTTAAATGGCCAAATGATCTTTTGATAAATAAAAAGAAAATATGCGGGATTTTAATTGAATCTGAGGTAAATGGAGATGCGGTCGAATTCATAGTTGGAATCGGAATTAACTACTCATTGCCTAAAAAAGAATCTTGGTGGGGAGAAATTGGCGAGCTAGCGGACATCCTGCCCCGAGAAAAATTAATTAATAGTATTTTGCATGGCATTATGAATTACTCACAAAATGGTTATGAAAACTGGAAAGAGGCCTGGGAAAAGAGATGTATGCATATGGGCATGGAATTAGAGGCTGTTTCAAATAACCAAAAAGATACTCAGATTGGAGTCTTTTATGGAATTAATGAGGAAGGTAAAATGCTGCTAGAAACATCAAGGGAGCTAAAAGTAATTAGCTCAGGTGAATGCTCTATTAAAGGGATATATTAGATAAATGATACATACGATCTTTAAAACAGAAATTATTCATAATCAATCAGCTGAAATAGCCTCAATAGTATTTGGTGCAGGCTGCTTTTGGGGGGTAGAAAGAAAATTTTGGTCTTTACCTGGAGTAATAATGACATCTGTGGGTTATGCAGGCGGAGATCATCCAGATCCAACATATGAACTAGTATGTGCTGGTATCACTGGTCATGCTGAGGTTGTGAAAGTTGATTATGATCCAATGCAAATTTCTTTAATTGATTTATTAAAAGTTTTTTGGGAATGTCATGATCCAACTCAGGGAATGAGACAAGGCAATGATATTGGCACGCAATATAGATCTGCGTGTTACTGCTTGAATGAATCAGACATGGAAGTTGTTAAGGCAAGTTTGAAACTCTATCAAGAAGTTCTGCTTGGTTCTGGTTTTGGAAACATTACAACAGAGATCAAACTCGAAGAGAAATACTTTTTAGCAGAGGAATACCATCAGCAGTACTTAGACAAAAACCCAAATGGGTATTGCGGAATAGGCGGAACAAATTGCTCTTTCCCAAATTGATAAAAAGTATATAATAATTTTTTTTTGCCGGTATAGCTCAGTTGGTAGAGCAGTTGATTTGTAATCATCAGGTCCCGAGTTCAACTCTTGGTGCCGGCACCATTTTCTAAATACTTAAATCATCAAGGTTGTAATCTTTTAGATCAGCACGAGCAACATCATTCCATTTATATGATTTTCCTGAAATCTGAAAGGGCTTATAAGAATAAGGATCTTCGTTTGGGAATCTTTGCTTTCTTGCATCAATCGCATAACCAATAACTCTCGAACGTCGCTCAACTATTTCCTCATTAAAAACCTGAGCATCGCTATGAATGCCGCCTCCTTGAATGCCGAGCACAGATGATCTGCGATGAAATCCAAAATTCACTGTTATACGTGGCTCATATCCGCAATTAGGGAATGAGCCATGAAGCAGTTGACGATTGCAAATTACAACATCACCAGGATTGCAGATGATTGGAACTGCCCCCTCTAATCTTTCACTTCCAGCGTTATTAACCAACTCTTTAATATTAATTTTTCCAATTTTATGAGTTCCTGGAACCACCCAGACGCCATTAACTGCTGTGCTGCCAAATACTTGCGCCATGAAATTAAAACCATGGATATCCTCATCAAAATTTTCACTATCCCAATGCGTCACTCCATCTTGATGCCACGAAACAGCAGCGCCAATTCCTGGCTCTTTAATAAAGAGGGCTTCATTGAATGGAGCAAAATCTTTACCATTGATGGACTCAGCAACTTTTAATAACTCTGGATGCGCATAAGTTCTTAAACAGGCTTCTGAAAATTGCAAAGATCCGAGCAAAATAAATGGTGATGCGACAGGAGAATCTTCTGCAGCTTTTGGCTCAAACATTTTAATTTGGTGTCTACCGTTAGCAAGATCAGTTCCACCCAGAGGATCTCCTAAGGGTTTTGACCATACCAAAGTTAAAGCTTTTGAATCTACTCCAAGAGCAGGTTCCCCATTGATATCAACTGAGCTTTCAGGGTGGATTGGAAAATTTGAACGCATCTTATCAAGATCAACCTTTATATCATCTAATTCATCTTTATTAAGTACTCCTTCAAAAATATAAAATCCATTTTCAGAATAAGCATTGCGAATTGAAGCCGCAAGATTGCCTTGGGCGTCAAAAGATATAGGTCCTCGATTATTCATTGCTAAAGCAGCCTTCTCTCCTTCAAGAAGATAATTTTTCATTTCCTTTGAATCATCCCCATAAAAAGCAGCGCATGCTTCTATCGAACGTTTTGCATTGATCATATAAGTTTATTTTTTGTGATTAGAGGTAAAAATATTATAGAAATTTTCCAATGGAATTCAAAGAAGTATTTTGGCACAAGAATTGCATATGTATTGTTGTACGTTAAGTATTCATTCTTTCCCCCAAATAGAAGTTGAATACAAACATTCACATTAATGCTTAGCGTACTTTCCCCCTAAGAATGGTGAAGGGTCTTTTATTAGACCCTTCATATTTTCTTAAAAATTAAATTCTGCAGTAATATTTATTAATCGGCCCCTTGGATCATGCACTCTAGTATCAAAACTAAAGTCAGGAGCGTCATATAGCAATGGAGCCTCCTGATCAAAAGCATTGATAATTCCTATGCCTATTTCCATTGCACTAAATGAAAACTGATATGTTTTTTTAATTGAAAAGTCATGCACTAAAAATGATTTGACATAGTTTGAGTAACCCAGGCTGATAGCTGATGAAGGGATTTGACGTTTATTTGAATACCCTTCGACATACCTTGTATTAATTCCAATCATCAAATTATTTATTGTCCAGCTCAAAAATGTATTTAATCGGAGTTTTGGCAGTGAGTGGGTGTGGGCATCATAATTGAACTTGCCAACTCTGTTTATCATGGTTGAGTTCATATCCTCGTCACGATATCCGGGTGTTAAAAATTTAGACAATTGGGTTGCCTTAAGGGAAAAATTAAAGTCTCCATATTTGGTGACTTTAAAAAAATTTATCTCTGCATCTATGCCATTAATTTCAGTTTTTTCCTCGTTAAAATATGAAGTGCTTACAGCTATCAACTCTCCAAATTGATTTCTTGTTACGCTTGTTGCAAAAGGATTTGTATTTAATAAAACCTGAGCACTCTCTGCTTCAATTCGATCCTTATAGTTAATAGACCAATAATCAATAGTTAGATTTGCCTCATTAGCCATATTCCATATAAATCCCAAATTAATATTTTCTGAAGTTGCAGGCTTTAAATTAGGATTTCCTAAAACTGCTAAACGAACAAATGGAGAATCATCTATATCTCTAACACTCCCAAGACGTATCTCAGAGGAAAACATTTGAGCCATCGAAGGGGCGGTAAATGATGTGCCGATAGAGCCCCTAAATAAAAGATCTTCTGAGGCTGAATATTTAAATGAAAATTTGGGGTCAAATGAAGACTCATTATCCAATCTTTCATAGCGGCCAGATAAAATTAAGTCCAATGCATTGCCAAAATTTTTATTTGCTTCAAAAAAAATAGCTTGTTTATTTCTGCTGGTGTTAACGTTTGTTCCACCTCCCAAAAATAATAAATCTGCACCCTTAGTTAATTTTCCATTAGAATCAAATGCCACTCTACTCATCTCAGAATAATTGATTTGCAAATCCTCTGAATTAAATTGAAACCCTAAGGCAAAGTTCGTCTCGCCCTTTTGACCTCTAAGAATCCCGTCTAAGGATATAAGACTTCCTATCTTCGTAGAAGTCTCAGAACCTTTGATGTAATCAATCAAGGTTGCAGAATTTTCTAAAGGTAAGAATATATTCCACTGCTCATTACCATTTGGACCGCCTTGTCCCAATATCGCAGACTCAAATCTTGATTCAATGGTATCCGGTCGATTGTGTTTATTCTTGTGTTCACTTGAAGTCAACGAAAGTTCAAAATCTAAATTTTGAGAAATATCCAAAATTAATCTATTGCTAAAATGATATTGAGAAATAGCCTTGGGTGAATTAGGTGATGGAAAGGCAGAGCCTAAAGGTCTGCCATACCAAATCACAGGAACATTGAATGGGCTGCCTCCTTGTCCTGGCAAAATTTTCTTAGATAAATATGACAGAGCTGGGTAAGACGGAGATTGTGGATTGTCATTCACATTAATTTTGGCCATCAGCAAAGTGGCTGAATAATCAATCTTTGAAGTGGATCTTGTAAAGTGAAGATATCCTTTTAGGTGATCCTCATCATTGACTATGTTGAACCTTTCGCCATACAAAAATTTACATCTTGGTCCAGCTAGAACGCCTCCATTTTCGACACAATTCGGATCGGGGACTGTTTGATTTTTGTTATAACTTCCAGCATACAAACCAGAAGCTATCGAATCTGCTTGAGTAACTTTAAAACTATTCCCCAAACCACTAAGACCCAGTTCAGCAAACCTAGGAATTCTTGAAGCATTGAGAGGAGATTTGCTCAAAGAGCTTAAGGCAAACACATAGCTCCCTCCAAAAGCATCACCTCCAAATAGCGCGCCTAAAGAATTATCCCTTTGATCATAGTTACTAGTTTTCTGACTGCTAAGCGCAAGCCGCATGCCATTAAATTGCTGATAGGTTTGAAAGTTAATGACTCCTGCAACAGCATCAGAACCATAAAGTGAAGTAGCCCCATCTTTTAGAATTTCAATTCTGTAAAGAGCTATTTCGGGAATAATATTTATATCAATATAGCCTTCTCCTTCATCAGAGGGTGTTCCCGAGTGGGTCTGACGTTTTTTATTAATCAACACAAGGGTTGATGCATGATCCATTCCGCGCAAAGTGATATTTGTCATTCCCTGATCAACACCATCTAAAGCATTAGTTTGAAAGTTAGAACCTGAGGCAATGCTAAGGTATTTGCTTAGCTCAGCCACAGTGGACACTCTCAAATTTTTAAATTCCTCAGCTGAAATAACATCTACTGGCGAGGCATTCAATTCATTGGATTCTATATATGAAGCAACAGAAATAATTTCCTCAGTTTCTTGCGCAAATGAAAAATTTATTATTAAAAAATAGAAAAGATAAACTTTGAAATTATTGGGGGGCATAAATACAAAATTAAAATAACTCAACAAATTTTATAGAGTTTATGAAAGTTTAAAAGGACTCAAAACCTTTTTTTATGAGTTTTGAGCCCTTGCAAAGAATAAAAGCGGTTAATTAAATTTAAAATTAAATTTCAATCCATAATTTCTTCCAGGTAATGGAACCTGACTTTTTACAAATGATGAGTGATTTCTGGCCGACTCATCCAATAAATTATTTCCAAAAAACGTAAGCGTTAGCTCCCCTTCATTTCCTAAATTTATGGATTTTGTTAGATTTGCATTAAACATCTGATACCCAGAGGTAGCAATCTCATTTGCCCCAATATCATTTTGTTTTTCAACATCCTTAAAATTCAATCCAATAGACATATCGTCTTTAAAATATTTTAATTTAAAAATATTGCGAGCTGGATTTAGTCTTGGAATATTTCCACCGCTTGAAAATTCACCGGACAGATCATCTCTTCCAAATGAGAAAGTTAGCTCACCAGATGAAAGTATTATGGTGTTTCCAAATTCAATCTCATATCCATCCAATTCAGCATCCTGCTGCAGATAATTAGCTAAAATTAAACCAGCATGTTCATCATGACCTTCTTCGTGATCTTCATCATGCTCTTCATGCTCTTCTTCAGTTTCATCTTTAAGATAAATATAATTATCCACATCGTTCTTAAAAACAGTTGCTGAAGCAAAGAAATTGTCATAATTAAAGTTAAGCGTGAAATCAATGTTGTTTGATTTTTCAGAGTTAAGATTTGCATTGCCAACCTCAAACCTACCGGTGGCTAAATGAGCCCCATTCATAAAAAGCTCAACAGCCGAAGGAGCCCTTTCAACGCTTGCAAAACCTATATCTAAATCAATGAAATCATTGAGTGATTTACTAAAATTAAAGGCTAAGCTGGAATTGCTGAATGATTTATCAAAAAAAGATGTTTCCATTTCTTCATGATCTTCATCATGCCCTTCATCCTCCTCATGATGTTCTTCGTGGGTTGAAGAGACAGAACCTTCACTATCAATATTGTCAAATCTAATACCAAAATCTACATGAAAAATATCAAAGTCTCGGCTTGCAAAATATCCCAAGGTAAGCTCCTCTCTTGAAGCCGGGTTCATGAATGCCTCTGCTCCAAGGACTGAGGTATCCTCATCCACAAAATTTAATGATACTTTTTGTGACAACTGATCATTAGATAGATCAAAAATCAGTCCTGCCTCTATAGAGTCATTAGCAAAGGTTGTTAGCCCCTTAGAGTGCCCTTCATGCTCATCATGCTCATCATGCTCATCATGCTCATCATGCTCATCATCTTCTTGAGCATGCTGCTCAGTTAATACGTAGTCACTATCTCTGAAGAAGAAATCTACTGAACTAAGGAAATTTCCATTAATATTGAGTGATCCTCGAAGATCAAATTTATCAGAGTCAGTGGTTGAAAATATTCTTTCTCCTTGATGTTCCTCATGCCCTTCTTCCTCCTCATCATGCTCATCACCATGGTATGGAATTCCATATAAACTTTCGATATTTGCTAAAGAAAAGCCTATGAAGCCCCAATCACCAGTTTTTGAAGCTCCAAATTTAAGTGACTCAGATGCAAAATCAGAATTAACTAAATACCCTAACTCTTCCTCTTGCTCATCATGGTCTTCATGGTCTTCATGGTCTTCATGGTCTTCATGGTCTTCATGGTCTTCATGATGTTCCTCTTCTATATGAATAATGGACCCATTGGGTACATCAAAATCTCCAAAAGATGAATCTTTATATGAAAAGCTGATATTGATATCCTTCAAATTATCTTGATAAAAAAAACTTTGGGAATCACCATCATTTACAGATTGAGTTTCGAGACCAATCTTTACAAGCCTTTGGACGTCTTCTTGGGCAATAGAATTATCAACAATATTAACAATTCCTCCAATTGTTCCATTGGTGTAAAGCAAAGATGATGGACCGCGAACAACTTCAATTTGTTGGACATTACTCAAATCAACATCATTAATGTGATCAGCGCCAAGCCCGGAGACATCTCGATTGACAAGGCCATTATCTAAAATTTTGACCCTAGATCCTGACATCCCTCTGATAATTGGTTGGCCAACTCCAGAGCCATAATCTGCAGAGGAAACTCCAAGCAAATCATTCAAAGTTTCGCCAAGGCTTTTAGATGCATTATTCGAAATGTCATTGCCTGACATGACATGCAGTGGATTGGGAATTTCACTTGCTGCTTGATCAATTAAAGAAGATGAAACAATCACTTCTTCTATATCATTTGCGAGCAAACCATTAATCGTTACAGCACCCATAAAAAGGAATGCAAATTTATTTATTTTCATAAAACCTCCTGTAAGAAAAATAAAAATTTAAAAAAATTTAAATTTTTATTTTGGGAGGTGCTTGGGAGTTAAATGATTTTTTAAGTTCTAAAAAATAGTTTTGAGAAATCTCAATGCTTGATAGCTTTTCATAGACAACCTTCGTGATAAAGGAGAATGATGCTATATCTAATGCAATTTCATTGAGACAAGACTGACATTCTATCTGGGGTTTTGCCTCTATGATGTCATCGTCAATGTGCGCAAAGGAATGCAGTGATATACTTGCAAGGAAAAATAATCCAAGAAAAGTAATAGACTTGTTATTCAATTTAAACTGCATGAGTGGATACTATTATTATAAGGCCCAATTTTCAAGAACCAAATAATTTAAATGTATAAAGAATCAATCCGGGATGCAATTTCAATGCATGAACTGCCCACCCATTGGCATTCTGATGTTTTAAAAGAAGCAGAACTTGTTTCGAATAAAAAGAAGTCTGCTAAATACAGAAGAGACCTCAGAAACATCCCTTTTGCTACTATTGATGGCGAAGATGCCAAGGATTTTGATGATGCTATTTATTGTGTTAAGAGTACAAGCGGCTATAAATTATATGTAGCTATTGCAGATGTTTCATTTTATGTTGAGGTTAATTCAAAGCTTGATAAAGAGGCAAAAAAAAGAGGAACCTCAATTTATTTCCCTGGAACTGTGATTCCAATGTTGCCAGAAATTCTTTCTAATGGGATCTGCTCGCTAAGACCAAATGAAGATAGGTGCGCTATAGTTTGCGAAATGTCTATTGGCCTAGATGGAACCAGAAAAAAATATAAGTTTTATAGCGGCCTTATAAATTCTCAAGCCAGACTGACCTATAACCAAGTAGAGAAGCACATCAATCTGACCAAAGACCTAAATAATGAAGCAGTGAGAGACTCTATCAATCATCTTCATGAGCTTACTAATAAGAGGCTTAAGCTTCGAAAATCAAGGCAAGCGTTAGAAATCAATCCAATCGAAGCAATCCTTGAGTTAAATAAAAATAAAGAAGTAAATAAGATAGTTATTAAGAGAAATCTTTTTGCACACAAGCTTGTTGAAGAATCGATGCTGCTGGCAAATGAATCAGCAGCTGAGTTTATGCATGATCGCTTAGATTTAGGAGTCTATAGAATTCATGAAGATCCAGATCCAAGTAAGCTTGAAACATTAAAAAAACATTTTAAAGTTCCAGCACAGATTGCAAAAAAATCATCGCCGTTAGTAGTAATTAATAGCTGTCTTAAAGAAGCTCACGAGAAGAAAGATGACACAGGTCAGATTCTAGTTCTTCAAACTCTCGCAAGAGCAGAGTATTCAACGAATAACCTAGGTCATTTTGGGTTGCAGCTCAAACAATACTCTCATTTTACTTCTCCTATCAGAAGATATCCTGACTTATTGGTTCATCGACTAATTAATTCTTCCCTTGCTCATAAAAAACCCAAAATGAGACAAAACGAGCTTCAAGATGAATGTGAAAATTCTTCAATGCTTGAAAGGCGTGCAGAAAAGGCATCTAGACAAGTTGAACAAGTCTTAATTTGCTCTTACTTAAAAAACAAAATTGGTGCCTCTATGGATGGCGTAATAACCGGGGTGACTGATTTTGGCTTATTTGTAAATTTAGAGAGATACTTTATCTCTGGATTATTGCACATCTCTGATTTGCCGGATGACCGATATCAATATCTACAAGATCATAGTGCTCTTAAAGGACGAAGGAGAGGTGGAATTTATAAACTTGGACAGAAAATTAAGGTTAAAATTACTGCTGTCTTTCCGCTTGAACGAAAGATTAATCTAGTGATTTCAAATGGAAAAAAATAATTCTACAAATCTTCGAGTGGGCTTTCATAGTATAGAAATGCTTTTAAAGCTTTCTCCTGAGAATATAAAAAAAATCTTTGTTCCAGCAAATCGAAATGATGATAGAGCTCTTAGCCTGATTTCAATGGCTGAAAAACTTTCCGTTTCAGTAGAAAGAAAAAAAAGCTTGAGCCAGCACCCTGAAGCTATTCTTAAAAATGAGGTTAACCTAGGCCTAAGTGATCTAAAAAAATATGAAGAAACCATTCAACATGATAATCCTACGTTTTTGGTCATAGATAATGTAATTGATCCCAGAAACCTTGGGGCATGCATTAGATCTGGAGCGGCTAGTAACATTGCCGGAGTAATTATTAATAAACATCATTGCTCTCCAATCACCCCATTGGTTAGACAAGTTTCTGCGGGTGGCACAGAATCGATTCAGATATTTACTGTAACAAACTTAATTAATTGCTTGAAGCACTTTGAGAAACTGGGATATCTTATTTTAGGAACAAGTGAGCACTCAGATGCAATGCATACTGATTTAAATCTAAATAAACCCATTCTTGTGATTATGGGCTCTGAAGAAGACGGCATGAGAGAGAAAACTTTAGAAAGATGCTCTCAGGTATGCACTTTATCAAAAAATAAGACAATCAACAGCTTGAACGTTTCTGTTGCTACAGGGGTGGTACTTTTTGAGATAGCTAGGCAGAAGTTAGCATAAAATTCATTTACAATAACCGAACTTAATACTATCTTTGAATCAATTTAATGCTTAACCAAAGAACCATAAAAAATCCTATCAAAGCTGTAGGTGTAGGTCTTCATAGCGGCAAAGATATGACTTTGGAGCTTTTGCCTGCTCCCATTGATGCTGGTATAACCTTTATAAGAACAGACTTAGATCCTGAAATAAGCATTCCAGCTATATTTGAATATGTTGGAGATACCACTCTTTCAACTGCTCTTTTTAAAGAAGGATATAAAATAGGGACTATCGAACACCTATTGTCTGCAATCGCAGGCCTGGGGATCGATAACTGTATTATTAAAGTTGATGGTCCTGAAATTCCAATTATGGATGGCAGCGCAAGCCCTTTTGTGTTTTTAATTCAATCAGCTGGATTGGAGATACAGGAAAAATTAAAAAAATTTATTAAAGTAAAAAAAGAGGTTAGGGTTGAACGCGGAGATACATATGCAGCCATTAAACCGTTTAATGGTTTTAAAGTCTCATTTGAAATTGACTTTGATGATGCAACCATCAAAAAGCACGCTCAAAAATCATCAATTGATTTTTCCTCTACTTCCTTTGTAAAAGAGGTTTGCAGGGCCAGAACTTTTGGATCAGTGAAAGATAAGGATGCTCTTCAGTCTCAAGGATTGGCACTAGGGGCGAGTGCCGATAATGCAATTGTTCTTGGAGAAGATGGTATTCTTAATGAAGAAGGCCTTAGATTTGATGACGAATTTGTAAAACATAAAATGCTGGATGCAATTGGTGATTTATACCTGCTTGGACATAATCTTATTGGTCAGTTTTCAGGTTATAAATCTGGTCACTCTCTAAATAATGAATTGTTAAGAAAAATATTGGCATCTGAAGACGCATGGGAGGTAGTCACATTTGAAGATTCATCAATTGCACCCATATCATATGCAAGAGCTCCATTTGGTGATGCAATATAGCTCCGAGTAGAACAATATAATTTTAAAAGATTAAACTCATGTCATTTTTAACCAAAATATTTGGAAGCAGCAATCAACGTTCATTGAAGCGCATGCAGATATCTGTAGATCAAATCAATGATCTTGAGCCAGACTACCAAAAACTGAGTGATAGTGAGCTAGCTGACCTAAGGGATAAATTTAAGGAATCTTCAAAGGATTTGAACTTCAATTTATTGGCTCACACTTTTGCTGCAACCCGTGAAGCAAGTACCAGAGCAACTGGCTTAAGACACTTTGATTCCCAAATGCTTGGAGGAATAGCTCTTTCAGAGGGCAACATTGCTGAAATGAAAACTGGGGAAGGGAAAACTTTAGTTGCTACCCTGCCCGCCTACCTAAATGCAGTAAAAGGCAACAAAGTAATATTGGTTACAGTGAATGACTATCTTGCCCAAAGAGACGCTGATTGGATGAGACCTGTTTATGAAGCGCTTGGGTTAACTGTTGGAGTAATCTATTCAAATCAATCATTTGAAGAAAAAAAACTAGCTTATCAATGCGATGTGATCTATGCCACCAATGGGGAACTGGGCTTTGATTACTTAAGAGATAATATGGCTCTTCGCGCTGAAGATAAAGTTCAATGCTCATTAGATTTTGCAATTGTTGACGAAGTGGATTCGATTCTTATTGATGAGGCTAGAACACCTTTAATAATCTCTGGTCCTTCAAATGAAAGTGCAGACTATTACGTGCAAATTAAAAAAATTATACCTAATTTAAAAGAGCAATTGAGAGAAGGCACTGAAGATGAGCCTCTGCATGATGATGAAAAAGGTCACTACATTATTGATGAAAAAAATAGGTCCATCGAGCTAACTGATGATGGGTATATAGTTGTTGAAAGGCATCTTGAAGAGCTGGGTTTGCTGCAGTCAGAAGATAGCCTCTATTCGGTAAGTAATTTAAAGATTATGCGTTATGTAAATGCAACTTTAAAAGCTGCGTTTTTATTTAAAAAAAATATCCACTACTTGGTAAGAGGTCAAGAGGTTCTATTGATTGATGAGCATACTGGAAGAACGATGCCTGGCAGAAGAATGAGTGAAGGCATTCATCAAGCTCTTGAATGTAAAGAAAATACACCCATCCAGAGAGAATCTCAAACCCTTGCATCCACCACTTATCAAAACTTCTTTAGGCTGTTTAATCAACTTTCTGGTATGACAGGTACTGCTGATACAGAAGCAGCTGAGTTTGCAGAAATATATGGCTTAAATGTTTCAATTATCCCAACGAATAAACCAATGGCTAGAAAAGATAATGATGATTTAGTTTTTCTTACTCAAGATGCAAAATTTAAAGCCTTAATTGAAGAAATAGAAGTCTTGCGTAAAAAAGATGCCCCTATTTTAGTTGGTACAGCCTCGGTAGAGTCATCGGAAAGAGTTTCTGCTCTGCTGAATCAAAAAAATATTTCTCATCAAGTTCTTAATGCAAAACAACATGAAAAAGAGGCAGAAGTTATTGCAAATGCTGGTCGCCCTGGTGTAGTTACAATAGCTACAAATATGGCCGGAAGAGGTACAGATATTGTATTGGGGGGTAAAGAGAATATAGGTGATGGCGAATGGGAAAAGAGGCATCAGGTAGTCCTGGATGCTGGTGGTCTGCATATTCTTGGAACTGAGAGACATGAATCACGCAGAATTGATAATCAGCTTAGAGGTCGATCAGGAAGGCAAGGAGACCCGGGTTATTCAAAGTTTTTCTTATCGTTAGAAGACGATTTACTAAGATTATTTATATCTGATAGTCGAAGAAGTCTATTTGAAAGAATCGGAATGGGGGATGACCATATTGAACATAAGATGCTTTCTCGTGGTATAGAAAATGCACAAAAAAGAATAGAGAGTAGAAATTTTGATATTAGAAAAAACCTATTGGAATATGATGATGTTGCAAATGATCAAAGGCAGGCAATTTATTCATTAAGAAATCAACTTCTCAATGAAGATAATATTTCTGAAGCAATAAATGAATTAATTAACGATGAAATGCATTCCGTTTCTAATGATTTTGTGCCCTTGGATTCAGTTGAAAGTCAGTGGAGACTTGAGGAATTAGATAAGTTTCTCTTGGATCATTACTTCATTGAAGAAAATATTTCGACGAAAGTTAAGAATGATAAAAAATTAACTCCTGTAACAATTTCCAGTCTAATTTCGGATATTGCGGTAAAAAAATATAAAGAAAAATACCTAAAAATTGGAGATAATCTTGCTCAACTTGAAAAGCAGGTAATGTTGCAAATCCTTGACGTTCATTGGAAAGATCATTTGGCTGAAATGGATCACTTAAGACAAAGCGTTGGGTTAAGAGCTTATGCTCAAAAAAATCCTAAGAACGAATATAAACGGGAAGCCTTTGAGATGTTTGAAGTGATGTTAAATGAAATTAATAGCGAGACGATTAAGGTGTTATTTAGGTTAGAGCTTGCAAGCGAAGAAGAGATACAAGAGTTAGAAGCAAGATCCCGTGAGGCTCAGCAAAACAGAGAAATGAAACTTCAGCAAGAGAAAATTGAACCGGTTATAGGCAATGATCAAAGCTCTGAACCTGAGCAATTTTCTAAAGTTGAGACAATCAAGATGGATGAACCAAAATTAAAAAGGAATGAGATTGTAAAAATTACTAATGGCATAGAAATTAAGGAATTAAAATATAAAAAAGCTGTGCCCCTTATAGAAACGGGTGAATGGAGGATAATTTAATAATTAGATTTTAGTCTTCATAAAAATCTTCTGATTCCATCGGTCTGCTAATTAACTTCTCTTCGTTAGTCCAAGTACCAAAATCAATCAATTTACATTTTTCTGAACAGAAAGGTCTATAGATATTAGCTGGGCTTAAATCAGCTTCTTTTTTACATTGAGGACAATCTTTATTCATTTTTTACTCAAGCCTAAATAAAATTTATGCATTGCTAGAGATCTAGTTTTTAAATTTTCTAGAGAGTCATTATTAGGTATAACATCATTAGCAATACTTAACCTTTCTGCCCTAGTGCATTGAGAGTCTAGAATTTTTTGAATCTGCTCGCTTGAGTTGTTATCACGAAGAGTAGCTCTTTCAAGTTGAAGCGTTGAATCACAATCAATGACCAGGATTCTGTTGTAGGCACTCATACTATTAGTTTCAAAAATCAATGGAACCATAATAATTGAATATGGAGAAGTTGAAGCTGCTATTCTTTCAGCCATCAAATCTCTCACCATAGGGTGAGTGATAGACTCTAAAACCTTTTTCTTCTCTTGGTCATCAAAGATTTCTTTTCTTAATTGTGCTCTATTAATAGATCCATCTTCACCAAGAATATTAGAGCCAAAATACTCTATTATACTTTTAAATCCTGGGGTATTTTGTTCAATTACTTCTCTAGCTAGATGGTCTGCATCTATAACAGTCACACCTTCGTTTTGAAAAAAATTTGCTGCTGCTGATTTGCCGGATCCTATACCGCCAGTAAGACCAACAATCATTTTTGAGGCTTAGTATTGATATAACTAGGGACATTATGCGCCCAAGAACTCTCCTCAACTCTTGATGCAATGAACCATTGATCATTTATTTTTTTATAAGTATCTTGATACCACATGCCCAAAAAAAAGACTTGATCATCTTCTGTTTGCATGGGATTAAAACACATCACTTTTCCAGAAGCGACATGACCATCCAGGGTAAGAGAAATATTTGAAATTAAATGTTGGTAATTTGGGAAATGATCTAGCGCTGTTTCCAAGTACTGAATGATTTCTTGCAGATTACCTGCTATTCCACCAACTGCTGTGTAATCAATATAGGCATCTTGTGTAAATAAATTATTGAAATCTTGAAAATTTTTAGTATCGACAGCAGTTGCATAATCAGTAACAAGCTTTTCAAGTTCCATTCGATCTGAGATTTCAGTAATATCCATTTAGTTATTTTAATACAAAAAAAAGGCCCTCAGACAACTCTGAGAGCCTTTTAAAGAAAAAAGCCTGACGATTACCTACTCTCACACAAGGAGACCTTGCACTACCATTGGCGTGAGTTCGTTTCACTTCTGAGTTCGAGATGGGATCAGGTGGTACCAAACTGCTATTGTCATCAGGCAAACTGGTATGTAATTCTTTTTCACTACAAATATGTTATTCCTGAACAAT
>Ga0255743_10000185_pt1 | contig 56341 bp, 38 predicted proteins | sample 101ome_19_FD_179950 | JGI IMG/M metagenome (GOLD analysis project Ga0255743, IMG submission 179950) | Coastal salt marsh microbial communities from the Groves Creek Marsh, Skidaway Island, Georgia - 101405AT metaG (version 2) | ecosystem: Environmental > Aquatic > Marine > Intertidal zone >... | reverse complement strand
ATTGCTGATTTAATGAGCCATTCGCAGTTTCACAGTATAACGCTTATACTTAGACATGCATGGCTTAATCTTTGAGACAAGCATATGACTACTGGCAGGATCAACCAGGTATCTATCCTTTCGACACCCACCGGCGACGCCAATCCGAAGACCGACGCCACCGATGCGCGCCACTTGAAGCCTCCCGGCCAAAAGTGATTGAAAGTTTTGATGTGTATCAGACGCTTCACGAATGGTTCAAAGACTCCCGCCTTTGAAGCAAACGCGAACGAAACGTCGTCATAGTGGCCCTACAGAGGGTCCTCCTGATGACAACCAACGCACTCGAAACATTCCCGATCGTGAATCAACTCGATGGGCGTTTCGCGCAGGCTGCACCGTCACGCAAGCCGCTCGCCACCGAGCTCGAGTCCGAAGACAAGTGCTCAAGGTTTCGAGGGTTCTTGCAAAGAATTTTCATACGTTTAGCCAGCGGCTATCGGTACAAGCTTCTTTTCCGCGCATCCATCGCTCGAGGCGAAGAACACTGCAGGCTCGTGTGTAGAGCCGCATTTTGCATTTCGACCATTCGGGGCTGTGCGAGCCAGCCGCCGACGCATTCGTCAGCTGCCAGCCTCGCCGCGCCGGGTCGTCCTGCCACTCATCCAGGTACTCAGCCCGTTACCGACCGTCGCCGATCGGTCCGGAACCGTTGCCCGTAGGTACAATTACCAGAGGGCCTTTCGCCGGGTGTCGAAGTCTGCGCTCTTGGAGCGCCTCCTTCTTGTAGAAGGCATCTGATTGATTCCTGCGCTTAAAGTCTACGCAAAGTCACAAGGCTAAAATTTATGTTCTTTAGGGTTTAAGATGTTGCAAATTTTTTCAATTACGGGTTTAGTTCGCCTTGTCGTTTTTGTCAAAAAATCAACTTTTGGGGGAGGTTGCGTATGGGCAAACAGTGACGCCTTCAGCTGCGATCGAGAGAGGCCACAAGGCGGCGGGCGTCTCGGAAGGGTCCGATGCTGCTGCGGAACCCGGAAACTTTTGAGTCCCACCGTCCGCGCGACGTCGTCGACACAGGACGACGCGACGCGTTTTGTATCGCGCGCGCGTGATCTTTGTCTGCGTGGTCCCTAGCCATGGCGAACGAGAAGGGAGACGCCGCGCGGCACGAGGCGATGCGCGCAGCCATCGGTGAGATGGATGGGTCGTGTGGATACGACGCCGTCATCGTCTGTACGTCCAACGCGGCGCAGGAAGCGTACTGGCAGACGAGATTAGAGGCGACCTGTGGACAGGCTGCGAAGACCGGAGCGACGATCGTCGCGGTGCACGAAGACTGGGCGGCGGATGGAGCCGGGAACGGATTGGGCACGTTGTACGCCTACGTCAAGGCGCGCACCAAGGCCAAGGCAAACGGCGGTAAAGACTTGGACGAAATCTTGGCCAACGGCGGAAGCATCGGTATGTATCACACCGCGGGTAAAGGCACGCGACTGGCCCCTTTGCCGGGGTCTGAGAACAACAACAAGCCGGGCGTTAAGCTTCCGAGCCTCGTTCAAGTGAATGGGGCGCCGGAAAACCTCACCATTCTCGAGGCGGTGATTCGACAAACGGGTAGATATGCCGCCGAACGGGCTGGTAGATGCAGCGTGTTCTGGGGCGATCAGATTTTCGTGCCGGCTGCGGGACATTTACCGAGCGGTGATCATCACGCGGACATCCTCGCGGAGATGGGTCCGATGCCCACGGCGGAGCAGTGGCGCGCGCGTGGATTGGAGAAGTACGGTTTGATCGCCGTCAATGACACCAACGAAGCGACTCAAGTCGAAAAGGTGAGCTTCGAAACCGCGAGCGAGCTGTTGTCCTCCTTTGGCGTCGTGTCCAGCGTCGGACCGTCGCTCGGTTCCTTTTCTCTCTCCGCTCCCATGCTCATGGGCTTGTTGAACGAATTCGACGCGGAGATTGCCGGGAAAGAAGCGAAAATGGATAGTGATCCCCATTTCTGGATGCCTCTCACGATGAAGTGCGACTCGTACGTCAAGGTGATGACGTCGAAGGGCGAAACTGCCGACAAGGCGACCGCTCACCACGGTCGAATGCAAGCGTTCCGAACCAAGCTCTTGGACGCTCATCCCGATAAGGGTATGTTCGGTGCGATCAACGTTGGTTCGGGCTCTTACTGGTGGGACTACGGTCTCCTGGCGTTATACATGAAGAACAACCTTCTCGCCCTCGGCGACGGCGAGGAATCCAAGTCTCTTCGTCTCTATCTCGGTATTCCGGAAGGAGTGCGTCAAGTCGACTCCACCCTCGGCGATACGGTCAGAATGGACGAATCCTCTGTCGTCTTAGCTTCAAAGGTGGAGTCCGGTCACGTCGCATCTTCCGTCATGTCGCACGTTCGCACGCAAGCGGCGGACATCTCCAACTCTCTCCTCGTCAACGTCACCGCCAAGAACATTCGCGCTCACAACTGCATCGTCTACAACGTCGTGGACGAATCCGAAGACGGATTGATTCTTCCCGACGGAACCGTCTTCACGAACGTGTTCATACCCGCGTCTACCCAGGGCGGCGACCACACCAAGCTTGTCATGACGTCCACGACGACGACGTGCGGAGGAAAGGTTTTCAAAACCAGGCTCGCGCAGAACCCTCATTCTTTCAACGATGTCTATAAGCTCAACGCTGATATCGATGTGCAGAGCGCGTACGCCACCGCCAAGGCTGCCCACGAAGCGGCGGCGGCGAAGATTTAAAGCCCCACCATCCACTTCCTTGATTCATTGTCATCTTTCAGTTTCTCGTTGTCCCCAAAACTCACTTGGCGCACTCCTCGACGCGCGCGATGTCCACCGCGCGCGCGCGCGTCGCCGCGCCTCGACCGCGATCGATCTCTGGCGCCAGCGAACGTCGCTCTCGAGCGACGCGCGCGCGCGCATCGTCGGTGTCGAGCGCCCCAGCGCACGACGACATCGTCCGCGCTCGAGTCGACGCTCTGCTCGCCTCCATCGCCGCCGATCCCGACGCCCAGCGCTTCGTCGCCATCGCGGGACCTCCGGGAGGTGGGAAATCAACCTTTGCCACCGACGTGTGCGCCGGTGTGAACGCCGCGTCGAACGACGGAGACGCGTGCGTCGTCGTTCCCATGGATGGATTTCACTTTCCGCTCGCCGTCCTCGACGCGCGGAGCGACGCCGAGCACGCCAGGGCGCGACGCGGTGCCCCGTTCACGTTCGACGCGGACGCGTTCGTTCGATGTGTGAGGGAACTCAGGGCTCGCGGGTGCGGTGACGTTCCGACGTTCGATCACGCGATTCACGATCCCGTGGAGGGCGGCTGTCGCGTGGAGCGTTCGCATCGAATCGTTCTGATCGAGGGCAATTATTTATTACTTCCCGAGCGACCGTGGGTCGATCTCGTGGAGGAGGGCGTGTACGACGAGACGTGGTTCGTCGATACGGACGTGGACGAGGCGATGCGACGGATAGAGGCTCGTCACGTGAGCGTGGGACGCACGCCTGAGGAGGCCAAACGGCGCGCCGAGTCAAACGATAGACTGAACGCGAATCTCGTGGTGGAGAAGTGTCGCGGATTGGCTGACGTTTTGATCCCGCGCGCGGTCATGTAGCGTGGGAACGGTGATGATAAAAATAGTGTGAAATAGGTATTCAAGCTAGTCAACGAAGATTCTTCACGAAGAGAACGCTTCCCCGCCCGAGTTGCACCGTTTTCCCGTCGGGCAACTCTGGATTATTTTCAGCCAGTCCTTTGTTCTTAAAACCTCTTTGCACGAACCAATCGGCGGTGCGCGTGGTCAAAAGATACAAACGCGACGTTTCGAGGACGTCAGCGGCGTAATTCTCGGCGTATTCGAGGAGCGCGTCCCCTCGGCCCCCGCGCCGGTACTCGGGAGAGACGGCGAAAGCGGCGATTTCGTGCGAGCCGTCGTCCGAACCGCACGGTTTGAGCGCACAGCACGCGATCACCTTTCCGTCTCGCTCGGTGACGTGAAAGTATCCGTGACACACCTCGTCAATCAATTCCTCGTCCGAACGCGAGATCACGGCGCCGCTCTCGACGAGGGGCTCGAGGATCCGCTTGATGGACTGGAAGTCTGCCATCGTGGCGACTCGCACGCCCTCGTAGCGATCTCTCGCCACCATGCATCCGATACCGTCTCGCGTGTACAGCTCCACGAGGAGAGATCCCGATACGGTCGGATCCACGAGGTGCGCGCGACGCACTCCCGCTTTACACGCGAACGTCGCGAGGCAGAGCTCTTGAGGGCACTGGGGCACGCGCCACGTCAAACCTCGCTCCATGAGCTCTTCAAATCGGGAGAGGTTATCGCTCCCTCCTCGCATGCGATCGAACAAGTGCTCGCGCTCATCGTTCATGAACGTGGACGGCGCGCTCTGTTCTTCATCTGCATTCGTCGCCGATCCATCGATGGAGTAATCCATCTGTAACCATCTCCAGTTGCCGTCGATGCCGCTTGTGCGCCCTTTCGTCGTCTTTGCCCCCTTCGCCGCGTACGTCTTCGCTAAATACGCCTCCGCCGATCGCAGAGGCAAGTACCTCGGCACTCGCTCGTTGTCCTCGTTCCCTTCGTAAGGCATCCGAGAGGGATCCGTCATGACGATGAGCTTGTCCGCTTTCAGGTCGATGGCAGTCGCCAACGCAACGTCGAACGATTGACAATTCAACACCTCTCCCGCGGCGTTAAAACCGAGCGAGCTCAGCAGGACGATGTCACCCTGCGACAATTGTCTCTTTATGCCTCTCGCGTCTACTCGACTCACCACTCCGGTCCTTTGATAATCTGTTCCGTTCACCGTCCCCATCCTCTTGGCGAATATATAATTCCCGCTCGTCGCCACCACATTCCCGCCGTTCGTCCCCATTCTGCGATCGCTCTCCCCGTCCTCGTCACCGCCCCCGTGTCTCCTCGTGATGGATATCGTCGGCGCTCGACTCAACAGCGCCTGCACGTACACTTGGTTTTTCCCGTTCGCCTCCATCGCCGCCTCCATCGCCGCCTCATCCGTCACTCGATAATCATTCAAGAACGCCACGTCTCCTCCTCGCATTCGCGTCAGTTCGCTCACCTGATCGCTCGCCCCGACGACCAAGACGATCCTCACCCCGAGATCGTGCAACAGCGACACGTCTCGCACGATCGACTCCATGCGCTCGGGCGACGCCGAGACGTCCCCCGGAATGAGCACGACGAACGTCGACCCTCTGTGCAGGGCGATGTACGGCGACGCCTGGCGGAAAAACTCGACGAATCCGCTCGTGAGATCGCTCGCGTGCCTCGCGTGCGTCGACGGCGCGTCGAGCGCGCGCGCGTCGTCCGGGACGACGGCGCGAAGCGGCGCCGGGAGAATTTTCCGTCGGCGCGTCGACGTCGAGGACGACGACGCGCGTCCACCGCGCGCGCGTCGTGAGACGAGCGCGCGCGCGATGACGCGCGATGGCGTCCCGGTCGACGTCATGGCGCGCCTCTCGTCCGTTCGTCGCGCGTGGAGGGCGACGACGGGATTTCGCTGTCGGTGAAAAGTGACGACGCCGTCAGTGCTCGGCGCGCGCGCGTCTCGGCGTCGCTCGCGCGCGCGAATCGCGGCGGCGCGCGCGCGAGGAGGCGGTGTGCTTCACCGTCTCACCGACGCGCGCGAGGACGCGCGGGATGGGGGCGAAGAAGCGCGCGCGAGGCGCCGACGCGCACGATGACGAGGCGGACGCCTCAGCCGTCGAGACGTTCGTGTCGATGACGGGATGCGACGAGGCGCTGGCGCGACGACGGCTTCGAGCGGTCGGTTTCGATCTTCCTCGCGCGCTGGACGCCCACTTCGCGATCGGGGAGGCGGTGGAGAGGCGAGGAGCCGAGGCGTCGACGAGCGGCGCGTCGGCACGCGTGTTTGAGCCCAAGTCGCGGCGGCAAAGGACGACGGAGGAAGAGGCGAACGCGTTCGCCGACGCGCGCGCTCGAGCGATGCGAGCGCGAGAGACGTGGTTTTTGGAGGATTCGGAGGGATTTTATCGATCGATACCACTCAGCGAGGAGGCGGAGGCGTTCACGGCGAACGCGTTTTTACGCTTTGCGGAACTCGTCGAGCGAGACGCGCCGTGGCGAGACGACGCGTTTCCCGCCGGGCCGAGCAGCGTGGACGGTCGAGAGGGAGCGAATGGGACGATCGACAGCGTCCCGACGTGTCGGTGTGGCGTCAAGGCGAAGGTGAAACAAGTGTCGAAAGACGGCGCGAATCAGGGACGTTTCTTTTACGGGTGCGCCAAGCCTGCGTCTGAAAAAAGTCGGTGCGATTTCTTCACCTGGGCGCGCGAAGAGACTCTCGTGCACACCGATGCGGCGAAATCATTGAAGTGGAAGCGATTCGCACCTCCGAGGTTCAAGTTTGCGAGACGGACGAGCTCGGCTGATATCAGGCAAGGGAGTGTTGGAGACTGTTGGTTTCTGTCTGCGCTCGCAGTCATCGCGGAGAGAGACGATTTACTCGAGTCTGTCGTGGGATTTTCTTTGCGATTTGCATCCGTCATGGAAAATTTTGGATCATATTTCATTAGATTGTTCCTTGGAGGTCGATGGCGCGCCATCGTCGTCGACGACGCGCTCCCCGTGAAACCAAAAAAGGACGACGAGTATTCACCGGCATTCTCTCGAGCGGCCAATAATCAAACCTGGGTCTCAATAGTCGAGAAGGCATACGCCAAGGCCCATGGTAGCTACGCCGCCATCAGCGGTGGGTTCATCGCCGAGGGTCTCCACGATCTCTCGGGGAACGCGACGGAGATGATTAGCTTTCAGAACGCCGCGTTTGATTCTGAGGAGTTTTGGGTGCGGTTGATGAGTTTCTCTTCAGCTGGTTTTCCGCTGGGGTGCGCGACTTCATTCAGCGCTGAGGGGATCGTCGGTCATCACGCTTACAGCATACTCGAAGTCAGGGAACTGAACAACGTGAAAAAGGGCGTGCAAACGAAGCTGACAGAGGTGTACACGCGGGACTCGGCGACAACCCATGAAACGGAAAATTTGCGACTCCTGAAAATCCGAAATCCATGGGGCAAGAAGGAGTGGCGAGGTGAGTTTTCGTCGACGAGTGATTCGTGGACGAAGCGTCTCGGCGATATGTTGTCGAGAACGCGCGCAAACGACGGTGAGTTCTGGATGTCGTACCACGATTTTCTGGCGTACTTTTCATCCGTCGACGTCTGCAAAGCACCGAAAGGATGGGAAGCGATGAATCTTGAGATGACCATACATCGCGAAAACCCGTCCCCGACGTTCATTGTTCGTTCACCAGATGACGCTGGATGTTGGTGTCACATTCTCCTGTTGCAGCACACGAAACGAGGACGACCGAACGGCACTTGGTACACAGATCTTTCTGTGCTTGTGTGGTCGCGACCCATCGGGACGTCGGAATGGACACCAAACGGTGGTATTTTTGGCGCACGCGAGCGAGAGAGTTGTCAAGGCGAGATCATGCTCGATCCCGGCGTTGAGTACGCATTTCGAGTCTTATCCGTCGCAGGAGGCCATGATGTGCCCGTGACGTTGCGTCTCTGCTCGGCGAAACCGATACGGGCTCGTCCGGTCGAATTTACAGCGATCGTTGGATTAAACGTCGCGCAAAACGTTCACGTGGCGATTCACGACGAGTCTTTCCTCACGGGCGGCTCCCTGATGCGGTGTCGACACGTTGCGTTGTGTGGAGGTTTCGCCACCGTTGCGACGTCTTCCGGCTTGAGTTTCATATTCATTCGCGCCGACGGCGCGCGGCAGACTCCACTTCACGTCAATTTAGCGTATCGGCACACAAACGATGGAAGTTCGTGTTATCAGTTCCAACAGACGATAACGGTGCGGCCGGGGAATAGCCGCGTCGCCGTCGTCGCCTCGGGCGTGAGCGCGCACCGAAAACACGACTTTGAATTCGACTATTGGATGAACGATTGTGCGTGCGAAAACAAAATGGAAATGAGTCCAGACGACGATGAATGTATCATAGTAGGAGAGACGAACGTGGAGAATCGATCGAAGTCTGAGCGAACAGCCGTCCCGCAGGTTGCTCCGCGCCGGTGCGAGGAGCTCTTCGCTCCAGTCGATTCTTCATTTTGGGCGTCTCCGCTCGAGACAAAGGGCTCCCACGTAAAGCGTGGGAGTTTCCGTCCTCCAACATCTAGGATAGTGAATCTAGTACTAGTCTAGATTAATGTTTAATGACAAGCATAATCTACTGCGCCTACTCTTTCGGAGGAACTAATAACGCTTCGAGCGTCGGCGTCGCCTCGGCGAGTGCCGAACGCGTCGCCTCGCGAACTTTTCTCCCCGATCGTCGACACCACTCGCGCTCGATCTCGCACACGTCGAGCGTGATCAACGCTTTCACATCATCCGGAATCTCCCCCTTCGACGCCTCGGCGAGGCGCGACAACGTCGCGTCTACGGCTCGGAGAGTCTCTTCGTTCGCCGTCCCTCCTGACGCCAACGCGCAGTGCGCGCGCCTCAACTCGAACCGAGGATCTCGCGCGTACGCCCCTCCGCTCGCGCGCTCGCACGCGTCGAGCGCGAACGCGCAAGTCTCGAGATCACCCTCGTCGAACGTCTCGCACGCCAGCGCGTACCAGTGCGCGGGTTCGCCCTCGTCGTCCTCGATCCTTCGCACCAAGAGCGCCCGCGCGACCGACGACCTGCTCGACGCCGCGGACGCCGTCCGATCGTCCCCGTCGCTCCTAAACCGACGCGGGACGAAATCACCGTCCTCGAGCGCGAACACGGGGACCTCTCGCAGCCGCGGTGGGAGGTGCGCGGGCGTCGGCATCTCGCCCATCGCACGCCTGCGCAACGACCCGTTCAGTGGGTTCGATGCATCGATCGAAACCAATGGAGGACCAACATCGATCGATCGATCGATCGATCGTTCGATCGAAACGGAAGACCCATCGATCGATCGAAAGCAAGACCCACCAATGAGCGGTCGATCGATCGATCGATCGAAACGAACGGGGAACCGATCGATCGATCGATCGATCGAAACGAACGGGGAACCCATCGATCGATGGGTCGATCGAAACGAACGGGGAACCGATCGACATCGATCGGTTACCGATGACCGATCGATCGATGGAAACGAACGGTGACCGTTTCGATCGATCGATCGATCGATCGCCCCGAGACGCCGCGCTCGTCTCTCGCGCGCGAGACGCGGGAGAGGCGGCACCGCGCATTCATTCGACGGACAGACGACGACGCGCGAACGCCATGGCGGACGCGGACGCGCGCGAGGCGGAGTGGGATCTGCTGGAGAAGTCCATGCCGAGCGCGAACCCGAGTCGCGGAGGGGGCGAGGAGGGCGCGCGCGGACGAGGAGGCGATGAGGACGCACGAGCGGACGATCGACGGCGGCGACGACCGGGAGGTTCGCGCGAACGCGAGGAGGAGGAGGATCAGTACGGTGAGCGATCGCCCGGACACGGAGGCGAGCGAGAGTCCCGAAGGGATCGGAGAGATCGGCGGCGATCGAGGTCGAGGTCGAGGGACGCGGATCGAGACCGAGGAGGGCGGCGGCGGCGACGGAGGCGGTCGCGGTCGAGGGACGCGGGAATGTCGACGCCGGAGCGAGAGGAGGAGCGAGAACGACGAAGACAAGAGAGAGAGGCGGACAGACAGCGGAGAGAGATGGAAAAACTCGATCGGGATACCAGGACGGTGTTTGTGACGAATTTGAGCACGAAGTTGGATGAGCGGGGAATCTTCCGATTCTTCAGCAAGGTTGGAAAAGTGACGGACGTCCGGATCATTTACGACAGACACACGCCGAAGAGTAAGGGAATGGCGTACGTAGAATTTGCCGACAAGAGTTTTATCCATCCTGCGCTCGAGCTCACGGGTCAAGAGCTCAACGGGCAGGCGATCGCGGTGAAGACGAGCGAGGCGGAGAAGAACATCGCGTGGGAGGCGGAGCAAGCGGAAAAGAAGAAGCTCGGCGCCGCGTACGGTCAAGCCGTGCCTTACGTCGGTAATTCAGGTCCGTGCAAGCTTCGAGTCGGTGGTTTACACCTCGGACTGAGAGAAGACGACATCAAGGCTGTGTTCGAACCGTTCGGTGAGTTGGATTTCATCTCCATGATACAGGACGACGACGAAACCAAATTCGCGAGCGCATTCGTTCAATTCAAGCAGACGACGCACGCCATGTTGGCTCTGTCTCAATTGAACGGCTTGGAACTGGTCGGTATTCCCATTCGCGTCTCGATCGCGAGTCAAGGCGCTCAGGCTGCCGCCAGCACCATGGCGGCTCCCGTGGAGTCGCTCGGCGAACTCGACGAAGGCGGCGGCGGTTTAAAGATGGACAGTCGCGGTCGAGCGGCTCTCATGGCACGTCTGGCTGGTCAAGATAAGGAGGTCGAAAAGGGCTTCGCGATCGATCCTACGACCGGTCTTCCCACGACCGTGGACGCCATCAAACCGATGGACGCGCCGGGAGAGGCGTTGCCGCTCGCCGCGCAGCCCATCACCCAAGGCGTTCTCGGTCCTGGCTCGCCGATTCCCACCCCCTGCTTGCTATTGAAGAACTTGTTCAACGCTGAGGAAGAGACCGATCCCGAGTGGTGGTTGGACATCGCCGAAGACGTGAAGGCTGAGTGCGAGAAGTTTGGCGAGGTCACGCACGCGTTTGTCGATAAAGATAGCCAAGGCTTTGTCTACCTCAAGTTTGGTGACACAGCGGGGTGCACCAAGGCGCAACAGGCGCTACACGCTCGTTGGTTTGCGGGTAGAAAGATAGCGGCGGAATTCCAGTTTGCGGAAGTCTACGACGGGCACTTTGGACTGAAAAACTAGACATCAATTGTTACACATTACACGTTCTAGTCGTCCCCCGCGAGCCACTGCGACATTTGCAAAGGATTCGTCAATTCTGGCGCCACGTCTTCATCGTCCGTTCGCACGCGCTTGTTACCTCGAGACGTTTGTGCGAGATGCTCGTTCACTCCACCGCGATGGCCGCTCAAAACCGCCGGCTCACCGAAGTGAGTGCGGTGGTGACGGTCGTGATCTGTCTTGGACGCGAAAGCTCTGGTGCACCCGGGATAGGAGCACGCGTACGGTTTATCAGACGTGTGGGCGCGGCGAATGTGCTCCGCGACGCTCTGTACGTGTTTGAACATGATTCCACATCCATCCACGGGACAAGGGATCGATTTCGTCGAGTTGTGCACAGCCTGTTCGTGCCTCTTCAACATCTGTTGAGTGGAAAACGGAACGGCGCATACGCGACACTTGTATTTCTGGTCATGCACTAGTGCGACGTGACGCTCCATCGACTTGACGTCCGCGAACGTCTCTCGACATCTCGGAAAGCTGCACTCGACGGGTTTCACGCCCGTGTGCGCCTTGGCGACGTGCGTGGGCAAGTATTGCTTCGTAAACGTCTTTCCGCAGAGCGGACACTCTGCCCGAGCGGCTCTCGGTCGCCGGCGCGTTCGTCGCGTCCCTGATGGCCTCAAGCATGGACCCATCGTCTCCATCGACGGTTCCGTGCACCTCGACGTATTCCTTCTCTTCGACGCACGCCAACATGCCGCGCATCTCCCCCAGCGCCTCCTCAGCGTCCCGAGACGTCATCTTTTCGAACCGTCGCCGCCAATCGCTCTCCCCCATCCTCGCGCACCACCCACCGTCGTCCTCTCCGCGCTCAACTCCGTTCCGACGCGCGAACACCGCACGCACACGCTCTACGCCGTACGACAGCGCACACGCGTCCGCAAAAGTCAACTCCTCCGCGCGACGCGCTTCTTTTAAAAATCGTCTCCTAAACAGCGCGTACTCCATCGCCGCCGTCGCCGCCGTCCCCCCCCCATCCCGAGCCTCCGCACCGCGCGCGGACGTCGACGCGCCCTCACCGCGTCCGAATCGCCGCGCCGCGTCCGAGATCGCCGCGTCGCCGCGCGCGAACACGCCCGCGCGCCACGCGTCGAGCACGGCGCGCGCCCGCGAGTCATCGCGTTCGTCGTCGTCGGACGCGCGCGCCATCGTCGCGCGCCCGTCGCCGAGACCGACCGACCGAGACCGACCGATGAACCTTCGCGCGACGTCCACCCCTCGCGCGCGCACCCTCTCTCCCTCGCGCGCGCGTCTCTCGTCCCCGTCCCCGTCGCCATCCATCCATCGTCGTCGTCACACGACAACCGTCTCTCGGGTCGACCGATCGACCGATCCACATCGATCGATACCGCTACCGATCGATCGATACCGGTACCGGTACCGATCGATCGATCGATCGATCGATGCACGCGACCGATCGAGGGCGGGGACGAGGGCGATTTATTGATGAAATCGCGCCCCGCGCGACGATCGAGGGTGGGGGTGCCTAGGGTCCAGCGATCGTCGATCGATGAAACGACGCGATGGGTTTCATCGATGAAACGACCCGATGAAACGACCCGATCGATGGGTTCGATCGATCGATCGGTGTCCGATCGACGGCGAGCGCCGACTGGACGGCTGGGGGCGCGCGCGGCACACGCGCGCGCGGGCGAGCGCGACGGGTCGGCCGCTTTGGTCATGGCCAAGGTGCGACGCGGGCGATGGGACGGTGGGACGACGGTGGACGACGGCGTGGGCGACGGCGAGCGAGGCCGCGCGAGGGAGACGATGGATGCGGGGGAGACGACGGTGGCGCGAGATAAGAGCGACGGGACGATGGAGGGAGGGGCGAGGGTGAGAGAGACTGACGATGACGTGATGTGACGCGCGGACGCAGCCTTCGAGCGCGGACGTCGGTCTGGCGTTCGGACTCGTCATCATGGCGGGTTTATCCACGGCGCTCGGGAGTGCGTTCGTGTTTTGTTCGTCGATGGCGAACACCACCGTGTTGGCGCGAGCGCTCGGCGCGAGCGCGGGGGTGATGATTTATGTGTCGTTTGCGGAGATTTACGGCGTGAAAGCGGTGGAATCGTTCACCGAGGTGTGTCACGGAGATTCGAATTGCGGGTGGCGGTACGCGTCGCTTTGCTTTTTCAGCGGGTTGATTTTTATGTACGGTTTGGACGCGTTGGTGCACCGCGTGAACGACGTCGGTTGTTTCGGCGGTATGAAGCGAAGCGGCGCGAGCGTTGAGTCCACCGAGCGTGGGGAAATTTCCAATGAACGTAGGCGAAACGTTTCCCACGATCACTTTTTGTGCGTGCACGGTGATTTAGATGATTGCAAGCGAGGCATCGCGGAGATGGAGAGCGGCTTCAGCGAGGCGCGCGTGCGCGTGGAGATGAAGCGCACCGACGACGACGCGACCACGGAGCCGTCGATGGATGATGGCGATAGAGACGTCACCGTCGCCAACGTGGATCTGACGGATGTGCATCACAAGGCGATCGAGGCGAGACAGTTGAAGAATATGGGCATCATGACGGCGGTCGCCATCGGACTCCACAACTTCCCCGAAGGTTTGGCAACCTTTGTCGCCGCCGTCGCCGATCCCAAACTAGGAGCCGCCCTCGCGATGGCCATCGCGATTCACAATATTCCCGAGGGCATCTGCGTCGCGATGCCAATCTATTACGCCACCGGGAACAAGTGGAAAGGATTTTGGTGGTCCTTCCTCTCCGGCCTCAGCGAACCCATCGGCGCCATCGTCGGTTACGCCGTCCTCAACGGGAACGACATGTCTCCCGCCGCCTTCGGATCTCTCTTCGGCCTCGTCGCCGGCATGATGATCTTCATCTCCGTCAAAGAACTCATCCCCACCGCCCTCAAATACGACCCGCACGACCACTACGTCACCACCTACGTCTTCGTTGGAATGGCCATCATGGCGCTCTCGCTCATCCTCTTTTACGTGTAAACCACACACCAACCCACATCCTTAGCACTCTCACCGTTCGTTCCTTCGTTCCTTCCTCGCGCGTCTAGCGTCCATTCGCGCCGTCGCGTCGTCAGTCGCGCGCTTCGCCAGTCCCGACTCTTCCCCTCGTCCCCCTCCCCCACCGAATCTCGACCTCGATCCGAGCTCGACACCGATCGATCGATAGCCCATCGGTGTCGACCCCGATCGATCGACCCCGATCGATCGACACCGATCGATCGACACCGATCGATCGATCGATGCCACCCGCCGACGTCACACCTCGACTCGACCGACGACCGACGACGATGATGACGCTCACGACGACCCCGACGACGATGCGCGCGGCGCCGACGATGCGCGCGCGCGCGTCTCGCGCGAGAACGACCGCGGTTCGACCGGCCGTGCGCGAGGTGCGCCCGATACCCGCGATGCGCGATGCGCGACGCGCGACGACGACGAGGACGACGACGAAGATTAATTTTCAGAAATCGCGCGATTAATTGTATTTTCCTCGTCGGCGCGTGCACGCGTGACTGACGATGACGAACGCACGATCGGTGTCCCGCGCGTTCGTAGACCTCTCTCATCCGACACCGTCGCGCGCACACGATCGCGCGCGCTGAAAAGTTCAACGCGGATGAAGTCCTCACCACCATCGCCGACAAGTGGGAAGAGACGGAGAACAAGGCGACGGTGATCACGTACGCCGCGGGCGCGACGGCGGCGTTGTGGTTGTCCTCCACGCTCGTCGGTGCGATCAACGTCGTGCCGTTGTTGCCGAAAGTGATGGAACTCGTTGGTTTGGGCTACTCCACGTGGTTCGTGTACCGATACGTCTTGTTCAAGGACAGCCGCCAAGAGCTCGTCGAGCAAGTGGACGCGCTCATCGCCAGAGTGTCGGGCGAGGAGGAATAAACAAGGAATGGGTTCGTGTACGAGCGCGCGCGCGCGGCAATTTTGTGTGAAACGAACGAGTGTGCGTCGAATGATCGGTGCGAGACGTTCGCGTTCGCGGTCGTCGCGACGCGGCGCGGCTGTCTGAGACGAGACGAGCGCGTTTTGAAATGAAAATCACGAGGCTAAGAACAGACGCCGCGCGGAATCCGTCGCGCGCGCGCGTCGTCACACGGCATGGGCGAACGCGTTCGAACGCGTCGTCGTCCCAATCGCGCCGCGCTCGTCCGTCAGTTTTTGATGCTCTCGGTACTCTAACGATTCTATCCTCGAGCGAAGGGTGGAGACGAGTCGCGCGCGCGTCTCGAGCGACCCGGCGGCGTCGAAGAGGGCGAGTCTGTCCCTCGCGAGTCGCGCGTCGAGGGATTCGCACCTCGCGCGGTACGACTCCGCGCGCGCCTCCATCTCTCGAAACTTTGTCTCGTAATCGACGACTCGCTCCCGAACTCGCGCTTCGATCGCTTCCTCGAGCGTCTCGCGGGACGAACCGTCGAAGGAGGGCGCGAGCGCACGCCGCGTCTCCGTCTCCTCCGAGTGCGGAGACGTCGGCGCCGACGTCGTCGGATCTCGCGACGGTTTCAACGGCGAAGACTCTCGACACCGCGCGCGAACGACTTCTTCCTCTAACGTCTTCCTCAGCACGTCCATCGCGAGGGAGACGTGTCCATCCAGCTCTTCCAGCGCTCGCTCTCGCCTCTCGCGCTCTCTATCGAAATTTTCCCGCGACGTCTCCGACTCTCTCCGCAACGTCTCCAACTCCTCCCTCAACGCGCGCACCGCCCCAGATGCCTCACTGACCGCATTCGCGACGACGAGATCGCGCTCTCGTCGCAATTGTTCGCACTCTGTCGTCTTCTCCGCCAACTTTTCCACCAACTTTTCCCGCTCCTCGCGCCCGCTCGTCGCGGCGCGCGCCGCCGACGCGCGCGTCTCCTCCATCGTTTTCACCGATGTCTCCACCACGAGCGCGCGCATCTCGCGCACCTCGCGCTCGATGTTCGCGAGCGTCATCACCGTCGTCGTCGTCTCCGTCGTCGTCTCCGTCGGCGCGCTCGCGCACGCGCCCATGCGCGTCGATGGCTTCCCAACGACCGCTCGATCGATCGATCGGCGCGCTCGTCGTTTCCGTCGACACCGCGCGCGCGCGACGCGCTGTACCAATCGTCTCGACGCCAATCGACGCACGACGACGTCTTTGACCGCTCACCGTCGTCTCGCCCCCGCGCGCATCCTCGGCGTCCCTCGCGCGTCGTCGATTCGCGCCGCGTGCGAGTCGATGTCCCTCGCCTCTCCGACGTCACTCGTCGCCGCTATGCCGGCGATACCGCGCGAGTCGGACCCGCGCGCGCTCGTCGGCGCGCGGATGAAGATCACCGCCGGGTCGTACGCCCGCGACGTGGCGGCGTGCGTGGTGTTTTACGATGAAAACGAGCGGCATCCGTACCACGTGCTGTGCGACGACGGGCACCACATTTGGGCGACGCTCGAATTGAACGGCGGGCGAGGCGCGTCGTACCTCGTGGCGAAGAATAATAGGCAGGAGGACGTGCGGAAAGAGATGACGATGCTGGACGAGCGGTGGAACGGCGGGGAGCGGGAGGAAGATGAGGAGCAGGAGGGGCGAAGACGATCGAGCGGGCGGGCGGAATCGAGTCGAGACACGGCGGCTAGGGAGTCGGACCGCGCACGACTACTGATGATGTACGGAAAACAACGGTTCAAGAGACAACATAAAGAGACGTTGGAGTTGGCGCAGGAGGCAGAGGCGTTTAAACGCGGGGAGTCGAGGAGAAAAGATGCGAAGAAACAGCGGGTCGAGACGGATGACGCGCCGAGTCCCGCCGTTCCGTCGTCTTCGCCTCCGTCCACAGCGGAGATGGAGATCGAAAAGGATGGAGTCAGGCACGACCAGTTACCCTCGACAACCGCACCCGCGAATATCGGTCGCTCCGGTCGCGCGCGCGTACCGAGCAAAAAGTATTTAGAGAGTGAAGAGCTCGCCGCTCTTCGCGCCAAGCGCATCGCCTCGCAATCCGGCGAGCGCGGGGAATCACCAGCGCCCGCGCCCGCGCCCGCGCCCGGCCCAGCGCTCCCCGCTTCCGCACCGGTCTCAAAACTCACCACCTCCTCCGCAAACACCGAATCCATCGTCACCGAGGATCCAGAGTCCAGTTGGTCGCCTCAGTGAGCGCGCGACGCGCGAGATATTAGACATTGTACGCGAACCGAGCGCGCCGCGCGGCGCACGCATTTCACATCATCTCGCATCCACCGCGCGCGCCAACGCTCGCGCGAGGACATCACATCACCGCCTTCTCGACGACACCGCGTTCCGTTCGCGCGTCGTCGTCGCGCGGCGTTCACGTTCTCTTCGCGCCGGCGCCTCTCCGACCCACCGTTCGCGATTGGTCGAGGCGGAGGACTCGAAAGACCCGTGTCCGCCGACACCACCACTCCACCGCGCGGCGGGTCTTTCGAGGTGCGCGCGCGCTCGTCGACGCGTCCGTCGCGCGCGTTCGCGCGCGCGTTCGCGAGTTATTTTCCACGGCACCCGTATCGCTCGCGCGCGCGTTCTCGCGCGCGTCGCGTCGTCGCGCGTCGTCGCGATGGATGGCGCGACGACGAGGGCGCCGCGGTGGCGCCGGGACGCGCGCGCGTCGGCGCGGGAGGCGGACGCGACGCGCGCGCGACGCGGCGAACGGCGGATGCGAACGCGTGGATATTTACGGCGCGGCGCGACGCGCGCGGCGAGGACGGCGCGCGTCGCGAGCGGGGGAGGAGGACGCGGGAGACGCGGACACGGCGAGAGAGGAACGACCGAGAGAGGGCTTCGGGGATTTCCGCTGGAGGGGGTCCGTGACGGGTCGTGACTCGTGGATTTTCTCTTGAGGAGGACAAGAACGTCGTCGACGAGGCGACGCGGAGGGGCGAGAGAGAGACTGACGTTGCGTGTGGCTTTTTGAACGTACGCGTAGGCGCGGGAGTGGGAAAGGTCGTGAGCGACGCGCTCGCGGTCCGAGTTTCGAGAGCATGGCGACGACGACGACTGTGGCGGCGGCGGCGGGACAAGGGCCGAGACGAGGACGCGGCGAGGCGGCGGTGGCGGTGGCGCCGACGATTGTGTATCACCCGTCCGGGATGGTGGCACCGGGGGTCGTGCCGTACATGGCGGCGCCGCGCGCGCCGACGCCCGCGGCGGAGGTCGTGGGGAACTCGTTCGTGAACCAGTTTTACACGATTCTTCACTCGTCTCCGTCGGTGTTGTATCGGTTTTACACGAACGACTCGACGCTCATCGTGAGCGGAGAGCACGGTGGGGCGAGCGATGCGCCGACGACGTATCGCACGCAGAGGGATATTCACAACAAAGTTGTGAGCATGCGTTACGATGAGGCGCAGGCGGATGTGAAGTCGATTGACGCTTCGCATACGCTCGGGGGCGGCGTGCTCGTGCAAGTCACGGGCGCGTTGCGACGCAAGGGGGAGAATTTTGAGCGCAACTTTGTGCAATCTTTCCTTCTCGCGCCGCAAGAGAATGGGTTCTTCGTGTTGAACGATATTGTTCGATACCTCGACAAGGTGCAAATCGCGGGAGAAGAGGCAACCGCGCCGAAGGGTGACGCCGTCAAGAAGGAAACCGCCAAACAGCCGGCGGCGGCAAAGACGGAAGCCAAGGTGGCTAAGAGTGAGGGTGGCGATAAGGATACGGCGACGACTGGGGAAAAGGAAGCGGTCGACAACAAGGTCAAGTCCACGGAGGAGAAGAGCGGTGCCATCCCGGATGCGGATCCGAACAAGCCGAGAACATACGCGATGATGGCGGCGTTGGCGAGCGCGGCCGCGGCCAAGTCTGCGGGCTCGGCTTCGGCGACGCCGGCGACGCCGGCGACGCCGGCTTCGGCTTCAACGTCGGTTTCAGCCCCGACGACCGGTAAGTCGTCTCCGACGGAGAAGTCTGGTCACACCGTCGCAGTGACGAAGCCGGGTTGCGGAATTTTCATCAAGAACATCTTCATCGATACCACGGCTGAAGATCTCGAGCGTGAATTCAGCAAGTTTGGCGTCGTGCTCGGTGGTGCGAAGGGTATCAACTTGAAGCCTCCGAAGCTTTCGCACGAAACGAAGTTTGCGTTCATCGATTTCGATGAACCGGCGTCGGCGCAGGCGGCGTTGGAGGCGACCGTGCAACTCCACGGCAAGGTGTTGGCTGTTGAAATGAAGAAGGCGTCCGTCGTCAACGCCAAGGGTGTGAGTGGGAACGGTAAGAAGGATTCAAAGGGTCGTTCGCACGGAGAGGGTGGGGGTGAGCGCAAGGGGGGCGCGAAAAATGGGAAAAAGAAGGCTGATAGCGCCGCTTCCAACAAGTAAAAGAGTGGGTGAAGCAGTAATAGTGATAGACGATCCGACGGATGATGTGCACGTCATCTCCTGGACAGATGCGATTCAACGCGATAAGTAGACGAGTAATGGCATGAATCAACAAAAAATCAACGATGTAAACCGCTCGCTCGCTCTACCGCTCCTTCGGCGGATGCGACTCGCGCGCATCTTCTCGCCTCGAACGACACGATGCCCCTCCACTCCGTGGCGCCGCGAGCGCATGCAAGTACCACTGAACTTTGTCATGCATTGGCTTCGTTTGGGACTCGGTGCGCTCGGTTCGCGGCGCAACGTCATCGCGACGCAACAGCGAATGGGTCTCGTGCGAGAAGTGTCCTCGTCTTCGTCGTCGTCGAGTCATCTCGACCCCGCAAGAGAGACCGCAGTTGTCATGGCGCTCGGCGCCGGCGGAATCCTCGGCTGCGCGTACGTGATCGCGCAGACGGACTACTGGGAAAACGAGCGCAAGAAACGTCAAGAGATTGAGAAGAACAAAGCCGAATGATTAAGCTGAAAGATTGTAATACTACAACTACGAGACGACGCGACGTCATCCCTCGCGAGAATTTTCAAATCCGGACTGCTGCCAGGAGTTTATAGAGTTTTCATACATTTGCATCATTTCCTGCATAGAATTATTTTGATAAGACATGCCAGACATGCCCCACACCGGCATGACGGCGCCAAAAGGTGGCAGAGGCACCGCGGGCGCGGCGCCCGAGCCGAGATCGGTGACCTCCGAGGAGGACGCGTTCGATGCCATTGGCGTTTGTGTCTGCGTCGCCATCAACTGGTGAGCTGCTTGCGCTTGTGCCATCGATATTTGCGCCAAGTGATGAAGGAAATTGCTGTTTCCGATCGTCGTTTGCGCGATCAACTTTTGCATGTCTGCGTTCAAGTCCAAAGGATATCTCTGAGCGAGTTGCGCACTTGTAAACGCAAACAAACGATTGAAAGATTCTAGTCTTTCCGGTGGAATCACGCCATCAAAGCGAGGAAAATGCGGATAAACAGTCTTCCCGTCGCCTCCCGGAAGTCTTGGACGGCCTCTCGGACGTTTTGACTCGGGTTTGGTTGACGACGGTTTGCTCGCCGAGCGCTTTTGTTGCTTCTTCCCGTTCGCCTGGGCACCATTCGTCGGTTCGTTCGCACCCAAGGCGCCGACGTGAGACTTCTGGTCGTGCGTCTTTTCATCTTTCACATCTGGCTTGTCGAACCACCGCAAACCCTTACCTCGAGCGATGAGCTCGGCGACGGAGTTTTCTCGACAGAGCCAGAGAAACGCCGGCTTTCTTGAATTGGCGAGATGAACCTTCTGAATCAAATGTAAAGAACAAAGTATGTTTGCGATATCGTACAGACGTCGAATTTTCGTTTTCAACTTTGCATCATCCTGAGAATCACCCAGGAGAATTCTCGCCGCCGTGTCCAAGCTCACGACGTTCAACTTGGACGCGAGAAAGAGCTGCACAAACTTTTGAGACAACAAGCCAAGACTCTTCTCCCGACGACTATCGTTTTGAGCTTCCGGCACGGCAAAACGACCTTGGCCGACAAAATTAGACGGCGCACCCTGCTCCTCTCCCGATGACGCGCGCGCTGCATCCTTGTCCAAACCCGTCGTTTCCGCCACCGCGCCTCTGTCCGAGTCGGCGTCCCGCTTCTCCGCCGACTTTGACTCATCCTCCTCTGATCGCTCCGCCGATGCGTTGTCGCTGTTTCCTTCGCTTCCATTCTTATTATGGCCGCGCTCGTGCTCAAAGTTCATACCAAACTCGCGAAGACCAGCCTCCTTGAGCCGTTTTAAACTCTCCGGTAATCTCTGCACGCCGTGCCACGAATACTGATTCTTCGCCTTTCTCACCATCACGTCGATGCTCTCCAACACGTTCACGATGTCATAAATTCTCCGTCGCTCCACTCCGAGCTTCATCGCCGCGTCATCCAAGCCCACGTCGTCCACAGACCCGTTTCCGTAGAGCGCTAAAAAGTTTTCGCACAGCAAACCGAGCGATTTATCCTTTCGACTGTACGCCCCCCGCGCCGACGCCGCGCGCTCGCCGCCCGCCCCCGTCGTCGCCGTCGCCGTCGGCACCGCCGCGTTCACCGTCTTCCGCATCACCGCCGTCGACGCCTCACCGTTCACCCGTCCCGCGTCGACGATATCCGGTTCTCCCATGCCGATTTTGATTTTATCTCAAATCTCGTCCACCACCGCGCGCCTCCGTCTCGACCGCCCACCGCGCACCGCACCCCACCGCCCGTCGCACGACGACCTCGACACGATCGCGTCCGCGCCCCACCCCACGCGCGTTCGCTCGTTCGAACGCACGCACGGACGACGCGCACGCGTGTTTCGAAATCAATCAATCGCCCACACCGACCGACAGCCTGGGTCGGTCGTCGCAACGACCGCCCGAGGTCCGGCGGCGCGGTTCAGATGGATGATGGGTTAATAGATAGAATACTATGCAATTGTATTAAATTGTATTTTTATATATTTAGATAAGTTTCAATTGATATTAAATACTGTATATGCGAGCGATAAAAAGTTACTTCCCGGTGTGATTTAGCCACGCCCGCGCGGGGTGTGCCAACTGACGTGGCGATTCAGGAATCGTCGAGTCCCTCGTTTTTGTCCAGCCTCACCCGACGCGACGCCTCGTCTCATTCGTCCGCGGGTGCGCGCGAGGATGTTTTTTCACGTCGTCGTGTCGTCATTCGTTCGCGCGCGCGAGGAGGACGACGGCCGTGGTCGACATCGCGCGAGCGGCGTTCCGCGCGGTCGTCGCCGCGTGTGCGAGAACGCGCGCGCTCGAGACGGCGTTGCGAGCGACGAGCACGGCGGCGGTGAGCATGCCGATTCGAGGCGGCGGCGGCGGCGCTCGGGACGGGGGACTTCGCGTCGCGGGTGGGGGTGTGCGGAAGCGGGCGTCGGGCGCGGGGGAGGATCGAAGCGCGTATCAAGGTATTCAGTTTTTAAAATCGTTCGGTCAGCACATTTTGAAGAATCCCGCCATCGTGAACGCGATCGTGGACAAGGCTGGGGTGAAGAGCACCGACGTCGTCTTGGAGATCGGTCCGGGGACGGGGAACCTGACGACGAAGCTGTTGGACACGTGTAAGAAGGTGGTGGCGGTGGAGTTTGATCCGAGAATGGTGTTGGAACTTCGTCGACGGGTGCAGGGAGATCCGGTGCAGAATAGCAAGTTGGAGATCATCCAGGGAGATTTCTTAAAAGTCGATTTGCCGTACTTCGACGTGTGCGTGGCAAACGTGCCGTATCAGATTTCGTCGCCGTTGATTTTTAAACTTTTAGCGCACAGACCGATGTTTCGAAGCGCGACATTGATGTTTCAGCGCGAGTTCGCGATGCGGCTCGTGGCCCCGCCGGGGGATGCGTTGTATTGTCGATTGAGCGTGAACACGCAGTTGTTGGCGCGAACGCAACACATCTTGAAGGTTGGGAAGAATAACTTTAGACCGCCGCCGAAGGTTGACTCGTCCGTGGTGAGACTCGAGCCGAGGCATCCGCAGATACCCGTCAACTTCAAAGAGTGGGACGGCCTCGTGCGATTCTGCTTCGGGCGGAAAAATAAGACGCTCGGTGGAATTTTTAGAACGAAAAACGTCTTGGAGCTACTGACGAACAACTACCGCACGTACAAGGCTTTGCAAGTTGTTCCGGATAAGAAGGCGAACAAGGCGAAACAAGCGGCGGGAGAAGGCGATTCCATGGACGTCGACGACGGGGGAGCGGCGACGGGGACGTCGTCAGAGGTTGTAAAGCAACTCATAGAAGACGTCCTCGCGACGGATGGCTTTGCGGAGATGCGCTCGAGCAAGATGAGTCAGGATGATTTCTTGCGTCTGCTCGCGGTGTTCAACTCCAAGGGCATTCACTTTGCATAATTAGTACGCACACACATGTAGTTTTATAAATTGTAGCAAAAAGAGGTTCGCTTATATTGAATAAATGGGGGAGGGCGCTAAGTCGTGTCATCGTGGGTGAATTCGAGATGGGGGCGACGTCGCTCAGTCGAGACGACGCAAAAGGTATTGCACTTGGACATCCTTGGTCATGGGCATGATCCAGCGGTAGTACAAGTCGGCGACTCGCTCCGGCGCGAGCTTGAAAGAATCCGATCCCAAGGGCAACGCGAGCGATTCCGGAACTTCTTCGCTGATGTCTGACCCGAAGACCTTCGCCTTGTTCTCCACTCGGCGAACGACCCGATCCTCAACCGCTTGGTTCGTGAGAAGTGCCATCAAGCCTTCGGCGTCTTGCGCTTGGATCAATTCCGTGTACTCCTCCGGCTGCGCCAAAAATTTAGACTCAGCCACGTATTTACCGTAGTGAATCCGTCTGGAAATAGTCTGCAAGCACGCCAAGTCGCACAAACTCGCGCTCCCGTAGTTGTTATCGTCCCCGCTCTCGCACATCTCCGGCAAGAGATTATCGACGTACATGGACATGATGCGATCGTTGATGTTGATGGATTCCGCGCACGGATGCAACACATCCTTGAACACGATCGGCGGAATCACCAGTGGCGGCTGTGCCTCTGGATAAAACGCGTGTTCGTCCGGCGACGTGTACCGACGAATTTTACCGTGACTCTGCTCAACCTCTCGAAGCATAAACTCCAACATCGACGCGCGATCACCATCTTGCGTGAAGCAAGGCACCGGAACCGCATTCTTTTGATAAATAGCCGTGTTGAGCTTGTACTGCGCGCGTTCAATGAGCGCGAAGATGATGGAATCCTCTTGCCGAATCAAACTCTGTCGCACGTTATCGAGCTTCAACCGATCGCTGAGATCCTCGTAATCCACAGAATCGTTCACCAATCCATCCACGCGCTCGCGAGACGCCGTCGCGCGCGCGCCCGCCGCGGTGCGCCCGCGTCCCGCGCGTCGCGGGGCGCTGCTGCGCTTACCCTCTTCCCTCAACCTCTGCGCGCCGCCACGCGCGACCACGCGCGCGGACAGCGACGGGAGCGAGACGGACATGTCGATGAGACGTTTTTCGTCGCCTTCGTCGCCGTGTTCTCGCGCGCGGCGTCGACGAGGTCGGGTCTCGGCGTCGCGATGTCACGCGCCACTGTGAGCCGCGGCGAGGCGCCGGCAACGCCGAGGGCGAGCGTCGCCGCGCGCGCGCGGGTCGAGCGCGCGCCGGCGCGATGCGCGACGCGAGCGACGACGCCGACGCGCGCGACGCGACGGCGACGACGACGACGACGACGACGACGACGACGACGGTGGATGAGACTGAATCGTCCGCGTTCGGTGGTTCGGACCTCTTGCGCGCGGCGAGGGCGACGCCGTGCACGCCGCCACCGCCGACTGGATCGAGACAAGAGACGACATCGACGGTCGCGAGCGCGTCGACGACGTGGACGAGTCGACGGGCGACGTTCGCCGATCTCGGAGCGTCTGAAAAGGCTCGATTGATGACGCTCATTCAAAAGTGCGTCGACGGCGAGACGGAGCGCGAGAGGCTGGAGCGATTGCTGGAGACGGAGCGAGGTCTGAGGAGGGACATGGAGGAGGAACGAGACGCGGCGGTGGTGCTGGCGAAGTCTCGCGGGGAGGCGTTGGCTGAGGCGAAGGAGAGAGCCGCGGTGCTCGCGGCGACAGTGGCGAGATTGCAAGACAGAGGCGGACGACCGACGAACAACGGGACGACCAAACTCTTGATGAGCAGCACTTCGGTGTCGGATAGCGAGGATGTGGAGGTTCCGACACCGCGAGGGACGTTGACGCTGTCTCCGGTGCGATTGGGGAGACTGAAGAGCGAGTACGGGGCGGCGTTTCTTGATTTAGTTGAAAGCTTAGACGGCGCGAAAATGTAATATGTGTTATGGTTATGTGTACTACTGTAAGATCTTACATGAGGTATTTTGTTTACTCCCAAGCCTTGCGTCTGGTCTTCGGAGCGCGTTCGTTTTGTGCGAATGGGTTGGTTCGCTTGGAGCCCGCCGACGAGCGCCTATCGTACATGGCATTGTCTCTGTTGGCGAGAGCGGTCGCCGAGACTCGTCGCGTTCTCTTCGTACCGGACGCCGGATCTTCGGCACCGCCATTCGACAAGTGCGCAAAATTGTGAGCGATGTTGCGCTTCGCCTTCTTGCCGTTTCCTAATTCCACTTGGTTCACCGTGGAGGCGAATCTGAGAGAGCACATGGACTCTTCAGCGCTATCCAAATCAGGAGCTATGTTAACTACCATCAACGTCTTACCTTCGCCTCCCAAACACGGCGCGAGTAAGTACGTGAGCTTGCTATTGCGGTACGGGATGTGCTTATCACCCCGTCCAACGGCGGCGAAAACGTCTCCCAGACACGACAAACTCTTGTTGATGGCACAAGCCTCAGTCATGCGCTGCCCGCGCGCTCCGCTTCTCTTAGTTCTCTCCGAGCCAGCCAAGTCGACCAAGTTGAGGCAACCGGTGAGCGTCTGACCGGTCGCTTGGTGCACACCAGTGATGTACAACAGGAATAACGTGTGAGAACGCGACGAGTTCGCGTTCATCTCCGTCTCCGCAACTTCACGCACCTTCATCGCGCGGCGAACTAAACTAGTCGCTTCGTACACCGAAGTCACTTCCTCGCGCACGACGCCAGCCACGGTCGGACACCCGCCCTCGGGCGCGTTAACGATGTGATGGCGCTCGCTGTGAGTGGCACCCGGGCACAACAAGTCGCGAATCTGCTCGTTGTAAATTTCAACGTAGCTCGCCTCCATGGTGTACTCATAGCCCTTCGCGCGAAGAGCCTCGGCTTGCTCGAGAACCTTGGACACCGCTCGGGGAACGATACCGCGTCGTTCACCTTCACCTTGACCCAACATGGTGTACGTCTTACCCGCACCAGTCTGGCCGTACGAGAAGAGGCACACTTTGTAGCCATCGAGGGCCGATTGCACCAACTCAGAAACTTCCTCAAACACATTTTCTTGACTCGCGTATTCGTTGAAGACGCGATCGAAATGGAACAATCTCGGGTCAAGCTCAGGAATGGACACGGCCAAAGTCTGCTTATCCACGTCCGGCACATCCACAACGTTGTCTTCACCCGGCAACAACGGGCGAACGCGGGCGATGACTCTGACGTTGCCGCGCAATTCTTGAATCATGTTGTGCATTTGACGGCGCATGTCGTCGGCTTGCAGCAGCTGCGACTCGAGTTCTCGGACGCGATCAAAGGATGCGATGTGCTCATCTCTGACTTGCTGCGCTCGCTGGTGAGCCACCGTCGCTTCCTTGCGCAACTGATCCATCTCGGCTTGCATTTTCACCAACTCACCTTGCTTGCCGCCCTCGCGTTCGAGACTTCGCACCTTGGCTTCGAGGCTCGCGATGGTCACCTTCATGCGATCAACCGCGGCGCTGTCCGTCTTAACCGGAGCGGGCGCCATGGAGGCGTGCGCCGCCTGTCGGCGCGCTTCTTCCTTCTCAAGCTTCAATCTGGTGATCTCCGCGTGCAACTTGGATTCACGCTCGTTGGACTCCATCAAGACGCGCTGCGCCTTTTCCTCGAGCTCAACCATTTCCTTAGTGCGGCCCGAGTTGCCGAAGGCTTGAAGCTCGGTGATCAGCTCTTGCTTTTCTCGCGAAGCCGCGGCTTGAAGTTGAGATCGAAGCTCAGTCATGGCGTGTTCCTTCTCAGCGGCCGCGGCGTTGCAGAGCTTCGCGGCTTGTAACGCCAGCGCCTCTTGCTTTTCATTCTCAAGCGTATCGCGGAGCTTCTCAATCGCAGACTTGAAAGATTTGCTCGAGTCGATGCTGCCGGTCGCCGCCGCCTCAGCCTTCGCTTGCGCGACCGCGACTTCCTTGATGGCCGTGAGCTCAGCCTTGAGGTTATCGAGGGCGACTTGCTTCTCAGCCGTCAACTTTTGTCGCTGTTCCTCGAGCGCTTGTTGCTTGATGACTTCAAAGCGTTCGGCGGCGTTGTTTTGAAGCGAGCCCTTGAGTTCAGCGAGCATCGACGCTTTCTCCGCCTCGTGCTTTCTGATCAGCTCGTACTTCTCGCGCTCCAACGCGCTGACGGCGTTGTGCTTGTCCGAGGTCAACTTTTCCGTGAGCTCTTGAATCTTGCGAGACATGACTTCAGAGTGCTTCTCGCTCGCCGCGACGAGCGCGCTTTGCTTCTCAGCCTCCATCTGCGCCTTGATCTCCGCATCGCTTCTTGAAGATCGAGAGTCGGTCGCGGCGATAGAGCGAGCTTGTTCGAGTTGAGCCGTCAAGCTACCCGAAATCTCCTTCATCGCTTCTTCGTGCGTTTCCTTCAACGCCTGAATGGCGGCTTCGCGATCCGCGGTGGCTTGTCGTGTGAGCTCGTCGCGTTGCGCCTGAAGAGCCTGCTCCTTATCCGCCAAAAGTTGAGACTTGGCCTGTTCAAACTGCGAAAACGTGCGATCTTTGTGAGCCTTGAGCTCGTTGGAGAAGTTTTCGGCGCACTCTTGACGAACGCGAACCTCGAGTTCGGACATTGCTGCGGCGTGCGCGTCGCTGGAACCCGTGAGCGCGGAGTCGCGCTCTTGAAGAAGCTTGGACTGAAGTTCTTTCTGTTGTGCTTCGAGCGCTTGAGCCTTATCCAAAGCGTGAGCTTGTTGCAATTCTTTCGCTTGTTCCGTGAGCGCGCGCATGCCTTCTTGCTTCACACGAGTCAGCTCCTCTTGCGCCGAATGCTTGACTTGCTCGAGCGTTGCTTGGAGAGACTCGAGCGCGCTCGACGCCTTCGTCGCGGCGATATCCGCCTTGTGCTCGGCATCCTTGAGCAAGGCTTGGAATTCCGCTTTGAGATGAGCTTCCTTCGCGGTCGCTTCGGACTTGAACGCATTCAGCGTCATCTCAGCGGTCGCCTTTTGCTCGTTCAAAAGCGAGTCGAGTTGCACGATGCGTTGCTGCATCTCCTCCTTGCTCTCAGACTTGAGGGCGTTCAACTGTTGTTCGAGCCGGGCGCGGTATTCGCGCTCGAGGCTGTTCACTTCTTCAGTCTTTTCGCGCGTAAGAGTGTCCTCGAGATCACTGAGAGCCTTCTCCTTCTCGGACGTCATCGCCGCGACAATCTTCTCGATGTTCTCTTGCGCCTTTTCGTTGTGCTGCGCGACTTCGGCGGCGAGTTGATCGTACTGAGCGGTGACGGACTCGAGCTTGGACAACTGCGCGGAGAGTTCATTCTTGAGAGACGCTTCGGATTGCTTGAGATTCCCGAGTTCGGTTTCCCACTGAGACTTTTCTTCGGCGTACTTTTTGGAAAACTCGGCGTGCTGAGACGTGGCGTTTTCGAGCAACGCCTTGGCCGCGGCGAGCTCTTGTTGCGCCACTTGCTTCTCCTGCAACGCCTTCTCAGCCTGCGTCTTAGCTTCAGCCGCGGCCTCACCGGCTTGAGCGGCGCTGACGTTTTCCATCTCTCGAAGCTGCATCATCTTCTCCTTCTCCATGGCGAGCTCCGCCTCGGCGTCGTTCGCCGCCTGCACGCGCGCCTCGGCGTCGGCAATCTTCTTCGAGAGCTGCGTCACGACTTGTTGATGCACTTCTTCGCGAATCTTCGCCCGCTCTTCGTTCACGGACTCAATACTCTTCTGCAATGCCTCCTCAGCCTCCTCAACCTTCTTCAAATGCATCATGTGCGCCTCCTTATCTCTCGCCAACTTTTCGCGCTCCGCCTTCACCTCCGCCAACTCCTCCGCCGTCGCCGGCACTCTGACGGTATCTTTGGGCGCGTTCGCCACCGCCTCGATCACGCTCGTCTTATACTCGCGCTCAATATCTTGACATCTCGACGTCATCTCATCCTTGTGTTGCAACAACTGCTTCAACGTCTCCTTTTGACTCTTGATGTGATTCGTGAGCTCGGCGACGAACCCCGCCGGGTCCTCCTTCTTCTTCGTCTGCGGTCGCCACGACAGGCACATTTGCGCGTTTTGCATCGCCGGCGACTCATCGTAAATCTCTCGCGCCACCTTTTGCACCTTGGATCTCGCGCCATCGTCGAACAAAATCGTATCGTCCTCTCTCGAACCGCCTGCGCGCGTCGCGTCGCGTCGTCGTCGTCAGTCGTCAATCGTCTCGCCCTCCGCGGGCGCGTTTCTTCCCCCTCTCGCGCGCCCGGGCGCGCCCGTCGCGTCCTCGTCCACCACCGCGCGATCGGTCTCGTCGACGACGCGCGCTATCGAACGATGACGATGCACGTGGAAACACACACGCACGCGCGCGTCCATTCCCGGTCTCGTCGTCGTCGCGCCGTCGCGCCGTCGCCCCGTTCCCGCGTCGCGTTCCCGCGTCGTCGCGTCGCACGCACCGTACGCGCTCGGTCGACTCAACCGTCTCGCGCTCGACGGTGCCGACGCTTTCCTCGCGCTCATCGGTCCATCGCTCGTGCTCATCCGTCGCATTCGATCCATCCTGCGCGCGGTCGAGGCACACCGTCGGGTCAGTCGTCCGTCCGTTCGTCCGTTCGTCCATTCGTTCGTCCGTTGGATGGATGGATGGATGCGATGCGACGCGATGATGATGTCCGTCGCGCGCACCTGCTCTGTAACTCTCTCAGTTTCGCCGCGGACCCCGGGGGACCACCCGCGACGCCGTTATTCGTCGCGTCTCTCAACGCCATCGTCGACGTGTATCGCGTCGACGTGTGTCGTCGTCGTCGCGCGCCCGCATCGTCGCTTCACCCCGTCCTCCTCCGCCGCTTCGTCCCGTCCCGTCGAGTCCCTCGATCGACGAGTCACGCGACGAGTCACGCGACGAGGACAGACAGGTTCCCCTGTCGTCCCTCGTGACCGATCGTGACCCGTCGATGTGTCCACATCCCCGCGCACACCCCGCGATGCCGTTTGTCCGTTTGTCCGTCCGTTTGTCCGTTTGTCTGTCTTACACGTGCGTGAATCACGACTCGTCAGCCACGGAGGGACGGCCACGGAGGCACGTGCGAGGGGCGATATATCTATCTACGTATACATACACAGACTGGGATTCGTGTGGGTTGATTATGACCCGATGACCCGACGACTGACGACGGCCCGTACGTCCTCGCGCGTTCGTCCGTCGTCGCCTCGGCTCGGTTCGGCCGCGCGTCGGCACTGTCGCGTCGATTCGTTCGTCGTCGATGCGGCGCGCGGTGGTGGTGGCGACGCGCGCGACGACGGGCGTGACGACGAGGACGGAGGCGTCGACGTCGTCGATGCGAGCGATGGCGACGGCGATCGTGGCGAGCGCGAGCGCGAGGGGGGAGACGACGAGGACGACGACCGAGGGCGCGAGGGCGCGGGAGACGGTGGTGAAAGCGGCGCCGACGCGGAGACAGGCGATGGAGGTGACGCCGAGCGCGTCGCGGAGGATCAAAGAATTGTTGCGAGCGAGGAATAAGGAGTATCTGAAGATTGGAGTGAAGACGCGAGGGTGTAACGGGATGACGTATACGATGAATTACGCCGAGGAGGGCGAGCGGAAAAAGTTTGACGAGTTGGTGGAGACGGAGGACGGGGTGAAGATCATCGTCGAACCGAACGCGTTGATGAGCATCATAGGAACGAAGATGGATTACGTGAGCGATCGGTTGAGGAGTGAATTCGTGTTTGAGAATCCAAACGCGAAGGCTGAGTGCGGGTGCGGGGAGTCCTTCACGGTGTAGCGAGGGGTGTAGGGAGAGAAGAAAGAGAAAAAAGGAGAAAAAACGAGAGATTTATTTGATACTAGCGTTCGCGCGCGCGCGCGAACGGTTCTGAAATGTACAAAATGCACGTCGCTAAAATCTACGTCGACGAAAAGCCGCGTGCGAGCTATGATGATGGAACGCGCGCGCGCTGAACTCAGGCCCCCAAGCCCGCTCTGGGCGAGTCTCGCGTGTCGGTGTCGACAGCCTCCACGATGCCTTGCTGTCGCCGCCCGAGTCCCGAGCCGCGCGTGAATCCCATTTTTTCTAATAGTCGACTCCCTATGCCGCGCGTGTGCGATTCAAAGGATGCAAAGTCGTCCGAGACGGGCGCGCGAGACGCAAAGGTCGGGCGCGCGCCTCGTCGGCTTTGTGAGTCCTCGTCCTCGTTCTCGTCGACGTCCTCGCTCGCTCGTTGAAATTCGACGACATCCGTACGCGAACGTTCGCCCGACCTCATCGCCGCGTTTTCGTCGCCATCATCGTCCTTCCACCTTTGACCGCGATCCTTTTTCTTTTTGCCTTCGCGTCTCAGACCGAGCGCTCGCTTCTCCGCACGCTCCCTTCGCTCATCGCTCGCGAGATATTCATCCCGCGTCATCGGCTCGGCGCACATCGCGTGCATTTCCAACCACTTCGAACTCCCTTCTCGCGGAATCTCACTCGACCTCTCGACGAAACGAACGACGTACGCTCTCCGTTTCCCGACGCGCGTCTCTCGAACCTCCGTGCCAAGCGCCGCGCTCGCGCGATTAATAAGTTTCCCTTGACCCTTGGCCACGCTTCCGCGCTTCGAACAGACGATGGTGATCGAGTTCTTCTCGCGAACCACCGCCTCTATGCGCGAGACCGCCTCGCGCGCGTCGAAACCATCCCTCTGCGCTCGAGCCGCTCTCGTCGCCGCCGCGTGCAACTTCTTCAGCCTCCGCTTTTCGCCCGGCAAGAGCTTACGAACTCGCGCGCTGAGCGTCTTTGCCGACGTCGACGTCGTCACGCGCTCGCTCGCGCTCGCGTCCGTCGTCCGTCCCGTGCTCCAGCGCCACACGTTCGTCGTCGTCGTCGCCTCTTCGTTGTCGGATTCGGTTGACGACGAAGAAGATGTCTCGTCGTCACCGAGGGCGTCGAGACGGCGCGCGAGATCGTCCGCTCGGGCGTCGGCGACCGCGACGCCGTCGGCGGTGACATCCTCGTCGTCGCTCTCGCTCGCGTCGTCGTCGCTCGGAGCGAGGACGGCGAACATGGAGACGACTCGGTGTGTGGCTGGCTGTGGCGTGTCTTAGTCTTACACAGAGTTTACAAAAATGAATCGCGGCGCGCATGGAAACACGAGAACGCGCTCACGCAAAGCCCCACGCGGCGTCTGGATCGTTATCGACGCTGTTGTCTTCGTCCATGGACGCCCAGAGGTCGGGCTCGCCGGCGCCGGCTCTGAGCACGCGGGCGTCGCCATCGCTCAAATCCACGACGGTGGACGCCGCGCTCACTTGACGTTGGCCGATGTCGATGAGAAAGCCCAGTCCTCGCGGTAAATACGTGTCGTAAATGACCGCTGGATCGTCGTCGCACTCGGGCACGGTCGAGCACATGAGCGGTGCGTCGAGGAGGTCGAGCAGCGCTCTCGTCACGTCGCAATCCGGAATCCTCACGCCCACCGTCTTTCTACTCTTACACTGCCTCGCCTTATCCTTGGTCGACTTGTCCATCAAACAAATCTTTGGCAACTCTTTCGACGCCGGTAAGATGAACGTGTACGGCCCAGGAAGACACTGTTTCGCCAGCTTGAACGGCAAAGGCATCCCGGGTTTCGGGTTACTCGGAAATCCCGTCGTGTACGTATCGATATCCTGAAATCCTCGACACAAAATGCTCAGCGGTTTGTTCAAGCCGGCGTTCTTGATGTCGTACAGTTTTTGCACCGCGTTTTGATTCGTCAAATCCGCCACGAACGCGTATTTGGTGTCCGTGGGGATGACGCCGACTTCGCCGGCGCGAATCGCCTCCGCCACCTGGTCGAGCTTCCACGCCTCCCCCTCGAGACCGACGACGTCGAGATCCAGCTCGACGTACATCGCCTCCGCGGCGAGCGTCGCCTGACCGCCTCCTCCACCGCCACCCCCGCCTCGTCCGCGCTTCGCCCGCGTCGTCGTCGTCGTCGTCGTCGTCGTCGTCGCCCGTCCCGCGCCACCGCGTTTTATCCACCACCGCGTCGGCGCGCGCCCTCTCGCCGCTATCTCTCGTCCGCGCGCGCCCGCGCCCGTCGGCGCGGTGAGCGCGCGCGTCGTCGACATCATCGCCATCACCACCCTCCGTTCGCGCGCGCGCGGTTTCTCGGTGGACCCTCGCGCGCGGCAGAGTGTCGCGCCCGCATTCGCCGCCTCGACAAATGTCTCGACGCCGTGACGACGACGACGACGACGACGATCGTCGTCGCCGTCGACGGTCGAGGAGTGCGTCGAGATCGTCGTCGTCGAGGTCGAGGTCGAGGTCGCCGAGCGCGCGCGAGCGAGGACGCGGGAGGAGAGAGCGGCGGCGGGAGCGACGACGAGGTCGAAGCGAATCGAGAAGCCGGTCGTCTTCGTCGTCGTCGTCGAGGTCGAGGTCGAGGTCGCGGAGGGACAGGAAGCGACGACGAAAAGAGGAGAGACGTCGTCGTAAGAAGGAGAGGAAGCGGCGGCGGCGGGAGCGGAGCAGATCGAGGTCGAGGAGTCGGTCGCGGTCGCGGTCGCCGGGACGCGGCTGCGGTGGCGAGAGAGAGGCGGTCGATCGAGACGCCGCGGTCTCGAAAGAGGCGCTCGTGCGTCGCGAACCATCGCCTGAACCAGAGCCCGAGCCCGCAGCGCCGCTTCCTCCGCCCCCGACGTCGGCGGCGATGACGCTCGAGCAATATCGAGCCTACGTCGCCTCGCAGGTGCACACCAAGGGCACCGTGCACGCCACGCCCGCCGAGGAAAAGGCCGAACAGGAGGACAAGAGAAAGCACGGTTGGTGGCCGTGTCAGAGTTACAAGTGTTCGGGGAAGACGCTCAACCCAAAGGTGGCTGAAAAATGCGAGGCGTGCGGCGCATTGAAGCGGATATCGGGCTCCTCGTTCAACGCATCCATGTCCGCCGACCAATATCGCTGGAACACCGAGGTTCGTCGTCGGTGACGCTGCGTCTCTTTCATAGTTTAATGTTTTCCATCGTTGTCATAGTCCAGATTTCACTCATAGCGCACGGTTTCGCCCTCTCGACGCGCGTCCCGGCGCGTCCCGGAGTTGCGTCACGAGGCTCAGGGGACGTCTCCATCCTTCGTGACGACACACAGCGTCGCGCGCGCGCGCGCGCGCATATCGGAGCCTTCACAAGTCGCGCGTGAAAAGCTTTCAGACGCATCGCGCGCATCTAGAGACGCGCGCGCGAGTTCGACGCGCGCGAGTCGACGAAAGCGTCCGACGCGATTCAACGGGAGGGATGCTATCCTCCGCGTTATCCGTTCGGTCGCCGGTGAGTCTCGGAGGCGCGACGCGGGCGAGGCGAGGCGAGGCGAGGCGAAAGATAACCTCTCACGCGTGGGGCACGCGCTCGCGCGCGGCGGAGCGCGCGACTGGACCGGATGAGCGGTATTACGAAGAGATGGCGTGGGGGGACGGCGCAGTGAGAACGGCGAGCGAGGATGGCGAGGCCGACTCGTGTCCGTTAGAGTTGCACGACGATCGAGCGAGCGATTTCGAAGCCATCATGTTGGTCGTGGGGACGACCGTGGGCGGTGGTTTCTTGGCGATGCCGTATTTCGCAGCGCCGGCGGGATTCCTGCCGGCGGTGATGCTGTCGGTGGGTGCGTGGGCGGTGCTGGCGGCGAGTGGATTGATGGTTTCAGAAACGCTCATGCACACTTGGGCGAGGTCCAGTGGACGAGCGGTGAGTTTGTTGAGCGCGACGACGGAATACTTGGGTAAGAAGTGGGGTATCATCGCCGCTGTGTCGTTCTTTGTCATGATGAACTGTACGCTGGTGAGTCAGCTGGCCAAGTGCGGCGCATTGGCTTACTTTTTTAGCGATGGTGCAGTGTCGCACGTCGGTGGTGCGGCGATCGCTGCAGCAGCCGTTGGGGCCGTGTCGTTCTCTAGGATGGCCGCCAAGGTGAACGCGTACGCCACGGTTGGGATTTTTGCGTCGTTTACGGCTATTTGCGTCTTCGGTGTTGCCAACTTGGCTCCCAGTAAGCTCGCTTTCATGAACTTTGCCGCAGCGTTGCCGGCGTTACCCGGTCTTTTCCAGCTCTACACGTACGGAGAATGTCTTCCAACCCTCGTCGACATGCTCAGAGGCGATAGGAAGCGCATCAGACGCGTGATTCTGACGGGCACCACGGTGCCTCTGCTCATGTACACAGCCTGGTTGTCTGTCGCTCTCGCTCAGAACGGTTCTTGGGCGTCGAATGCGGATCTCGCGCAGTCCATGTTGGAGAGTGGTGGTGTGCTCGGCGCTGCAACAGCATCGGTGGCGATCACAGCTTCCATCTCGACGCTGATTGGTGGGTACTTGGCGTTGAGTCGATTCTGCGCCGACGCGTTGAAGAAGAAAACGGTGGCGCACTCCAAGTCTGTAATTTCGCTCACACTGTTACCTTCACTGTTCTTTGCCTTTAAAGGACCAGATGTGTATTTTTCCGCACTAAAATTTTCTGGAGCGGTCGTCGTCGTTATATTATGGGGGATTTTGCCGCCGCTGATGGCGAAGGCGTTGTGGACGAGAGAAGGAAGTTTTAACAAAATCAAGAAGTCCCTGGTGTACGTTTGGACGAGCATCGCAAGCGTCGCATTAGGTTTTGGTGTACGCTCCGTAGTGTATGTCTAAAGATAATACAGGTTCTGACCATTCTCTGACCTGTTGTAAGTTCATAAAGCGAGTTGGCTACTGAGTTGTTTGTGCAGAGCTGTTTTTGCTCTCAAAATTTTTAATACAGAATACAGAGTTGATAATAACCTACTGTAACATCATTTACACACACTAATAAACAACAAATCATGTTTCTAAAGTTGAATCTCGTTCAGAGCGCGTTGAACACGCGCCGCCGAACTCAGTTTCTTGTACGCCGAGAGCCACTGTTCGTCATCGAAGAGTTGCTCCTTATCATTTTTCTCGCTGTCCTGCTCTTCATGGGCATGACGGGCGGCGGCTTGAACATTCGACCTGGATGAAAGACTAGCGTATTCATCTCGTATCTTTTCGGGTATCACTATGTCGTTTTCTACCAGCGGAACGGACTGAACGACCACTCGTTTGATTGCCACCTCGACTTCGTCGTCGCCGGCGTTTTTCGGTTCAACCCACGATGCGGTGGTTGATTCAAAAGACCGAGGAGTGACTGACTTACGCCCTTCTACCGGCGACACGAGTAAGACCGAACCACGACGAGACGCCCGCGAACCTCCGAGTGCCTCAATCACGTCGTCAATAGGGAGATTATTCCTAGACGTCTTCCGAAGTCTCGGACCGGCTCGAGCCAGATTCACGACGTGTAGACGTATGATACCTCTCTCCTCTTCTCCCTCGGGTTCGCATCCAAAAAATCTAAAGTACAATCCAAGTTGCGTCCATCCGCGCCATCGCGCGTACGTCATCGCCGCTTCTCGCATTCTCATCAAAAATTGAACAGCCTCGCGTCTGGCTTCATCTTCTCCACTCAACGCGAGCGCCGCGACGTTCGATTTCCCGCACACCGTCTCCTTGGTCGTCATAACCACGTGTCCTGGCAAACCACCCACGTGTCGATCCGGTCCCGCGAGCGCTCCGCTCGTTCCGCTTGTCGCGACGTCCCATCTTTGATCAAACTCTGCGTCATTGTGACAAATCATAAACTCATCAGCCCAATCTCCGAGCGCGCTCTGATCCACCAGATTGGGCGTCTTCCCGCTCGCTAATCGCAGGACGGCGTCGAACGGGACCGCATTGGGATCCATGACGTCGCTCTCGTCGAGCGCGCGTCCGCTCACGCGCAGGTGCTCGACGTAGTCGCGCTCCCGCAGCCACTCCTGGGCGACGGTGAACGCCGTCGCGTTGGCGACGCCGCGCGCGGGAATGCCCGACGCGACAAAGTCATGACGCAGATGCAAGCATTCGCGCAACTTCGCGCGGGACAAGAGCGACGACATCGCGCCGCGCGTCTTCGACTGACGCGCGAGCGGATCGGGGTCGTTTGAACCCAGCGCGAACTGTCTCGGCGGCGGTTTCGAGATTAATCCGAGATCAAGTCGACGCGGTGGTGACTATGATATGATGAATGTCGAATATTGAATCGAGTAGTTCTAAGGAGCATCAGGAACGAGAGCGTCAGTGTGGAATGTAGCACGGGACGTCCTGAGGTCGAATTTCGCCGGCTTCGCAAATGATGGCTCGCACGCACACGCACGGGATGGCGTCATATGTGAGATTCATGATCGAAAGGTTCGGCGCGTCTCGGACGGCGGCGAGAACACCCTCGGACCCGCCGATGTTGATGACGTCCTGAACGTCGCCGAGCTCGTTGAACGCAAAGGCGTCGAATTGAACGCGTTCGGAAAACTTGCACGTCTCGGCGGCGACGTACACCGGAATCGAGCGCGCGACCGCTGCGTGCGCCACCGCGCTCGAACCAATGCGCGAGACAACGACTCCGTTGCTGAGACACGCGGCGGCACCTATCATGACCTTGGTCGCGTTTTCCATCGAGTAGCTCAAACCGTTGAGAGCGGTGAAGACACAGTCAATGCCTTGCTTGCACAAATCGCTCAGAATGCCCGGACCTTCATTTGAAGGTCGGCTGTCGACGACCATCACGGTGAACTTGATGCCAGCTTGGTGTGCGTTCACGAGAATGTCACGAACAGCCTTGGACGCGCCGTGCGTGACGATGACGTCGCCGTTTTCAATCTTTTGAACGCCGGTGGCGATGATGGACTCCAACGCGACGTCAAGCTTTTCCTTGATAAAGTAATCAATGTGCATCAACGTCTTTTGCGTGCACGCTTCGTTCGTCAAGGACTGGTTTTCCTCCTTAGACAAACGAGCCAGATGCGTCTTCAACGATCGCACGGCGTTGCCCATCGCCACGCCCATGGGACGAGCTTTGTCGAGGGCGTGTACGACCTGGTTCAAATGGTGAGTGAGAGAAAGAGCGTACTTTCCATCAGCCGGCACTTCAAACGTCTCCACGACCGTGCGCAAGACATTCAAAAGCGCACACACGCGTTCGCGCGCGCCCTTGGTCTTCTTACGCGCGTAGTTGAGCGCCAAACGCTCCACAGTAGGATGCGCCTTGACCATGATGACGCAGTCCTTCGACGCCCCTCGCAAGTGCGAGATACCCGAGGTCAACTTACCCACCGCCTGTCCGTTCGTGACCGGCGCTTTCTTCTTCGACCCTGTCGACGCCTTCTCGTCTGTACCGCGTGCGCTCGCGCTCGGCTTGGCACCTCTGCTCGCGCCTCCGCCCTCAGCCGCCGCCTTCTTCGCGCCCCCACTCGTACCTCCGCCCTCTCCAGCCTTAGCCGCCGCCTTGGCCGCGCGCTGCGCCTCCTGCAACTCCCGTCGCTCCGCCTTGGTCATCTTCGGCTTCGGTGGCGGAATATCTCTCGGCGGTCCGCCCTCCTTCTTCTTCTTTTCCTTTTTCGTCCCCGCCTCGCCCTCGACTTTGTCCGTGTTCGCCGTCACGCTCGCCTTGGCCTCGACCTCCCTCGCCAACGCCTCCACCGCCTCATCCTTGGCCTCGACGACCTCTCGCTCCGCGCCCTCTTCCTCTCGCGCCCCGCCCTTGGCCCCGCCATCCGACGCGCGCACGGGTAAAATCATCACCGGCGATCGACTCACCGCGCCCATGTACCCCTCCCCGTCGCGATCCTCGCTCGCGCGCGGAATCGACACCGCGCTCGCGCACCCATCACCGCTCTCGCACGTCCCTCGCGTCGGCGCAGTGCCCGCCTCCTCCGCCATCCGTCGAAGCTCTCGAAACACGCCCGACCTCGGCGTCCCTCGCCCGCTATCGCCTGCGCCGCCCGCGCGCGGCGCCGGAGAGACGTCAAATCCGACCGTGCGCGTGCGCGGCGTCGTCGAGTCGCACGCGGGCGCCTTATCGATCGATCCTCGACCCGTCGTCGCGCCGCTCTCGTCCGTCATGATCGCGGTGCGGTCGAGCCGCCGCGCGCGCCGTATTGTGGCGATTCCTTGCCCGTTTGTCTTTCGCGCGGGTCCACGAGCTGCGGTTGCGATGCGCGGGACGACGACAGACGGCGACGTCGCGCGACAATCGATCGACGTTCGCGCGACGACGCGTCCGTCAAGTCGGTGCGGCGCGCGTCTCGGAAAGAAGACGCGTCGAGACGCCCTCGACGACGCGCGCGAGCGTCGATCGGATTCATCAGAGACTGGTGACATCTGATTTCTGAGAATAATCTTTTCGTCGTCATGGGCACGCGTCGAGGGGAAACGACGAGGCGTGGGCGCGGTGGTGTCGCGCGAACGTTTGCGTTCGTCGTCGTCGCGTGGGCGTGCGCGGCGACGCTCGCGCGTGGGTTCAAAGAGAAGGATTTTAAGACGTGTGAGACGAGCTCGTTTTGCGCACGACTTCGGGACGCGTACGCGGGACGAGGCGAGGCGCGCGTCGACGAGGCGGTCGTGACCGGGAGTGATGAAAACGCGGAGAGTAACGAGACAAACGACGCGGAGGCGGTGAAAGCGAAGGGTGAGGCGGCGGCGCGATGGATTGGCGGCGAGGACGCCGCGAGCGCGCGAGAGGCCGAGGCAGCGGAAAAGTTTATCGAGTTTGACGTCTTCAGCGCTTCGAAGAAAGAGGCGGGACCGAAGGCGTACGCGCGATTGCAGGCTTTTAAGACGGGGGCGATTCGCGTGCGCGTGGACGAGCGAGATACGCCGAGATACGTTCCCGTGGATGTGTTGACGAAGGAGGCAGAATTCGGCGCAGGCGTTCGGTGCACGCTCAAGGTGACGAGACGCACGAGCGAGTTCGTAGAGATCGAGGCCGTGGAGACGAAGACGCTGACGAGAGTGAGTCTGAATCCGTTCAAGGTGGAGGTGTTCGAACCAAACGCGGGGTCGGACGCCAAGCCGATGGCGGTGTTGAACCAGCGCGGTGGTTTCGTGTTTGAGACGACGCCCGAGGCGCGCGAGTCCGAGGGAGACGAGGGGAGCTGGTCCGAGTCTTTCAACGGACACTCAGATAAGAGAAAGCGCGGACCGATGGGCGTCTCTTTCGATGTAACGTTTCCTACCGCCAGTGACGTGTACGGGATCCCGGAACGGGCGACGGCGATGAGTTTGAAGCCCACACAGGCGTACGAGACAACGAGCTCGGGATGGTTCGGCGGTTCCAACGACGCGGGATCGCGCGTGGAAAAGAAGTTGGGCGAGCCGTACAGATTATACAATCTTGACGTGTTCGAATACCTCGACGAGAGTCCGTTTGGACTGTACGGATCTATTCCCATGATGACGGCGCACGGCATCTCGAACGGCGTCGCGAAGACGTCGGGCTTGTATTTCCACAACCCTAGCGAGATGTACGTGGACGTCAATGTCGACGGCTCGAACGGCGTACACACCAAGTGGATGGCCGAGAGCGGCGCGATGGATGTGTTCTTCCTACCGGGTGCGACTCCCGACCGAGTGTTGCGTCAATACACTGCGTTGACGGGCACGACGTCGATGCCGCCAATGTTTGCCTTGGGCTACCACCAGTGCCGATGGAACTACCGCGACGAAAAGGATGTCAAGGAAGTGGACGAGGGTTTCGACGAGCACGACATCCCGTACGACGTTTTATGGCTCGACATCGAACACACGGACGGAAAGCGGTACATGACATGGGATAAAGGTCCTTTTCCGACGCCCAAGCGCATGATCGAAGACATCGCCAGCCGTGGCAGAAAAATGGTCACCATCGTCGATCCTCACGTCAAGATTGACGACGCGTATCCGATTTACAAGGAGGCGAACGACAAGGGATTCTATGTCAAGAAGAACGACGGCACGACAGATTTTGACGGCTGGTGTTGGCCGGGAAGCTCCAAGTACTTGGACGTGACCAACCCAGAGGTGCGCGAGTGGTGGGCGGGTAAGTTTTCGCTCTCGTCCTACGCGGGTTCGACAGAGGATCTGTACATTTGGAACGACATGAATGAACCGTCCGTGTTCAACGGTCCAGAGATTACCATGCAAAAGGATTTAATCCATCACGGAGGCGTCGAACATCGCGAGGTTCACAACGCCTTCGGCATGTATTACCACATGGCCACCGCCGAGGGCATCAAGCGTCGCAACGACAAGCGTCCTTTTGTCCTCTCGAGAGCCTTCTTCGCGGGAACGCAGCGCGTCGGACCCATCTGGACTGGCGACAACGCCGCGGATTGGAAGCACCTCGCGGTGAGTCTTCCGATGGTGTTGACGCTCGGTGTCAGTGGCTTGACGTTTAGCGGTGCCGACGTCGGTGGGTTCTTCGGTAATCCGGACGCAGAACTGATGACGCGTTGGTACCAAGTGGGCGCGTACTATCCATTTTTCCGCGGACACGCACACTTGGAGACCAAGCGTCGAGAACCGTGGCTCTTCGGTGAAGAGAGCACGGCGATCATTCGCACGGCGATTCGCGAGCGATACGCGCTCTTGCCGTACATTTACACGCTGTTTGAAGAGTCTCACAGAACCGGCGCGCCGGTGCTTCGACCGCTTTGGTACGAGTTTCCCAACGATCAAAACGCCTTCAAGAGACAAGACTCTTTCATGTTGGGATCCGCCATTTTGGTTCAACCGGTGTTGACTCAAGGCGCTACGTCGGTCTCGGTGTATCTTCCTACGGGCGTGTGGTACGAGCAAAAGTCGGGGGCGCGACACGTGGGCCCAAAGATGATGAACGTCGCCGTCACGCTCGAAGACGTCCCGGTGTTCCTGAGAGGCGGGACGGTTTTCGTACGCAAGGAGCGAGCTCGACGTAGCTCGACGGCGATGAGGGGGGATCCGTTGACAGTCATAGTCGCGCTCGATGAGAACGGTCGCGCCTTCGGGACGTACTACGCCGACGACGGTGAGAGTTACGAGTACGCCTCGGCGCGCTCGGCGTTCGCGCGTCGTTCGCTCTCCTTTCAAAACAATCGCTTCACCGTCTCGGGCGCCTCCACGGCGGACGGAGGCAGCGGTAACGCGAAGGCGTTTACTGATGACTCCATCATCGAGCGTGTGTCAGTGTACGGCTTGTCTTCCAAGCACACGGGCGCGTCGTGCTCGACGGGAGACGAGCTCGACATCGCTAGAATTGGACGCGACGCCGCGGCGCACATTAGACAGCCCAATCAGGCTATTTCAAAAGATTTCACCATCTCCGTTCGCAAGTAAATAGGCGACGAGATGGACGATATTTTAATCAATTACACAATTACACAGCGTTGCGATCAATACAGTTCTGTTCATGCAAACTCCACGGCTGGTAATACGCAGCTCGCCGCAAAGGAAGCCCACATCAGCCTCCACCTCGAACGCACAGCGCACCACGCCGCGAAATACCGCACCATTGGCTTGGCCAACCGTCTCGCGATCTCAGCTACGATCGCAAACTTCGCCTCAGCCTCTGGACCGCTCGGATCGAAGATAAAGACGAGCGGATTACACAACGCATACCTCGCCGTCGGCCAGTGCGTCAGCGAGCTCGCCGACAACGTCATCAACACACCCATCATCAATCCACCGATCGTACACCGCCCCCAGAACGTGTCCGACCGCGGTATCACGTCCAATTCTCGACGCACCGTCTCCGTCGTCGTCCCTTGGACGTTAGTCGTCGTCGTCGTCGTCGCCGTCGTCGTCGTCTCGACACGTCGTCTCGTCTTCATGAATGGCGCCTTGCCTCGCTGTTCCTCCAAAGTCTCCCAAAACGTCTCCCAAAACGCGCGCTTCTTCTCCTCGAGCGCGACGCGCGACGATTCCTCAGACGCGTCGCTCTCGCGTCTCGCCAGCGTCGTCGTCGTCTCAGTCGTCGTCGTCGTCGTCGTCGAGAAAGATGTTGACTTCCCAATGTCCCGTCGACATCGTCGCTCTCGTCCGCGCTCGCGCGAGCGTCCACCCGCGCGTCGCGTCGTGTCGCGACTCGCGCGAACGCCCGCCCGCGTCCTCGTCGTCTCGCGCGTCGTCGCCGCGCGCATGCGTCTCGCCTCGCGCCTCGCGCTCTGCCGTCCGGTCCGGATAACGCGACGCGTCGTCGGCGCGCATGGCGTCGACGCTCGCGCGTCTCAGCGCGCCCGCGCCCGCGCCCGCGCCCGCGACGTCGCCGCGCGTGCGCACGGACCGACGCGTCGCTCGAGCGACGCCTCGCGCGCGTCTCGCGCGCGCGCAATCCATCGCGGGGACATCGTCTTCCGAGACGCCGCCGTCCGAATCGCCCGCGAAAACGAGTCGCGGCCGCGTCGACGACGAGATCTTCGCGCGAGAGACGACGTCAATCACGGCGTTTCATCGTCGCGCGTCCTGGCTCGCGCGCACGAGACGATTCGAGCGGGCGAAGACGGTGGCGTTGGCGGCGTTGGAGCGACGTCCCGAGGACGCGACGAGCGCGGCGACGAGCGTGACGGCGTGCTTCGCGTGCGGTGATAGCGAGGGTGGACGCGCGGCGATGCGGCTTCATCGAGAGAGTTTGAAAGGTGGGGACGTGAGCGTGGTGACGCTGTGCGCGTGGGCGGAGGCGGAGTCGACGGTGAAGACGCGGGAAGGGGAGGCGAACGCTAGGGCGTTGCGTCGAGAGGCGACGACGTCGACAAACGGGACGGTTTCGGAGATGTGTGACGCGTGGGTGGCGTTCGGTAGACACGAGCAGGAACATGGAAGATGGGACAAAGCTAAAAAGTGTTATAAGCGGGCGTTGGACGTCGCCGAGGGTGCGGAGGATGCGCGAACAAGGGAGAGCGCGGCGGTGGCGGCGCACTCGTGGGCGAGACTCGAGGCACGGGAGAGGAATCCGAAACGGGCGCGAGAATTGTTTGTCAAGTCGGTGGAACTGTGCGAATCACTCGTGTCTAATTACACGACGTGGGCCGCATTCGAGCTCGGACGCGGACGGAGCGATCAGGCGAGGAGTTTGTTTGAACGTGGCGCGGCGTTTTGTCAAGACGTCGAGGCTGAGGACGGCAACCGCGGGCGAGCTGCGCGGCGCGCGCGATCCATGGCATCGGCGTTATTCGCGAATTGGGGAGAACTAGAGGGACAATGTGCGTTGCGTGCGGACGGAGACGCGAGCTCGTCGGAAGACACGATCGAGAAGGCGAGGGAATTGTTTAATCGCGCGTGCGTCGTCGACAAGAAGAACGTCGCCGCGTGGCTCAAGTGGAGCGAGCTCGAGAAGGACATCTCTCGAGGAAGTTCACACCGCGGAGGCGTTGTGACGAGCGCTCGTAGAAATTACGTGTCGAACCGTCGCCAGTTAGACGTCTTGAGCGCCGGTCTCAAGGCGAATCCGGGGGAGATGCGACTCGAGCACGCCTTTGCCATGGCGCTCAAGCTCAACGGCGACGTTGAATCTGCAACGAAGCGGCTCGAACGTTTGAGTGAACGATTTCCGAAGAGTGCGCACGTGTGGCACGCGCTCGGAACAACGCGTCAAGAGTCTGGAGACTTTGAGGGCGCGATCGAGGCGTTTGAGCGCGGTTCGTTCGCGTCGGGTAAAGCGAATTTGCCGTGCATCACAGCGGCGGCGGCGGCCGAGTTCCACGGAGGAGCGCACGGTCGAGCGCGTCAACTCTTCGTGCAGGGTGAAGCCGTGCCGAAACATCTGAGCACTAGACGCGAACGCGCCGCACATCTTCGACTCTGGGCGTTGTTGGAGAAGCGCGTGGGAAGTGAGGAGATGACGCGAAAGTTGTTTGTCGCAGCCACCACTGAGGATCGAGCGGACGCCGCTACCTGGCTCCAATGGGGACAGTGGGAGAAGCGCGTCAACAGCGCCGACGCCGCGCGCAAAGTGTTCAGAGACGGTGTGAGATATGGTACCAACAACGGTCAATACTTTGTGTATCAGGCGCTCGCCACGCTCGAGGCAGAGATGGACAATGATGACTCGGCACGAGAGCTGTTCCAACAGGGATGTGCGGCGCATCCTCGAAGCGCGTCTTTATGGCTTCAGTGGGCTCTTTTCGAGCTTTCATCGTCGAAAGAGGAAATGGAAGGAATATCAAACTCGATCGCAATCATTAAGCGAGGCGTTTTGCGCGCCCCGCCGCACATTCCTTTGCTTGAATTGTGGCTCGGTTTGGAGCGCCGACGCGGAGACAAAGACAGCGCGGCGGAGGTCGAAGCGAGACTGAAACAACTCGTGTCGGAACAGCGATACGCACCGGTCGGTAAAGAAGTGAAGTAGACTAAAATCCAATGTTGTAGTATTTAAGCAGCTAGCTAGCTCTAAGCCAATCAATCCCCTTCTTGCGCATGCCATTCAGAGATACGCGATTTGATGGCATCGTTTACCGCAAACGATACCGCGACGCTCAGCGGTCCTTTTATCCAATTCATCGTGAGTCCTTTGTACAATCCACGCACGCCCTCCGTCTGCGCGATTTTTATCACGGCTTGCCGCGTGCTCATGCCCGTCTTACCCAAGACCTGCACTCGTCGCCGAACGACGTCGAGTGGGTATGTGATGCTCTGCGCCAATAATCCAGCCATGCCTCCGTAAAAAAGGCGACTCGAGACCGGCAGCGTCGCGTGGCTCGGGATCTCTTCCCCGTTCAACTCGGCTTGCTTCATCGCTCGCTTGATGTGAAACGCTTTCAGCGTCTCGAACGTGGCGAAAGATATACCGCCGTACGGGATGATTCCGATTAGCGTCGGCGAGAGACCACCGTACAGACTCAGCAAACCTCTCTGGCGAATGAGCGCGGCGATGTCGGCGAGCGGCGTCTTCACAGAGGGTCCGCTCGCAGCGAATCTTGCGCGTAACATGTCCAGCGGGTACGTCATGGTCGTCGCCGTCGCGCCGGCGGCGGCGCCCGCGCAGAAGCGAGACAGGATTCTCAGCTGATCCTCATGCTTGGCGGCATCAATTCCAAAGAACGTGGGAAGGTGACCCTTGGTGATCATGTCCATGTAACCATCGTACTTGGGGAACACGAAGAAACTTACGCCGGCGTAAGGCATCACTCTGACCATTTGCACGCCGTTACCGCGCCAAAGCGCGGAGAAGCCCTCGGTTTTGATGATGTCTCTCGCGGTGCGCAACGCGGCATTCAGTGTGAACTCTTTTTGTGTGTCAACCTGGTAGATGATCTTCACGCGATCCGCAGGAGCGACGACTGTCTTCGCGATCGCTCCGGCGATTGCACCACTGCACAATGTCTCGAAAGCGGTGATGGATTTACGTTCATGCCACGTCACTGGTACGTGAGACTCAGGCGGATCCTCATCCAGCACCGCGTGGCGGAACATCGGACCAACTCGTTGGAACAGTAAGTCATTCGCTGTAAAACCGATCGCGGAGGCGAATGGACCTTTCACCCACGTCAAAGTTACCCCCTTAAATAATCCATGTCTCATGCCCTCCGTCTGATAAATCGTACGTAAACCCGCCCAAATGCTCGGGTACAGAGGTATCGATCCGCCTTCACTGATATGGACTTGCATGCGCCGTCTCACAACGTGCAAAGGATACGTCGCCGTTTGCGCCACCACCCCCGCAAACCCTCCTGCTATGAGTTTCAGGTGTATGGGCATCTCAAACTCATCTTCTCGAACAACACTCAACCCTCGCGTTGCTTGCTTGACGTACATTGATTTCAGCGTCTCGAACGTTGCGAAGCTAATCCCTCCATACGGCACGATCCCGACGAGCGTTGGCGTGAGACCGTTATACAAGCTTCTCGCCCCACCCTTGGTCATCACGTCGTACAGGTAACCAGCGCTCCCGAACATGCCCGAAATATTCGGCGCTGGGTGCCTCGGCGAGTGCGCTGCCAGCCGCGCGTGCAACAAGTCCAAAGGGTACGTCACGATGGTCGCTGTCGCTCCCGCCATCGCTCCCGCCACGAATCTCGTCCTAACGTCACCCACCGGCGGCGACCGTTCGTCTTCTCCCATGTGTTTACGCACCGCGTCGTTATCTGCCTCTACACCAAACGCCGACGCCAACGCCGAGTTGTACGCATTAAACGTCCCGAACGTCGTCGCGCTGTAGGGCAATATCCGCACCACAGCCGCGTTACACCCGCGCCAGAGCGCGAAGAAACCTTCGTTTCGCACGATGTCTCGCGCCATCGCCATCCCCGACCGCAGCGTGAACCGTCCGCTCTCCCTGTCCACCTGATACAAAAGTTTCACTCGGTCGATGGGCGCCGTCACCACACGCGAGATTCCGCCCGCCATCGCCCCCGCGAGCACGCGTTCGAGCGTCACAAAGGTGTGTTTCTTTACTGCCTCGTCTTCTTCCCGTTTCGCGCCCGAGGACGTCGACGCCGCGTCCGCATCGCCCGGTCCACGAGTGAATAATCCCATCCCGCGCGCTCACGCGGTCGCGCGGTCGCACGGTCGCGCGCGCGCGCGGACGCGACGCGACGCTCTCTGCGTGCGCGTTCGCGCGATCGCTCGCGCGCGCGCCGTCGATGAACCCACCGACGCGCGCCCGACACTGACGCCGCAGAACCTGGTGGTCCTCGTGTCGCACGCGTTCGCGCGTCTATGCGCCTCGCCGCGCGGTCTCGAGCCGTCGTCGCGAGCGTCATCGCGCGCGTCGAACCTCGCGCGTCCGTTCGCGCGCGGCGCATCGCGCGCGGTGTCATGATTCGCGACGACGGCGACTTGGAGGGTGCGGGCGCGTTCGGGACGTCTTCGGATTCAGACGCGTCCGACGTCGCGCGCGCGACGAGAGAGACGCCCACGCGCACGGAGAGACGACGACGAGCGCGGTTTAACAGCGTCAAGCTCGAGTGTCCCGCGTGCGGGCAGGAGATACGATCGAACGCGCTGCGAATGCACCTGCAAAAGTGCGCGCGGGACCTGAGCGCGGCGGTGCCGTCGGCGACGTGGACGAAGACGAACGGTGGCGACTTGAACGAGGGGGCGAGACGGGCGCTGGCGCTGGCGACGGAGGCGAACGAGGCGTTCGAGGCGCGAGTGAAGCGGATGTGTTACAGACGGCGGGGTGAGGAGGATGGAGAACGCGCGACGCCCGAGGCGTGCGCGGCCGAGTTGGGCGTGCCGGTGGATCGAGTCAAGATGACGCTTCGAAGGGCGAGTTTGAAGATTGATTTAGTGCGAGACGAAACACCGTTGGACGTGGTGTTCGAGGACGATGAGTTTTTGGTGGTGAATAAACCGCCTAACCTCAGGTTTCATCCGAATCATAGGTTTGAGGGTAATTCATTATTGTCGCGCGCGTTGCACCATTTGGACGGTGCGGATGTGACGCCGTACATCGTGCACAGATTGGACATGGACACGTCGGGCGTGGCGGTATTCGTGAAAAAACACAGTTTGGTGTCAGACGTGGCGAGACAGTTCCAGGAAAAGACGGCGAAGAAGACGTATTTAGCGGTGTCTGTGGGCGTGGTGCCGCCAGGGTGCGGTGATAGTTTCATCGTCGATGCGCCCATTGGTGATCACGGCATCGTTCGAGAGGCGAGAACGGTGAGCTTTGATAGCGATGGAAAAGAGGCGAAGACGACGTGTGAGATTGTTTCGAAGAAGAGCACCACTCTGTTCGATATCATGGATGAAAGCGTGGCAGCGCTGACGACGCCAAAGGGCGTCTCGCCCGCGTCGGCGGCGGATACAGCGACGTCGGCAACAGCCATGGCCGCTCTCGTTCGCGTGACGCCACTGACGGGTAGAACGCACCAGATTCGCGTGCACTTGGCGCACGCTGGCTTACCAATCGTGTCCGATGCGTTGTACGGTCCGCATCTGCGTTGGGGCGCGCAAAATGAGGAAGACATCCCAAAGATGCTTTGGAGCGCAGCGCAGCTCGCGGCATGCAACTCGGAGCACCCGACTCAAATGCATCAATTAACGCCCCCGGACTCTCGCGACGCGCCAGAACCGTACGGAAAGTGGGGAGGGGCGCTCAGTATTAGACGTCAAGCCCTTCACGCGCACAAGCTTGAATTACAACATCCTGAAACCGGCAAGACGCTGTTGTTCAAGGCAAAGATGCCCGACGATATGCGACGAGTGTGTGAAGCTTTGGGTCTCGAAACGTCGGAATTCTAGTCATGGCATGTATTGTATTAATCAATAGAATCGCTAGTAGGAGTTGCTACACCGCCGGTCACGTAGTCTGCCGGCACAGTACCGTTCCAATCCCGGAGTAACTTTCGATCGGTGGCTTGTCCGCTCGGAAGTTGCTCGTCGTCATAAGGCGCCACCGCGTGCTTATCAATGATCGCCTTCATCTCTTCGGCTTGAATCGTCTTCTTCTCCAACAATACCGCCTGGAGGGCTTCGATCGCCGCCTTCTGTTTGACGACAAATCTCTTCGCCGCCGCGTACTGAGCTTCCATCAACCGACGTGTCTCTTCATCAGCTCGCGCGTAGCGTTCGAGCGTCGTGCTCGGAAGGATGTATTCCTCGCGGTTGCTTCTCAAGAAATCATTGACTTCGATGACGTGTCCGGTTGGAACGTAGCCAAACTCGCTATTTTCATCGCTCATCGCCGCGTTGTTCACAAAGAAAGTCGCTATCTCTCTCGCTCTACCGCTATACGGAGCGGTGACCTTGGTACAGTTGTCAAAGCCGTAGAAGATTTCTTCAGCGACAGATGGCACTAAGGAAGAACGCAAGTGTCGTCGCATAAAGCCCTTGGTGAACGCACCAGGACGCAGCGCCACAGGATTTTCTGCAATCGCCACCTGGCCTTCGGCGTTGGACTCTCTCGCCACGATGGTGATGAAGGATAAATCAACCATATCCTTGCACAACAAATGATACGCGACCGCCGCAGCGGAGTGAATGAGAGCGAGACGCTTTTCATTCTCTTCCCCGAGTCCTTGCGGTAAAATCTTACCCAAAGTCTCAGCCTCCAGCGCCGTCTGGAAATCATCCATGGTGACAGATGCCCGAGATCCCTTCGCCGCTTGCAACGCCGCAAGATTCACCACAGACGCCAGGGAGGCACCGCTAAATCCTTCCGTTTCGCCAGCGAGCAAATTCCAATCAATATCCTTATCGATCGGTTTACCCCGAGCGTGGACTTGCAAGATTTCTTTTCGTCCATTGTAGTCGGGTTTCGGGATGACAATTTTCCGATCAAAGCGACCAGGTCGAACAAGCGCCTTGTCGAGCACGTCAACTCTGTTCGTCGCAGCAATGCATACAATTTGCGTGTCGCTGTTGAAGCCGTCCAACTCTACGAGCAGCTGGTTCAACGTCTGGTCACGTTCATCGTTGCCAGAGCCACCACCACCTCTCGGCCGGCCGACCGCGTCGAGCTCGTCGATAAAAATGATCGACGGAGACTGTTTCTTGGCTTGCTGAAACAAATCACGCACGCGGGCAGCACCAACACCGACAAACATCTCAACGAACTCGGACGCAGCGAGCGAAAAGAACGTCGCGCCGGCTTCACCAGCGACAGCTCGAGCGAGGAGAGTCTTACCGCAACCCGGCGGACCGGTGAGCAACACACCCTTTGGAACCTTGCTACCGCTCGCCTTGAACTTGTCCGGCTTGAGGAAGAAGTCGACCACCTCTTGCAATTCAACCTTCGCCGTACCGATCCCCGCGACGTCGTCGAACTTGACCACCTCGCTCTCATCTCGAAGCTTCATTTTCGTGTTCACACGACCCTTCTTCGGTCCCTTGTTACCCTTGCTCTTGCCCTTCGCTTCGTCAGCAGCCTCTTCCTCCAAGTCCAGATCGTCTATTTTCTTCTTCTTCACCACCTTCACGCCAACTTTCATGAACGCATTGGCGGCGCCCATTTGATCGCCATCCGCGGCTTGAGCAGCGGCGTCCTTCTTGTCCCCATTTGCGCGCGCGATGGCAGCCTTGCGATTACGAATCTCTCGCTTCAGAGTGTCGCGCTGTGGATCTTTTTCGTCGAGCTTCTCCATCATCTCCTCCAACAACGCGATGCGTGGATCACCCTTCTCTGCCTGTCTCTGTGCTTCTTCCGCGCGTTCGAGCTCGAGAATCTTTTGACGATCTTCCCAATCTCCTCTGAAGCGTTGCATGTAGAAGACAATAGCCCACACGATGAACACGCCCAGCGACGGAACACCGTAACCAGCGATGAACGTCTTCACGGCGGAGCCACGATCACCGACCGCGGATATAGTGTGACTCGCAGGTTCAGCCATCGTAGGTTTGATTTCTAATCCGACGATTTGCGTCAGGTCGTACACCTCTGTGTTGTCCGGCGCCACTTGGCAATATGCAAGTCTCCCGTCGTTGTACACAGCTACATATCTCGCGACTGCATCGACGCTCACGTACAGTTCCTTGATGTCTTCATTCATGATGTCTACCACGAAGCGATTGTACGCGATGTGCTGCCTATCCAACTGCATCTTCGCGCGCCCAAGCGGAGTAAACTTCAACTCTTCGATGCTCAAGGGTTTGCCCACCGCTTGGCCAGCCTTCGCATAATCCTCCACCGGAGCTCTCCCATTCTTGGCCCACTCTCGAGCGGCGCGAGATTTGTACTGACGCGCGCGTTCTGCTCTCCACTCATCGTACCACGCCCTCGTCCCCGGCGTGAGCAATGGTTTCTCGCTCGCTCCCAACCCGTCGGGTCGAGCATCCTGCGCGGTGGCGTTCCCCTTACGAAACCACGGCTGTCGACCGGGTAGTTTGCGCTCCAGCTCACCGATCGGACTTTCGTACGTGTCTTTGACATCGATCGGATCCGCCTTCACGTGCGGCTTGGGCGCTATGCGTCGCGCCCTCTTCTTCTTCCCTGTCGAAGATGACGAGACTCCAGTCGAACCTTGCTTCGTCGCATCTTCCCTCCTCTGGGACGGCGCGCCGTCGCTCGATGACTCCGCGCGAGGCGTACGATTGATCCTAGCCTGTCTCCGTCCGCCGAGCGCGCCCCCGCGGCGTCGAAGCGCCTGCGAGACGCTCGATGGAGAAAACGCACGAACCCCGCAAGGAGATGCGCCCGCACCGACGATGCGCGTCGACGACGACGACGACGCGGACGCGAGGCGTGTGCCAGCGTTCGCGGGTACGTTCGCGGCGAACATGTCGCGAAGACGCACTCAGTGCAACGTGCGACTTCGAGTGAGGCTGGGGTGCGCACCGTCGCGCCCTAAGAGCTTGAGGGTTAGGCGTCGTCGAGCGAAATTTTGTCATTTTGGCGATTGCGCTTCAACTAAAAGTCTAAGGGGCTAATCTTCGTCGGTATCGGAAAATGCATCGTTTCCTTGATCCGGTCTGTTGGCTAACGGGTCGTCCTCGGGAAGCGCGCGTTTGACGACGTCGGAAAAATCTTCGACGACGAGGTGAGCGAAATCATTTTGCTCGCTCGCGGGCCAGTTCTCGAGTGAGATGGTGGCAAAGTCAGCGGCGGTCAGACCGCCCAAGATATCAGACGGTTTATTCGAGTCCACGAGCTTAATAGTCGTGCGAGCGACGCGCTTAGCCCAGCTCAGTATTTGATCTGGACGCCATAACAGATGATGGCGAGTCGCGAAGATATCTGATAAGTGCTCTAAACTTCGCGATTCTAGCGCACAGTTTGAAAAGTCAAAGTGATCGTGCGCGAGGATTTCTTGCCACTCTTTATCCCCGGAAACTGCGGCCTCAAGCTTCCAGAGCGTAGCCGTCCACGCATACGGATGGTACAGCATGGCGCTCACCAACGCCTTGTCCGCCGTTTGGATGTCTTTTGCCGTGGTATATAACGCCATGGCTTTGCTATATGCCCAATCAGGAAAGTTCAGTAGGCTTCCGTGTGATTCCCATTTGTCGTTGACCCAACGGCTTTCCCCGAAAGTGTCTGCAAAGTCAAGCAACCATTGTTCCTCTCCGCTTCTGAGGGCGAAGTACGAAAGCATGCAGAGAGCACCTTTTGGATCGGTGTGATCGAGCCCTAGCAAGAGCTTGCCGCACTCCAGAGCCGTCTTATGGCACCCACGACGAGTGAGCGCGATGACGTGTCTGAAAAGGGATTCAAACATCGGCTTGTTCTCGGCCAGGCTGAAATCTAAGTGTGCGAGGCCCTTGGACGCCGCCCCTACAAAGTTTGGGTGCCACGCTCTTTCACACGCGTACAGGCATCGCTCCAAAATTTCAGAGCTCTCCTGCGCCTGTCCACTGTAATGATAGAGCTCGGAAATTCGGAGAAGCGTTTCTAGATGCCAAGGGTAGCGAGTCAAAACGTGGAAGAGTCTATTCGGGTCGTGCGAACTGACCGCTATTTCAAAGTCAAAGTTTGCCTCTTCGTAATCATCCTTCCAAGCGAAAGAGAACTCTGACATTCGCGACGATGCATCCATGATACCTGAACTCACCATGTAGAGCCCCTCACTGCGGTAATTTGCCCACTGCTCTCGGTAGGGACTAAATGTGCACCGTCTATTCAGCTTTGCCCTGAACGCGGCTGAGCGCCCGCCCGCCTTACCCACCTCCTCCGCCTCAACGGCGCTGATGACGCGCCCTCCGAAGATTCGCTTCAACTCGTCCTCCGCTTTCATGTTTCGCATATCGACGGCGAGCAGACTCGAGGCGCAGGCTTCATCCTTCCCTGTCTTTCCGTCGCCTTCCTTTACCGGCGCCGGCGAAGACACGTCTATTCCCATCACTTCCTTTACGAGCGCGTCTATGTCCTCCTCCTCCTCCGCGTCCACTTCTCGCTGTTTTCTATTCTTTTTCCCACCGCGCTTCGGCGTCTGCTTCCGCTCTGGTTCCGGTTTCGGTTCCGGTTCCGGCGCTGGTTCCGGCTCGACCTCCTCCTCCTCCTCCTCCTCTTCCTCGCTCTCCTCCTCCTCCTCGCTCCCCAGGAGCGCCGCGAACGGATTCAACGCGCGTCGCACCGGTCTCTCCTCCTCGCTCGACTCCGACGCGACGTCCTCGTCTTCATCCGCGTCCTCGCCCTCGTCCTCCGCCGCCTCGCGCGCTCGAAGAAAGTCATCGTCCCCGCGGTGTAACCGAAGCTGACGCGCGCTCATCTCGCGAACGCCTCCCACGAACGCCTCCGCGGGGAGGATTTCCTTCTCGCCGCCCTCGCGCCCCGTCTCCCTCGACGCCGCGTCGCGATCTCGCGGCGTCGCCGAGACGTCGGCACCTCGAGGCGGTCGGGGAACACAGAAACGTCACCATTCCTCGTCACTCACCGCCGCGTCACCGCGTCGGGTATCGCGCCTTCGTCGTCGATTCACACCGCGCGCGCGTTTGAAAGATGTCCGCCCTCGTCGCCGCGTCCGCGACGTCGCTTCGCGCGTCCGCCTTCGTCGGTCGTCCCGACGCTATCCGCTCGAGATCGTCCGCGAGAAGAAACAAATGCGTCGCCACGACGAGCTCGAGACGACGCTCGAGAGGGGCTGTGGTGACGCACGCGAATCTCTTCTCCAGATTCACGCGAGTCATCTCTTCGTACGCCAACTCTCTCATCACCGCGGCCGAGGACCCGGAGAAGATCTTGGACCAGACGGTGAATGAGATGCAGGGCGATTTGATCAAGATGCGACAGGCGACGGCGCAGGTGATGGCGAGCCAAAAGCAGTTGGAGACCAAGTATAACGCCGCGAATAAGGCTGCTGAAGATTGGTATAAGCGCGCACAGTTGGCGCTGGAGAAGGGGGACGAAGACTTGGCGAGAGAGGCGCTGACGAGACGCAAGTCGTACGCGGAGAACGCCGAGTCGATGAAGGCGAATTTGGACGCGCAGACGGACGCCGTGGAGAAGTTGATCGCGAACACGCGATTGCTCGAGGGTAAGATGGCGGAAGCGAAGAGTAAGAAGGATACGTTGAAGGCGCGAGCGGCGAGCGCGAAGACAAACAAGGCGGTGAGCGACATGGTGAGCGGCATGTCGACATCTTCGGCGCTCGGCGCCTTTGAGCGCATGGAAGAAAAAGTGTTGGGCATGGAAGCCGAGGCCGAGGCCATGGGCGTGTTTGCCGCCCCGGACGACCTCGAGGCACAGTTTAAGGCTCTCGAGGCCGGTGGCGTGGACGACGAGCTCGCCGCGCTCAAGAAGTCCCTCCCCGGAAACGCCTCCAAGGGCGAGCTCCCCGCCGGCAGGCCAGTCTCCGAAGCCATCGAGAGCGAACTCGAGGCCCTGAAGAGATCTCGCGACGACGGTCGCGCGTGATAGATCATCATCGTCTCGCGCGACGTCCCGTCCCGCCGCGAATCGTACGAGTGTAACACCCGCGTCGATATCCTTCATCCATTCCTCTCGCGCGTCGGCGCCGCCCCTCGTCGTCGTTTCCCTCGAGTCTATCCACACGCGCACCCGTCGTCGCGACTTTCACGCGCGCTCGACCGTCTCGCGAGAGAGAGAACTCGGCGAACGCGCGCACGGAGACGCACGCGATGTTGTCCCACGCACCGACGATGCCCGCGGTCGCCGCGCGCGCCGCGACGACGAAACCACACGCTCGACGCGGCGTCGAGATCCGTGCGACGAGCGATGATGAGACGCGCGCGCGCGCGGATGGTGCGATCGGTGGACGACGATCCGCGGTGATCGGTGTCGCGTCGACGATCGCCGCGCTCGCGAGCGCGTCGTCCGCGCGCGCGGCGCCGGGGCCGGGAGAAGAGCTCTTGCAGAAGCGACGGGTGGAGGAAGCAAAGGCGACGGAACGCATTGATACGTTTTATCGAGGCTTGCGCGAGGAAGAAGCGAAAGCGATAGAGTTGCGCAGATTGCGTGAGGGCGAGGCGCAAGACGAATTGGAGAGGTTGCGGGAGAAGGAGGAGGCCAAGTCGAGAGAACAAGTGTTGGCGGGTAAGACGCTGTGCGTGACGCCGTTTGGAATCGACGTGGTGGGCATCACCGAGTTTGTCGCCTTGGCGGGCGCGGTGGCGAGCGGCATCTCCGCCAATCGTAAGAAGGAAGAAATTACGGAATTGAACGAAAAGTTGCGAAAGATTAACGCCAGTTTGACCCTGTCGTCGCGAGTGGTGAAGGGAGAAGGTGTCGTCGTTGAAGGCGCGAGGGGGGGCGTGCAGGAAGTTTCTTCCGTCGCCATGGGTAGCTTGGACGAGTGGGAAGCGCTCTCGGACGACATGAAAGAGCTCAAGACCGCCCTTCGCGAAGGTCGCGAGCTTTTACGCGAGGAAAACGCAAACGGGGCTATGAACGCCTTTAAAAAGTCTCTGATGTTGGCGCGCGTCGTCGGCGACTTGGTCTTGATCCGTCGCGCCACTCGCGGTCTTGGCGCCTCCAAGCGTCTCATTGGTGATAGACAGGGTGCCATCGAAGATTTTGAACAAGTTCTCGTCATTTCCCAGCAATTAGAAGACACCACAGGGGACATGGAGGCTCTCGGCGCTATCGCGGATATTTACACCGAGCTCGGTGACTTGGAGAGCGCGGGCCGATACT